>Ga0307507_10001284_pt1 | contig 56324 bp, 49 predicted proteins | sample 7_EM_MG_FD_207223 | JGI IMG/M metagenome (GOLD analysis project Ga0307507, IMG submission 207223) | Populus trichocarpa ectomycorrhiza microbial communities from riparian zone in the Pacific Northwest, United States - 7_EM | ecosystem: Host-associated > Plants > Roots > Unclassified | place... | reverse complement strand
ATCACTCACTTTTTTTTCTTTTTCTTTTTTAATCATATCTACCGCAAAGTCAAAACCACATCCAGCTCCAAATCTCTGACTCTTGGCATACAGGGATTCTGGATACATCCACCGCAAAGTCTCTATTGTCAAGGGCTTATTGCGCTCGATAAGGAGGAATCGAGTGTGCCACTCATCCATTTTACTCTCAAAGAGTATCTTTCTGCTCCTCACCACACCCCGGGTGGACCTCACTCGGCAATGGCCGATATCTGCTTGACCTAGCTGAATTCCCAACAGATCAAGGCCCTTTCCCCGGTTACCGCTCCCATATCCTTGACACACCCTTCCCAGGATGTTGTTCACTATTGGGGAGTCCATGGGCAGAGGGAGCTCTCGGACTATCCCAGATCACCCCGCGGTTGCTTCAGGAATATATGGTAGCAACATATCTGCTAAACTATTTCTAGCACAAGCGAAGCGTACCACTCTGGAAGATGTGAGTATCGGTTTCGGGTTTAGTGGATAACAGCGCGGATCACCCTTCGGAATTGGGGAAGTAGTAACTGCTGTAATCGAGACGGAAAGTTATCACAACAATGAGGAAACTTTTTCAGGTGCACACCACTTGGATGGGCTGCCCGGAATGGATATGAGGAAGTGGTGAAAATCCTACTCCGACAGACAGGGGTCAACCCTAGCAAGCAGAATGATTCTGATCGGTCTCAGCTCCTGACCAGGCCATCGCCCATGAATCCGGGCTTACGGCACTGGGGCATCTAGGAGGCCCTGTCAATGATGTTGGGGAATAGCTGATAACAAAGGAGTAATTCTGGAGACGGTGCAAATTGTGTGGGGGGGATGAAGGTAATAAGGCAGTTATGTTTTACTATGGAGATCCGGGGGTAAGATATTTATCAGGTGCTGGGAATTGTCCCATGTAGAGGTAGGGACTGTCAACCTCTGCTAACAAAATGTGATGACAGTTCACTAGCAGTGCACAGGCTGTGCAATCAGGACATAGGACAAAACACCGCCGTTACCTGTATTTACTTCGACTTCGCGACCCGAAAGGAGCAATCTGCAGCGAGTGTGCTGAGTTCCCTGCTGAAGCACTGGCAGATCATCGGCGGAATGAAAAGGATTCCGGAGGGAATATGACGAGCCTTGCAAGAACTGAAAAGGGTCACTGGTGGACGCAGACCGCAGCTGAGGGAACGAAAGAGACGTCTAAGGATTGATGCTCTTCCAGATAATTCTCTCCTCCTTCCTTCTCTCTCCACCATGGGTCTCAGAGCCCCCTTTATACAACCAATCTATCGCAAAACACCAGCGTATTCCATACGAATAAACAACATGGCAACATTGCGCAGCTATTCATCTATCACCACGGCTCCATCCAGGCATCTCATAGTTTAGCACTATTCATCCCGCCTCCCGCTTATATAAACAGCCACCCGTCAAACCTTACAATCGCTCACTTAATTACCCACAACCACACTCAAGGCAACCTCTACCGACATTTATTACATTCCAAATCATACAAAAATCGGTGCGCAAACACATTTACTCAATAGCTTTCTCGATATTATCCTCCTTGACGGCCGACCTTTTGCCCGTGTTGTCGTTCTCGATCTAACAAACATTAGCAACGCTCGATCTATTGAAATGATAATGGCGAGATGTACCTCGTATCGGGGGTCATGAGGAGAAGCATTCACTGTGACACGGGCGGAGCCAGCGGCGTCGGGCTCGGTCATGACCCTAATAATCTTTCCGGTACTAGTTGACGTTCCGGATCTTCCTATTCGGATAGCATTCCACCTTACCCATCCATTCGTTTAGGCAATTAACGCAAAAACGAATACTCACCTCCAATAGGGTGATACTCAACCTTCTAACCCTCCATGTACTTCGGAGACGACATAGCCGCAGAAGTACTCAACAGTCTCGAACGAGGTAGCAGTAGTAGAAGTGGCAATCGGCTTAAAGATTTTGTAGACGAAATGACACTGAAAGAGTCCCGCTGCATCACCCCCGCCGAAAGATATTAGAGATTTAGACGCTGTGAGAACCCAGAGCCGGTGACTTAGGTTTTATCAGAGAACCGGTGGAAGCATAGTCCGAGTTCTCCGCTGAGACGCTATCTAGCCACTGTGATGGAATTTGTGTGACGTCTGGTCTGCTAGTGGCTTGGGCCTTTCTTTTACTATTGACGCAATATTTCGTCAAGTAAGGGAGGGTTTTTGTACTAGGAGGCCGTGGAACGGGTTCAGCGTGGCGTGTGAGTGGGTGGAACTGAAGCACGGGAGGGTTCTTCTTAATCCCGCCATGATAGCTACAGTATTGAGAAAGAGCTGGTAGTGCGGAGGAAGCGTACCCGCATATGCTGAAGCAACCGTGACGTACTGGCGCTATGCGGTGCCTAACTCCTCCTGGCACGGTATTACATGATTCCAAGGAGCCTGCAGTTGCAAAAAGAAACACATCCGACCTCAGTTTCCAGCCCCGGAGGTGTCTCAAACCTTGAGACCCTATTAGGTCCTTGCTACAGAGAAACTACGGTTGTTCAGTTGACCACCTGTGTAGAAGTTCTTTCGGAGGTAATCCTAAGTCTCATGCAGCTTATCATCACCCGATGTAGTTGCCAAGACGAGTGATATATGGTGACCACCTGTCTGGATTAATGGGGCTTACCGGTAATGCTATAGTGCCAGCATCCAACGTCCGATCACTATATAGGAAAAGGGGGTTCCCGTCCACTAGATGAGACACATTTCGTCAAATTATTCGTGTTTTGTTCTGCTACGGGTGGTACAGAGCTTTAAAGATTGCGGTCTTTACTGTATGAGCATGGATGCTAGCAGCCGGCCCCAATTTATAATACATGACAGCTTCGACCTGAACTCAATACGCACTAGGGCCCCTTGGGCTCCAGTACCCCGCTAACATGCCTGAGGGCAATAATCGATACGGTACCCATGATAACGTATTATAGTGTTATATCTTAGACCGATGCCCTACAGTGCTTAATTGAACGGTTATATTCGAAGTACTCAGTCCCATTGAAATAGTAGGGTACATAGTGTTGTATTAATAGGACGTCTCGGTATCGTGACAAACCCACTGGCGGGCTCTTATAACCAGGGACATTAGGAAACAATATACAGTGGTTAATCAGCACCTAGGATCGTCTGGCATAACACTCTGTAATCTTCAATATATCCAGCTATGATATTGGGCATGGAGTATTTTAGCCTAACACTTTCTAGGTAGGGATAGTAATATGAAGATGCAATCCGTACGCGTACAACAGCATCATATAAAAAGCGGCCGCACACGAGCGGAACCACCAAGGCTATGATATACACTATCAACAAACTAACCTCCCCACCAAGCTACCGGTATTCTAGATTCTCCCCCCAACCGGCCACCAAGAGCACTACAGCCCAGCCAAACCGCTTCTCCAGACACAGCAAAAACAAGAAAATAACGCAATATCAACAAGATTATCGACACCGAAAGTAAACTGCGGATAATCAGAAATATAAAAAAAAAACTCAGAAAGCAATGCTAATTCAGATGAGGCACTTTTCCCCGACGCTAAGAATAGAAATGCTATAGGAAAAACCCCCCCACCGCACACCACACATCTCTCCTCCTCGCTCCTCGCTCCTCCTCTATTTCTCCTTCCTGCCCCAAAAATTCGATAAAAATCCTGCCTTCTTGGCCGGCGCAGCGGCAGCCTTCTTCGCACTATTAATCACCTGCTTACCCGCCACTTCCCCTTCGTCATCACTACTCTCGCCACTCTCGCTGCTTTCTTCGCTACTGTCGTCGTCTTCCGGATGTATTTTGCGTATTGTGCCTGAAGGAGGTGGGAGGGTGGAGGGGTTTTGTGGTGCTTGGGAGGAGTGTATGTCGTGCACATCTGGTACGGGCATTTTTTCTAGATCGGTGAGGGATTTGTAGGGTTGTGGGGGGGAGGGTTTGGTAGCCACGGCAGCTTTAGGCTTGCTAGTTTTTGTAGAGGTGGCGGTAGGCGTAGCTCCTGGAGCGGGGCCAAAGTCGGAGTCTGACGCTGAGTCAATTCCCTCTTCTGAGCCGGTTTCCGAGTCAGTCTCCATAGCTGGGGTAGGGGGTGCTAAGATGGGGGTTTTCCTAGCGAGATGGGGGCTTGGGCGGGAGGAGTGCTGAGTGCTTTGCTGGGTACTCGGAGGCGTCCTTAAAGAGTTCGCGGCAGCAGAGGAGGAGGATTTTAGTGTCATCAGGGGAGAAGCATTTTTGGCACTCTTGACACGTGCTGTGCTCTTCTTGGAGACCGATGATTTTGAGCTCGGCTTTGCCTCCTCCTCCTCCTCCTCCTCCTCCTCCTCCTCTTCCTCCTCCTCTTCCTCTTCCTCCTCCGATTCTCCTGAACCCGACTTTCCCGAGCCTTTATCGGTACTGCCCTCAGACTCACTGCCAGACTCCAAAGTTGGTTTTGACTCCAGGACGGGTCCTCTTGCTTTTTGCCTCCGCAAAGAAGCCTGAGCTGGTACTAAACTTGGTTGTGGAGAGGGCTTCTTTGCTGAGGTGGGTTTGGGAGGAAGTACAGCCAATTTTGTCTTTTTGGTAGGAGGCCGTGCCTCTGTTGCGGGCTTTGCTGGGGCCTTCATTACGACAGCTTCTGCAATGAGTTTATTTGCACCGTAGCCGGGAGGTAATATCGGGGTAACCTTCGATCCTAAAACTGGCACTGGTGTATCCTTTTTTCCTGTGGGTGTGGGCGAAGATATCTCAGTCAGATCTTCCACAAAGGAAACTGACGACCGTTTTCTCGAACCTTCGGGAATTTTAGTTTTAAGATTGCTTCTCTTGAGCGTTGAATTAGGAGCTGGAACTGGTGACTCGGAGTCAACCATCAGAGCCTGAGAGGAGGGCGCCTCTTTCCCCGAGTTCAACGCTAGCCCTTTAGCCCTCTCCTTTGCCTGCTTTTTCGCCTCCTTTGCAAGACGATTATTCTCTTCATATTCAGCCTGCTTCCGTGCTTTCTCGGCTTTCTCTCGCTCGAGTTTTTCGGCCTTCTCTCGCTCAAGCCTTTCAGTCTTCTCGGCCTTCTCCCGAGCGACCCTCTCGGCCTTCTCGGCCTTCTCAGCCTTCTCCCGTTCAAGTTTCTCGGCCTTCTCGCGCTCGAGCTTTTCGGCCCGTTCTATGGCTGCTTGGGCTCTTTTCTCGGCAGCGCGCGCAAGCTTTTGTTTCCGGGCCTTTTCTTTCTTTTCGTTTAAAGCTTCCTCTTTCTCTCGCTGTATACGTTCCTTCTCAAGCCTCTCCTGCTCTGCCTTTTCTTGTTCGGCCTTCTCCTTTACAATCCTCTGCCGCTCCCGCTTTTCCTCAACTAGCCGCTCCTGCTCAGCCTTCTCCTTCGCGAGATTCTCACTCTCAAGCCGCTCCCGCTCAAGTTTCTCTTTCTCCGCTTTCTCCGCTTTCTCCGCTTTCTCTGCCGCTATGCGTGCCTCATGCTCCGCTTTCTCCTTACGCTTGCACTCTTCTTCCCTATGCTGCCTCTCCAGTTCCTCAGCAGCAATTCGTTTTTGTTCTTGTAGCTCTGCCTCCTTTCTCTCTTTTTCCCGTCTCCCAGCTTCTGCCTTCTCCTTAGCCAGTCGCTCCTTTTCTGCCTCCTCTGCCTTCTCGCGTGCCTCGGCCGCTTTGACTGCTTTTTCGCGGGCAGCGGCCTGCTCTTTAGCACGCTCTCTCTCAGCCTTCTCTGTAGCCAACCTCGCTTCCTCAGCTCTCCTTTTGCGTAACATGGGTGACTGGGAGGGATTGCCATTGCGTTGTCTTCCCCCGCTCCGAGAAGAGACTGGCAGTGAAGGTTCATCCTCAGAAGAAGAGGAGGTGGGTATATCATAGATACTACGTCTAATCCCATTGGCCACTGTATCAATATTTTGCGTAGGATTGGGGGGTAAAGTCGGTGAAGAGTGATGGTCTGGTTCTGCAGAGCCGGGTTCCCGGGGAAGGTAAGGCGAGGAGTAATGTATCTCTTGGATCTCCCCTGCTTGTTCTTTATCTTCCACTTTCACTTCCATGAAAGGCAGCTGGCCTGGATGTTCGACCATTCCCGTGATTGCGATTTCGGGTGAGGGAGTTCGGTTACCCAACGAAGGGCTCAATTGACCGCTTTGCTGAGTTTCAGCCACTTCAACCATCTCGCTACCATCATGTCCGGCACCAAATCTATTATTATGAATAGTCCCCTTCCCCCAGCGCTGCTCTCCCTCCTCCCGATCGTCCATTGAGTCCTGGACCACGTAGTCATTTATTCGTGGTCTCTTCGGAAACCTCTCTCTTATCCTCCCTCTCTCGGAGGGGTGGGGGGAAGGAGCCGGCTCCTGGCTAGTATTACTATTGACCTCTGTCACAGTGCCCAACCTCCTCCGCTTCCTTGCAAATTGGGGTCGTAGACTTGACTCAGGAGGAATTGAAGACTCGCGCAAAGTAGATTTCTGTAGAACACGAACAATGGAGTTTAGATTATCTTCTAGCTTATCGCTGAACACATCTGAAACGAGGTAACCCAAATCAAGATCATTGCCATTGGAATCCTGGATCTTGTCGATTTTTAGTGGCCTAAATCCCCAACACCAACAATCAGCGAATCAAACGAAAAAAACGCAAGGAATGGGTAGGTTTTAGCCATACGGTCGATGGGGATAGAGCCTCTCGAAGCGATTGGATATCGAGATACAGAGGGCCTCTAGGGTAAGCGTGGGCGACGCGATTTCGAGAAAAGAACAAGCGGCGGGAGCTGTAGCAGGAGAACCGCCTGGGACAACGTGAACTTGAAGACGCATAATTAAAAGATTAAGTGCAGGATATAATTGGTATTTTTTTGAAAAAAATTGAAAAAAAAGTAAGGGTTGCTGAAAAAGAAGGTGGTTGTAAAGATTGTTTGTGAGAAAGGATTGGGGGAGACGTGAGAGACGTGAGGAAAAACAGATTTCGCGGGGGGGAAATTTCGTGAAAATAATTGTGCGTGGCCGTTGGTTTGATTAATCTGATAAGATATGGGTGACAGGGACTCGATCAAGCGAGTACGAGTACAGTATCGTACCGTACGGTATGTACCGGTACCGGAAATACGGTACCCTACGATAACGTGAGGCTCAGGTGGTAAACCTAACCCTTTCAACATTTTCTGAACAGGAGCTTCTATGACGTCGAATCATTGGCAGTCACTCTAGAGTTTAATATTCCCCCGCCGTAAATCTCTCGACTCTACTCTACTCGGTGCTTGCGAAAGACTTTACTTACATATATCGAGAGGCAATCAAAATTTCTGCTATATTTTGCTGTTTCGCGGTGTAAGTCTAACCTTTTCCCCTCAACCCCCGCCAAACAACCGAGCGATGTCTAATCGATGAGGGCCCTCAAAACCTCGGCGGTGGCAGCCAAGCCTATCTCCGCAATCCTACTGCCGGTACTATAGCTTAATTTATCAATCCATCTCCCTCCCGCATCTCCCTCTCCCCTCCTCTTCCTTTTTCCTCCTTGCAAACTATAAGCCTCGGTCCACAAGCTCATGCTTATCTCTCGTATAAGTCGCTGCATACGACCTGCTCTATCTGCGGCAATACCACACAGCTTTCCAGCCATGTCCCGCTCAGGATCAACAGGCGTTACCCTCCAGGATCTTCCAAAATCAAATGTCTTCACCAAAAAGCTCCCACGTAACCTCTCTACCCTCCTCGGTCAAACCCAAAACTAACCCTCCTCTAGCCGACCCTCAATTCCCCACCCCTGAATCCTCCGCAGAAGCAACCCGCTCACAACTCGGTCCGCGCATGGTAAAAGCCGCGTTATACACATATGTTCGTCCCGACCTAGTAGAAGACAACCCCGAGCTTCTGGCTGTATCACCGCTGGCGCTCCGTTCTATCGGTCTCGCTCGCACAGAGCCCACAAAACCGGAATTTCTTAAATTAGTCTCCGGGAATGGCGGCTTCGAAGATATGTCGTACCCATGGGCACAATGTTACGGCGGCTGGCAGTTTGGGCAGTGGGCAGGTCAATTAGGCGACGGTCGAGCAATCTCACTCTTTGAAGCTACCAATCCAGAAACTAAAAATCGATACGAGCTTCAACTCAAAGGGGCAGGTCAAACACCGTATTCTAGATTTGCAGACGGAAAGGCAGTTCTAAGGAGTAGTATCAGAGAGTTTATTGTGTCGGAGTACTTGTATTCCATCGGCATTCCAAGCACACGGGCGCTAAGTTTGACGCTTTTGCCTAGTAATCGGGCTATTCGGGAGAAGGTCGAGACTTGTGCAATTGTATGCCGTTTTGCTGAAAGTTGGATTCGCATTGGGACTTTTGACCTTCTGGGAGCAAGGCGAGATAGAAAGAATTTGAGGCTTTTGTCGGATTATGTCCGGGAGGAGGTTTTGGAAATGAAGGAGAAGGCACGGGTAGACGGTGGAGAGGGATCGGATGGGGTGCATGGCGCAAGAGTTAGAAATAGATACGAAGATATGTACAGGGAGATTGTCCGGAGGAATGCCTTGACGGTAGCTAAATGGCAGGCGTACGGCTTTATGAATGGTGTCTTGAACACTGATAATACAAGCGTCATGGGACTAAGTCTTGACTTTGGACCGTTCTCTTTCATGGATGTATGTAACCCTTTTAAAATCTCTCCCACGAGCACTAAAAATATAGACCTTCAACCCCAAATTCACACCAAACCACGATGACCACACGCTTCGCTACTGCTTCAAGAATCAGCCAACAATAATCTGGTGGAACCTCGTCCGCCTAGCAGAAGACCTTGCCGAGCTCTTCGCTGCAACCCCTGAAATGCTCGACTCGGAGGCCTTCATAAACGAAGGTCTCACCTCCGAAGCAGACGCGGAAGCTCTAGTCAAACGCGCGGAGAAGATCATCGAGGAAGTCGGTGAAGAATACAAATCTGTTTTCCTCACAGAATACGGACAACTCATGGCAGCACGCCTTGGGTTTACCGGGCTTCGAGAGACAGATATGGATGATGTTTACTCCCCGCTACTGGATACCCTTGAGGACGCACAGGTCGACTTTGGCCACTTCTTTAGACGTCTTTCCGAGTTGCCAATTTTTGAGCTTATGAAGAAAGATGAGGAAGCACAATTGGCGGCAGCGGAAAATTTTATGCCGAAGGCTGTGCTCGCGATTGTGCAGAAGGGACCGGAGAAAATCCTCAAGTGGTTGAAGCTCTACGCAGCACGGCTGGAGGAGAAGGAGGATGCAAAGAGAATGGAGAGGATGAAAAAAGTTAATCCCAAGTTCATTCCGAAGAATTGGGTTCTTGAAGAGATCATTCAGAGAGTAGACCAGAACGGTGAGAGGGGCGTGTTGGGGGATGTGATCAAGCTAGTTGAGAATCCATTTGCCGATCGATGGGAGGAGGTGAAGGATGCGGAGAGGTGGTGTGGGGATGTGCCGAGCTTAGAGGTTGGTATGCAGTGCAGTTGCTCTAGCTGATCAGCTTGCGCCGTCTTCAATGGCTTCGGGGGCTTGCTCTACCGATCAGAGGTCTTGTACACTACTCTCAGAGCTGACAACCTACACTAATAGCCACTCTATTGACACTGATTCTGGCGCTCCGTTAACTTTATATACGCTAGAGCATGTTTGGCAAGACACAATGTCCCGGGAGATTAAATCTTCGCCAAAAGCCGAAACCGTTTTCCTCCAGAGTCTAAGAGAGAGTAAGATATGCCTCAGAGCAGCTGCTCTTGCAGTCGTTATAGTTAGCACCATAATTAACTCGGAAGCCCAGTGGGAGATAACCGCAAGGGCCTGATGTTGAGCTGTGACACTCGAGCGCTCCGGTGTGGCAAAGTGACATAGATGCGGCTGCCGAGAACAATCTCAGCCTTCCTAGAGTAGGTAATAGGGGATCTTACAGGCTGTACCGTAAATACGGATGTAATAAACGATGGATAAATATTATCAGCTAAAGTCAAAAATCACAGTACTCGCATGATGCAGTACCGGTAGCCTCTCTAACTAATAAGAAAGACTAAAATGAAGCCCCTCTTTTCTACCTTTACCACCTTGGCCAGGGCCGAGAGAAAGGTGAAAGTTAGGGTACGAGCAGGAACGAATGATACTGGCATGCTCTCTTTTGGCCGCGAGACCAAGAGGAAGGGGATCGGGCCAGCTCGAATTACAGTTCGATAATAAAATTTTCTATATTATTATTTAATTATTATACCCCTCTGCTTGTCTTAGACTCTGAGTAACCAACTAACTCCCCTGTCTTCACCCTCACGTTCTGGACCTTTCTTGTGATATGTGGGGTCAGTACTTGTAGTGTAAATTATGGAATTCTTCTGCTCGAGCATAGCACTTGACCCAAAACGCACCTCCCGTCTTGGCAGGACCACTGACCCCTGCACCTTCCAACTTCGCGTCTCACCAAACTTTCACTCATTAACACCTTTCTTCTCCGCCTTCTCTCCACGACTCCCCTCCTTCCCTCCTTCCCTACCTTTCTCCCACCAGAACCAATACACATACGCAGAGTGAAAAAAGCAAAAGATAGTAATAATACCGTCCCTCATACCAAAATGCCGTCGGACGTCGAGACATTCGAAAACATCTTTCTCGACCTCTCCCGCACGCCTGGTCGTTTCCGCTTCGCCCCAAGCGGAATGGGCTGGCGTCCGACTACCGGCGAGATCTGGAAGATGGCAAATACAGAACTGAGTACGGCACAATGGAGCCGCGCGGCGCGCGGGTACGAATTGAAGCTCTTCACGCGAACCATGGGGATTGTGCAATTGGATGGGTTTGAGCTTGATGTATGTTACATGCATCCCTCTTTGCCATCCCTATTCTAGATGCATATTAACACGGCGGCGAAACCACTACACTAGGACCTGGAGAGAGTCAAGGAATGCCTGAAAGCATACTACAAGGTCAACCTCGAGCACCGTGAGCACGCGCTGAAGGGCTGGAACTGGGGCAAGGCCGAGTTTTCAAAGTCGGAATTGTACTTTAATGTTGCCAACAAGCCCGCTTTCGAGATCCCCTTTGCTGAAGTGTCGAATTCGAATCTTGCCGGGAAGAATGAGGTTGCGGTCGAGTTTGCCACTGCTGATGCGGGCGGCGGTGGAACGGACGAGGTTGGGAATAAAAAGAAGAAGAAAGCTGCGGCGCAGCTAGACCAGCTTGTTGAGATGAGGTTTTATGTTCCAGGGACCGTGAAGAAGGGGGATGAAGATGCCGGTAGCGATGCTGAAGGCGAAGAGAAAGAGATGAGTGCTGCGAATCTGTTTTATGATACGCTTAAGGAGAAGGCCGATATCGGGGAGGTGGCGGGAGATACCTATGCTACATTTCTGGATATTTTGTTCCTCACTCCTCGGTTTGCTCTCCCGCCTCACTTCTCACCCCACTGATGCTAATAATGGCCTTATAGAGGTCGTTACGACATAGACATGTACGAGTCCTCCTTCCGCCTACGTGGGAAAACCTACGACTACAAGATTCAATTCGAGAACGTCAAAAAGTTCTTCCTCCTACCGAAGCCGGACGACGTACATAACATGATAGTGATAGGCCTAGACCCGCCCCTTCGCCAAGGCCAGACCAAATACCCCTTCCTGGTAATGCAATTCAAGCGCGAAGAAGACATGGAATTCGACCTGAATATAACCGAAGATCTCCTCAACGAGAAGTACGCTGGTAAGCTACAAATGCACTACGAAAACCCCGCGCACCAAGTTGTCTCGCAGATCTTCAAAGGCCTGACCGGCAAGCGCATAATCACACCAAGCAGGGACTTTTCCTCCCACCACCAACAATCCGGTGTGAAATGCTCCCTCAAAGCCAATGAGGGCCACCTCTTCTGCCTGGACAAAGCCTTCATCTTCGTCCCGAAGCCTGCAGTATTCATCACCTTCGACAAGATTGCTCACATCACCATGTCGCGAGTAGGGGGTAGTGTCTCCGCCTCTAGAACATTTGATGTGACCGTCTCACTCAAGTCGTCCGAGGGCGGTGGTGAGTACCAATTCAACAATATCAACCGCGAAGAGCAGTCCTCGCTGGAAGACTTCTTCAAGAGCAAGAACCTGCGCATTAAGAATGACCTGGTCGATGACTCTAGCGCGCTCCTCGCTCAGGCTCTCAAGGACCAGGACATGGACGACGACGACGACGTTGCTGCAGCTAGGGGCTCCGCCGACGAAGACGAGGAGAGCGTTGATGAGGACTTCCAAGCCGAGAGTGAGAGCGATGTTGCCGAGGAGTACGATAGCGCGCATGAGAGCTCCGGCGGGAGTGATGACGAGGATGGACCCGGTGGTGAAGAGGAGGAGGATGATGAAGAGGAGGATGAGGAGATGAGGGATGTGGAGATGGAGGTTCGTGAGGACGGTCCCGCGAAGAAGAAGGTTAAGACTTCGAAGAAGTAAACTGTAGCTTTTCTGCCTGCTGGTAGATCGAGTTTACCAGAGAGGCAGCGTGGGGATCATTGTGGGAGAGTTTTGTATCTTACGTGCTGCCTTGTTCTAACACATTTTTTTCTCTTCTACTATACTGGATAATAAGTCGACGCTTATATCGCGTGATGGAGTGGCTCAGGTGGGTAAGGTAATAGGGTTTCTCGCAGCAATCGTTAGACAAAAGTTTTTTCTCGCACCCTCATTCTCTTTCTTCGAAGTGAAGCTTCCGAGCTGCGAGTCACAACCGAGTGATAGACTGTGATCATCACTACGCCAGAGTTTATTCTTATCGTACGATAGCATGATGACACGTCCACTCCCCCCACAATCATAGACTTACAATCGCCAACACCCAATTTTTGATTTTTAATTCTTATTTTGTCCCCGTCCGCACCATCCATCTAACCAAGAGTAAGAAGAATAAGAGTTAGAATAAGAGTAAAAAAAAAAATGGTTGCTGCAATTCAAGCAGGTATCTGGCTCCATCCATTCATCCCATCCCACCCCATCCCGAACTAATACAGTTAAAAAGAAAACCCGCCAAATAATCACAAAACAAAAACGGTATAGGAAAAATTCTAAACAACCCTCAACTTCCTCTGCGCGCCCTTGCCAGCCTTCGTCTTCTTACTCTTCTTCTTACCTGCATCGAATGCAGCAGCAGAAACATGGTCACGGCCAAGGTTGTCCAAATCCTTCACCTTGTAAATTCTCACAATCCAGTTCTCGCTAGTGAAAGCTTCGTCCAAGATGCTCAGGGTAGGGCCAACAGCTGGGAGTTTTGCGTTTCGGACGCGGTCCTGGGCTTGGCCAGCGGGGAAGAGGGATTGGTAGTTGTAGTATGACATCTTGTACATTAAGGAGTTCTTCATCGTATCGGTGGCGGCGTCGTCGACGCGGTATTCTCCGCGAGGGGTGAAGAAGTCGCGCTCTTTAACTTCGTCAGGCCAGACGCCTTCTGCAATACGAATCATCCAGAGGAACTGGGTGTATTAGTGGAGCCTAGTTAGATGGGGAAAGGGAGGATGGTACCTTGTTGATATCATCACCAGAGTATCCCAAAAGACCTCCAAAGATGACGAGGACGTAGTCAACGTCGTGCTGCCTCAAGATGGGATATGCAACTTCCTCACGGGAGCTCATAGCTTTACCAACGGTAGCAATGTGGGTATTGTTCCAAGTGTTGTTGTCAACCAAAGTGGTGCGATCAGCCATACCACCGATCTGGTACCCGTAATCCCACCAACTCATGATCTTGGCATCGTCCGGAGTATTCTTCCTAAGCCAGTAATAAGCTTCGCGGTAATCGTCAATGATGTGCTGTGATCCGTCGGGTAGTCTAGACGCCAAAACGACGGATGGCGAGGAGTATGCATTGGAAGTGACCCAAGTGCAATGAAGGACGAAAACAAAGAGGTATATGCTAAAGGCAGCAATCACAGCAATGTTGGAAGCCTTGGAGTAAATTCCAACAATAGAATCTTTGCTAGCGCTGAGAATGTTGACACGAGGTTTCTTCTCCTTCCTGTCATCGACACCTGGGGCACCCACTGTGGGAGTTGTAGGGGTCTTGATTGAAAGATAAACATCCAGGATGTTTGACAGAGCAATGGCAGCAGAAACACAGACAACAGGAGTCAAAGTCAACATCAAACGAACCATTACACCAGCAAAGTAGCTGGCCATAATACCATAGATGATGACAAAGACATGTTGGTCCTGAAGAGTGCTGAAACACATGTAGATACCGGCAGGGAACAGCCAGATGAGCATCTCCAAGTCAAAGAAGAAAGCAGGCCACGCGGTAGGTTGATGTTCCGAGACAGATGCAATGATAGGAATGTGGATCTTGGCGTAACCAGTATCCCAAAGTGAATAGAATCGACCAGACCAGGGTGCAATAACCCCAGAAACCGTAAGAAGCACAAGTACAGCGGAAGACAATGCGAAGACGATAAAGATCAACGCCTTGAGCAATGTCTTAAACTGGCGAGATGGAACTTGGTATCGGACAAATTCGACGAATCCGACAAGCTGGAGGAGTCCGAAAACGCCTGCATACGCATTAGCCAATCGCTAGACCAGAAGTGAGGCATTCAGAAGGTCATACCAAGCGCAGCCATATGCTCAGAAGATCTGATAGGTAGGAACCCGACAAACGGGACCTGCATACTGCCTAACGTCCCGAGGGCGAACCAGCTTGTGTATGCGACGTACAGCCTCGGTGAGTATCTGCCCATCAGGACCAGCACAAACGCATGCAGAGGAATCATATTCGTAATGAAAACATATCCACCCCAGGCAGCAACCATGTAAAAGTAAAACAGTGCACAAAGAGCACCCCAGAAAGCGCTCCCATCCTTCAATGCCTTGATCCAGAGGTAGAAGGTGAACATCAACAAGAAGATAGCAATTGCCTCGTTGTCGTATGAACCTGCAACGGAACGAGAAATATAACCGGGCGCAATACCAATGAATGCAGCAGCAAGTAGGCCTGCGGATTCATCCTTCATTTCCTTAGTAAATAGGTATGTTGCTAGGGCCGTGAGACCAGAGAATGCCGGCGCGAGGAGAACGCAGATATTCCGGATGTCGACTGGCATAGAGAGCATACGAAGGATGTGGTAAATTGCACCGGAGGTCACCATGAGGCCTGGGTAGAGAGTTCCTCCAGTAACACGACCGAGGGGATGCCATGTTCCTGAAGACCACGTTAAAGTAAGAAATCCGCACAAATAGAGCGCAGTAAACCAAACATAGCATCAAGAATAGGAGGGCATACGGTCATCAAACCAGTCCCAGAAATTGTAAAACCCATTCTTGACGAGGTATTTTGAGGCACGGAAGTTAAACCATGGATCAACTGTAGCGTCGTCAGCTTTTCACATCCGTATAACCAGCACCACTACCAAAACTAATAGTCTCCAAGACCCAATTGTCTCAATTAAATGGCGGGGGGATTCCTACATTCGTGAATAATACTTTCAAATCCTAAGTCACAATTAGCACCAATCCTCTGATCCAAACGTGCAAAAAAACACAATCTTCAAAACAAAGGGGCTTTTATCAGGTAAAAGCTTACGTATAACAGAAAACAACCGACTTGAAACGGCAGCACCAGCAATAGTAATGAGAATAAGGACTTTCAGCAGTCTACGGACATTCCTCGTGGACTCGTCCTTGAGGAGTGCCTCCATGGACGACATGATTGAGGAAAAATGGTGGAGTTGAAAGGGAGGGAAGGCTGTTGCTTATTATTGTTCGCAACACAGCCGTTCTTAACTTTCCAGGAGCTTTTTGGGCTCATTGTGAAGCTGGCCTCTTCGCATGGGCCGGTATGGCAGGTACGCTCTGGCTTAGGGTACGCGTTGTCATGAGCAAGTGTCCTCTGCATCACCTGATATGCCAAGACAATGTCAATTCTCGTTTCAGCCTCAACCGAGACTTGTCTGGGTATAGTATCATATTATACCTATCTCCACGTGCCGCCGTTCGCTTGCTTGCTGCCCCACTAAGCTTTTCGACGGCAGTGCAGGTCAAGTCCAACAACGATCTACTATAGCTCATATAGAGACAAAGTCGAGCAACAAACCGAGCTCGATCGAAAGCTCCCCCCTCCAAATCCAGCAAAAAATCTTCCTCCGTCTGCATTCAACAAAAGCCATCCACAGCCATGTCTCCGGAAAAGGATACACAAAAACTCTCCCTGGCCTACCTCTCCACCCTCGCATCCTCCTCCGAAATACCCTCCACCATTGTCGAGATACTCGCAGATCTAGAAACAGAGGCAGCTTTAACTCCTTTCTCACCAGACTCTGCTATCCTTCTATCAAACTTCTACAGCATCTACTTCTTCGCCCTTTTCCTTTGCGATGACTTGTAACCCCCCTCACTTCCTCATGGCTGACGAAAGCTAACACAAAGCTCCCCACAAACAGAAATGAAGCACGCTTCCTCAGCAAGCGTATCCCCGTACCGGCACTCCAATCCGACCCGCTGCTAATCAGCACATACACACTCCTTCGCTTCCTTTACACCAGGAACTACGCCGAGGCCTACACCGTTATAGATTCCGCTCCTTGGTCCGAACACGTCAGCCCCCTTGTTGTCCGCTTCAAGGGCTTTTATCGACAGAAGACGGTGGTATTGCTGTCAAAGGCATACTCGAGTATTTCTCCAGTTCACGCTGCCGTTTACTTGGGCTTTAAAGGCGACGAACCCGGGTTGCAGGAGTATGTTGCAGAGAGGGGGTGGTTGTTGGATGAGAGTGGACTCTTGAAGCCGGCGCCTGTGGAGGTTGAGGAAGGAGGGATGGATACTGATGCCGAGGGCAATGATATGAGAATTGCCATATTGTCTGGGCTTGTTACTCACCTGACGGAGGCCTAAGATGGAGGTGGGGAGACAAAGAGGAAAGGCCATAGTGGAGATGAATTGTAATTAGGAGATGGCTAGTTAAGCTCGGTCCTAGAAAAAAGCCTTTTCGGTCTTGTTTCCTCATTTTTTCCAACTTCGGTTTTAATGAACTGCTAATGAAATCTCTCCTTTTTTGATCGTGAACCCTTAAAACAATACTCATCATATCATACAGTACGACGTCATTGTCATCACGCCGACACCGAACCCCCCAGCCAAAAGCCCACGAAAAGAAAAAAACCTCTTTCAACACCAAGGCATACGGCACAGCACAGTATAGTGCAGTACAATTAGCCCGAACCTCTCATTATATCATCCCATCCCCTACCCATCCATCCATTCATCTATTCATCAAAATCAAAACTCCCAGGAATCCTCACCCTCCTCTCCACCTCCTCTTCCTCTTCCTCATCATCCGCATTCCCCACATCCTCCTTCTTCCCTCTACCCCGAGCATCCCACCCCCTCCCCTTACCCTTCCGAAAGGGACTCCGATCCCCAAACGTATTCTCAGGCCTAACCACCACTCCAAGTCCCAGTCCTCTCATCCCAATTTGCTTCCTACTAGCATTCGGCGGGGCAACCAGTCCGCCGCCCCCCAATTCCTTCTTACCATTATTCCCGGACGTTGTTACTCCCTGTCCCTCCCCCTTCTGCACCTGCACATTCCCGTTCGTCTTCATAGCCGGTGGAGGAACAGCGCCTGTGCTAGTGCTAGTGCTGGTGCTAGTAACTATTTTCCTCGGCGACGACTTCGGAGAAGCAGCTGGTGGGGTTTTGTTCCCGACCAGACCAACCAGGTCCCCATCGTCATCACTGGATTCGTAGAATAGAACTGCGGTGGGTTCTGCACGGGAGCTTAGAGGGTGGTAGACTTCTCGGGGGCAACCGTAGAGAGTCATTTTTGAGTTTTTCGTTATAGTGGGGAAATGTGCTTTGGTATTTTGTAGAGGTGGATGTGTCCTTTTGTTTGTTTTTTTGGTTCTTTGGGGGAAGAGGGGAAATGGAAGGGTTTGGTGCTTTTTATTTGATGGACGGGGGAGACAATGTGACTCTAATGTCGGAGTTACTGGGGAAGAGAGGAAACACTTGGTTGACGCGCAGCGGCTTGGCAGAGCACGTGAGTTACGTTACGCGTGAGATTAGGTAAGGGGAAGAGAAACACTTTATCGTTTCTTGGGCTGTGCTGGGTTTGGTTGTGTTGCTGTGCTGTAATCATGGCAATGAGGAGGGGAAGGTCTGTAGTATGGGAGGCAATTTGTATCATAATTTGTTGCGTGAGGGTTGGAACCCCAGTATTGGGCTTCATGAAGGATGAGGGATATAACTGTAATTAATAATTGATTCTACTCGCAAGACTGCTGGCAAATTCTAATGCTGTGGGAGTCGGATTAAATTAGAATGGATTGTAGGAGCGCGGGTATGGCATCAATCTACCAGAGAACTATATTTCCCTCTCCCCCATTCTCAATGGAGGCTAGAATGGTCTTGAGGCTTCTACTTGTACAGTACGGTAGCTATCGTTAAATACCTGGAGCTAGATGTTGGTCTCTATGATAGAAAGATAACGTACTAGTACTAGCAAAAAGCAACAAAGCAGGTCCACCCAAAAGCGCAATTTTGAGACGTGAAAGAGATATAAAAAAAAGATAGGCCCCAACCAAATCCAGTAGCTATACTCTACATTACAATGAAACGATTAGGAAAGAGGAGAAGGGTAGAGGAGGAGGAGGAGGGAAAGCATCCCTTAGAAATACAGCGACTCGACCAAGCCGGGCCACCCTGATAGTGCGTCCGCTGCCTAATCCCTATACCTACGATCTCTGCCTCCTCCTCCACCACGTCTACCGTATCCGCCACCGCCTCTACCCACGGCAACAGTATCCCTCCTCCCGCCACCACCACCACTACCACCACTACCACCCCCTTCCTGCAACGGAACATTATCTTCAACCCTCTCACCCCTCCTCCATTCACCACTCGGAACACTAACTCCCCCCATGGCGGCCCCACGTGCACCTCCACGAACTCTGAATCCACCAAATCCATTCTCCCGTGGCCCACCCAAGACCCCACCCCTGCCTCCTCCAAACCCGCCCCTGCCATTCCCCGTAGCTCCAACCCCGCCATGGCCCTCGGGGTAAATACACACGTCGATCCAATCCCCTACGACGAACGAAACCTCACTCAGCGTCTTCCGGCCAACAGTTTCCAGCCCCGCGTCGCCGTTCGGCACCACCGCGCCTAGGTCCTTGGATGTGTAGCGCGTCGTGTTGTACCGCGTGTCCGCAAAAATAAGCCGGAAACCACAGCGGGAACGGGGCGGGCAGACGCCCGGTAGCGCCTGCGAGAGGAGCATGCTTAGTTCGTTGAGGGTGCAGTCGCGCCAGGTGTAGATTGTAACGTGCTCGCGAGGTTGGGAGTGTGCATGGAAGTCATCTAGGCTGTTTTATAGCATTTTTTTCATTTTTTTTTGGTTAGCTGGATTGTGCTTGCGAGGGGGAAGATAGGAGGGGATGGGGTAGTCGAACCGGTGGAAGCCGCCTTGCCTGTAGAAGAGCTTTAGTAGGAAGGGGGTTGTGCGCCGACGGTCAACCTTTACTGGCGCGGTAGTAGGGGCAGCGGTGAGCGGAGGCGCTGCGGACATGATCTAATAATTTAGAGAGTATTTGTGCGGTTCTAAGGTAGGATTGGGGAAAGGAGTTGGATTTGGTGTGGTGGTTGTGGGTGAGTTGGAGCTTGAGACTTGCTGGAGCGTTGATCAGGTGAATGAAAGAAAAAGAGCTATCTTATCTGATCTTATCAATCTCATCTGGTTGTCTTGGTCTTTTCGAAACAATTTTATGCTGGCTGGAGCCTTATGGTGAGGGATGATCTCCTTTTAGAGCCTGCAAAGCATGGAAATTTATGAAGCGTTTAGATAGCAATATTCTAGTAGTATTATAAAAGTGTAATTCGGTATTTTGATATTGATAACCTATTATGACAAGAATGTGAACTGCTACAAGGCAAGCTTTTTCCCTACCAGCATGGCATTGCATTCTTAAAGACCGAAAGCGCTACAAGGTATCGAACGTACACCCTTATCCCTCTCAAAAGTAGGTAAGAACTATCTAGAAAAAGAAAAGGTATGATAGTAGAATTACAATATTTCATCCTCTAACAGTCCATCACGACGCCAATTTCCCAAGTAAGCATTCAGAGAGAGAAAAACCCCTTCAATACCACCTAATCCCCGTTTCCCATTTCCCAATTAGTTTCCCTTCTCCCTAAGCCCGTAACAGTCCAAAAAAGAGGGTCCAAGTCAAAATGAACGACGAGAGACTGCTCCCACTAAACACCTCTGTAGTCCATATCTCACTCGCGCTCCGGAAATAGTTTTGGGGCTTCCCGCCCGCAAGGAAGAATACCATCAGTACCGAAACGATGGAGGAGCCGAGGAGGTAGAAAATGAAGCCTGAGTACGACTCTAGGCCTAGAATACCGGCAGCGATACCGAATATTGAAGAGGTGAGGGAGCGGATGTCGGTGATTGTCTGGTGGAGGGTTAGTAAAGGAGGCCCGGAAAACGAAGATGAAAAAAGGGAATATAGGCAAACCTTTGTATTGTGGATGACATTTTCGGGGACAACGGGGTTTATCTGGAGGTCCTTTTCTTCGGCGTTCATGATGCTTTGCTTTTAGTGGTCTCGGTGGTAGCGTGAGATATGTGTTCCGTCGCAGTTCGTGTGGATTGGTGGCGGGAGCTTTCTAAGTTGAATGTTGTCCCTAGGAAGCCGTTGGGTCCAGCCAAGCACGCCAAGCGCTCTTCTCACAACCACCATCCGTCAGAGCCTCCTCCCCCCATGATCCCCCACCTGCCACCACTATAAACTCCATCTTCCCTCCAAACAAATTCACCTCCAGACCATCCAATCCAACAGAAATGTCACGAAACGTCCAAATCGAAGAAGTCGAAGATTCTGACCCCGAAGAAATGGACATCTCCCTCTTCGACCCCCGCGCCGCCGCAGCTGCGAACCCAACTCTAATGGACCCGACCGCAATCCCCCACGGAATAAAAGGACCCAACCACCCTCAGACCCAATACGTCTCTGCGGACGAAAGCTCCTACAAGACCTACCAATGCCTCTACCCAGTATACTTCGATAGCACCCGGTCCCGTGCCCAAGGCCGTCGTGTAGATAAAACCCACGCTATACCCAATCCACTCGCTCGCAACATTGTCGACGCATGCGCATACCTATCTCTAAAAACTGTGTTCGAGCCTGGAAAGACGCATCCAAAAGACTGGGCGAACCCGGGTCGTGTGAGGGTGTTGTTTAAAGCGGATGGAAAGCCAACTGGGAACATCAAGAACAAGTTCTTGCTGTTTAGGACCATCGGAGAGTTTTTGAAGGCGAATCCAACGGGGCCGGAAGATCCGCTGAGGCTTAGGATTCCAAATTTCCCAACGGATGGGAAGCCGCCGGAGCCTCCTGCTGTCCCCAGGGGGTGGAAGATAGGCACGATTTTGCCGACGCATTCGGCAGCCTTGAGTGGTGGGGGTGTGAGCGATGATATATTTAAGGAAATGATGAAGGACATGGGCATGGATGCTGGCGGGCCGAGTGGGGGCGCTGTGGAGAAGAAGGAGAAGAAGGAAAAGAAGGATAAAAAGAAAGGGAAACGATGATTGGGTGCGGATAGTAGTTTAGGCTGGCTGGGTGGGATGCGTTGTATATACATTATCACGTGCTTGGATACTCGGACACGGGCATTCGTGGTTTTTATGTCCTCTCGCTTTTATAAACTCGAGAACCTGCGCTAAGCTGGCTTACCGGTATGCCCTAATCTGTTGGAGCACTATTTTGGATCCTGCTGGCTGTATTGGCATCTGTTTGTCCTCCGGGCCTCCAGCTGTGGTTCCCGGCACACCTCAGCCAAATCGGAAAATCGTGGGCTCAAACAGCCGGAACCAGAGGCCATGAAAGCCATCTAAGCCTTAAGATCTATCTTCTCCCGTACATAACCTTTACAACCACAGGTCATCACTCGACACTCGGCGCTCGCAGGATTTCTTCCTTATACAGTTATGAGATTCGTAACGTTTGACATTAAGGGCGTGGCGGTGCCTTGGATAGGGTTATTATAAGCTGTGAATAGTGTAGCACTCCTCTATCGCACGCTTGTTATCGCTTTAGGCTGCCTGAAGGCTTTTGGCCATACATGTGTAGTCCGTGACCTACTTCCAAACTCTGCCTCCCGTAGCATTTTTTTTATTACTAATACTCCCGTTGCGATTGCTTCTATGAGTACGTGGAGATCTTGTCATTACCGATCGGCAGCTAATAGCTATCCCTTGGGCGGTAAAATTCGTTGCCAGTACGCTAAGGTTATTTTGGAGTGATTTGAGTGGAGGGAATATTTAAGCTGACCACAATCGCTGAGTCATCTAGGCTCGAAAAAGACTGAAAACGTCGATTTCCTGGCCAAGTAGAGACGGCGGCTGCCGAATCTAGCCGGCAACGAATTTCAGTGTTTCAGACCGCCCAAGGGATAGCTTGTTTTCTCTCATTCGTTACCTCCCCTAGCCCACTGGCCCGAATCCCTCGTCCTGAAAGGCCTCACTTTGACGCATTCATCCTTGCCAGATAACCTCTCTGGGCTCTCGGCTCTTATGGCTCCCACAATACTCCAGTCCTTTCTTTCCGTTTTCAATTGTTTCCCCCTAACCTAGCGAACATAAGAACAGGATACCACTTCACGCCAGGACCACGGCCTAATGGTATAGTTTCTTGGACAAAATTCATCGTTGGTGGGTCCAAGTACCGCTCGAAACACACCGAAACAAGCAAAATCCGTAGATTTTGAACTGCTAATCTGCACCCACACTTCTTAATCAATTAACACAGGGGAAATATGGATAGATAGCCAAAAATCTAGCAAATCTGAAATTCCTACTTCTATAGCAAATTCCTTTTTTCTGTGGGCAGCACTCATCAATTGGTGGGCACCATCTTCAAGTTAGAGGCAAAGAGCCAAGGATTTGTTGTACTAACATAGAAAAGATACATGTTTTAAAAATCGCTGATTTCATATAGATAGTTCATTCAATATTGCACCATATGCCACAATGCTGAAGTATCGCAATCAGAATACCTGGGACCACTATTTTATCAAGAATCAATTTGCTTGCCCAGCAGGTGGTCGAGTTCTAGTGTGCTGAAAAACATCACCAACGATGACTTTTGTCAGGGCACTTTTATAACACCATAGCCTCTCCAAACTTGGTCTTCCCAGGTTTCCAAGTCCGATTCTCCTCAAGGACGGTAATTACTTCCCTGAGATAATTATAAAAAAAAGCACATGTCCTGGGAGGGTTTCCCCTAGAGCTAGAAAATGTGGAGACGCTAATAATTCTACAGTAGTGTTAGGATGCAAATACTCCGCCGTAGCGTGTGCCTGCCGAATATCGAGTGATAATATGCGTAGTACTCTAGGCCGGCTGCTAACGACTACGTTACTCAAAGAAATTGTGCAACGAAAAGCTTCACTCTAGTAAGAAACCCCCTGCCTTGACACTCTCAACAATGTCATATGAGATCCTGGATATCAGATAAGATAATTTCGGAAACTTTTGCTGCTAGCGAGTGGTATACCGTCCTGCCATAGTTCCCAAGAATAATACATGCCCTTCACTTCACCCAGAGCCTTGAAACTTATTAAAGGGATAGCGGATATAGGAGCTATGAATACTAGAGAATAGTAAAGACATCGAAACATCACTGGGAGCCAGAACCGTACTCTTCCAGGGCAAGGGACATACTTCGGGATCCATCCATCTGCCAGGAGGGAGGACTCTCCGAGTATGGACTCCAACATTCTTCGAGAAGAGTAGTTGTTCACACGTATAGCTGCGCCCTAGCATGATATAGGGTCTAGTCTATGAGGTTCAGGATATAATGCTATAATGACACTTTTCTTGTTAAGACTATTACAGCGGCTACATTGGCGGAAGGATCCGCTACCCGAAGCATAGCTGCTATCTGGGCGGTGGCTTAAGCAGTGAATTTCACAGCACCTGGGTAAATCTGACCTAGTGAGGTCAGCGCGCATATTCTATCTTATATAAAGGTTTTCGGGATGGGGATTTTAAGGCGGGTAAATTATGTGCTTAGCCCGTGGTGGTGGTGGTGGTGGTGGTGGTGGGTCATCTGGTTACCTGCATGATATGTTACTGCTTTTAGGGGCTCTGTGAAGAGCATTTTCGAGACGCCTTTGCCACAATAGCAACTACTCTCTGAGATGGCTTCCTGTCGTGGTATACTGTAGGTAGAAAGGCACTGATTTCGCGAAGAAAGGAGGGACAAAAGGCGAGGGTCGACGTGGCCAGGTCGTATTTTGGGAATTGGCTTTGGCGAACGTGTTATTTATTTCACTCTCCTGCATATCTAGGGCAGTATCGGGAGGTTTGAATGGGCCTTTTTTTATTATTAAATCTACAGATTAGAATACAGGAGAATTCATGGCAAGCATCCTAAAGTGTGGCGTAGATGGTAGAAGGGACCACTCTGGCCTCACAGTCAAGTTCCTCTGTGACAATTCAGAACTCCTAGCAACAAAATACTGTGGATAGTGGCATATATGTCCGTCAGAGCTTTACGGGAGGGAAGGCATTTACGCTTATGGTCTAATAGTACTATGCAGTGTGTTAGGGATTCTCTCCGGCTATTTTACCCCGGCATGAATTTGTACCTAGTCCCGAAGTGACATTTATTTCCTGATTCAACTAACTTGTTGGACGTGACTTGAGGGTTGGTTAGGATATTGCATTCGTACCTGGCAATGGTTGAGGCAATCTCAATCAATTGTTCCAGGGCTGATAAGTAAGTATTTTGCCCGTAGTGCTGCTACCAGCAAAACGGGTTCCTTTGGGGGCCTGTGGTGCCCATCAGTACTTCGCACCTGTGAGCCCTCCCCCTTCCAGGTAGTAGCACCCTCTAAGCCATGTTCATCTTGATCATCTTTAGCACAAACGGCTGGGGTTGGGTAGACCATGCCTGAACCTTTCTCTTGCATTTGGTTGCTGGGGTAGTTTCCTTATTGCAGAAGTGGCTCAAACTCAGCCACTCCCCTGACTGAGGGTCTTTCCCACATTGATAGATAATTGTGCCGCAGTTGCAGTAGAGTGTTTACAGTGTTGAGTGTAGTAGGGTACGGGCAACCACCCTAGTCGTATTGTGGAGAGTACACGATAGTGTTGAGGGTAAACCATAGGTTGCGCACACACATGTTTGTTAGTCCTTTTTAGTTAGCAGGCGCGCACCTGAGAATGACAAGATCCTTCTCTCTCTTCCACCACGCTCCTCACATCCAACATACAGTACATGTTCTTCCACTACTCTCCTGTTCATGTACTACCCAATTCAGATTTTGAGCGTTCATTGTCAGAGTTTGGATCTGGAAAGCGATGCTAAGAGTAATTATGGTATATTATATAAACTCAGATTCTGCAAAAGAGTCTGAATTAAGGCTAGGGAGTGTATTCATAATAAGGAATTCCTTCGTCAGTAAAATATGTAGAGGTACTTCACACGAAGACCCTCACTTGTTTAAATACAATGCTGGAGTTCTCTCTATTACCTCTCCTGCCACCAGGTATTAATATCAGGGAAGGAAGGGGGGCTGGGCCTCTGAATGTCTACTACCTCACTGGAGGATGCTATTCCCAGTGAGCCCGCTTGCGGTGTATGTGCACCAAAATGCAGAAAAGTAGAGTTGAAAACGAGGACGGAAGAAGCATAGGTTTGAATCGGTCTCTTTGCAGGGTTTAATATAATCTGATTAAGTGTTCGATTTCCAGGCAGGTGAAAGCCGGAAAAGTGTAGCCAAATCCGGCAAAGGTCAACGGACCAATAGAAGGAGTGAATGATATAAAAAGCTTTGTAACCTGCCTCCTGGGGATTTTCAAAGCACCTTCATGTGTTGTGCTACTTAAGGACAGCATCCTGATGCTATGAGTTCACAAGGAAGGTAATATGATTTTATTCATGACAGTACCCTCAGAGACAACGTACCTAATAGAACACTTCAATTATTGAAAGAGATCAGGTTGATATGTCAAACTCTACGCATATGCATCCACACTACTAAACTCCTCGCCATCACGCCATACCCCACCCCCAAATAAGAAAAATAGAATCAGGAAAGAAATTGGAATGAAATGAAATGAGTAACACGTCTACTCTGGCGACGATGTCAAAGTCAATATCTCCTGCCCAATCGAGCTTGCCTGGTAGCCCACCCTGCCCAGCACCCTCTCGATTTCCCCCAAGAAAGCCAACGGCATCTCACCCCCATTGACCATGATGAAAATCACGAACAGAGCAATAACTAGTCCGATATCCCTCAGCGCGCCTCTTGCTCCCGCTCCTTCTCGTGCTCCTCTTTCCCCTCCTCTTTTCCTATCTTCAATATCGACAAACCCCGCCGTAGTTGACTCCCCAAGCTCCTCACCACCATCCAAATTCCTCGTAACGATCACCACCGCCTCCTTCGGCTCGGCCTCGGCTTCTTCAGTGACTTCACAAACGTCGTACGGCGGCAACCTCCATCCGAAATAAGGTTTCCGCTTTATCAAGTCTTTAGTTATGTCGTCCGCACCGAGGTACAGCGTCTCCTCCTGCAACTCGGTATCCCTCGTCATCTTGGAAATCCACTCATCCTTCCCCCACTGGCTCGGCACTTTTGCTATCCCAAGATCCACAAGCGCGCCCATTACCTTCTTCAAATCGCACTTGAATGGGGCCTCGTGCCTCGCCTTGGCCAAGACAATCGCGAACCAATACAGCGGTGCATTAAACTTAGTTTGTAACTCATCCTCCGCTTCAGGGATTTCAAACTTATCCAGTAACTCGGGCACAAGCTTAATCATAGTAACCCGATTCTGATACGCCGCCTTAGAAATCGGTAATAACTGAATCGGGGAATGCGCGGCCGATTCAGGGATTATTTCCAGCTCGACTAGATGGTTTACCAGAGCCATAATCTCGTCTTGTTTCTTCGTGCGCCAAGCGATGACGGCGTTGAACGCTACGATGTTGCTTTCGATGGCGGTGCCCTCGAGGATGTCTTCCGCCAGGTTGAATATGTCGAGATCCATATATGTACTGCCCCCGCCGAAGGATCTGACCTCCTGCTGGACCCAGTCCTTGAATTTCTCGTCGGAGGGGCAAACGCACTGATTTGGATAAACTGGCTTTGGTGTAAATTCTGCCATTGCGGCTCAAGACAGCGGTCGCTAGGGAGGGAAGGAGGCGAAGGAGAGGAATAGATTCTGAATGAGGGTTATGACATCTAGATCCTACTGAGGCGGAAGTGGGGAGGGGGGGACGAAGGGGAGGAGTTGCGAAAGCTTATGGTTTTATAGAATTATGGTTTTATAGAAGGGTGGGCTTGTCCCCTCCCTAGGCAGGTGCTTTGTAGCCTTACCGCAGCCGATATCTAAGTGTTATATATAGAAGCCGTGTGCTTCTCCCTCGCCACACAGTAACCTGTAGCACATTTAGAAAGTTCTAGATCCCCAGAACTCATACTCCCTAATTCGTAAAGTATCTGGAAACAGAGAAGATGATTTGGCGCCAAGAGAGCATTGTTATCCGGTATATTCGGCACAATCTAGCGCTACAAGGAGATCCCATGCGGAGAAGGAGGCCCTCACATACGGTATGGCCATCGGTTGAGTGCCAAGAGACTCCACCTATTCTCAGATACCTTACGAGTTGGCGAGCAGTAAGGGGGGAGCCTTAGGCCACCAGCCAAATGTCTCGAGTGAGCACCTATGATGCCCTGCCTTTTAGCAGCCTTAAAATCTCTAACATCCGAAGAGTCATTCATCGAACCCCCCCTCTGGGAAATAGGCTTCTAGCCCACGCACGGTGACGCATTCCCCCTGTTCTCTGCCGCCTAAGAATAAAAGGACAATGCCAGAGTATCACTCATCGGCCCGAGCGGAACAGTTCTCGTCCCCCCATCATTGCAGTACACCTCCAATACCACTCGCGGAATATGAGAAAAGCATGGAGGCCCTTTAGAGCTACCAAATTTCCTACAAAGCCCCTGATCGGAGTTATTTGCCGGCCGAACTTTCCTCCCAATACTTACCAAGATAGACATACCACGCAAACCCTCTCAGACATATCCAGCTACTCACAAAAGCTCACCCTTATCTCAAACAAAAACAGGCCACCGGGACTTGGTTTTCCCTCCCGCATTCACTCACAAAAGCCCCAATCTTCAGCCTACCATGCCAACTCCACCCCGCCGCACGTTCTGGTTCCTCCTCTACCACAGCGCCCAAAATCTCATCCACTACTCCCTCAGCTCCATTTAGTTTTTTGTGACACACCTAGTCATCGCGGTTCAGTAGGCCTTGAGCAGCGCTTGTAGTTGCAGTTGTACGTGCTTCTAAAGCGAAGATGAAGGCTCGGATACCAGAGGGGGGCACTGGGTCGGTTGACACTATGGGGAGTACGAAAAGAGGAAGAGTGATTGCCACGTTTGCGAAGTTGGGTGATGTACTGGGATTGAGTTTTGTGTAGGTTATACTTGGCGGTGGGCCCTAGGCGGCAGCGGAGGGGTCGATGGTCTCTCGGGTTTGGGGGGGAAATATGGCTTGCTTGCGGTGTTATGATGTGTCTTGTTTTGTATTGTGTTGAATTTGACAGATTTGTTGAAATTTTCGAGCCTTCTAACCGTTAGTACCGTAATAGTCCTCCATCCTCATGCCATCCCATAAGCAGCAGTCCAATACCCACCAAGTGCCTAGGGCAAGATCGATTTGCTCACCCTAAGCACTGCTCTTCCCGTAGTGGAGTATGGTACGGCAAGAGTGGGAAATGCCTACAAGGGAGGCCCCCCTCGACAAAGATTCTGGGGACTGGGGACTGGGGCCCGGCAAGGGTTGTCTTCTTCCTCACTTTTCTACACCGCGACTACACGCAAGAGCTCAGATAAACAATTCGGACAATATTAACCCAAAGCCGCGGAATCCTCAAGAGTACGACTCACACCCGAGCGATACGCATGGTAGCCGAGGATGGTATACCCGGGGGGAGGGGGTGAAGCTCCGGAGCGCCTTAGTAACACTCTTGGGCAGCAACTTCCGGAAGTCAAGACTATCAGTACCCCGTAGATCGTTGCAGAAGATACTGTCCAGGACGAAAACCTAAAGCGAAGCTTTAGCTATTTATGCTGACCCCTGCTTTTGCAATTCGTCTGCAGAATCGAGGCCACACCCGTTTAATCAGCTAGGCTAGGTGTTGTGAAAGATATTCGAGGTGCTTCACCATTGCCACTTAACTATTCCGACTCCTGCTCTTACACATGTAATTTACAGTATGCTGATACATGCGAGCACCAGCTCTGCTCCACCATCACTGACCATGGGAACCCAGATCGCAGTCAGACCGGGACCACAGCAATATTTAAGCACCCAAATTTCCCCAAACGAAGGCTACCTTTTTTCCCTCCCAGGCACTATAGTAGCAAAGGTTAGCGAAATTGTCTTGTCCGATAAGCAAGGTATCACGTGATATCTTAAAAAAGGCGGAGGGGGCTGCTCCCTGGAGTGAAGCTTTTTGTTTAAAGAGATCCCCCATGGTATAACTCGCGATCACACTTCCACACACACCGTCCTAACGCTCGGGCACTATTGACCTCTCCATTTTTATTTTTTTTCTCAACTAAGGAAGATAGCCGTTCTAAATGATACAAGTAAAACATAAAGGATAATATACTGGTTTCGCAAGAAATATCAATGATTATTGAACAGGATTTATGCACTCTAAGGGAATACTAATATCGACGTTAAACACTAGCGTGTGTTCTTAAAATGAAACCGTGGTGAGAGATATATAGGAAACAGCAACTGTACCCTCCATAAAACAAGAGACGCTCTACCCAAAAAGTCGTCAATTCAGTGCGGGCCCTCATAGAGAGCTTATGGCCATCCACATATACCATACCGCCGCACCAGAAAACAAGCTAAAGTATAGGGGTATCAGAGCTCATATTGTTTTTCTGGCTATGCTTTGACTTCATCATCATTCAGTCAGTATCTATACTCCAGGCAACGAAGAGGGACAGACAGTGAGCAGGGGAGGAAAAGACATGACTGCATGGGAGAAAACAATACATCAATAACAGCTTGCCATCCACACGCTATTCTTAATTCTAGCGCCTAAGGCAACCTGAAGGAATCAGTGGTGGAAGTGAAAATGTGTATCAGGCTACGCATGGATGACATTGCTAAAAGATTTGGCTGTTCCAACATTGAAGCTACTCCCACTTTAACTATTATATTCCTTAAAGTTCTGTCCGCAAACCTTTATGCACTTAATCTTCTAGCTTTCTATCCCCCGATTTGTTTCCCAATAAAACCATTATTCTGCTTGCATTTCATTTGATATTGCTTATCAAAGTACAGTACTACAACTATACAATTACGAGTAGAGTAGAGCCTTTCATTCTCCTCAAAGTGTTTCCTATCCGTACCTGGGATGGGGATGTGTAAAATTACTCATAAACTAAGTAATTAGATCCCCGGTTAGTCCGTGTTTCGGTAAAATATTTTATAATAGCCAAAAGTATGTCTGGGTCAGGTAAGCGTGCTTCCCTATGCCACCAACCCAACATTACACATTCTTTCTTGCTTGCTCGGGCAGACTCCCACTACCTACCCAAAACGCAGCAACTCTGAAAAGACAGGCGGAACGCAAGCAAGGAAGAAAGGAAATTTTACATACAAAACACCTGAATGAGCAACACCGCCGTGAGCAAAACATCGAGCCAAGGACTATGAGAGCAAACGCGGACGCCCCAGGCGTCGAGTGAGCTGTGTTCGCACTAGAGGATCCTTATCATTCAGAAGTTACCGATAACGTTCCAAACCAAGGGGCAAAATATTTCTTCCCTTTTTCGCTTCTCCTACCCCGCCGATCGCGGACCTCACACTATGATAAGGACATGGCCTAGAGCCGGAATCTACCACCTCGTAGCAGATCTAGTCTGCGCTACAGCCCTACTCAAGAAAGCCACAGTGTCCAGTCTCCCAATTCCCATCCCTTCGTTTGATTTCGCGGTTCACCCTAGCAGTGTGGAAACGACACTTGGGTGAGCGCGATGCCACATAGAGTATCGTTGACTATGCAATTATCCACTATCTGGTAATCCTCTCGCACCCATCTGGATTTAAAATGGAGGACACTAGCTTATTCGAGTGATTGTGAGTAAATATACCCACATAATGCTGTTATCATCATGGCCATGCTGAATGCTACTGATTTCGCTCCATTCTGAGCACTACACTGCTTCGCAAACAAGAGGTTGTCCACATCACGATCACAGAAACAGGCTAAGTGTTCAACGCTGCGAATGGGTCTAAACATCACGGCGGTTTAAGGCATACTTTGCCTATTACTAACTAGTGATTGCTGATCACAACTCTAGTGCAACGCTAAAAAGCTGTGAAATTCGGGAACAAACGAAGGGATGAGGCTAGGCACTATACTTCCTGATACTCAGCAAGGCTGTCAAGCACCGTGCGCCTGCTGTACTCGAGTACTTGAGTACCCGACAGCGCAGTGCGGCTCCGCCCAACATCGCTGCAACCACAATACACCTACAGTATCACAATACTCACCTTTCCAAAGACTGAGCCGCAAATTCACTAAAACCCAATACCGTGCAATAGCTAACCTCCGCAGTCGTTCAATGAGTATGATGAATAGTCTATCACTAACTACCTAACCGAGCAAACACAATAAACCTCCTGCGAACGGACACAGAAATAAATTCCGCTAGAGAAGACATAATAATAATATTATGATAGAGAAAGAGAGGGAATAACTTTACCCCGCTTCAACCTCGGCCATCAGTAACGATCACCATCCCCTCTCAGCTACTCTCAACCTCATCACAGACCCCCACTCGCCCTCCAAATCTTCGAGTTTACATAAATTTATAGAGCATACACAGCTACCGGGGTAGGAACCATTAGCAGGAACAGACAGAGATTATTTGGCCGGTCAGTTTTGAATAATTATTTTATAACTTATTACGCGTGACCCTTGTGCTGCACGAGAAATTGCAATACAATGAAATACAGCGCAATAACCTATGCTAGGTTCATTGGACAGTATTGTCCAGGCCAGTATAAAGCTAAAGAAAAGACCTCTTTAGACTCTAATGTACCGTACTGCGTGTGTGAGTATTAGGGGTTTTAAACTCTAACAATCCCACGCGGCAAGAAAGTTAAAGACAGCCACCATCCATCCCACAATCAGGACCTCCCACCGCACCAAAAACAAACACCCCAAAAATCACCAATCACTAATAACCCAGTCAACACCCAAATCCACACCCCGAAAATTTATAGCCTGCGACTAGCTCATACCTGGAACCCACCCTACCCCCAATACACAAACCCACCACCAGACCATTCTTACCGTGATTCCTCCAAACTCCCACTTTTATATAAAATCCCCCATTTTTTCTAGTATCATACCTGCCTGACTTGTTGAACAATATGTTGTTGCTATTGGGCTACGAAGGGGTAAATAGAGGCGACGGAGGGGAATCAGGAAATTTAGCGGTTATCATAGGGGCCTGGCCACCCGGACCAAAAACCAAGCTCCAAGGCAAGCTTGGCTATTGGCCTTGCGCCCGACTTACCCACACACCCCAGCACTAGTACCCGCAACGTCATTGCATGCAGCCAAAAATTTGTCAGAGCCTCAGGGTTTTAGTTATATGCAACAAAAATAAAGACCATGATAAATAAAGCGATTGGTCGGGAACGTCAGTAGGAACAGATTTTGGACATGAGGAATGTAGATCCTTCCTCATTTGCTAGATCCTCCGTTTCTTTTAAAATACTTGACTAGTACATTTAGCCCATATTTTATCTCTTAGGTTGAGGAGGAGGAGCACGGGGAATAGTGGTCATGTCATATCACTCGGCAGAGTTTAAGTTTTTTTTGTTGTCTGGAATGTGTTGCGCGGATGCTGCTAGGAGGGTTAGTAGTCGATGTTTAGAACAGTAGTTAGTACAGCAAATTGTTTGGCTGATGTCAGAATATCTCAAATGGCTTGTGAGTGAAGGCTGGTATGGAATGAATATGGAATCTAGATAGCTGTGCTGTATTTGGATGTTTTTATATATGGCTTTTGTATTGCTGTTGCTATTCAGATGGAGGGGCAGATGATTGAGTATGAGTTTGGAAGGTCGACTTCGGTTCTCATTTTTGGTTTTGTTGGTCTTTTTTTTGAAGGTTTGCTTTCGTGATATGGTATACTGCCGCGGGCTCACTGCTCTCATGTCCTCGTCCCCGTCCCGTACCACAGAAACTTCTGCAAACCGGACCATGTACTCGAGTACTATCTGGTCGAAAATTCCCGCTCTGGGAGAGGGGGCGAAAAAAATGTGGTAAAAGGCGAGCTGCTCAGCCTTTTGGGGTATGATACATGAAAGATCGGAAAAGGGCCAAACATTACTAGAGGAGGTAGCTCCGGTAACATAGCGCTTAGTCCAATTATCCGGGTATCTATGGCACCTGAGACACAAGTGAAAGCATGTGCATTGAAATCTCGAAATGCCGACTCTTCACCATCGTGAGCTAGAATAGGGATAGTAAACTCAAGAATCTGATTAGAGTTAACTCTTGCGCAGTTACAGTACTCACTTATGATGTCTATACTTTTTTTTTTAGCGCGAGTCTACATCGATCATTTAGGGGAGAAAAAAAGTGAATGGAAGGGCTGAGACATAAAAAGTGAACGAGAAGGGGAAGCAAAAACTAGAGACAAACCACGATGTTAAATACAATGGATAAAATTCTAATCTATAGAAAGGATCTTCTTAATACGATAGCACTCCACCACTCCCTCCGCAAAATCTAGGAATAAATGCTCATAAATACTAACTAGAGACGCTTGCAAATACCCGGGGGACTCGAAACAAGCACCCTTACAATCCCGCGGAGTGTCGCAATATAGCAGGAGTAGACGAACGATGGAAGTTGTTGGGAGACTGGAGTGTGTCAGGGGTGTTTGTACAAGAGAGTAGAACCCTATCCAGACTTATGGGAGGATGCGGAAGGATGCGAAAGGGCCAATAACGTGGTTGGATGACTGATGTTTTCCTTTAGCTGTGGGATGTTTTTGGGCGAGAATGGAGGTCGGTAGGATACCAAAGAAGTATTCGGAGGCGTTGCTGATCTAGATGCCCCAGCTGCTGTCCTGTTAGCTAGTTGAAGTTAACACACACGCTTACCTGCGTATCATACCTAATATTACTTTCTTATTCGTTTCCTCATGATTCAAACGTTAATATAGGGTTCCTTTAGCTAGCAATAGCAAAGGAGGATTTCCGAGGCTAGGGTTGCAGAATAGCCTGGAGAGAGGGATGCCGATGTCCGCAGGAAAGTGTCTCACCCGGAAGTAGAAAGAGGCTAAAGGAATGGCGGAAGGGGAGTGACAGGAGTAATGAGGATATCTACGGGGACGTTGCGATAATGGCGGATATCCATATTCAAAGACCACGCTTATGTCTCTTCGACCGTCGGATGCCCGTGGCGTTTCCGGGCGCTGGGTTCTGTGGTGGAAGCTCTTCCACTCTTTTGCGCTTGGCGTGGAGGGGTGTTGTATGGCTGGATCCGCATGGTATAGGGGTGACATCTCCTCGTCCCCGTAGAAGCTTTGCTGCTTCCTCATGCTTATTCTGAGTGGCCCACATGAGTGGTGTATTACCCACACAATCTACTTGGTCGGCATCATAGCCCTCCATTTTCATCAACGCAGCCACAATCTCAACAATTCCAAAAAAGGATGCGCAGTGTAGTCCAGTGAACAAGGGAAAGCCCTTGATATTATTAAAATCACTTGGATCCAAGACGTGCTTCAGGAGCAATCTAACGGATATATGGCCACCATAATCGTTAAATAGTTTTAGGGCAAGTGATTTAGCGCAGTCTGAGAGTTCCCTTTTCGCGTGGGCTCCCCAGTATACAGAAGAGTATCTGAGAAAGGGCGTTCGTACGGGGTCGGGGAGCTCACTGGTCGGGGGGCTCTTGAACTCTTGATAATTCAGATAGGTCAAGCAAGTTTCCGCCATTGCCGAGTGAGCTCTGCCGTCAAAGTCGGAATGAGTGGAGAGGTAGTATCGGAGGGTTGAATGTACCAAGCGGACAGTGGAGGCCTCCTTATCCACCGCAAGAAGCCCTTGACAACAGTCTGACAATGTCTTTATTGAGGGAACGTTTTCGGGATCGAGATCTGCTGATCCTCTTTTGACCGCAAGAGCGTAGCAGAGCTCATCCACTTTTAGTGGCCGCTCCGAATGCGAGACCCACATGAGAGCGGCCATCCCAATTTCTTCTTTAGCCTCGCCTTGCGCCTTCACCCGGCTCAACATTCTATCATAGGCGCTCCTCAAGACACTCGCCATTTCCTTAAGCCTATCTCGCCTTGCGGCGATCCTCTGTTCTCTTAAAATTGACTCCATTATCAGAGACACCAGCAGAAACCTAGACATATATTTGTTAGTGGATTACTAAGGTGAATTTTCCGGTGTCTTTGCTCCTACATACATTCCCGAAACTGATGGGGGGATCTTAGTCAGGATATCTGCCTTTAGGCTAGTATTCATCGCATCTTTGTTAGTGTCATCCTCCAGTTTAGCAAGGATATATGTGATGATATCACGTCTGTTGGGTTTGATGTCCATGAACGTTGCTGTTCCGGCAAGCAGAACCCGAATGCCATTCCGGAAATGCGATCTTGCAGTCAAGAATAACCGGGTACCCGGTGACTTCTTGGAGATTTCTTGTAATGATTCGAGAACCACTTGTTGATGTTCTACCGCACATTCATCCAGAGCGTCAACACATATGAATATGCGCCGCGAGGTGGAGGCGGTTTGGAGCATCTCTAAAATTTCAGAAAGTTGTGGCCCCCGACCACCTGCGACCCTTTTATGGCGGTTATATGCTTCAACTACCTCTTCTGGAATCTCTGCTAATCCATTAACTACCTGTCTAAGCAGGGCCCCTAGCGTGGCTGTTGGAGAGTGTTCCTTCCGGGCAGCGAAGTCGAAATAGAAACAGGCAACAACAATGTTTTTCTCGCTGGCCTGGTCCCCCAAGGTATCTATTACCAGGGAACTAACATCGCGCCTTATTAGCAATACCGTTCTTGGTTTTTCCTCTCAGAGGTCGCCTCTCTTACGTGATGTAGGTCTTTCCGACCCCCGGATTGCCGTAGCAAAAAAGCGTTGTATTCATAGGTTTATCTTGGTTGGATGTATCGCACCAGTTTCGAAATTCGGATGTTTGCAGAAGCCAGTCTCCCACCTCGGGAACCCGGCAGAAGCTAATGTCATTGTGTCGTACCCGCTGCTCGAGTGGAGAGAGCCATGCTAAGATTTCTGTTCTTTTATCTGGCGGGTGAACATTGACGGTCGTATTAAGAGAGTTTATCGTATTGAGAGAGTTTATATTATCTGATAAAAGGCTCATCTTCTGTTTGTTGCTAAGGAGTGCTGCAGAGGATAAAGTCTAGAGAGCCCGTGGGGTGGGTCAAGAGAGTTACTGATTGAAGAAAAAGCGGGGCAATCTTTCAGCCTCGAACTCTGTGAAACCAATACTCGCAGCCACCACACCGTAAATTTACAGTGTGTTAAGGTTAAGTGAGGCAAACCTGTTCTCATTGGCTCTTAGGTCACTTAGCTTGGAGAAAGTAAAATACAGATACGATGTTTACAATCACCAAATTTGCATTAGTTAAACCTGAATTCGTCTCACTTACTAGTGCGAGGCCTGATAAGAAAAAACCCGGTGAACTATTCTCGTTGGAGGCCCCCAGAAAAGGCACCAACGGATGTATCTATCGGCCGCACCAATACTCACCCTGAAGCACCTCTTTCTGCAGCTAAGGGGGCGATCAAAATCTGTCAAAGACCGACTCAAAGGGCCTAGTCCAACCATTCCAATCCTTGAGAAAAGCCACCCCCCCACATGCCCTCTTACAGATCCCATTCCTCCCTCTACTCCGTAGTCAATGGTGCTTTCGGGGACTGAGTCTCCAGAAACCTGCGGATTAAACACGGCACACCCACCTTATGCTCAAGTACTCCCCCTCATGCTACTGGTAGTGGCAAGTCCCGTTCCTTAGCTAAGAGTTTACTGTACGAGTATAGTGTGTGCTAGTTCAAGTGCGGATAAAAAGCTGGCCCATAGCGGTGTTTGGAAACATATCATACGAATGGATATTTGTTTTAGCCCTAGTTTTACCCTTCGTTTTAGGAATTTCTACCCTAACTTCTTTATCTAGAATAATATTGTACCGTAAAAACTAGAACAATTAGACCTCACGCTAAGACGTCTAGAATTCCCTCCTTTAGATTAGGAGGAAAACAATAGCGAAAAAACTGTCTTTCAGCCCTCGACTAAGACAAATAAAAAGAAAAAAACGACTGACCTGACTAGGAGAGGCAACTTCAACGCCCTAGCGTGAGGTCCAATTATTCCAGTTTTTACGGTATTGTACTCAACGTACGATGCATCTAACTCATCATTACCGAGATGAAAGGAAGTTCGGATAATATTAAGAAAATATAGAGAACCGAGCCTAGAAAGCAACAACCATGCATAATGAAATTCAAGTTATTATCTAGACTAAACTTTGCGACTAAAACAGCACTATATCCCCCACGCTAAATTCTATAAACTGGGCTCAAATACTATTCTACTAAAATACAAATACCTAGGAGGTTTTGGAAGGGTATATATACACATTCCCAGGAATTTCCTTCGAAAAACCACAGCGAGATAGGATTTCCAAGGTTAGGTTTGAAGAGTCCCCGGGAGGAGGGATGGCGCTGTCCGCGGGACTGAATTATACACTCGGCAGCAGAACGGGGCTCGCAGGAGAGGGTGGCGATTGTGGTAGGAGGATGTCTATGAGGTTGTTGCGACTATGGGAGATATTCACGTCCTAGGAAGGTAGCGAGGCTTATATCTCTTCAGCCTAGGTTACGCTAGGTCACGGGATTCCGTATCATCGCAACACCAACCTTGCGCGCTTGTAGACGGTGGAGGGAGGAGGTGGCGGCGTATGGCTGGATCTGCCGGGTTTGCCGGGGGCGACGTCTTCCCGTTCCTGTCGTATATTAACTGCTCCCTCATGTCCTTCCTTAACAGCCCCCGAAAGTGGCGTCTAGCTCTCCATGTCTAGCTAGTCGAGGTCGACATCATCTCGGCCTAGCAGCAGCTTCACTACTCCCTCATGGCAGTTCCGAGAAGCTCCCAAAAATGGCGTCTGGCCTTCTGTATCTGGCCGGCCGGGGTCGACATCGCTTCTTTCCAGGAGCAACTTCACTACTCCCTCATGGCCGTTCCAAGCAGCCCTCGAAAGCGGGGTTCGGCCATCATTGCCGTATCGGTCAGGGTCGACATTATCCCTTTCCAGGAGTAGCCTCACTACTCCCTCATACCCATTCTCAGCAGCCCATAAGAGCGGTGTATGGCCAAGTATCTTGTCTTGCCGGTCGGGGTCGACATCGCTCCTTTCCAGTAGTAGCCTCACTATCCCCTCATACCCATTCTCAACAGCAGACGAAAGTGGCGTTTGGCCAAACATCCCATCTGGCCGGTCGGGGTCGACATCTTTCCTTTTAAGCAGCAACCTCACTACCCCCTCCTGGCCATTCTTAACAGCCCACGAGAGTGGCGCCAGGCCCTCATAGTCTGGCTGGTCGGCTCTGACATCCTCCCTCTGCAGTAATAGCTCCACCACTCCCTCACACCCATTCCCGGCGGCCCGCGTGAGGGGTGTTTGGCCCCTATAGTCTGGCTTGTCAGGGTTGACCTCTTCCCGTTCTAATAGAAGCTTCGCCACTCCCCCATGCCCATTCTCGGCGGCTCGCGAGAGGGGTGTTTGGCCCCTATCGTCTGGCTTGTCAGGGTTGACCTCTTCCCGTTCTAATAGAAGCTTCGCCACTCCCCCATGCCCATTCTCGGCGGCTCGCGAGAGGGGTGTTTGGCCTCTATTGTCCGGCTTGTCAGGGTTGACCTCCTCCCGTTCTAATAGAAGCTTCGCCACTCCCGCGTGCCCATTCTTGGCGGCTTGCGAGAGGGGTGTTTGGCCCCTATTGTCTGGCATGTCAGGGTTGACCTCCTCCCGTTCTAATAGAAGCTTCGCCACTCCCTCATGCCCATTTTCGGCGGCTCGCGAGAGGGGTGTCTGGCCCCTTTTGTCTGGCTTGTCAGGGTTGACCTCCTCCCATTCTAATAGAAGCCTCGCCACACCCCCATGCCCATTCTTGGCGGCTCGCGAGAGGGGTGTTTGGCCTCTATTGTCCGGCTTGTCAGGGTTGACCTCCTCCCGTTCTAATAGAAGCCTTGTCACTCCCTCATGCCCATTCTCGGCGGCTCGCGAGAGGGGTGTTTGGCCCCTATCATCTAGCTTGTCAGGGTTGATCTCCTCCCGTTCTAATAGAAGCCTCACTACTCCCTCATACCCACTCTCAGCAGCCCATATGAGTGGTGTATTCCCCACGCAATCTCTTTGGTTGACATCACAACCCTCCATCTCCACCAACGCAGCCACAACCCCAACAATTCCAAAGAGAGATGCGCAGTGTAGCCCGGTGAACAAGGAAAAATCCCAGCCACCGTCAAAACGATTAGGATTCGATACGTGCTTTAAGAGAAATTGAGCAGATACGTGGTCATTGTAATTGTCAAATAGTCCAAGCGCAAGGGATTTAGCAGAGTCAGAGAGTTCCCTTTTCGCGTGGATTCCCCAGTATATAGAAGAGTATCCGAGAAAGGGATCAGAGAGGTCACCGGTTGGGGGGCTCTTGAACCGCTGAAAATTCAGATAAGTCAAACAAGTTTCGGCGATTGTGGAGTGAGCTCCAGCGAAAAGGTCAGGATAAGTGGAAAGGTACTCTTGGAGGGTTAAATGGGTCAAGCGGACAGTGGAGGCCTCCTTATCCACCGTAAGAAGCCCTTTGCAACAGCGTAACAAGGTCTTTATTGAAGGAACATTTTCGGGATCGAGATCCGCTGACCCTATTTCGACTGCAAGGGCATGACAGAGTTCATCCACTCTCAGTGGCCGCTCGGAGTGCGAGACCCACATGAGAGCGGCCATTCCAAGTTTCGACCCCGTCCCACGCTGTGCTTTTATCCGTTGCACCGTTGCGCCGTATGCATCTCCCAAACTCAATCCATTTGCCATCGCGTTGAGCCTTTGTCGTCTGCGATGGATTGTTGGCTCCTGTAGAATTGCCCCGATGCTTAGGGGAACTAGGGTAAAACTAGATATATATCCGTTAGCAGATAACTTAAGGTAGGGCCCTAGTCCCGTTGCTACCACCCACATTTCCGAAGCAATTTCTGGAATTATCCTTAGAATTTCTGTCCGCAGGCTCCTATCCATCGCACCCGGAGTTGTGTCCTCGTCAAGTCTAGCGCGGAGATACTGAGTGATATCCTCTTCCCTCGGACTTATGCATGCAACTGCCACTCCGTTATGAAAACGCCTCCTAACCGCATCCATGATGCGCACTCTTCCAGTCAGGAATAACCGAGTACCCGGAGACCCCTGGAGAATCATTTGTAACGAATCGAGAACATCCAGCTGACACCTCTCCGTACATTCATCTAAGGCATCAACACATAAAAACGTGCACTGGGAGGAGGAGACCGTTCGGAGCATCTTTACAAGCTCAAGAAGCCGTGGTCCCCGTCCACCACCGAGATTTTTCTGGTGTCGATATACCTTAACTATCTCTATTGGAACCTCTTCTAATCCACCAATTATCTGTTTGAGCAGGGCGCCCAGCACACCTGCCGCAGACTGCTCCTTCTGGGAAATGAAGTCGAGGTAGAAACCGGCAACAGCAATATTTTTCTGGCTGGCCCGGTCGCATAAGGTATCTATTACCAGGGAACTGACATCGTGGCTTGTTAGCAATTACCGTCCTTTGTTTTTCCTCTCAGAGATCGTTTTCCTCACGTGACGTAGGTCTTTCCCACTCCCGTATTGCCATAGCAAAACATAGTCGCATTATCGGATTTATCTTGGCTAGAAACATCGGACCAGCTTTTAAATACCTCCGTTTGTAGGAGCCAGCCTCCCACATTGGGGACCCGGTCTGTCCGAAGGGCCTGGTGTCGCGTCCCCGGCTCAAGTGGAGATAGCCATGCTAGGATTTCAGGCCTCTCATAGGACACATCAACCACAGTGTTGTAGGTATTCCGCCCATCGGAAAAAGATTCGAAGCCATCAAGAATAGGGTCGAAATTATTGAGGGGGTCAGCAGTTTGATAATGGTCAATAGAGTGGGTAGTTTGACAATAATTAAACATTTTCTTTATCTTCGCGGGGCGTTTGTGGAGGGCAGTTGGTTGAAAAGATTTCAAGTTGACAGAATTCCTAAGAGTTGGGGGGAAAGCGGGGCAACCTTGTGAATCTCTGTAACCACCTAAGGATGGTCTAGCCACCGTGCTCTTGTTAGCAGGAAGTGACGGTGTGACACCATGGCATCCCGCCTATCACCAAAGAACTCGCCACCTACGGCACATCATACTCGAGCACATTTTTAAAGCCCGCTACTGGTACCGGTAGTAGAGTGCTTAAGGGCGATAAAGTACTCGTACTCCGCGATGAGTTGAGACACACGGTGACACGAAATTATGCACAAAAAGCTCCCCCGATTATGGGGTAGAAATGGAGTTATTACTGTATGTACTAGTACACTCGTTGAGCCTTCCCGATCTCTACCAGCACTGTTAGAGGTGGCATACGACACATAGTAGCGTGCTCAATTATTCGTATGCTTGCGTGGTTGTTTCCTCGTCAGTAGAGTTGATGTTTGTTTTCCAGATTTATTCGATGAAAGGGGCCTCTGGGGACATTAAATAGAGAAGTTCTGCTCACTCGTGCACATTATGTTGCCACAGCGACGGTAGGAATTCGACAGGGAACAGGGGAGATAGAAAAAAAATTGAGATAATGTACTAGTACTCTAGTACTCGGGGGGTATTAAAAATCGGAAACTAGCCGTGGTGAATCAGGGCCCAAGGCAATCGGACGATCAAATGTCTGGAAAGAGAGTCAGTGGTATGAGACACCTTAAAGCAACACTTGTTGCGCTGAGTGATAGGCAAAGTACTAATACTATCATGGTCAGACCCAGGGATTAGATTCCCTAAGAAAGAAGCATCCTTTCTAGTTGCATCTAAACCTCTAACTTACTCATCATTATCAGTTTTCTGGTTGCCTTTTTTTTCCTACTGGTCTATGGAAAACTAATCCCTGTTATTCTTTCCAAGTTTTCCTAAGTTCTTGTTGCCCGGCGATCCTAACAGGGATACCCCCCTTTCCGGTATTTCATGACCCCCCCGAGTACTAGGGATAGAGCCACTAATGTGTTTATCCTTTGTAGCCTTACGGAGAGTAAAATATTTTGTGCTAGCTAACATTGCTACTATTCTTAAAATCGTTTTAGTCTTCTACAGACAGTGCTCATGCTCGCAGAACCTGAAAGTTTTAGCAAAGACGCTAAGAGATAATGCACACGAGTGAGTAGAACCTCTCTAATATTGAGAGAAGGAGCGGACGAGAACTTGAATTTTCCTGAGGAGTGGACATTGTTTGACACTTCCTTCTTTCCCACAAAAGGACGCCCACTCCCGGAGGACATCCGACACCACCAAGGATCACTTCTAGTACTCTTACTCCAGCACCGGCACCCCACCGTAATACGATTAACTTATCCTACGGCTAAACGGTAAAACCCTTGGAACCATACCCCCCCAGAATCCATTACTACAGGTGGCAAAGCGTGGCCGAATCTTTCCTCGCGAACAAATGGTCTTCGAGAATGACCAGTCGTGACCTGTACTGTATCAGTACCGGTATGATACCCTGAGGCATGATATTGTATAACTACACAAGTACTCGTGATAGGACGGCGTTTGTTAGCACAGTGGGTACAAGTACTGGTGCCCAGGGAGATGTTTTCGCGTAAACCGGAGATAATTTGCTGGTCAACTGCCCTTGTCTTGTGCGAAAACATCTCATGATAGTCCACATGCGGACCTCTTCGATACATGCTCTCGACAACTGAGCCTTCCGGATGCCACCGCCCAAGAAATGCCTATCGGTAATACAAGCATGTCCTGCCTTGGTCGCGCTCTAGGACCTCTCCACCCCCCTCCAGCAAACAATAACATTATCCCAGATACTATATAGTAGACCAGACTAGACCCAGCTAAACTCCTCAGCTCGGCTCAAGTTAAGGCGGATTAACGTCCACCGAGTGAATCAAAGCTTATAATCTCTATATTGTATGATATAATACGATGCTGTTTCTGATAGACCATCGTACTGCATAACTGCATATTGGAATTCTAAATAAGTGTGATAATATGAACAGCGATAAGAGTAATTACGGTCGGGAGGATAGTGTATAATACAGTAAGTAGTGTTTCGGTCGCGTGTTCAGCCCACAGACACACACACACCACGATGGTATTTATAGGAACCTTCTTCTACGTTACAGTAGCTACTGCAAGGGTTAAATCTATACTATCTAGAAGTCCTCCTCCCTCCTCCTCCCATTCTTCCCCATATTGTTCTCACCCTCATCCTCGTCCTCGTCCTCGTCGTCCTCCTCCTCCTCATCACTAGCCATCATCAGCGTCTCACTGTCGGTATCGGGACCAGAACCCTCGTCCACCCACCCTTCCCGTGTCGAACTTACCCCACCCTCCTCACCAATCATGAGCGCCTCAAAGTCAGTGTCAGAACCAGAGTCCTCGAGAACCCAATCGTCGCGTATTTTGCCGTCGCTGTCGCCGCCATCGCTATCGTAATCACTGGTGACAGCCATGCCCGCGATTTTTGATGTCGGTGTCGTCGTTGTTGTAGACGCTACCGTGGCTACAGCGCTAGGAGTGGTAGTAGTAGCATCATTATCGCCCTGCAAAGTTGCTATAGCCTTACGGAACCTCTTCCCCCGCTCCTCTTCGAAATTCGTCTTCTCCGAGGCCTGAGCACCAAAGACCTGTCCCTCCGGCGTAGAATAGTCCACCTCTCTTCCGGTGAACAGAGGCCCGCGAATGAACCTCATATTCTCATGCAGATCCCAATCGAACGACGTAGCCCTAGCCTTATCGCACACCCAAGCCTTCTTCTTCGTGACCTTGGTGCCCATAGCCTCGCCCAGGAACCCCTTCCGCAAGCGCGTAGTCGTGGCCTTCGAGTGCGACCCGGTAGCCTCCATGCACCGCACAATCGCATACTTTAGCGTAACGCTCTTGATCGGCTCGATCGGGGTGCCGAAGACCTTGCGTAGCATGAGCGTGTACAGGTACTCCGTCTCCACATCCTTGTCCAGGGGCGTGCTATAGCAGCGGCTCGGGGAGACCTTGGCATTGTAGTACATTCCCGGGCCCAGCTTTGAACGTAGCGGGTTGCTCGGCGGGATGTAGTGAATTATGTCGCGGGATGGCGCTGTCGGCATGGCTTTGGGGGTCACAGCCCGTTCCGGTCCAATCTTTGGGAGTTTCCGGTTCTTCCGAAGGGGTTGACGGGGTTGGAAGGAGGTTGCGCTTAGGACGGTGCTTTCGTGAGGCATCTTTTTGGCCATTTCTTCGTAGTGGGGGGCGCGGTGCTTTTTTGGGCGGTGCTTTTTTGGGCGGGGTGCGCCGGCGAAGAGGTGGGGTGTTGTGGAGATTGGGCGGGTAGCGGGCGGGTAGGAAAAGCGCATTCGGAGCGCCGGGGCGAAGGTACGCAGGGACATCAAGGTTGAATTGTGTGGGGGAGCGGCGGCGGTGGTGGTGGTGGTGGTGGTGGTGGTGCTTCTATTTGAGTATAGGAAATTTTCATGATGAGTTAAGTCTAAGCGTCTATGTTTGCCAAGACCCAGGCCTATCTTATCCTAACCTTGAACCTGGGTAGGCACACTAACAGCACTCGAGCACGCTATATCATACTCAATTGGGAATAGGCAGCCCAAACAATATCCTCATCTTCATCATGTCAAAAATGGCAGTATCATACAGTAACCTGTCTGCCAAACCCTACCCCCCGAATCCTCCACATATCGCCAGATCGAAACAGCATCTTTTTTCGGTAGTGACGCACCAAGAGAGGTGCGGCCCCCATCCTGTATGATACAAAAACTAACAAAAGACCCCCAGGCCCGTAAATCTATCATAGCCCGTCACTCGCCAAGCACGTTGCTTCCCAGTCCCCACCGCCCGCCGCTGCTCCCGATTGCCCTCCATTACGCCTTACCCTGCACCCGTCCCTTATCCCCTCTTCCACCCTCTTCATCTGCATTCTCCCGACGTCTATCCCGCACGCGCGCAACATCAGTCACGCAACCCATCTGTAATCAGAATATCCGGAACTCACAATTCCCAAACCAGATCAACAATAGCGGGATAATCACCCCCACAACTCCCGCGAGGATTCCGATGATTGTTCCTCTCTCCAAGGCCATTCTCGTCAGTAGTGGTAGTAGTATTGTAGTGATTATAGGGGCGGGAGAAGAAGAAAAGGTGTGGAGAGGTATATAGGGCGGAACAGTAGGGTACTGGAAGCTAAGACTCTACAGTACGGTATGCGAGAATTGTTGGTGGTGGTATCGGTCAGAACGGCGGTGGATGATGGGAAACTGAGACATTATGCACTCGAGCGTACTACGCATGGTATGAACAATGGGGCTTCTTCCGCAATCGCATTCACAGGACCTCTTGGGGAAAAAGATTGGTAACCTTGGTTCAAGAAAATACGATCGAATTTTCTATCTAAAGGAAGCAGCAAAAACCAGATATCTAAACCCAGAAGAACGAGATGTAAGAAAATCCGATGATTTACATGTAATCCTTCAACTTTCTCAACTTCTCCTTTGCAGCCTCGAGGACGTCATCATCTTTACAGACTGCGAACCTGAGGTAGTTTTCTGCCTCCTTCTCGTTGGCTTTAGTATAGAATTCGGTGGGCGGGATTGCAGCAACTCCGATCTCCTTGATTAGGAACCAGGAGAGTTGAAAGTCTCTCGGCCGAGAAGATACGTGAGGTGGAAATTGGTAATCTTCAGGCATTTTTACCTTGCTCATGTTGACCAAGACGAAATAGCCACCCTCGGGATTGGTGAACTGAAACGCCAGCTGTTAACATAGGGGCCTAGGGCAGGAGTGGAGATAAATACGGGAAGGCCCAATTCGTCCCAAACTTCATTCAAGCGGTCCATCTTGCCCTTCATTTCATGCTTGGAGCTCTCCCAGAATCCCTCCTTATCTGCCTGTTCGAAGCCAATAGCTACCGCTTCCTGGAGAGGGGAGACAGAAGAATAGCAGATCTGCTATCTCATCAGCGAAATACCTCATAGGAAAGGTAGGGTACTTACCCGAGTATGAGCGGCACTGGCATATTTGATGAGTTCAGGTCTCCCAATCAACCAGCCAACCTTATTTCAGAGTTAATTTCCGGTTCATCCACAAATAATTTAAGGACTCTTACCCTCCACCCGGTGCAATAGAAGTTCTTCCCAGCAGACCCGACCGTGATCGTGAGATCTCTAATCTCCGGGGAGAGGGTCGCAATTCTGGTGAAAGGGACGTAGAACAATCTATCGTAGACCTCATCGCTGAGAATGAGGATGTTATGCTTAACACACAATTCGCCAATCCTCGTAAGCTCCTCTTTGCTAAAGACTTTACCGATCGGATTGTGCCTAATAATTATCAGCTCCCACCCGTACGAATCACAATCCTAAAGCATGGCCTACGGATTATTGATGACCTATCCTCAAATTCAATTGGCACACATAACAAATCACATAATACACCTCAGGAAGAACAAACTCACCACCATCCTAGTTCTCTCAGTGATAGCCCTTTCAAGCTCCGCCAAATCCAAGGTCCAATCGTCGGACGAACAAACCTCAGTATCACCCTTCGCAGGGGGATGCAACGGAACGCAAACAACCTTTCCACCAGCCATTTGAATATTGGAAATATACTGATCGAAGAACGGCTCCATGACAATGACCTCATCACCTTCCTCAATGAAGCCCATCAAGGCGCTCAAAATGCCCTCATTTGCGCCGGTGGTGATAACAATCTCGGTGGCGGGATCGAGCTTACGACCAAAGAATGGAGAGTAGGCATTCGAGAGAGCTTGACGCAAGCGGAGACGACCCTGAGTGGGAGAATACTGGTTACAATCAACTCTATCCAGCGCTTCTTTCGCAGCATTTAGGATAAATTGAGGAGGGTTGTAGCCACTGTTATTATTATTTTAAAAAATTAGACAAAAAAACTTGTATATCATATGGATGATTTTGAATAGAAGAGGGAGAAAAAGAAGACCCACAAGAAACCTTGACCGAGATTAATAATTGTATTTCCTGAGGCCGTAGCGTCCGCGACTGCTTCGTTGACAATCGACCAAATATCCTTGGCCTGGGTAGCCACTCTTGCAGCAGGTTTTGTAATTGAACGCATTTGTTTGGGCAAAATCCGGGGAATTGAGGGACGGATGTTGCGAAGTAGAAGTGCTGGGAGGCTCATGAAAGATATGGGGGAAAAGAGGGCTAAGTACCGGCGGTGGCAGAGGGTGAAGTGGGGAAGAAGAACGCCGATGAAACCCGGGGTGGAAAAAAATTGGAGAGAGTGTTTCCCCCTCCACCGCGACTTCTAATGTGATAGATAATCATCTCTTATTCCTAGAAACAATGTTCCCCCTCATTCTTATAAATTCATATTAAAAGAGTCTCTTCTTACAATCCAAACTCCCTTTGCCCACTAAAAAAAACAAAAACGGTAGAAGTCCTCTACGAAGCAGCTTTGCCTAAGTCCCCGGCGACCTTGGGGAAAGCCTAGTATCGCATACTCCCAGTACCGGTAGGGGTCACCGGCAAGATAAGTAGAAGGTGGCGCGATTGGCTATCGGTTCGGCTCCACTGAGTAGAGCAAAGCGGATATTCTGCAGGCACTAGATAGGCTTGGAGAAGCAAGGTACCAGAATGGAGTAACCCCTTCCGTTGATCTCACTACAGCGCAGCACAACAGATGTTACCATGGAAGAGTACCATGAACCAATCACCACTCGAGGTTACTGTAATGTCGGGAGACCCTCAATACTCGAGTATATCAGCCCACCGCCGCCAAGTTGAAATCACAAGCCATGGAACTACCGGCATGATGGGCCTATTAAAAACCTTAATTGGACGGAACAGCACGGATGCCGCTCGCCAACTGCTTTAAGCTAATGCATCACACAAACATAAGTAAAGATGGAAATTGAAAGTGCAATGGATGATTATGATATTCTTGTGGACATGTATGAAACCCCCGTCTATGTACCGGTATGCTAGCCAATTTAAATGTATGGTAGAAATTAACACGAGCTGAAAATAAAGATCAGCCAGCCCCAACCGGGCTCTGTCCCTTGGAACTCTTACTACTCAATTATTATCTCTAAGGTCCGGATCAACTTTAGTTCCCAAGTCGATATCCTCCAGAAACACCGTGCCTTCGAGTTGCTCCGGTAGGTACTATGACAGAGTAGTCGGTAAGATCATTATTTAGACGGAAGAGAACAATAAATGACCCAAAGAAATATTTCAAACATACCTCTTGTTTTACTTTCCCGTTCCTGTAATCGGGGTTGTACTTGTACTCCTTACCGTATCCAAGTTCCTTCATAAGCTTTGTGGGTGCATTCCGTAAATGAACTGGTACGGGTGCACCAGCCAAGGCAGGATCGTGCTCACAAAGCTCCATAGCTTTTCCTAGTGCTCTATAAGATCTAGTGGATTTTTTAGATAAGGCGAGAGCTACGGCACAGTGCGCAAGGTTGATCCTAGCCTCCGGCATTCCCACCTGTTGGATTGCCGTGAAGGTAGCAGTGGCGAGAGATAGCATGGAGTTATCGGCGAGTCCGATATCCTCACTTGCCATGACTATCATTCTGCGTGCTATAAACAATGGATCTTCCCCTCCTTTCAACATACGGGCTAGCCAAAAGATGGTGCCATCGGGGTCACTCCCACGTACGCTTTTATGAAAAGCAGATATAGTGTCGTAGTGGGCATCGCCAGCGCGATCGTAGATAATTGTGTGTGCGAGGCTCTTCTTGATTTGTTCCTGGGTAATACCGGGACTAGTAGTTAAGCCTAATGCGAGCTCTAACAGATTGAGGCCTGTTCGAGCATCACCATCTGCAAAGCGGGCGAGATACTCGATCATTGAAGCATCTAGTAGTTGAGAAACGATGGGATGACCCCCATTCCTATCCAACGACGACTCAGAAAGTAAGGCTCTGTGTAGAATAGTTTCTATATCGGCTTGCGAAAGCTTGTTGAGTGCAAAAGTCCGGCAGCGGGATAACAGAGCACTTTGAACCTTGAAGGACGGATTCCTAAGTTCCGTATTAGTTGGTTATTCTGTTGACAGAGAATGGGATACCTACTCCGTGGTAGCCCCAATCCTAGACAGAAGAAAAACATTAATTAGCAATGCACTATGTCGGTGCCAGGGATTACGCAAACTTACAAAACAATCTCTCCCTTCTCAACAGGCGCCAAAAACACATCCTGTTGCGTCTTGGTATACCTATGGATCTCGTCGCAAAAAAGGATGGTCCTCCGTCCAGTAAGCACAAGCTCACTCTTAGCCTCTACAAAGATCTTCTTGCAATCGTTAACACCACTAGCCGTCGCCGAAATCTCTATAAATCGAGAACTGCTCATTATAGCAATAACCCGGGCAATCGTAGTCTTCCCACACCCCGCTGCTCCCCAAAGGATCATGCTCGGAACCTTCCCCTCCTCGATCAATCCACGAAGCACGCCTCTCCGGCCAACCAATTCTTGACCACGAATGTCGTCGAGATTTTTCGGGCGCATTTTCTCAGCAAGGGGCATCGCTTTCTCTAGATGACTAGGCTTCTTGTAAGCTCTCGGTTTCTTCAGTACGTGCTCGTCTTCGTCTTCCTCCTCGCCCTCTTCTGCTCCTATGTTTTTTTTGTTGTAGCTATAGCTCGAGGTGGCAACACGCTTGGGATTTCCTGGGGATATTATAGCATTTTGTTTCTCGCTTGGAGTAGCTGCAGTTAGTCTTGCTGCAGTGGGATCTGGGAAGTAGGTCATCGGTTTTGGGACCTGCGGCCCAGAGGTTGCACTCGACTCAGTTTTTGGATAGGTACAACCCGAGTCCAGATGCTGGTTAATGAAATTGAGGGAAACGTCCTTACTGCAAACCGGACAGGGAACCATTGTATTGCCAGGTGTTGATGGGTTTGGGTGAAGGAAGATACCAGTAGAGGATATTGGGAGAAGGAAGGTGGGGAAGATGTATGTGTGTATTCTGCTAGTAGTGTACCGGTAGATTAACACCGATAGGAGGCGAACAAAGTTGATTTGGTTCGGGTTGGTGGCAATGCAATGGGGGCCCATTACCGGTATGTTAACCAGGCGCTCGGGCCCTTGGCGTCAAGTCCGTTGGGCCGAGCCCTCTTTAACTATCATAACCATAGACCCCCGACAAGTTTCACACGGCAGACTAAGTTACAGAGTATGATTCAGCGATATCGCCGTACCACTTTACTCCTAGACTGGGGGAGGTTCCAAATTCTTGCCTGCTACGGTAAGTTAATCTTTTAAAGAATCAACACATTTTATGCAACAAACATTCAAACACGTCAAGTGAGACTTTTGAAAGCAACTTCATAGCGTTTTTTAATTCCGACTCGCACAGTGGGCATCTAAGCTACAGTAGTAATACACACATTAAAGGGCCTCTTCTCGTTCTCATCAGAGTGTAAAATTAATACGAAGATAAGAGGATAAAAATATAAAAAAACACAAAGCCCTTCCCAAATACTCATAACGCCCCTCCGATTTGATTCCACCTAAGCTCGCGTATCGATTTCCATCGGATCATCAATGACCTCCACCATCCTCCTCCTTCCAATCACTTCCGGGGCTGTCTGTTTCTCGAAAACTGCGCCTGCAGGGCCGCTCATCCACGTTTCCGGAACGCCGAGTCTTATGCCAGACGCATTGCTGACCCAACGAACCATCGTTGGTGGTGGTGCAGGAATATCAGATATGCCACCCATTGTAGAATCGGCGTATGGACCTCCGGCAGGTGTAGCGTCACCGGTTCCTCTACCCTTGCGCATTTTGGGAGTCTGCTTCTTGAGGAGCTTGTTTATGGTATCCATCTATAGATGGTGAAGAGAAACAAGTGGTTAGCCGCATTAGTCTAAAACCTGACTATGGTAAAATCTACCTTTTCTTCCTCTAATCTCTGGTCTGTAAGGTTCTTCCGGCGTCGAGCCATTTCTGCCCTCTTAAGGGCAGCCTCGTCTGCGGTCAATGGAACAATTTTGGCTGCGCTTGGCCTCTCTGTAAAATAGTCAGTAAATTGTAATCGTGTGATTGTGCTGCCGCATACCTATGCCGGTAGGCAATTCCAACAGATCCGCGCTGTAGAGTTCGTCGAATCTTCCCCTCTGTCTTCTGGTTAATTTGCTTAGGTCGGGGGTTCCAGTTCTGCTCCTAAAATCTGGAGAATTGACGCCGGTATTATTGTTAGTGGCGTCGTCAGAATCCAGCATCTCCTCATCGTCGGTTTCTCCTTCAGCGTCTTCATCGTTGAGGCCATCGTCCTCGAGGACACCTTCTGCATCTTCCTCGACATCGACCTCTTCGCCTTCCGCGTCCTCCTCCTCACCCTCCGCGTCTTCGTCTTCGTCTTCCTCTTCGGATGAAGAGGAGGAGGTTTCTTCTTCCACAATCTTGCGCCCTCTTCCCGCGCGAGCCGGTAGGGTCATTGCAGGGGCCCTAGTTGTCACGATGCCGTCTGAGGTCGCTGATGCGCTACTTTCCGGTGTGGCAGCGGCAGTGGTACCTGGACCACTGTCAGCTGCAGCAGGGGGGGGTGTCCAGTTGGAGGTGGCTTCACGAAGTTTATCCCTTCCCACCTTGAGAGTTAATTTGAAAGGCTTCTCCTCTGCCGCTTTTCCTCTTGCTTTTCCTCTCGGTTGTGGTGCCGCCCTCTGGTTATTCCTACTGCGAGATGATACCGTGACCGATTCCCTGAGTGAGCTGCCTGGCGCGCTAGTATTCGGTCTTCTCCTTTGGGTTTGTGTGATGTTTGTGGGCTTGCGACGGTTGGAGGCTCGCGATACTGGTTCCTTCAGGAGAGCTTTGCCGGCGCCCTTTTTCCGGGGTTCTTCTTCGGAGACATCCTTTTCCTCTTCGAAAATGTAGCTAGTCCAATTAGAGTAACTCCTTACACGTATGTACTAAAGGGGACTCACGAATCCTCGGCTTCCTCTGGTGTATCGTCTTCATCGCTAGACTCGTCAAAATCTTCCTCTTCTTCCTCGTCCTCTTCATCTTCGTCGTCAGATTCATTTGCTTTCCCAGCTTGCTGAAAATCAATAGGTTCATCCAGATCCTCCTCTCCCAAGTCACTCAGTTCGCTCTCCGAGTCAGGCGACGACTCCGATTCCGAAACCGAGTCGCGCTTCCTCTTGGGGGCCGGGGCTTTGGTAGTGACAGTATCTGCTCGCTTTCTCCGAGTTGCCATGTTCGCGTTTGTAGAGATGATAAGTTGAAACGAAGTCAGGGGAAAATATGTCGGGAAAGGTGCGGTAGAGGTGGTGATCAGTCTGGTCAAGACAAAGTGTTGGAATGGAAGTGACGCGCCTTTTCCTGAGGGTAGGCAGCAGAAAGAGCTTTGGTGACGGTGGTTTTAGTTGTGTTACAATGAATGTGAAAACCTAATCTTGAGGCTCGGGTTTCATGGAACCCGTGACATTCAATTGTCATTGTACAAGTACTTGTGATCCAACAACACAATGGGGGTGGTCCTCGCACACTATCATAGACTCCCAGTAGAATTGGTATTTCAAACACTAGTACGGGAATAAGCCCTAACTTGAAATGCTGCCGAAAGTGAAGAGGCGCAGTTCAGATTAATTCCTCGGTTGAAGCCTGGCTTGCTGTGATCTACTACGAGTATAGTAGCGAAGGTTGATGGGTGGTCACATATAATCACTCGCGTTATTACTCAATTGCTACGGCGAACTTGACTGTGGCAGGGAAACCTAATAAAGGTCTTAGAGGATTAGAACCCTCTCAAAATTGTCACCTACGAAATGCTATCATACTGAGCAAGATTCTCCCTAGTTAAATCGCACCTGTTAGGGAATAATGTTCTTGCGATCATGAAACTCGGTGCAATGGCCTATCATCCGTGTATGGCTGATGCCTATGCACACATAATGCGTAGCCCAGTACAATGGACCCATACTGGTATCCCATACCCAATACTTATGCGATAAATATCAAAAAACCATGCATCATGCAAGATTCCGACTTTCTCCACTCTCATCTCCACCCTCGTCGTCCTCCTCCTCACCATCCTCATCTCCATCCAATCCCCAAGCATCCGCCCTATCCTCCATTTCCATCCACTCATCACCCTCCTCCTCTCCTTCTCCTTCCACTCTCCCGCTCATCAATCCCACCTCCTCATCTGCTGCCCTCACCTTCGCTATATCGGGCCTTTCCGCCTTCTTCATCCCTACCCAAATCACACTCCCCAAAATACACCCGCTCCCCACCAAACTCTCCCACCCAGGCGTAGTCCCCCAGACAATCAGTTCCCATGCTAGGGCAAAGAGCATCTGCGTGTAAACCATATTAGTGGCACGACCAGCTTTCTCGATCTGCAATCCCAGCGTGAGAAAGTACTGCGTCCCGAAGCCGCTGATGCTGACGCCCAGGAGAAGTCCCCATTGAAGCAGTGTGTGTGGCCAGATAAGCCCTCCAATTGAAGGTATGAGGAGTGAAGATGCCAGGGAGACGATACAGCACGCGACCGAGAAGTAGAGCATTACTATTAGTGCGTGGGCGCGGGGACCTATCCAGTGGATAGTTGTGAAGGCAGTTGCAACGCCGAGGACGCCGAGTAGGGCTACTAGGACTGCAATTAGGCGTTGGTGCGGGGTTGCAGTGGGAATTTCCCCAGCGGGGAGGAGTGAGCGTGGGGTTGGCGGAGAATGAACGGTGCTAGGATCATTTGGGGTATTCGCGGGATCTCGGGAGAAGAGGGATGCGGGGCGGGCAATCAGGACAACACCAAAGAGGGAGATTATAGATGCGAAGAACTCAGTTTTGGTAAATGACTCGTTCAAGTAGGGGATTAGCGAGCAGGCGAACGTAGCTACGATGGGCGCTAAGAAGGTGATTACTATCGCATCTGAGAGGTCGAGATATGCTAGTGAATCTACCGTATTCCACAACTATCAGCACCACATCCCTAACGAAGGATAGGATGGAGAAAGGATGGGAAGTGCTCACGAACAATATAATCCGAAAACGCCAAAAAAACCTCCAAAACCTCTTGCAACCAGCAACCACCGAACCCCCCATGGACCCCACGGTGCATGCTCTACGCTTCGGAGAGCAATCAATATACCGACAACAACCGTGGTGACACTCTGCCTGATAAGTAATATCTGAATAGCATGCATCTTCTGCTCTGGAAATGAAGTTTCCAAGACCCTCGTGCAAAGACCCATTGTCGAGCCAAAGAACTGCGACAGCAGGACAAATAATAATCCCCGGTTATTGTATACGATGGACGCGCTCCATGCCCATGCCCTCTCCGCTCGAGTTCTCAATTGATGGCGAGGAGGGAGCGCATGGTCGGCGAGCGAGAGCGCCGACATTGAGTGTGTAGATTGTGCGTATGACGGTATCGGTAAGGAACCTTTGTCTACCGCGACAGGAATTGGGCCCTGTTTTGGTTCCCGAGACATGCTTATTTCTTTTCTCTATGCTTTAGTGATGTCTTTTGAGAATTAATCTTGGGATGGTTGGGTGGTGGTGGGGGGGGAGAGTCTGAATTTTCCAGAAGCTTAAGTGGGGTTCCGTTGATCCCCGTATTTCTAACTTGCCATAATTCGCCTACCGTATCGCTTCGGTGACTCTATTTGGTCTCGCGAATTCTAGTGCGGTAGTTCGGCGTGGGCGGGACTTCCCAAACCGGCTCGGTTTCACGAGGTGGGGCTCCCAGTAGAGTGGGAGACTACGATACAATGCTCAATAAATTTGGACTAAATCTTAGCCTAGCGAGTGATTTTGTGTGATTAAGCTTTGTGAGATTAAAAACCCCGGATACCGTAAAAACTTGAGTAGTTGAACCGTGTGCTATGTCGTTGGAATTTCCTTTCTTAGTATAATAAGGCCAGGAAGTTTTTACTCTTTTTTGTCCTGGAAGGGGGGGGGCTGTTTTTTTCTGCTGTGTTTTTGGGCCAGTTTCCAGAGAAGGGAATTTCTGGCTATAATACTTAGCACACTGTTCAATCATTTAAATTTTATGGTATCATACTTGAGTTCAAAGTTTGGTATCATAATATATTCACTCACTAGCAGGCTAAGCAACGGCCACCAACAAAACTTATGCCCTGTACCTCCGTAGAGTGGGCGCCGACGCAGTTAAGCTTGTATTACATAAACTAAGTGGGCTGTGTGACGGCTTTGCCTCCCTCAACAACCACCACACCCTCCACCTTCACCACTCTTTATCCGATCCCTTCACACCAATGCTAACCATTCATGCCCCGACCCTCCGGGTGCCGGGGCTAGCCAAAAATTTACCCCGTATTTGTTTCTACGGTGCCAGGGCTGCCTCCAATTCCGTCGGTGCTGCTCCAAAAAAAGCCACTCTTGCTTCTAATGCTACCAGTGCCGCCAAAAATCCACCAATGGCACCGCCGACCAATCAACAGCCCGAGGATGTCAACGCGAGGTGGTGGTACCAACTGGAAGAAAAATGGTACCGCCGCTCCCGAGAGCAGTCGCGGGAACTTAATCGTGAGATTCGTTGAACAAAGTAGTGAGATCACTAGATTGAGGGTTGGGTGCTTCTCTCCAAGTTTTTAGTTTCTACTACTAATAGCGGTATAGTGCCTGGCTTTGCAGTCTAAAACCGAAAATTTAAGACTTCAGAGAAGTTTCAATCTACGGGGAGCCTTGGGTAAACAATTATAATTCCAATCTACTTACTTGTTACTAATATTGACCTACAGAAAGAACTGTGTACCAAGCCCGCCTTCTTAAGAAAATCAAGGGAACTATTGGGACCAGTATTACAGCAGGGATCAAAGAACTTTCAGAGACGCCGGAGTTCCTTGAGGTTTTTCACGCTGAAGTCGCCAGGCGTGGGCTTGTCCCCAAGGACGTTACCCCTTGTATTCCCCTAGTCTACCACGAAGCATCGAAACACGCGCACGGCAATGATAGTATGATTACCGTGCGCGTTAAAGATCATACGCCAAATGAACTAGCCGCGCTCGCCTGTTTTCTTA
>Ga0307507_10001283_pt1 | contig 56331 bp, 15 predicted proteins | sample 7_EM_MG_FD_207223 | JGI IMG/M metagenome (GOLD analysis project Ga0307507, IMG submission 207223) | Populus trichocarpa ectomycorrhiza microbial communities from riparian zone in the Pacific Northwest, United States - 7_EM | ecosystem: Host-associated > Plants > Roots > Unclassified | place... | reverse complement strand
ATATTATTATATAATATAGTTATGAGTATAACGCATATAAATTTTATGTTATTATATAAAGGGGTTAAAAAGTTATTGTATTTTTGGTGGGGTAAAAAAGCGTGCATTTGGTGAGGCCGTGCATTTGGTGATACGCACGGTTATAATGAGGTGGAATCTTGTGGAATCTCGTGGAAGAATCGTCCTATAATAATTGAGGTAGTATTTCTATTAGAGTCTGCATCTTAATAATAAGGTGTCAGAGTCTGACAATAAGGTAGAATTTCTTTAAATAATTAAGTAATAGCTGGATAGCTTCTTAAGTCGGCGGACTGGGCTTATAACTGTTACAAAGTTCGTGTAGAGCAGTTCATTAATGAAATGGGTTAATTGATTGATAATCTTGATCGTGTCTTAAGTGACATGTCTGGGGGCCCTAGGGCTTTGAGCTACGAAGAGATTTTATAATGCACGTGCTCCGTACACGTGACTTGTATACGTGACCCATGCCTTTTAAGAATACAGATTATCTGACAGTAATACCTAGTAATATAATAAGTCTTACAACTTATAAGGCTCCGTTTTGATTAGATATATATAACATAGATAAGTTAGCAGCGAAATTTAGATAAAAACGGCTGCATATAATAACACCGCCTTAAGAAAATATACTTAAATAATTAGACCACTAAATACAAACCCTAGCTTCCTATTTCCGCAGGACTAACTAAAACACAAGAATATGCCCAAGCTACTAGCCCTGTTTCTTCTACACGGCAACCCTACCCTTTACTTTCGTAACTTTGGAAAAAGAGTGCACCTGTAATAATCTAGCTTTGGCTTGCCAAACACGTCTTTAGTAAGACTTAAGGGCATCTTTAGAATTTAAAAGCCCGCTCTTATAAACCTAGGTAGGCTTCTAAGCCACCTTATATTTACGCCCTAACTTAGTTATTCTTTCTCCTAGAATATTATTAATCTCCTATTTATTATCTAAGCTTATTTTATTAATTTTGTCTTTTTTAGACCGGGTATAACGCTTTATAGTAGGCTCAAGGTTTAAAACGCCGCTTTGGTTATTAGTGACGCCACTACTATTACCATCCTCGTCCTTATTATAAGTATAATTGCTAGCCTCGTTATATAACGGTTTAATGCTATAGAGAAGGGTAGGCTTCTAAAGTAAAGGACTAGCGGGCTATGGAGTAGATACTACTTACTAGTTAACTTGCGGGTATTAAGAGTTAAGGTTAGGGATAAGAGGGGTAGGGGGGCTAGAAGACAAGTTATCGCAATAGGTAAATGGCCTTTATTACTTTTAGAGACGTGGACTATTACTACTCTTGCCGTCCTCGCTACCCCCACTACTCTCTTTAGTAGGGTTATTAGAATTATAATTAATAACGTTATCCTGCTTAAGCTTCCGCTTCCTTAGTATAAAGGATAATTCGCCTCCTATATATCCTTTCTTATAATTACCCTTCTCCCTAATAAGCGGATTGTCTATATATCATGGTTATTAGATTATAGTAATAATATTTTTAATATCTATAACTTACCAATATTATTTATATTATTGGTTATTAAGGAGTCTTAGTTAGCTACTATATAGGTCTCTAAATTCTGTATAGCCTAGGGGACAGTTATAATATTAATTCCCTTAGCTAGGCTATCCATTTTATTAACGTCTTCTACTATAGGTTTGAGATGGTTATACGCAAATATGCTAAAGAGATCTTCCAGCTCCTCTAAAGAAGGTAACTCTTTATCCCTATTGCTGCGGTCATTTCCACCACCTAATAATTATTAAGTAAGGCCGTTGTATAGGGGGTAAGTGTATACCTAACCTATAAGGTGCTAGTTAATTGCCAACTTTATTAGCTTTATTGCTAGTATTACTAGCTTTATTGCCTTTAGCTTTGGGTTCCAAGTCTAGGTTAGCTGTATTATCTTTAATAAATATTAGATTTGCTGCTAACTATTAAACATATTTATAGTTATTAGGAGAAGGAGAAGATAATTACTAAATTACCTTAATTGCTTCCTCTAGCGTCTTAGCTGTTACTTATATTCTTATAAATATCTTTATACTTATTAAAAGTCTTAGAATCTACGGGTGCCTTATTAGGTAAAATATTTAAAAAAAGGCAATATAAAATAACTTGCCTAAGCGCAACTAGGCTAAATATTTTATAGGATTATTACTTAAAGGGAAGCAAGGCACTCTCCCCTTTTTTATCATCTTTTTAGGTATATTACTTATATTTGCCTTAGAAGCCGTAATTATATAATACTAAGAAGCCTTTAGTTTTTTAGGGGATGCAGTATAGAAATTAATATTATTAAGTAAAATTCTTAAATAAAAACAAAGGGGTTAAGAAGATGCCACAATTGCTGCCGCTATTATTATTAGAATTATTATTGCCTTATACCTTTCTAATAGCCCTAAAGGATAGGTTACGCTAGGCTTTTAAGTCTATGCTAGCCCCCTCTTTACTACTATCTTATATCCACAGTATCTATATTAAAATAACTCTACTAGCTTAATAGTGAATTAAAATATATAATCTACACTCTATTAGTAATTACTGTTTATAATATATAAAGGTTTGCATGGGTTTAAACTCTATTATAAGATTAACGCCTATTAGGAAACTGCGATTAAGACCTAACTAACTAAGCTAGTATATTCAGCCTCTAATAGGGGTATTATACCAAGCCTCCTTATTAAGGAGGTTAGTGGCAAAGTGCCTCCTCTACCCTTATTTCTTAGAGTTAGGGCTAGCGCTAATATATCCATTTTTTAACCCAATTATGCCAGCAAACTAGATCTTTTGTATTAGATTCTTTGTAAGACTATAGTTCCTAGGGTTAAACAGGTAGGGGGCATGCTGTAATTCTGCTGTGAGTATTAAAAGACACTCTAAGTAATAAGGGCATTCTTAAATCTCTTCCCTAGATCTAAGGAACTTCCTTAGTTACACTCTATAGAGCTTACAGCCGCTACTTAACCTCCCAAATATGCGCAAAAGCCTTGCTTTCACCCTTACCCATAGCTAAATGTTATAAACAATATAAGGGGGCAGATAGCGCAAGTAGATTAGGTAATTACGCCCATATCTATTTTACTACGCCCTTTTAGCTAATGCAGCTACTATATAAAGTCCGTCTCCGTTAGGAGATTAAATGCGTGAATTTTTCTCTAGTATTTGTTAGCTAAGAGCAAGATTATAACACCAGCTCCACTAGAAGCCAGGCTATGCTACTAGATGGGCCGTTTACCTCTAGATTCTGCCTTATAAGTCTTAGATCTATGTAAAGGATATTTCCGTAACTTGTACCTCCTCAGCTAAATAGGGGGCTGGATTAGACTAAAGCCTAGTAGCTTTTCTAATTGTAATACAATCCTCTAATTATTAGGGAAGAGTAAGGTTTAGGTCTAGGTTAAGAAGGCGCTAAGGAGGGCGAGGGCTTTTAGCTTCTAGCGGCGTAGCTTTAGCTAAGCTAAGCAACTGGAATTAGCCTATAGTTTCGCTGAGGACCTACTTTAGCGTCTAGCTTTGCCTTTATCGTGACGCTGTAATGCGATACTACCTAGCACGTCCCGCAGCTCGCAGCAGCTATAACCCACGTAATTTATTACTAGGCGGTTCTTGGCATAGCCTTATAGCTATTTATAGCTATTCTAATAGGGATTTAGTTGTATATTATAGTCATACCTAAGACACTGCTAGAGGTGGAGGTAAAGAAGAGGATAAACGGAAATGTTATTCTGGTGCATTAATTGGTAACATAGGCAGGAGGAGAGGAGAGAGGAGAGAAGAAAGGAGGAATACAGTAGGACTGAAGCATACGTTAACATTGGGAGAGAGTATAAATATATCCCATAGAAAGGGCCAAAGAGTTATAGCGCTAGGTAATTATTAGTATAAAATATGTAGAGATTGGGGAAGGCGGGTAGAGTACCTATATAGACGCTAATGGGATGGAAAATGCCTTATGGCTGACAGCTAGAGTCTAAGGTGGTATAGTAGCGGGAAAAAAAAGAGGAGATAGAGTATAAGGGCAAAAGCAGCGAGGGAGAAGGCCTTTTATGGTTGAGGTTAAGGTTAGGTCTTGACCAAACTAGGGTAAGAAAGCGAGCGCGACTTGCCTATAAAGGAACCTCCATTTCCTAATGCGTGGTCTCCATCTTATTTTTTACGCCTTTTTTATAATTATTTAAGCAGTCTCCTAGGCTTTATATATTCTCTTAGTAAATACCTAGGCCTCTTTATAGCTAAGGCGTTCGCGAGCTATAGTGGGTTTAGTAGGCCTATTGTAACAGAGCCTTGTAGGAGGTACTACGGTAGACTCGTTAATGGGCGGGGTATATAGGTAAGAACAATAAGTCAACAACGTAATAATAACTGGTAGAGTGGTTGCCTAATAGATTAACTCCAATTGTATTCTAAGATTTACTATAAAGAGAGAACTATCTGGGTAGGGACTGTGGTCCTTTAAATATACAACTATATACCTAAGAAATCCCTTCACTCTGTAAGGTACGTGTGCTCTATATACTCTATTCCACAGATTACACAGATTATATAAATTATATAGATTACATTATATAGCCTTAGCTACTATTCTTTATTACATAGTTCTACCAGATCCATTCTAAACCGTGCCTTTATTAACCAACTAGCTTCTTCCAACTCCTCTCTAAGTAGTTGTAACATTGTACTTAAGCTATCCGAAACACCATCTCCCTCCTCTTTATCTTTGTTCTTAAAGATTCCTAACATCTCTAAGTTGTCCACTAGAGGTATAATGTCCGTTTAATTAATTTGGTTAATATCCTTACTTATTATACCTAAAGTATCTTCTTCTTCTTCTACCGCTTAACGTGCTTGTATTATGACGGCCATACTATCGCTAGGTGAAATTATGCCATCTCTATATTCTTATTATACGAAAGAGGGGTTAGTTTATGTTACATTAGCAAGTCCTTTATCTTAATAACCGTCCTTTTACTTAGAGTGCACTAAAGCAAATATTCAATTGTCCTGTAACGTTCGCTCTGTTTCTAACACTAAGTATACGCGTCCTATAACTCTTAACAGTCTTTAAGTTCCCTAAGTAACTTATTATAGGGTCTTACGTTTAATCTACCGCTGCGAAGCTTAATAATAAACTCTTAAGTGCCTTAGGTAAGATTCGTTATCTTTAAAATAAAAACCACACTTGCGCTAAGCAGGTAAGAGATAAAGAGCGTCACGCCCTTAAAGCCCGCGCCTCTACTTACGCTTAACTACTTCGTCTTAAGAAAGTGCGTAAGAAGGCCCATTTTAAGGAGTAGAAACTTGTTTAACAGGGTCTATCTAAGCTAGGTAATAAGAGAGTAGAGTTTCTAGGGAAGGAAACAACTCTAAGTAATATAGCAGTTGCTCTTCCTGGGTCCCCCTTAGGTAACTCGTCTTTTGGCAATTCTTTTTTAATACTCCCTAACCTACTCTCTTCTAATACTCCTATACCTTTCCCATAGCGTTCTCTAGGTTGCTTAGTGGTTCCTAGGTAGTCTTACTATAGCCTATCTACTTTACTTTATACCACGTTTTATTATCTACGTCCTTGTAACCAATAATCTTTAAAACTTACTATTTATCCTCCTCTTATCCTCTATATATATCTGCCTTATAAACTAGTAGCTTAACATTCCCGCGTGCTAGTTCTAGTATTGCAACGTGCTATATAGGGTAGATCTTTATTTTAGCTAGTAGGTTTAACTTATATATAACTAATAAAATTCTTTTTATAATTTTAAAGGGTCCTAGTCTAACATAGTCTAACCTTTTGCTTAGTTGTCAACTCTTAAAGTTTTTGTATAGTAGCTATACTTTATCTCCCTCCTTAAGATCTGGTCCCTTAGATCTCTTAGTATTATAGTACTTTTTTATTCTTTCTTGTACTATCTTAGCTGTTTCTTTAAGGTAATTATAAAGATTCATTAGTGTCTCCATTCTTTCTTTAGCTGTGCTACTTATTTTCTTTACTTAATATAGCAATAACAACGTTCTTGGTTTATATCCGTAATTCGCCTTAAATAGTAATATTCCCATTCCTTCTTATAGTGTTGTATTATATATAAACTGTATAACTAGTAATAGTAATACCCAATTGTTCTATACATAATTAATATAATGTCTTAGATACTGTTCTAGTGTCTAGTTTAATTATTCCATTTGTCCGTCTATCTGCGGATAACACACTATTAAGGTTACTACGCGAACTCCTTATTCTACTAGAAACACTTCCCAAAATACTACTATAAATCTTAGATCTCTATCCGATATAATCTTACTTAGTGCTCCATGTCTTATAAATACTTCCTTAATATAGATTTTAGCAACATCTTCTACTAATATCTTTTCTATACAAGCTATAAAGTATCTCCACTTTATAAGCTTATCCACTATTACTAAGATTACGTTATAATCTTGTCCACTAATAGGATCTTTTAACTTTAGTAACTTAATAATAAAATTCTATAATATAACTTCCTATGGTCTTTCTAGTACTTTAATAGGTTGTAGCCCTCTATATAGCTTATACCTTGTTAGTTTATTCCTCTGGTAATCTAGACATTCCTTTATAACTTGTCTCGCTAGTCCCCAGATTCCTTAAATAACGTACTCCTCTTAAAGTCTTAACACTAAGCCTATAGCTCCACTGTGTCCTTAAGTTAATCCCTTATAAAATAACTTAATAAACTCTTTTGCGATAGACCTTAGAACGTAAGTTGCTTCTCTATTCTTATACTGTTCCATATCTAGGTTCTCTACCTATATATCTTAAATCCTTTGCATCCAATCACTCTCAGGTAATTTATAAGCTTAACTTTTTCTAGTTACTATAATTTTTAGATAATTATACCTAATTAATCCGTCTTAATCCTTTCGCAGTAAAGCCCCTAACGGCTTTTCTCTATTTTACAACTCCGCCTTCCTACTAAGTGCGTCTATTTTTGCGTTTTTAGTACCCTTAGTATACTAAATTTCAAAATAATATTCTGTGAGTATTTCCGCCCATCTAACCTGTCTTCTGTTAAGTTCCTTTATTATTAGGAATCCTATAAGGTTCTTATAATCCATTTTAACTATAAATAGTTTTTCTATGCCTTATAAGAATACTCTCCATTTCTTAAGTACTGCAACTATACCTAACAACTCCTTATTGTAAATGTCATAGTTTAACTCTAGTGGTGTTATTTTTTAACTGTAATATGCTACTAGATACCGTATGTCCTAATACTTCTATAGTAAGCATACTCCTAGTATAAAGTCTAATGCATCTATCTCAATAACTATCTCTAACTTTGGTTAGTAGATCTTGAGGATTAGTTCCTAGGTAAATAACTTCTTAAGTTCTTTAAACAGTTTTCTTTATTCTTCTACCTAAACCCATGGTTCCTTCTTCTTTGTTAGCCTTATAAATAGCTTAATATTCTTTAACTATTATGCTATAAACCTCCTATAGTAGTTACAAAATCCTAGAAACAACCTTAACTATATAACATTCTCTAGTTCTTGCCAACTCACTATAGCTTTAATTTTCTTTAGGTCCATGCTAATCTTTCCTAATTTAATAATAAACCCTATAAAATCGGTCTTTCTTATAAAGAACTCGCATTTCTTAATTGCTACTAGCATTTATTCTTCTTATAGTCTCCTTAAAACCCACTTAATATATTCTCTATATTCTTCCTTACTCTCTAAGTAAATAATAATGTCGTTAAGATATACCATAATAAACTTATTAAGGTGTTCTCTTAATACACTATTAACTTGCTTCTGGAACGTCGCTAGCGCGTTTATAAGCCTAAACTGTATAACTAATAGTTTATATAGTCCTTCCTTTAACCTAAAAGCTGCCTTCCATTTATTACCTTCCTTAATTCTAATTTAATAGTACGCCTACCTTAGATCTATCTTTATAAAGATCTTTGCGTTACCTATCCTATCTTAGATTTTGCTAATTAAGGGTAAAGGATATCTATCCTTTCTAGTAATGCTATTTAACTGTTTATAGTCTATACACATCCTAAGTTTTCTATTTTTCTTTAGGATGAACAATACTAGATATCCTACTAATAACTATAACGGTCTAATATATCCCTTTTATAAGTTCTCCTAGACAAACTCTCTAAGCGCCACTAACTCAGTTTCAGTAAGCTTATAGGTTAGAAAGAACTTTAGACTTATTCCTAGTTCTAACTCTATCTTATAGTCCTATACTATATACTCTAACAGCTTTTTACTTTCTAGTAACCATAGTTTTTTGCTATACTTATAGTATCTCTTTAGTACATAACTCAAGCTCTGCTTAGTCTCTTTATATATCGCTCTAACTTAGTACCATACTAACTTGGTTTACTATCGTATTTTACGTTATTAAGTATCCCTAATATTAACCTAACCTATAACCCAATTAATCTTTGGATTGTACTTTTATAACCAAGGCATTCCTAGTATTACCTTACCCTTTCCTAACGGTAGGATATCAAAATACATCTTAACTCGTCTTCCTTTAATAGTTAACTAAATAGGTCCTGTTTTAAGATTAATAATGCCTCCTCTATAGGCTATCTAATCTTCTAAAATTGTTATAAGTGGATATAGGTGTTCCTTCTATCTGTATAGTAACCCTATCCTTTCCACTACTACTAGTAATATATGGTTTCTTATTACTCCACTATCTATTAACATTTCGAACTGCTAATCTTACTACTTAACTTATAAATTTAGGTATTAACCTTAAATTCCCTTAAGGGTCTAAGGCTCTACTACTAGTTCCCTTTAGTCCTATAGGCCTCCCATTTTCCTAACTATTGGCTGCTAGATCCTGCTTATACTTAGTCCTCTTTAGACTAATACTTAGTTCTTTTCTTTTCCTCTATATGCCACAGATAAGTGTTTTCTAGACAACTCCACCACTATCTTCTATCTAGGTATTCTTCCGTAAGGAATCTTCCTAGTTAAAGTATTAAGTCCCCTTAGCTTTACACTTCTACTAGGTGCCATCTATATATATACCTAGCATCCCTAAACCGTCTTTCGTCTAGTACCCAATATATTCTCACTGGGTACTTCCAGTTCCTATCTTTAGGTGCTCTATATATATTATACATATTATCCACACAAGCTATCCACAATAGTATATAATGCGCTAGGTGCTTTAGGTTAACTCTCAGCTTATCTCTATTCTTAAGTTTAAACCTATACCGTGTTAACCTGACTTCTGGTATCTCTATTATAGGTACTAAGATTTATCGCTTACTTTTCCAGTCCCTAGATCCTTCTTTTAGGTTCCTTAATATTATAATCAACGCTCCCTTAATGTAATTCATGCGTTTCTCCGTAATGGGTTAGTCTTAGACAACTTTTTTTATCTAGCCACATATAGAAATCTTCCCATTCGTCATTATGTCGTTGCCTATACCACTTTCTATATAACTAGTTTAGTGTATATGGTCTGTCTATTAGAAAGTACCTTGTTATTGCTATATTATAATATCCTTTGGTATATCTTTCTTCAAACCTAGTTAGAATTCCTAGATCCTCTTTTTACTCCAGTTTATTTAGCTATTTTGCTCTAGGTGTCCCTACCTTAGGCCTATTAGTAACTCTTTATACGGGTGCTCTATCCCTTGTATAACCTAGTATGCTAGATCTCTTATCTAGTTTCTGCTCTTACTATGCGATAATTCTTAACCTAAACTTATCTATAGTTTCTTGTTTTCTACGTCTTACAGCTAGATCTTCAAAGTCCTCTTGCTTCTTTATCCTAGTATTGACTTTTCAATCTTCAAGCTGAACACTGCGTTTACTTAAAATAGATATTCTTACTCATTCCCCAAACTCGTAGTTCTTAAACTCGCGTCCTATACTTATTCGTTTGTCTTTAAACTAAGCCTTTACTTTTTCCTATTGGTTTTTATTCGTCATGGGTGCTTAAGCCTTCCTTATTACTCCCTATAAATCCTAGGTATATCTCATCTTGTCTTAAAAATCTTAAGCGTCTCTTATCTCGTCGTGAGAATCTTAAGCCTATAGCCTTTTGCCTTTTACAAGTAGTGAGCTAGCGCTAGCAGTCGTCTGCTTGCTTAACCATTTTTAGGTATTACTCCTTCCGTTTTATAAAGCAATAGATATCGTATCTAATGGTGTTATAATGTCCATTACTAACCCTCGTTCTGTGGAGGTCTTAGTCTCTACTTCTATTATATTATTAAGGTTTAAGTGCTCCTAATTAGCCTCTTTTTCTTCCTTATTGCTATTAATTAATAAGTACTTTAACTCTATTGTTATTATTGCTAATCCTTATTTATATATTGTGGTAACATCTTAATCTAGCTTATAGAGTCGATCTTATTCTTTATCTAACTCTTTAGTTCCTTTAAGTCCTCTTAACTCTAGCTCTTATGGCTAATAGCTTACGCTATACTTAGCGTCCTTATAAATTTGGTATACATTATTATAATAAAACGCGAAGTGTTTAATTAAACACTCCTTAGTCCCGCGCAATACTCCTATATTTACATTATTGTACTCTAACGACATTATGCCTTTTACTGTGTAGTTACTCTAACCACCTCTACAGTCCCTAGCAAAATAACCTTTCTTTCCGCAATTTATGCAAGCTCTATTTTTAAACCATTTTTTTTATTATAGAGTCCGCCTAAACGTCTTCTACTACTAAGATCCCTGGTTTAGCCTCTGCTCTAGGGTCCTATAATTACTTAATCCTTAACCTCTAGGTTTCCATAGTTTCTTTATCTATCTCTTGGATTCTTTGGTACTACTTAAGTCCATTAGCTCTACGCCATTCCATAGTTTTTAACTCTGCGTCTGTTGTTGCATACTCTGCGCCTTATATAACTATAGAACTCTGTCTTACCCTTTCTTAGCTTGTTCCCTTTAATAGATCCTATTATTAATCTTTATTAACTAATTTATTAAATCTCTTAGAGTATCCACATCTTTTATTAGGATAATTGCGTCCTAGACCTTAGCCTTAAGTCCTTATTTATACTATGCCATAAGCGCCTTATTATTCCACTTAACCTATATTGCAAGTGTCTGAAACTGTATTATATACTTAATTGCTGAAGTTTGTTATACTAGGTTCTGAAGTTTACGTTCCGCCATAGTTAATGCCTCTAGATTACCAAATATCTATATTAACCTTTCCGTGAACCCATTCTAGCTAGTAAACATATACCATACGTCCTAGTTAGCAGTTAACATTCCGTTTACTTATATTTTAGTAAGGTAAGGTTTAAACCACTTAAGTGCTCTTCCTATTAAGAACAACCCTGCATACACCACTTAGTTTATAGGTATTACCAACTTTACTCCCTCTTACATAACCTTAAAGTGCATTTGCGTAAGAAACCCTTTAAGTTTTAACCTTTCCCCTAAGAACCGTTTAATCAATAGTAACTTGACCTTTACTACTCCGATGCCGTTAATACGTTCTTTAAGTATCCTATTATTATCTAACAACCAATCAACCATCTCTTGTAACTGTCCTCACGTAACCATCTACAAATTAGTATTTGCTATACTAGTATCTCCTGACCCTAAGGTCGTTATTACCGTGGTCATAACTAGTGCTTTTAATGGCATGTTATTTAACTTCTTGGTATTCAATACCGTAACCTTAGTAGTGAATATGTAATAGAGCCTTATAGGAGGTACTATGGTAGACTCGTTAATGGGCGGGGTATGTAGGTAAGAACAATAAGTCAATAACGTAATAATAACTAGTAGAGTGGTTGCCCAACAGATTAACTCTAATTATATTCTAAGATTTACTATAAAGAGAGAACTATCTGGGTAGGGACTATAGTCCTTTAAATACACAACCGTACGCCTAAGAAATCCCTTTGCTCCATAAGGTACGTGTACTCTATATACTCTGTCCCACAGATTATATAGATTATACAGATCACACAGATTACATTACATAACCTTGGCTACCATTCTTCGTCATATAGTTCCACCGGATCCATCCTAGACCATGCCCTTATCAACTAACTAGCTTCTTCCGACTCCTCTCTAAGTAGTTGTAACATCGTACTTAAGCTGTCCGTAACACCTATCCTAATTAAAGGACATTTATAGTGTATACCCGTAGAGTAGTTTAAATAGGGATATTCCTATACTGTTATAGGGGAGTATAAGCTATACGTAGTCTATTATAGGTAGTAATTCCAGCTAGTTATCTTAGTAGTAGGCTATAAAGGGATATAGTTGCTAGTTAAGGTACTGGTTTATAATTTTAGTTTAATTATTAGTCTAGGGGTAGAATGCAGTAGAGAGCTTAATTTTAATCCTAAGGATATAGTAGAATTTATTTTAGAAATCTAATATAAACCAAGGACTATGGTTAGAGATAATTAATTTGGGGGCACTATAGAATTAATAGATATTATTAATATAGAGACGGGCTATATTCTTTATAGTTATAGTTTTAAAATATAAGAGGGAGATAGATTACTTATATAATTAGTTAATTACTATAAAGGCCGTATTATAGCCGTGGGCGTCCTTTAGAAACAACTTAAAGTCTATTATAATATATTACTAAGGGCATTTTAGAACTGGTAACGGTCGTAGCTACCTAGGAGTTTAATCCCTAGGGGCATCTACGCGTCTATAGGCGTGGCAGTTTTTAATAAATTATACTATATTAGATAGAAGTCCTTACTAGTAGTAATAGGGCGCTAGTAGTTAGTAGGTCTTATTTTAACTAGGGTATACTATAGAAACTTAACAGTGGGCTTTATAGATTAGCTCTATTTATAAGTTATTAACATCTAGAACTATAAGCCGTTTTTAGTATAAAAGTAGTTCTTCTTTTAATTCTAAATTAGGGTTACTTTTTATAGCTTAGTTGCGGAGGGCCTTTAGGGAGTTAGCTGTACAGTTTATAGTTAGGATGCGATTAATTAGCCCTATTAGTTTATCTAAGACCTCTCCTTTTATAGGTGCTAAATTATTCTATTTAGGGTTTAGCTCCTTAAGGATCTATAGGTTAAGCTATTTAGGGTAGAGGAGGGCGCGCGTCTAGTATTGGGCCTTTAGCTTATTCTAAGGTCCTATATCTTGTTCCCTTTAGGTTAATATATTAGCCTTAGAGTTTTGCTTACTAGAATAATATATAATTATAAAAAAGAATTAGGAGAGTATTTTAGCCTAGCGGGCTTATTATCTAATAAGCTGCTTTATAGTTATAAAGTACTCTAAGGCTTTATAATCTATATATATTTTAATCTAGGAGTTTATACCTTTTAGCTCTATACGCTATTAGGATAGTAATTAGATAATAGCTAGCATTTCTTTATTATATACTTTATAGTTACACTTAGCTAGGTTTATTATTTTTAAAAAGAAGGTAATAGGGTATTATTTACTATCTAGATATAACTATAATAGGATTCCCGCTATAACTCTATTAAAAGCATCTATCTCTAGCATTAATTTAAGGTCTGGGTTATAGTAATAAAGGATTTAAGAAGAGATAAGCTGATCTTTTAACTCTCTAAAGGCTTCTATATAGTTATTATTAAAAATAAAAGGCGTATCTTTTTGGGTAAGTTGTATAAGAGGCTTTACTACAACTCTATAGTTGCAAATAAATTAATAATAGAAATTATAAAAACTAAGAAAGGACTAGATCCTCTTTATAATATAAGGGGGTTTCCAGTTACGGATTGCGTTAACCTTTTTAGGGTTAACTTTAATCCTATCTATACTTACTATAAACCTAAGGTACTTTATACATTTTACCCTAAATTTATATTTCTTAATATTAACTTATAAGCCTATATTTTATAATCTCTCTAGGACCTTTTTAATATAAACTTAGTACTTAAGTTTATTGTCTAAGTATATAATAATGACTCTTTGATTAATGTCTAATATAGATCCTATCTCGGCCTACGCAGACTACTCCGTTATAGGGGGAAAACTTATAGTTTATATGAAGAAAACCCTGTAGTTAGGTTGGGGGAGGAAAAGCCCTATAAGCCACCTTAGTAGAATAAAAAACCCCGATTTGCCATGCTTGTTTATAGCAGCGGCCCTGCGGGCCTATAGCTACGTCCTATCCTCCTTGGATGTTTGAACTCCTTGGGAACCACTGCTTCCTTCCTTAGCTTATCTAAAGCTAGGGTTTACTACGTCCCAGCTAGGCCTTGCCAATTGATTGCCGTATACTTTGTGTTCCATATCTTAACTATCCCCTATGTGCTATCTCTTGTTAACCATTGCCATATACGCCTTGCCTCCCCCCCCCTAAAGCCATCAAAGGCGTAAGGGGGATTCATCTATTCTAGTTACCGCAGTACTAACAGCGGGATATATTGTGTGCTTTGGGTATCTTTTATGCCTAGGCCCCAGCTAGGCCCTTTCTAAGGGTCACCACTCCGTTAAAAGGAGATGAGAAAAACCGTGGGTCGCAATCCAGGCTGCTAGGTATTTGGTAGTTGACGGCGAGTGACTGTATGCTCCGCGGGCGATCGCCCTAGGGGTTAGGAGGGGCCGTATATTTGCTCGTTCGTTTGTTTGCGCTCGTTTGTTCGTTAATGTAAGGTCGTCAATCCTTTCTGTTGGGGGTTGGGGGATGTTATCGAATGCTGCGCATCTATGTTGGATCGTACAGGTGCCCTAATAGGAGAGCAGCGTAGTAGCTGTTATCGTGAAGGGGTACTAACAGTGGTGGTTTTCGAGATCTTACCATCCCATATGAAAAAAATTTCACCACTGCCCTAATGCTTACAACCACCACCAGGTCCTATTGCACGATGTGCGACATCCCTGCGTTGGCTCTGAGTCTGAACTTCGAAGACTTAGGTTTGTAGCCGTTACTATATATAGGTGCAGAGTCCGTTTTTGATGGCCTTGTCTAAGTATATAAGAATGTTATCTAGGTATACTATGTAGAATTTATTAAGGTAATTAAAAAAACATTATTTATATACCTTTGGTATATAGCTAGTTTATTTATTAGTTTAAAAGGAAGAACTTTATATTTATAGGACCTGTAATAGGTATAGAATATTATTAAATCTTTAGATATAGGGTCTATTCTAATTTAATAAAAAGCTTAGCGGATATTAAGTTTAGTAAAGATCTTTACCTAGCTTAGACGTATAAGGGTCTTATTAATTAAAGGAATAAAATATTAATCCTTTTAAGTAATAGTATTTAGCTTCTAATAGTTAATATAAAAACAAAGGCCTTTATTAGGCTTTTTTATAAATAGAATAGGGGAAGTAAAAGGGGCCTAACCTAGCTTAATAAACCCTTTATTAAGGCTATTAATTAAATACTGCTTTATTGCTTTTAGCTTATTTATTAATTATTAGTAGAGGGGGCTATAGCCTAGCGAGTTATTAGCTTTTAATTAAATCTTATAATTATACGTCCTATAGGGGGGTAACTTGTCTAAAGCCACCTTTAAAAATATGTTTTTATACTTTGTATAAGTAGTAAAAAGGAGATGTTTAACTAGTTCCTTATTAGTTTCCTTAGTTAGCTTTTATAAGGGATATTATTGTGGTTATCTTAGGCTGCCCTTAGGACAACCTTTAGACGCCCCTTAGATGGTCACCAGTTACGTGCTAGAGGCACGTGCCTGTAGTATATAGTCTCCATAATCCTAGAGGCCTTACCTCCTTAAGGATTTATCTCTCTTACTAATCTATTCTATTCTATAATTATGTCCTTATAGCCCCTATCTATAAAGTCCCCTTACATTTAAATCCTTTCTACTCTATTTGGAAGGGCAGCTGGCTTTAAGGACTAGATTGTTTATTTATATCTTTTATTTATATCTACTATCCTCCCTTAAAATCTCGCGATGACCTAAATAGAAACTCTATAAATACCTTATAGAAAGCCGTCGCATTAAGGCAGGAAGGTCCCTCTAATAGCGAGAGATTGCGATAATATAAACCTCTAAGCAAGACAGCTAAATAAGCCCTAATACCTAGATACGCCAGGAGCTTAAAAACTCTTATATACCTATAGTCACCGCTAAAAAAATGCAGATACCCTCTATAACGGACGCAGCGCTGCTAGAAAGCAACTAAAACCCCTCCAGTCCTACATAGGCTAATTAAAGGACTAAGCGCCAGAGGCGACACTAAGATCTTCCCCTAAGCCAGAAATGCTAGAGGAATATACTAATATATCTAACTAGGGACCTAACCGGAACCCTCCCGGAAGACCACCGGCCTATAATTAGCATAGTAGCGGTATATAGACTGCTTACGAGCTAAGTGGGCCTACCCCTTTAGGTAATTTAACCTAAATACTAACTTAAGACCTAAGGCTTATTGGGAAATCCGCACTAGCTACTGGTGCTAATACTACCTCTATAGCTAGAGCTTCCCTAGGCCTAAGTTTGGAAAGTTAAGAGCCCTATACCAATATTCTTTAAGATAGATATTAGGAAGCTATTGCAAGGCTTTTAGAAGCTATACGGGAAGAAGCTACTAATAAATATATTAGAACCCTCTAAGGGCAAATCCAGATCTGATAGGGTTTAATCTAAGCTAGATAAGTTTTTTTACAACCTAGCTAGGGCTAGGGGCTTCCCAGGGGCTACCTAGTACCTACTTAAGAAAGTATGGAAGACTTAGAGAGATATCTGCGTAATAAATAGAAGAAAGATATGGATTAATTAGCTAAGGCCTCTAGCAGTCTAGAACTCCGTTATAGACCTAGCGCCTAATATTTGGATAATTGGGTTTATAAGGTGGATAACTTCTTTAAGATGCTAATAATATAAGATAATACCAAAGAATGTATATAGTGGATTATTAGTAAGATTAAAGACTGATTGCTAAACTAGATTGCGCTTAATTAACTTAATAAAAAGTAAATTACTATATGGCTATAGCTATAGACCTTCCTAAAGGGTTAGATCTAAGATCTGCATATTATATAATATAATAATGCAGAACAATTCTGGAATAGTATATAGTTAGACTGTTAAGATTTCCGCCAGTTTATAAACTTTATAGAAACTTATGCTTAATAGATAGATCTAGAGCCCTTTAAAAATAAGGACGGCAGCGTCCGTAAGAAAGAGAAGATTAGATTTATTTAGGCTAAAATCAGGCTAGTAATTCGTAATAAAATTAAGCGCGTAGGAGCCCTACCGCGGATTACCGCATATGCGGATTTTAAACGAGCGGTTTTAAATACTAAGGATGCGGTAAAGAACTAGACCTCTTTTAGTAAGAAGCTAGGGGGTAGCCAGAAGCGTAGGCACTTTAGTAGTAATATAGGACAGACCCAGTTTTTAAAGAAGCCGTTCTTAAAGAGAACCTTGGAATAGTTAAAGCCGGGAACCTTAAATAGCGGGAAAGACTCCTAGGGTTAACCTAATACCTAGCTAATACCCTTATGGGAACACTCTAAGAAGCCAAAAGGACATTCTTATTGGAAAAACAAGTAGGGTGATAAATGCACTAATAAACCAAAAAAAGAGAAGCTCTAGTTACGGACGTCTCTTAGCTATAACTAGGGCAAGATACGGAAGGGAAGACTCTCTATATTACTATTAAGCTAGAAATAATACTCCCTATAGGCGAGATGCGTTAGTTCTAAGTATTATATAACAGTGGCGCTAAAATTAATCTTATACAATATAACTTGGTAAAAGAGTATTAATTTATCCCGTTGCTAGGGTGGCGGAAACCTATTATAGGCTTCTTAGATAAGTATTAGATTAAACTATATAGCGCCCACGAGCTTATAGTATTAGTGGCTAACATATATAACTACACCAAGGTAGTCCGCCCGCAACCCTTCTAGGCGGCCAACTTTATAGGTTATAACCTTATCCTTAGATATTCTTGGCTTGCAAAAGCAGATCCTAAAATACGCTTTAAGATAGGAGCCTTTAAATGGTGGAACGATAAAGAATTGGAAGGGCGCATATTACTAATAAGCTTAAAAGATATTCTAGAGGATGTAGCCCTAGGCGAAATAGTATACGCTCTATACCTAAAGGAGTATTAGATCTAACCCCTATTTTATAGTAAGATGGGTATAGAGCCTAGTATAGGTAATAACCTTCTGTAATAGAGACCCTATAGAGAACTGCTAGATAGGTCACGGAGACATTATAAGGAGGTGGCAATCTTAAAGATCTTATAAGATACTTCTATTGTTATAGGTTACTCTAGCTTAAGCAATACGTAGAGAACATACTACGGCACCTTAAACGCTGCGTTAAAGAATTCCCTACCCTTTACTGGCTACTGTATAAAACTGTTTAATATATAGTGGTAACTGTATATAAACAGTCACTATAGCGCGTAACGCTGCCTATAGGCGTTCTAAGGAATCTCTAGGACCTACCTAATAATAATATAGAGGACAAACGCAACCCTAATTTGTTAAATATTCTAGTAGGCCTAAGGGACTTACTAAGAGTATTTTTAGGCAGGTAAGCCAAAGTCCTTTTATAAAACTTGGAATACAATTATATAATTAATCTAGAAGAAGGTAAGTAACTACTAAACCTCCCTATCTATAACCTCTCTTATAAAGAGCTTAAGATCCTATAGGAGTACCTTAATGGCTTACTAGAAAAGGGATAGATATGGCCTAGTAAGTCGCCGGTAGGCACACTAATCCTCTTTATTCTAAAACCAGATAGAACCATAAGGCTATATATAGACTATTGCGGTCTTAATAAGATTATAATTAAGAACCGCTACCTACTACTAATAGTTAGTGAAATGCTAGATTAATTATCTAGGGTAAAGATCTTTACAAAGCTAAATTTACAAAACGCCTATTATAGGCTCCATATTAAAAAAGGGGATAAGTGGAAGACCGCTTTTAAGACCTAATACGGCCACTTTAAGTATCTAGTAATGCCTTTTGGGCTAGCCAATGCGCCTATAATATTTTAATTGTATATTTATAGAGCCTTAGGGGGACTAGTTAACCGCATATATATTATTTATTTAGATAACATTCTAATCTACTTAGAAGATAAGAATTAGCACGAGTAACATATCTATAAAGTACTAAAACATTTAGATAATTAGGGCCTCTACGCTAAGGCATTAAAGTATATCTTTAACACTAAGCAGGTTAAGTTCCTGGGCTACATTATAACGCCTATAGGCGTAGTTATGGACCTAGTATAGGTGTAGACAATCTAAGAGTGGCCAGAGCCAAAAAGCTACTAGGATGTTTAAGTGTTTTTAGGCTTTACTAATTTCTATAGGCGCTTTATCTATAACTACTTAGATATTGCCTAACACCTATTTAACTATATTATTAAAGCTTTCTAAGACCTAACCTAGGGATTAAAAAGCTTAAAAGCGGGAGGGAAGAAAACTAAGAAGGGACTAACTAAATAGTATAAACTATGGATATGGCCTAGAAAGGTATAGGAAACCTTTTAGAAACTACGCACAAAGTTTATAAAAGCTCTACTACTATAGCATTTTAACCCAAATTAGCCACTGATAATGGTTACTAATATATTAAACTTTGCCCTTATTAGTATCCTACTGCAACCTAATAGGTATCTAGACGCTACCTAGCTCTACTAGAGACCAGTAGTATTCTATAATAGAAAATTCCAGGGACCTAAAGTTAGGTATTACACCTATAATAAGGAATTGCTAGCTATAGTTAACTGCTTTAAACAGTGGCGATACTACCTTAAGCACACAAGCTATATCACTTATATACTCTTAAATTATTATAATCTACGCTACTTTATAACTATAAAGGAGCTTATACCTTAACAGGCTAAATAGGCAGAGGAGCTTACGTAATTTAACTTTAAGATTAAATATAAGCTAGGGGGAAATAACCCTGCTAACAGACCATTACAACGGCTAGACTATGTTAAAGGCTTTAAAACGGGAGAAGGAAAACAGATAATAGATATTTTACTCTCTATATTATAGAACAAGCTCTAGGTATAAGATGCTTAAGTACCTATAGCTTTAAGCACTAAGTCTTAGGCGGTGTAAACCCTATTAGCTTTTACTAATATTCCGGCTAGTACCTAGTCCGTTGCTAATAAGGGTCTAAATATACCTAGACAGGACATCCCTAATACACTTTTGGAACCTAGTAATATATTACCTCTAATTACTAAGCTATCCCTTTAAACTAAAAGTGGAGCTATAGAGCAATTAGAACCTAAAGCCCTACAATAACTAAAGGACTTTAACCTTATAGCGGCCTTCCTAATACATACATACTGGAGAGTTATAAGATTTATAATACCATCTAGTCGCGTACTTGGAGCAGTATAAGATAAAATAGTTTTTATTTAGGAACTATCTAAAAGGTTAATAGATCTCATCCATAAGGTGTAATAGAGGGACGCCTTCTATACTATCTTTAATGCGGAAGTAGACCAGAAATGTAACAAAAAGGAAGCTGTTAGGTGCTACTATTAGGAACTAGACCTAATAGGCCTACTACGTAGATATGGCAAGGTTTGGGTGCTATAAGAAGCAAATCTATATTAGAAGATTCTTATAAAGAATTACAATAATCCTCTAGGCGGCCACTATGGTTAAGCTAAGATAGTGGAATTACTTTAATATAAATACTATTAGCTAAAGCTTAATTAGGAAGCAAAGGAATATATTAGCCACTATAAAAAGTGTTAAGTATACAAAATCCAAAGGCATAAGCTATGGGGTTTACTTAAATTAGTTCCCCCCACTAGTGAGCTATAGCGATATTATGCTATAGACTTTATTATAGATCTCCCACCCTTAAAAGATAGGTAAGGATAAATATACAATTCGGTCCTAGTACTTATTAATAGGTTTTTAAAGTACATCTAATACCTTCCCGTTAATAAGACGATTAACATATAAGCGCTTGCTAGCCTAATTAAGGAGAAATGCTTTTTTAAAGTAGATTAGCCGCACTTTATTATTACTAATAGGGGCAGCATCCTTATAAGCCAGTACTGGTTAGATCTATGCTTTTATTTAAAGATAGACCACTATTATAGTATAGCTTTTTATTTATAAACGGACGGATAAATAAAATTCTAGAACTAGGAACTGAAGTCTTACTTATAGATGTATTTAAACTACTAGTAAGATAATTGGTATAAGCTACTTCCGTACGCGGAGTACGCTTATAATTTAAAGTAATATATATTATATAAGTATATACCAATCCAGATTGCCTATAGCGTTTAACTATTTAGGTTTAATAGTATACCTAGTAATTACTGGCTAAGGTTATATAATTAATTATAGGATCTCACTGGGAAGTTTAAGGATATCTACTAAAGAGTATAAAGGTACCTTTAGAAATGGGAAGAGTAATAGAAGCATGCGAAGTAGAGCCTATAAGATGCCTAAGAGTAGCAAAGACTTTAGTATAACCATAAACACCAAAACAAGCATTTTAGAGTAGGCGATGAGGTTCTATTACGTTTAACAAATATTAAAACCTATTAACTATTAAAGAAGCTTAATGCAAGATACCTAGGTCCCTTCTAAGTTAAGGAATAAATTAGCAAGCTAGCCTACCGTCTCTAGCTACTCCTATCCATAGCCTATATATATCTAGTATTTTATATAAATCTACTAGAGCTATAGTATAGACTACCGCCGGAAAAGAACTTCCATCTAGGCCCAATTAAATACCCTAAAGTAGTAGGCGAGCGGTATAAGGTTAAAGCTATACTACGCTATAAGTCTGTCAAGAATAAGCTTTAATATAAAGTTAAATAGCTAGGCTAGCCTGCTAAGGACTTTATATAGGAACCAGAGGATTACCTTAATTATTATAAAGATATTCTAAAAGAATATTAGGACTAAGGTCCGTAATCTATAAATTACAGAAAGCGCTCTAATACTATAGTGTTATCGCAACCTATAAAGAAAGCTTATAGTAGGCTAAGAGAGGCCCTAAAAAGTAAATAGGTTAAATTAGATATAGAATAGACAAGCTCCAGAAACCAAAAGGATTAATTAGGGCTACGGCCTAAGGCAGGACAGGTCCTTAGCCTTTTTATATACATAGCATAGAATTAATAGGGTATTTTGCTAAAAGTGCATTTTTATTTATTAGTCTATATTAGGAATAGTGTTCCTATACCTTTCTAAATGCCTTATAAGGCCTTCCTAATTGCTACTATATATAAGAATTAATCTTAAAATGCCTAAATTAAAAGCCACTATGCCCTATCCCTAAGTGCAGGATTAGTATCTATTGGCCTACTAAGTAATAGCTAGCAGGAATAAGATCTAAAACTAGATCCCTTAGTAGGAGTATAGGTAGGTATAAATATAGGGGCAGGCTAATAAGGTGTAGATAGAGTAGAGACCCTTAAACGCTTAATACTAATATTAGGCCTAAACCAGTACCAACGAAGTTCTTAAGGCGTAAGCTTATAGTTAATAAAGATACGCTTAAGCCCAAAACGAATAGAGATATTAGCTGGCTAGTAAAGACCAGAACTACCAAGACCTTGCTACAGTAATTATTAGTTACCTATCCGCTAGGTACCCAAAGGGTAACCTACCTAATACCGCATTATATTATGCTCTTTTAAAACTTAATGCGCATATATAAACTCCTTCTTATAGTAGACAATAACCTTCTTCTTATTACCCCTATCCTTTACCCTATCCTTAGTATACTAACCTTACTCCCTTATTAGGCATTACTAGCTAGCTTGCTAGGAATTATAGGCGGTATAAATAGCTGTGGTATAGTCTTAAATTTAACCTAGATATTTAGCATTAGCGCTAGAATAAGAGAGAGCCTAGGCAATGTAGTAGTTAAGGACATTAAAGGATTATCGCTACTTAGGCCTAGGCTATATTAAAGCCTAAAGTTAGTAATAAAAACTATTAAGGATAGGAAAGCTTACCTTAACACAACTGCCGCTCTTAGGACGCATGTATTAATTATAAGGACTAAAGGTGTTAGACCTTATATAGTAGGTCTTGTTGCAAGTATCCAGAATCTTCTTATTAGATTTCTGGTCTTTTAAGGACGTGTATATAAAGTTATTTAGGCAGGACTAGCACTAGTTATAGGTTAGCGGAGGTTGGGGTTCTATATACAGTAGTAGGGCTAAAATACGCTGTAGAATTAGCTTAAAAGAGTAGTTAGTAGGAGAACAAAGAGGTATATTAAATTAATAATGGAAAAGAAGAAAATCTTAATAATATGTTAAAGATACGTCTAAAATTGGATAAAGGTTAATAATAGGAAGTAAGGTATTAAGGAAAAGGAGCAGCTTAATAAGCAAGGTGTCTCTATACTTTACCTTCTAATACCCTTTTAGTAAATAGCCGTAACCTTACTAATATAACTCCGTTATAATATCGCAATTTAGAAGGAAGGAAACACGCGTATATGCTATTTAGCCATTGCTTCCTTATAAGAAAAACTGATTACGCGGCCGGGGAAGGCAATTAAGATGTTAATTATAGACGCATATAGGTTAAATTATACCTAAAGAATATTACGATATTAAAGAATAATGTTATAGACGTTTTTAACAATCATATAATAGCTATAGGAGCTATTATAAAGTGTCCCTCCTATTTGCTAGGTAGTAGAGCTACGCTAAATATATAGCACAGGACTAATAAGAATGGGTTATAGATTAATATTTTAAAGGTTAAAGATAACGGCAAGCTAAGGCTCTGTATATTAAATCCTATACTAAAAGGTTCTACGGAACTATACTAGAACACTAAATTGCCTATAATACTTATAATTGATTACAGACTGGTATAAAGGCTTAGAAGTAGAGTTATATAAAAATCCCTATGTTAGCCTAGGTAGTTACCAGTATACTTTTAGTAGGCTCCTAATAGGTCTTTTAGCAATCCTTGCGTCTTTTCTCTAGTTATATTTTTTCCTTATTAAGGTTTTTTAGGAGTTTAAAGTAGGTGTAACGGGCGCTCCTAAAAGGTATATATTAGATAATACAGATAAAGGTTTCACTAATATCCCACTAATGTCCCAGAGGAGACATAGTTAGATAGACAAGGGGTAAAGGGTTTTACTAGTGTCTTAGAAGGATTATATAGGGAGCTAGTTCTCCTCTAGAGAAGAACTAGTAATTGGTCTCTAAATAAAAGAAGTTAGAAAGCATTTGTCCTTTAATATATAAAGCTTATTCTACCTTTAGCTTACCTTCTACCTATCTATAACTCTTATTCTATACTATTAATTAAATAACTATACGTTCCGGTTAGACTGGCCTCTTACAATTCTAATTGCTTATAATCCTTTATGGAAGGAACGTACGGCTATTAATTAATAATAACGGGCCATACCTCCTTACCCCCTAAAATAACGCCCTTACTATAAGAGGCTGGTAGAGTCTCCCTAGAGGAGCGCATCCCCTCTACTTATAAAGGAGTAGATTAAGAAGCCACGGCTAGTCTATCTAACTTTCTAAGTCCCTTAGGAACGATTACCGCTAGGGAGTTATTAAAGTGGTTACTATGCGAGACCTTATAAAAAACAAAGGAGTTAGAAATATAATTAAGATAAGCATATTAAGACTACTAAGAACAATTGTAAGGACAATTAGGAGAAGTATAGATACCCCAGACACAAAGCGGACTTAAAGAGGCAACGCTATACTATGCTATAACATTAGATAAACCTAAATTCCGTATAAAGGAACCTAATAAGTATAATAGTAATAGTCTCTAGAACTATAATCGTTTTATCTGTTAATGCGAAACTAAGTTTTAGCTAGATCTAAAATGTTACTCTAATAAGTATAATTAGACACTAATTGCTTCTACCTTCCTATGTAGCACCGTTAAGAGTTTATAGACACGCTATAAGAAGAAACTTACTACACCTCTTAGATTTAGCAAATTTAAGTCCTAGTTAGTTAATTAGGTCTAAGACCCTACTAATTAAGGGATAGATTATAACTAGTAATACTATAATACAAAACAGCAAGAAGGCTAGAGTGTAGTCTAGTTTATAAACTACTTAGAAGAGCTAGAAGATAATATACCCTACTCGGACCTGTGGGATAACACTATATAACTTTATTAGCTACTTGCCAAGTTATAACCTAAAATTTAACAGGCCATATAGGAGAAGGGTAAAATTCCTACCTTTTAAGAAAAGCTTATCTCTAAAGCCACTTAAATTAAAAATGCTAAAAGAGACTATCTAGGCAAGTAAAAGGAATAAGACGCTAATAATAAAGAGCGTAAGACTAAACCTCGCTTTAACAACAGGGGAAGATTCTAACTTAACCACTCTACGGAAGGATAACGTGAGCAGGCTTTACAGCCCTAAAGTAACGCTAATTAACCCTAGAATAACAATAGGCAAAAACCTAATCTAAATAAGTGGAATTAAAAAACACGCGTTTGCTATAACTACGGCAGGAAAGGCTATATTTAGCGCTCCTACCGACAAAAAAAGCAAGAGTTGGAATTAGGAAAAGAGAGAGCCTAGTAGACTTTTACTCCCTTACACTAGGCTAGCAAGAGAAGGAGGGAGTAAGCTACCGTATGGTTATTCCTGTCTCCATTTAAGTTAATAATAAATAAGTAATGCGAGACTGCCTTATAGACAGCGGCGTAACCATAGGGTTCATTTCTTAATTACTAATAAAAGAATTGGATTTGGACCTTAGTGGCTTATAAGTACGCACTATTTAAAGCATTAGAGGCTACTGGATTCCGTACTATAGGGTATAAACTTTTTCTATGGCCAGCTAGGACCGCGATAGTCTATAGGACATATAGGAGATGCGCTTCTACGCTACAGAAATTAAGGGGTATAACCTTATTTTGGGATACCTATGGCTTCGCCAAGTCAATCTAGATATTAATTGGCCTTCCGCCTTATATTAACACCGGAAGTCTTAACCGCATATTATAGTTAAAGATTAAGAGACTTTCTTAAGCTATATATAAGAAGAAGGGTGGGCATATGCTATATATACTACTCTTAACCCCAAGAGTGGGGATGCGGAGTATTTATTTTTGGATATCCGGCTATACGCAGTTAAGAAACTAGAGATTCTATAGGAATATATAAACCTAAAGGATGTTGCTAATAAGGAAGCTGCGCATACCTTACCTAACCCTATATTAGTAGAGTATAAGATAGATATAGGAAATAAAAAACCTCCTTTTAGACCACTATATAACCTATTAGAAAACGAGCTGGCAGTATTGCGTTAGTATATAGTAGATAATCTTTAGAGAGGATGGATCTAGCCTTCTATAAGCTAGGCAGGGATACTAATTATATTTATACCCAAGAAGGACAAGACCCTTTACCTTTATATTAACTATTAGGCGCTAAATAAGATTACTATAAAGAATTTCTACCCGCTACCCTTAATAGGGGAGCTTATTAACAGGCTATTGGGCATAAAAATATTTATAAAATTAGATCTAAAAGATACATACTATTAAATCCGGATTAAAGCCAGTAATAAATGGAAAACAGCGTTCTAAATATAGTACGGCCACTTTAAGTACCTAATAATGCTATTTAGGCTTACTAACGCACCAGTGACATTTTAGGCCTATATTAATAAGGCATTATTAGGCCTATTAGATATAATATATATAGTCTACCTTAATAATATTATAGTCTACTCTAATAACTATAAAGTATATACGCACTATATATAAATGGTACTAGAAAGACTGCGGGAATATAAGCTCTATATAAACCAAAAAAAATGCTCGTTCTATATTACTAGCATTAATTTTCTAAGCTTTATTATTAATATTAATGGAGTGTTAATGGAGAAAAGCCAGGTAGACGCTATTAGGGAATGGCCATACCCTATAATATTTAGGGAAGTATAGGTTTTTATAGGCACGGTAAACTTCTACTAAAGGTTTATTATTTATTACTTATAAGTAATACTCCTAATTACTAATCTGCTAAAGAGATTTAAGGATAATAAGAAGTTAGGACCCTTTATATTTAGGGAAGCTACTAAGTAGGCTATAGACCGGTTAAAGGATTTGTTTATGTCAGCGCCTATCCTAATATACTTTTACTGGGAGCTATATATATACTTTAAAACAGATATATCCGGCTTCGCCCTAGGGGCAATTATATCTTAATTAAAAGATAGAGAATGGCATTTTATGGCGTTTTGGTTAAGGAAAATAACCCCTATAGAGCAGCATTATATAATATATAACTAAGAGCTGCTCGCGATAGTCGCAGCAATAAAGTATTGGCGATATTATTATATGGGAAGCAATTATCCTATTAAAGTCCTTATAGACTATAACAACCTAAAATACTTTATAACTATAAAGGTATTAAGTGGTTAACAAGCCAGATAGGCAGAGGCACTATTATAGTATAACTTTAAAATTATATACTGCCTAGGAAAGATAAATCCCGCTAATAGGTTGTTAAGATGTCCGGATTATAAGACAGGGAGGATCTAGGACAGTATAGGGGAAATAATCCCTATATTGTAAAATTTGCTTAGAAAGAAAGAAGACTCTTTCCCTAAAACTACTAAATTTTATAGTAGGGTAGAGGTCCTAACAATACAGCTATAAAGCGCTACGATTATAGAGCCGTAGGATATAGTTATAGACCAGGTTATAGACTAAGCAGATATTATAAAGTTGGCGTACCCTAGAATTAGCGAGAATTCTGCGGGATATGCTAGAGGTGTTATAGCACCTTTAACTTAACAGCGCATTAGCTGCGAGTTTCTAGATCTAGAAGGGATAGGCGAGATGCTTATCCATAGTATAGTACACTATATAACGGCAAGAGAATCTACTGGCACTAATAGTTTAAAACGTCTTGTGCTATGCTTAGGGTCTATAATAGCAGCGGATGAAATGGAAATAAGCAATCTATATAAAACCTTTTCAGATCTTCTTCTTTAAGCGTAATAGAGGGACGCCTTTATTACTAGGGAGAGGTAGAAAGATATAATAGAGACCAACTTAGCCGGAGTTACTAAGAAGCTATAGTAGCAAGACTAAAAGGGTCTATTACGCTTTAAGGGTGCTATATATATCCTAAAGGACCAAGTGGTTTAAAATAAAATTTTAAAGGTCTTCTATAATAACCCTTTTAGGGGTCACTATAGTGCTAATAGAACCCTTAAGGTCGTTTAAAGGAAATACTTTTAGGATGGAATGTCTAAAGAAGTTAAGGACTATATATTAAGATATAATATGTGCCAAAGGGTATAGATATCTAGGCATTACCCTTATAGCGAGTTATTAGTGCTTTCTATTCTGTAAGGACCCATATTAAAATTAATAATAGATTTTATAATAGGCTTACCCCCTACTAAAATAAGAATAGGAGAGGTTGCTAATGCTATTCTAGTAATTATTAACAGATATATAAAGTTTTTAGGGTATTTTACTGTTATAATAATAATCACAGCAGCGGAACTGGCAGACCTGTTTTTAAAGCAGTGGCTCTTGTTTAGCACGCTAAGGGGAATTATATCTAATAGAGGTACCGTATTTAACAGCACATTTTGGTCTTTATTCTATCTTTTATTAAAAATATAGTAAAAGATAAGCACTGCCTTTTACCTATAAATAGATGGGCAAATAGAGCGTCTAAATACGTTATTAGAACACTACCTCCGCTACTATATCAATTATTAACAGGATAATTGGCTATTGTAGTTAGCTCTAGCGCAATATATATATAATATAAGCATCTATAGCAGTATAAAAATAACCCCTTATAAAGCACTGTTTGGGGTAAAGGTAAATAATCCCTAGGATATTAAGGATATTGTTCCTAAAAAAGAGGCACTAGTGGCGTTTAAGAGAATTAAGCAAATAAGAATTCGCAGAGAAGAACTTAAAAAGCACTTACTAGACGCCTAGGCTATACAAAAAGGGTAGTAAAGGAAATAAAAAAGAGTAGTAAAGGAGGTAGTAGAAAAAGTAAAGAAGTAGTAAAAAAGATTAAAAAGTAGTAAAAGAGGTAGTAAAGGAGGTAGAGAGGTAGTAAAAGAGGTAGTAAAAGAGGTAGTAGAAAAGGTAGTAGGAGAGGTAGTAGGAGAGGTAGTAGGAAAGATAGTAGGAGAGGTAGTAAGAGAGGTAATAGGAAAGGTAGTAGTAGAAAAAGTAGTAGAAAAAGTAGTAAAAGAAGTAAAGAGGTAGTAAAGAAGGTAAAGAAGTAGTAGGGGAAGTAGAAAAGAGTAGTAGAGAAGGTAAAAAAGTAGTAGGGGAAGTAAAAAAGGTAATAAGAAGGGTAAAAAAGGGTAGTAGTAAAAAGGGTAGATAAATAGTAAGAAGGGTAGAAAAGTAGTAAAAAGAGTAAAGGGGTAGTAAAAAGGGTAAAGGAGTAGTAAAAAAGAGTAAAGAAGTAGAAAAAGGGTAGAAAGAGAGTGTGGGGTAAGAAAAGAAGGAAAAAGGGATAAAGGAAAGGAGCGAATTTAGGGTTAGGGTTAGGGTTAGGGAGAACGTTTATCTTTATTACTATCCTTAGTATTATCCCTAGGTTCTAAATCGGCATCTAGGCTAGGATTAGAAAGTTAACAACTAAAGAGTTAGTATAGTTCCCAAATATATTACTAAAGAGACTTACCTGACTAAAAAGGCCCATGTAAGAGTGCAAATGTTGTTATTTATAAGAACGAGCTGCTTATATATACGCTCCTAGATACTATATATCTAAGATTACTACGTCTTTATAGCAGTAGAAATCCTTATTAAATTAAAAAGGCTATAAGTAATAGAAGACACCTTTTATCCCTATTTTTTACTATTCTAATATAGATGGAAATCCCTAATGGCGTAATAGAGCTGGTAAGCCTTATATATGTAAATAGTGGGGATCTAATATAGTTAGTGAAATCCAGAATAGGATAGAATAAGAAATACTAGAATATAGGTCTTCTTCCAGCTATAATAGTAGGAATACTTAGATCTATTTTTGCTAGAGCGTGGCATCTTATAGGCATAGGAAGGGTCTAATATAAGCGCGTAAACGCAACGATGGTAGCACTTTAGAGAAACCACTATAGGAGTAATAGAAGTGGTTTATAGTGCCAATAGAGCAGGGACAACGCCGCCGCCAGTTTAGGGATACGTAGTATAATTATAAGCCATTGCGAGAGAACACTATGGGAAGTTAGTATTATTAAAGAGATAAAATAGGGATCTTGTTACCTATAGACGCGTTATAAGAAGAGAACAGAGCAGTGGTGGAAAGAACAGCTAGAGATACGGAAGTTAAAAGCTAAGATATAATAAAAAACAGGCGAGACAAATGGTATTATTAATAGAAAGATATATAAAAGACAACAGCTTATAAACTAGAAGAAATTAATATTAAAACGTCATTATTAGGACCTATTTTAGGTAAATGGGGATAGTAGCTAGTTAACGCGTTGTATAGGACAACCTCTAGATTAGCTTATAACAAATTCTTAATTTTTTTTTTTCAATCCGTTGTATTATACTACGTACAATACTACGCATGCAGCCTCTAGGCTATGGCGCTATAGTCCTATATACATAAATCCTTTTTAGGCAGCTTAATATATACTAGTAACTATGTCCTAGTAGTTTATAAGCCTCTAAACTAGAGGTTTACTGCTCCCTAGTAAGATACTAGGTTGCAAACAACTATTAGGTAGTAAGAAAACAGTAGAAAATCAGTAAGAATATGAAATCCTAACGCCTGTCCCTGTCCTTTTTGTATTTTATTTCTGTCCTTTTGCTTACTAATATCTATTTACTAGGATTCTAGTAGGAGTTACCTCCTTCTAGAGATCCTGCTGCTTTTAGCCACTTTCCAGTAGCTATCCCTGTCTTATTTAGAAATAGAAAAAGTACTTCTCTTCCTTTCTTTGTGCAAAAAAGCTTCTCTAGAGATAGAGAAGAACGTAGTTGTCTTTGCATTTCTTTTCTTTCTTCCCAATATAGCCTACATTCTAGTAGTAGGTGCTTAGGAGTTTGTACTGCAGTACAGTCTCTAAAGCATCTACCTTCTTTATCCTTCCCTATTGTTCTAGAGAAGGACTTAAAGAAGCCTTTTCCTAGTTTTAGTTGATAGAAAGCTGATTGTAACCTTTTAGAATATTTATCCTTAGGGGCTTTAAGAGAAAAGGAGTAGTTTCCTTTACAGATCCTAGTGTAGTGTTTTCCTTTGCTTTTATTCTATTGCCAGTTATTTACAAATTCTTATAATAAGGAAGGTAAATCCTATCCAATTTTTATTATTATTATTAAAGTTCTATTATAAAGGCACTGTAAAGAGCTATGGTGAAAGAAGAGCGGAGGAATAGAAGATAAAGTAAGGTTCCACGCTAGTAAAGAACCGGCGATAAGCCGCATTATAGAGTACCTTTTTACTAAAGAACTTCCCTAGTGGTTTTAGTTGGAACTCCATAAGAGTTTATTAAGAGGTAAAGTCTTAGAGGACTAAGACCCTTAAAGGGGAGGCAATTATAATAGGTGCTCCTAAAAGGTATATATTAGATAAGACAAATAAAGGTTTTACTAATGTCCCACTAATGTCCCACTAATGTCCTAGAGGAGACATGGTTAGATAGATAAGGGGCAAAGGGTTTTACTAGTGTCTTAAAAGGATTATATAGGGAGCTGGTTCTCCTCTAGAGAAGAACTAGCAATTGGTCTCTAAATAGAAGAAGTTAGAAAGCATTTGTCCTTTAATATATAAAGCTTGTTCTACCTTTAGCTCACCTTCTACCTACCTATAACTCTTATTCTACACTGTCGATTAGATAACCATACGTTCTGGTCAGACTGGCCTCTTACAGTAGGGGTTAGATAAATAGATAATATATAGTAGCATACTAATATCTCTCTAATATCTCCCTAAACCCCTTCTGGGACAAGCCCTTATAATCTCCCTACTATAAGGTAATAGCAATTAGGGGCTAACTGTAAGAAAGGGGGGGGTAATATAAGGGATATTATTGCGGTTACCTTGGGCTGCCCTTAGGACAACCTTTAAACGCCCCTTAGATGGTTACTAGTTACATACTGGAGATATATACCTATAGTATATAGTCTCTACAATCCTAGAGGCCTTACCTCCTTAAGGATTTGTCTCTCTTACTAATCTATCCTATTCCACAATTGTGTCCTTATAGCCCCCTATCTATAAAGTCCCCTTATAGCTTTTCCTTCCTATTATTAATAATTTGGTTAATCTTATATAGGCTTATTATAAAGACCTTATTATTCTTTTGGTATATATTAAAGTAGAACGCTATTACGCTAATTATAGTAATATTTACTATAGGGGGGTTATAAAACAATGGGGGCGTATATAGCTTTAGGGGCTTCTAGGGTATTAGTGTTATTATTACTCCCTTTAGCTTCTATTATATCTTTTAAAGGTTATCCCTTATATCCTATTAGTATATTCTTTCTATACTAGTTAGATCTACGCAATTTAGATATTATCTACGCCGCTTTTTATTCTACTTTTATATAGAGTCCTCTTTAAATATATTGCTTTAGGAGAGCATCTTTATTAGTATAAAGTTCCTACTAGCCTTGTAGTAGGCATCTTCTTAGGTAAAGATTAGGTTATAGTCTCTAACATCCTACTAATAGATAGGGTTAACCCTTATAGCTAGTGTCTTATAGTTAGTCCGAATTTCTCTAATAAAGGAAGGTAGTTTTAGTCTATTCTCTAGCTAAATAAACTGTCTTTATTAAACATTTAACTAAATATTAAAGTAGGACATCTATTTCTGGCTAAGGATTATATTATAGGACCCTAGGTCTAGGATATAAAAGGGGATACTAAATTGGCGCTGTCTATTAATAGCAATATATAGCTTTAAGATATGGGTAACCGGCTTCCTAGCTTGGCTATTATAGCCTTTTACTTAAATAGGCTTCTTTAGTTAGGTAGCATTTATATTTAAGAACTTAGCAACGTTATTTATATAAGTAGTGTTTATAAAAGTAAAGCTATTTACTCTAGTGTTAATAAGGGCAGTTATATTAACTCTATATTTATTTTAAGATACTATATATAAAACCATAAAGTATTTTCTACCTATTAGCTAACTTAGATTAATCTCCTTAAGATTAATAGGGTATCCTAGGGGGGGGTTTTTCCCTAGGGTTTTTCTTTTCCTAACTTATTAAACGTTTCTTCTTTCTCTATCTCCTTAATATTACCTATATTCTTTAGCTATAGGCAGAATAAAACAAAGTAACTATTCTTTCTATAATTAAAGTATATAACTATAGTAGGGTTAATTAGGGTGTTGTGACAAATATTAGCTAAAGGCGTAGTATATAGCAATTTAGATAAGGCTTATAGGTAGGTAGTTATAACCGTTTTTAATATAAGGGTAGTTGTAGTTTATCTTCTAACACTAACTCTTGTTAGTATAGTAGATAGGTTTTAGTTATTATAGAACCTCTTTAATTAATTAGAATAAGTATTAATTTATTTTAGTTCTAAATCTAGTAATAAATATTAGGTTATAAGTCTTTAGTAGGTTAGTAGGTTATCTAAGGCTACTATAATCTTCTTTTATAGTTAGACTGTTAGCTTATTATATAGGTCCAAACGGTAGTTCTTAAGGGGAACCTAGCCTTCGCCTACTAGGTATAAGAATTAGGTCTAAAATTTAGCAAAAGATTAGTTTAGTTTTATTATTAGGCGGTTATAGTTATAACAGGTATCCTATATTTTATTTAGATTAATATAAATAATAGCTAGATGCTATATTATCTTATTAACAGATATAAACTAAATAGGTAACTTGTCCTTAAACTTAGCCTAAAGGTATTACTAGGTATCCCTAATAGTTTAACTAAAGAGGTAGAGTATTTTAGCTTCTTTAAAGGTAAAATAGTTATAGTTAACGCGGAGCTTTCCTTATACTTAGATCCTCTAATTCTTAAAGGTAGGATTTATCCTATTAGATAGTGGTTAAGGGTTAGGGAGCTTAACAGACTTTAATTATTTTATTATTATATCCATACTCTCTAGTATATTGCATTTAGTTAAGTAAATAGGTTAACTAAGGCTTTATAAAGGGGAGGCTGGGCTATTTTATAAGGTAGTAAGACTTTCTAGGATCTCCTTTAGAGTCTCTTATATACTTTAGGCTTAAAAATAATTAACCTTCTAATTAGCTGCAAGGGCACAAATCTACTTATATATATTTATAACGTCGTTATTATCTTTAATTTCTGATCCTAACTGGATCTTATATTTCTCTTAGGTAGAAGTAGGTCTTTTAAATAAGCTCGCTTTAGGTGCCATTATTGGCTTCCTAAGGATCATTAGAATTGTGTAATTTAGTTTTAATTCTAGGGTGCAGGTTAAGTATAGTCTGGCCTTTAAAAGTGGGATATTGTTAGGGCCTTCCCAGGCGTAGTAGTATGAGTTTTTTTGGTATCTAAGTATAACGCGTCAACGCGTCATTGCAGACGAAGGTCTTCCTTTAGGGTAGGATATTATTAAGGCCTTCCCAGGCAGTGTAGGGAGAGCTTAGTATAATGTGACGGCTCGCACAAATGCCTCTAAACCGAAGCTTGTGGATTGCTATCTAATAAAGATACTAAGCTAAGGAGAAGGAAAGGTGGCCGCGAGGGCTTGTGTAAACAAATAGGTAGCGCGAGCCGCCAAGGCGCTAGTAGTAGACGAGCCAATAGTAGGCGAGCCAACAGTAAGAAACAGTACCAAACAGTACCAAACAGTACCACACAGTACCAGACAGTACCAGACAGTATGCCAGGTGGCAGAATATGGCAGAATTTGGCAGGTGACGCGCTCTAGCACCGTCACAATACCCAACAGATTAACTCTAATTATATTCTAAGATTTACTATAAAGAAAGGAACTATCTAGGTAAGGACTATAGTTCTTTAAATATATAATACTATCCTCCTTCTCTCTATCTTTAAGAATAAAGATATTTTATATCTCTAAGTTATTGTTAGCGACTCAGTCAATCGGCAAGAGGGACGCGCAAGCCCATACAATTGGATTGTCTATAAACGAGGATCCAAAGCTAGAGAAAGGAAAGGAGGGCAGCGCTGCTCGAAGTTTTATACAATCATCTAGTCACGTAACTGCAACTATATAAAACTGTCTGCGATTGTCCGCCACAATCCACCGTTTTCCAATAGTGCCGTAACATTACCCCCGGGGGGGTAATATTTGGACAATATGTCGAGGACATGGGGACCGTCGTAACCCAAGGTTATGCCAAGCTTTACCCGGACCTCCGATACCTGCATATGTAGCTTTCCGAGGTTGGTGTTGTGAATTACATAGCCCTAGCCCAGTGGTTTTCCCAAAACTCTATTCCACATACAACGCAGCATTGAAGCAATATCAAATACTTCTGATTTTCATCTGTCTGGCGCAACCTCGTCACTATAATACACATTCACCCCAATTCCATACTCAAAAAGCAAAAAAAGAATTAGTTCCCGCCTCCGCCAAGGCAGATTCGCGGCTTCGTAACCATCCCTCGTTGCGAATGCCATAGCTCGCATCTAGCACCTCTGCAAAGAAAGCAGCAGCACCTCCAGGTTTTCCCCGAGCATTCCAGCACCGCAGGGAAAACCTAAAGCAAGCAATCCGGCAACCGAACAAGGAAAAAGTCCAAAGCCGAGAAACCACCTAGAAAGCGAAAATCGGGGTTTTATCATCATGAGGAATTGAATTTTGAAAAATTTATAGAAGGCCTTTTTTTGGTACCCAGAGTCGCTATTCCTGGCATTTCCACCACCGAGACCCGAAACCCGACACCGCCATGCCGAAATATACCAAATCTTCCATGTCGTATCGCAGAAACGTGCAGATCTCATAGGAGGAAAAGGAGATATCCCTAAGACGTCAAAGAGGCCGTTGGTGCGAAAGAAAGAAGAAAGAAGTTAAGCAGAGCAGACAAGGCTGAGAATCCAAAGCAGGCAGAAGAACGGAAGTCATGGCATTGTATCATAGAAAGAAGTCAAGCCGGCGTATTCCAGCGCGACTAGAGCTACATTCTATTAAAAACAAGCATGAAGTCCGTATTAGTTCGCATCTCAGAAAACCCCAGTATGACAGTGCGGACGCCGCAATACTGAACACATAAGATGAGAAATTACGTGATTATGTTGGAATGTCAACGAGAAGCGAGAGCAGTTGAGGTGATTTCATTGACACGCTGGCACAGCCCAGAGATTTTGCGCAGGATTGGGTTGTGGGGATTGCTCTCGTTGATGCGTATATACGCGGTTGAAAGGCGATCCTTCAGAACCTCCATGATACGCGGGATGATCTCCACAATCTCAGGGTCCTAAATATATTAGTACGGAACACATTGTACACGATGGAAGCAGTGAAACTAACCTTAGGATTGATTGTATTGAGGACAGCGTCCAACCAAACAAGACGCTCGGGAATATTCTTCTCCAGTTCCTGAGTAACGATTGCAGCAGTAGACAAGGCCACCAGAGGTGAAACATGTGAAAGGTATGTAGGGTTGTAGCGAACGAAGACAGTATCGAAGAGTTTAGCTGGACGCGTAGAGTGCAACCACTTACGACGTTAGCGTACGCAACCTAGGCACTGGACACGGAATTTACTTACAGTGACTGTACCAGCTTCGAAATTCCCCTCAGACATCAACTTCGTAATGGTATCTTGCTCTTCTTCCTCCGGGTTCTTGACTGGCGAAGGGCCAGGTTGGGCGGATGATGCTGCTTGAGAGCCGTCACGAGTGTGAGGATGAGGGCTGGTTTGTTGATGCTTGAGGATCTGGGCTTGGAACTCTGATTGAGAGGCTGCCATAGACTGCACCGTTTCGGACAGCCCTCTTACAAGATTAGTAAGCTGCTCGATCTTGGCGGCATCGTTATGACGCTGAGCGCCTGCTTGATGAAGCTGCTCAGAGACGCGGTGCTCGATTGTAGCAGCAAAGTTGGAGAATGCGGGGGTTACGATTGATCCCAAGCATGCTGAGACTGTTAATTCCACTTGGTTTGTAACCCTTTTTGACACAAGCTCAGAGATGGTTCCTAGAACCTCAGGATCTTGCATCGTTTTGGTCACAGCGTTCGGAAGGATCGAATTAATTTCCTTGGGAACGGCAGCCTGGATTGACGTAGAGATGGATTCAGTTAGTCTTCGGTCAAGAGACGCGGTAACGGTTGACTGAAGGTTGGGTACGACTACATCCTGGATGCTGCTAGAGATAATGCGGGTAAGGCTCTTCTCAACGTTCTCTGACAAGGTGCTTGAGACAAGACGAAGGACTGCATCCTGTTTGGCTGCATTTGCTGCCGCTTGGACGCGCTTATCCTCATCAAAGCGCCGGTACAATGACTCAAGCTCGCGGGCGAAACCTTTGGAGAACTCTGCGGAAATATTCTCTTCAAGTTTCTTGATATCTTGTTCCATATGGCTAGTAGATGGGGCGGCAGGGGCAGACTGCTGGATATGCTGACTTAAAAGTCGTGTAGCCCACTCGGGCGCCTCTGTCTCTGGAACCTTGGCAATTGCTGCTGGCTCCGCAGCAGGTGTCGACTTAGGAGATGGTGACTTGGCACGCTGTGCAGCTTGTGCGTACGATGTCGCAGTTACAATTGACGGATTGGTGCGAGTTGCACTCGACGTTTGCGAAGCGGTGTCAGCGTTAGAACGCTTCTTCTTTTTCTTCTCCACCTTTTCGGAACCGTTGATGATAGCAGCTCTTGCAGCATCCTGCTTGCTTTCAACCTTAGCCAAAGTCGAGGCTCTGGTGGTGGCCTCTGGGTCCAGTGACTGCCGAGATGAGGCACTATTCTCTTTCTTGACGCTTTCACGGGGAGAGCGACTGGACCCCGGTGAAGGAGCTGTTATTTCACCAGCAGCAGTAGTGTCCTCAACAACCTGAGCCTGGGTAGATCTAATGGGATCGACTACGATGATGCCTTCGGCTTCCGCATCGACAGGGTGCAGAGCCTCACCGTCTTTCCTCCATCCCAGATCAAATCTTCGAACGCCCATACAGCTAACACCTTTCGAGTGCATGACATATAGCTCGAAGAGAGGGTTGTTATCTGGAGTGTCATTTTCGGAAGGGCTCACGGGATCATTTAGCATCTGCAGGCTCCTCAGCTGGCCTTTGGATGCAAATGAATATTCAAGGATACTGGTCATGATGGCCGTGGCATTCACAGTTGGCAGCGGCGTCTTCGCATCTTTGCGCGCCAGACGAGTGATATAAGCGGCCTGGGATGACATCGGAAGGTTATATCTCGGGCATGAAACATGAATGAAGTAAATGGAGTTCCGAGTAGGATGTCCCACGGCCAGAATTCCTGTTTTCGGATGAAATGCAACACTGCAGATAGCATCAGATTCCTTCTCGTGGGGCAGGCTGATCTCTTGCACTGCCTTTCCAAGGCCGAGATCCCACAGCTGGAATGTATGGTTCTGTTTCATACCAACCATGACATATCTTAGAGCTATGCCTTTCGCGCATGGTCGGTCCTTGTCAAAGAAGAATACGGATGTCGGCCACGATTTGGCGTTCGGGGAGGTGGTCGTAAATTCTAATAGCGGCTCCTTAATCTCGATTGGCGGGAATTCTCCTGTGGATATGCCAAACTCTCCGGTTGTAAGCTCACGGACATCCCAAAATCGCATCTTACCAGCTTTGTCCAACGACACAATAACGGTATCGTCTTCACTAAAGGCGAAGTCCTTGCCAGCTTTTCCAGTCAAAATTTTGAGCGAGCGTTCTTGTAAGTACTTTTCGCTGTTGCAAACTCGAGACTTCTGATCGGTGTATCTTGGGTCGCGGGCAACCTTGGGCCAGACAATGTTGATTGACTTGCCTCGACCCACCGCGAAATAATCTGGATGGCGAGAGCTAGTTTTGGCGCGCGTCTTCAGCTGACCACCTGAAGTGTTGTCATCTTGAGCAGAGGCAGGAGGAAATATGAGACCTTGCGTTTCGAGGCTATCAATCTGGTCCTCTCTCGAACCAAGAGCTGAAGCCCAAAACACAGTTCCGTTGACACCTATGCCAAGGATGCTCTCAGGGACATCCTCAGATGGCTGGACATCAGCTGCAGTGCACATGGCGAGATTGAAAATGCGCTCTTTGAAGCCATGGAACACCTGTCGAAAGTGCCCATTCTCTTGGCGTATGATGCGGAGGCCGCCATGCTTCGCAAGAGCGTAGACAATGAAATTCTTGGTTGCAGCAACGAGGGAGCGATCGATCTGATCGAATTCTTTCTTCAGTCGGGCGATATCCATCATGGTTTCCTGGCGGATGGCTAGGGCACGATCTGGAAGGTTCCTGGCGGAGATGGCAGCGAAAGCCTTCATCGGGAATTTGTAGACTTGCACAGTTTGCTCTTCCTCCTTAGCAGGACTATCATCTGCTTCGGCGCTCTCCCAGCTGTCAGCGACGTCTGCCTGAGCAACGTCCTCAACGACTTCTTTCAATGCTTCAGCCATTGGCTTTGGCAAAGTCTCATCCAGTGCACGAACATTCTTATCATCCTCAAGCTCTTTTTTTATTTCAACAGCTGTTTCGTGAATGGCTCTCTCCATTTCCTTCACGGCTCCCTTAGCCATCGGCACATCCTCGGCCTTCGCCATCGAATGACCGTTCGCCTTCTTATCCACCTGTGCAAGGGCTTCCTCCACTTGCTTGTCGACCTTCTCTCCGATGCCACTTACGGCTTCGGATACAGTCGCAGGTGGATAATCTGGAACCGGAGCCACTGGGGGGAACGTAATCGGGGTTTGTACAGAGCTGGGTGAGAGTTTCCGAGCCTTCGGTGCTGGGCTAGATCTCTCAGCACTTTGATCTTTGCTGTCTCCAGTTATGATAGAGGAAGTATCTCTGCCGTGTTTGGGTTTGAGTATTTCCACCTTCGATACAGTGGGCTTTGAGCGATCTGACACGGGTGTACGATTACGTGGGCTCAAAGCTGACAGCTGCTCAAACGGGTTGACGTAAGTAAAATAAGGCGCCTTTGGAGTTGACGAAGCTGGCTCAAATGGACTCGCTTGGCCTACGTTGTCACCGCCGAAGACTCGAACTGGCGACTCGGTGCGATCCCGAACCGATGGGCTAGAGGAAATCTTCTCTGATCTAGCATCGGCGAGATCCTGAGCGAGATCATCGACAGCTGTCTCAGGCATGTTCGAGGTCTCAATTGAAGCGAGGACTTCACCGCTTTGCTTAGTAGAGAAGCTATCAGATTGAGCCGGCTTTGGGTGATTAAGCAATCTCAACAGCAAGTCTTGCGGATTCTCCGAGGACGAAGGCGCCTGCTCAACCTTGCCACTGGGTGCGGAAGAAACCGCCGCTGGGGTATGAGTCGAGCCCTGTGAAGAGGGTTTCCGCATGAAAGAAGCGACCAAATCCGACGCAGAGATCGTACGCTCATGTGCAGAATTGTCTGGTGCTTGCAAGTTCTGTACAGAAGCGTGAGATGGCCGGTGTTCAGGTGCGATAGCTTGGTGTGGTGCAGCGGCGCCGGGCTGGTTGAATTTAAGCAGGTTGAGCAAGCTAGCTGTGCGATCAGAGCTGCTCTGCTCAGGCGCCGGTGTGTTGGTGATTGAGGTGTTTGGAGACATAGCAGCCGATTGATGATGAGGCTGCGGTCCTGAAGGTACAGGGGAGGAGATCGGTGAGGACGGCTGGTGGTACGTCTGGTTCGCGCCAGACGCGCCAGAAGAGGTTGCACTTTGACTTTCGAGGCGGGCAAACAGCTCTTGCAGGTCCGCCATGGCGAGTGAGTGATAGAGATTGGCGATAAAATTTGCCCGCCGCGATGAGGTGAGTTTGTGGTAGATGAGTAGGAGGCTGGGAGCTCACTGACGTTGAAATTTCAGCCTACTAATTTGGCGTATGCGTTAAATCCTTTCAATGCTTGGCACAAAACTTTCCCGTTTTCCCGCCAGAACGATATTGGACGTAGTACTCTAAATTTACTTTATAGTTTAATAACTTCTTAACTATATACTTTATTAAAATAATTATAAAATATAAAATATAAAGTTTAAGGATTTAATTTAATAATACTATTCTTACTAAAATCGAATCATAATATCCCTACTACTTTAAATTAAATTTTAAAAAGAATAGTACTATTAGATTTAACTTACTAAGCTTTATATTTTTAATTATTTTAGTAAAGTAAATAGTTAAGAAGTTATTAAGCTATAAAGTAAATTTAGAGCACTACTTTTAACATCGGTTTAGTGAGAAAACTGGAACTTTTTATGCCAAGTACTAAAAGGATTAAATCATACGCCAAATGACAACCATGCCGGGCTTCGTAGATGATTGGCAGGCCCGCCCCTTTGCATAACTTCTTACTAATCCTCAGCTCCACGTGACCCAACAAAATCCTCTACGAAGGGTCTGAGAGATTATGGGCGCGTGCTTGCTGTAAGCCAGGCCACTCTTTTAACGCATGCTATTTTCAAGCAGCCATAACAGGGCCAATTTAGCAGCTATAGCTACAGTTTTTGATGCATTTGAATTACAAACTCTTCTTCTTAATCAATTTAACTAGCTAGCCCGCGTATTAGGGGTCGATATACAGCCTCAAAGTTCAAAAATACATTTTTTGAAACCAGGCCAACCCAACTAGGAACCTCGATCGCATTTTACCACCATAACTTATTTTTCCCTAAGATTAGGTGAGCTACTTCTTATTATATCTAAGAAGTAGCTTACCCAATCTTAGGGAAAAAATAACTTGTAGTGAGGAAGTTCCATCTTAAAAGCACGAGGAAACTATGAGGTGTGAGGGTGCAAAACGCGCCCGTTTTCTCTCAGACCCTCGGAGAGGAATTGCCTCGCACGTGCTCTGATTGGCTAGGTCGCTTGCGCACGGCACCTTCCTTGGCAGAATTTTATGATAGAATTGCATAATATTCATAAAGTGAGAGGTGAATTCCTTAACGAGGGTCTGGGGCACCTGAGATAAAACCACACCCAATCAACACCTCTTTTAGAAGATTCTGCAGCTGCCCGGTCTCAAAACTCTTCAGCACATGAAGCATTGGCTGGGCTGACACGGCTTTATCAATCTTAGATAGGGCCACGCAAATAGATTTGTCGAGGCAATTACGGCGCAATTGCTCTGCTGCCGCTAGAAATTGTGAGGCGGCACCATTCAGTCATTGAGAACCAGTCGTGCCTCCGATGGCGCTCTTTGATGTCTAGCCTCAGCCTAAGGTCAGATCCAGTGCAGTCAATGAGAAGCCGTTTCCAAATCTAACTAGACAATCACGCGCGATCTCTTCAAAGCATAGTATGGAGGTCTTCAACAGCCTGGTTAAAATGCCTGCTCCGTGGCGCCGGTTGAATGAATTATATCTACGACAAGGCGTCTGCCAAGCATCTATATAACATGTTTATCTCTATAGCTAAAGGAGCGCAATAATGAAATTAAATCTTTAATATAATTGTGCTGCTCTCGCATCTTTCTCCAGCAAAATGTACCCCAACAACTTTGACCTTTGTTCCGACGTCGCTCTTCACCTTCTCTACCAGAGCATTGCACAATATAAACTCAAGAGCATATGCCCGACCAACGCAATGCCCATCGAACTCAAGCATAAAGTATGCAAAAGGTCCAGTGATATTGCTATACGGGCGCCCATGAATCTGTCCAAAATTGTCTGCCCTTTCTTCGTTCTTGACCATCTCATGATATTCCCACATCAACCGCCAGTGCGACCTGTCTCCTTCACCTTGAGCTTCTATTCGAATATTTTCAATGAAATATTGCTGTTTTGACCAAGCTATAGGGGCGATCGTAACTTCAATAACTTCCACGAGTAAGGTGGGCTTCTCTATCCGTGATCCTTTCAGAAATATGCCAAGTTCATGCAATCGATCATTTGGTGATTGATCGGAATCGTCAATTCTCCCAACAGGAAAATTCAACGTCTTAATTTGACTTCCAGTATTCCAGAGAGGAATGCAGTTGATCTCGTTGCCTAGCTTGAGATAGAGGCCGATGTGGAGTTCAGGAGAAGACCAGCGACACCTAAAAGTAGCATTGACCTGAAGACATCCATCAGCAGGCATGTTCAGTTTGAACAGGCGGAGACTGCTCTCGTATGCTCTTTGCTTTGATTCGCTATCTGGTGTCACGCTCTTCACCCACACAGCTAGCCTTGAGGGTTCATTAAGAAGCTCCCCGTAAAGAATATTTGTTTGGTTGCCCGCCTGCTTTTCCAGCATCGCTGGCCGCAGCAGATGTGGCAAGAGCGACTGCGCTCCGAGCTGCGAATGCATTTTTTGCCCATCGTATATCTCATCGAGAAATCGCCCATGGGTGGTAAAGCTTCGGCTGAAATCAGTGTGGAAGAAATGCTCAGAACCTGCCGGATACTCATGAGCAGAGCGAGTGATCGGGTATTGCGAGTACTGTGATGTTTGGTGTGACTGGCCTTTCTCACAGGAGCAATCGAGGTCGTCTGGCAAGGGTTCTCCATCCCACATGGAACGCTCGACGGCGCGACCGTTTTTTGGGAAATGCTCGAACGACCACGCCGGCGCGAAGATACCTGCAGAGAGTCCGATTTCGGCGAGCTTGGCTACTGCAACTCCAGTATTTGTTCCACCACCGCCCTTTTCGGGATACGTTACTCTTGGATTAGTGGCCTTGTTCGTATTCTGGGCCCAGACATCAATGCCGAAGTACAAATCCTCCAACCGCAATTGACTTCTCTCCGCCAGAAGCTTAGCTTTTAGAGCGCTTTCTTCTTTCCAGCAATAATTTGTAAGTATTGCGCCGGATTCTTGTGCGAACGAAAGATTCTTGTCTGTCAAGCTATTCTGGTAATCGATTCTATTATCGACTGTGATCGCATCGTACCTGGTAAATTAGTTAGATAAACACTTTGGTCAACAATCTGATAGTAATGGTAACTGTGTACATTCTCGTTTCTCATAAATATTAGAGTGCTGTGCGAGGACGTGACAGATTAAAGATTTTCTTAATTTTAAATTGATAAATTAAATAAATAAAAGATACACTGTATGAGCTGTTTCTGTATGGCTGGATAAAAGTAGAATAACAACTTGAACACAACTGACCAAACGGCTTTGCTCTCACTACCAAGCTCCGATTTCAACTGTTTGAGAAAACATAAGAGCAGGTATACATCCCAGCTCTCTTTTGGAAACGGTTTCTCTATATTTATGAGCCAGCCGTCAAAACCGTAGTGGTGAGCAATTTTAGCAAGTTTACTTGCAACTGGGAAATGCAGATGGCTTCCTTCAGGGTTTACAACGGCGCTATTATTGAGAATCCTTTCGGTTTCTTTTGTCCCTGGCTCAACAATGAAGGTACCTAGCACTTTGACGCCGTTCCGATGGAGGGTGTTGGTCCAAGATGGAGGAGGAACGCAAGCCAGCTTATGCGAAAAATAGATAAACGTAGAGACAAATTGCAGATACTCGCAGCAATAGATTTCTGTATCAATTCCAATACCTTGACAAGATTCATAGTCGTGGTAGTTCCCCGAGAAGTCATGACATAGTAGGACATTTGCTTTTCCTTGGGTATCTTTCTCTGTAGACTGGGCTCGCGGAAGGAGAGGTGTATTCGCCCTCTGAAGAGGATCTGACGACTCTGCTGTCCACCGCTCTATCTGGTCAAAGTAATCAAAATACGTAAAGCCTTTCAAGGAGTCTAGGAGCTGCTGTTTGCGCCTTTCCTCTGGAGTTGGACTATGGTCTGGAGGAGGGAAACAATCGCGAAGACCATCCCGAATTGGGCGCAGGGCATCTTTCCATCCGAGTATATTCATTATGGAAGAGTTATAGGCAAATATACACAGGCTATCCGAGCCATCTTCGTCAATCAGATCGGCTTAGGGAGTGATTTTGTCCGTCGTTTCATGCTGAGGAGCTAAGGACGGCGTGGCTGTAATCCACCTTGTAGGTCCGAGCGTGAACATCTGTCGTCTCGAAATAAATGTTGATTCGTGTTCTATTGACAGCCATCTGAACTCTCCCGTTCCCTAGCGACAAAAATAACTGCGGGACCCTTTGCATCAGGATCTTTTGCCGCGAAGCCTCCACTATGAATATCTTCAGGTTACTGGGTACGTTGATCTTGAAGCAACGGCTGGGAGCTCCCAACATTTGTCCCTTTCCAGGGCTTCGTGCAGTTTGATGCGATTGCTAATTTGTGAACTGCTAGGGGACTTGTCCCACTTGATATCGATACTTATCCTACTGCATAAAATGAAGACTTCAAGCGTATGCGCCTCCTTTATCCCCTTGAAGCGGCGCATAGCGTTGACTTCCGCCCTATAGAGCGCGTCCGGCATATCATTCAAATCCCAATTTCTTTACCTGATGGTCTACGTGACGCGATATATCGACCTTCTATGGACATTTTATGAGCCGAAAAGCCTCTACAACACCGTCTTTAAGATTATATTTATTAGCACTTCTGCATACACCGTCTACCTGATGCTCAACGACTACAAGCCTACGCATGATCCGAACCTTGACACTTTCAAAGTGCAATACCTACTCGGAGCAAGTGCGATATTGGCGATACTGTTCCCATACAAATATACGTTTCCTGAGGTATACAAAAGGAAATCCAAGACTTTGCAGTGGGGGAGATAACTGATTAGTAGCAGATCTTGTGGGCATTCTCGATATGGCTGGAATCTGTTGCAATCCTGCCTCAACTCTTCATGCTACAAAGGACAGGAGAAGCTGAGACCATTACTACCCACTATCTCTTCGCGCTTGGAGCTTATAGGGCTCTTTACATCCCGAACTGGATCTATCGATCCTTTACGGAAAAAAAGCCACGCTTCTGGGACCCAATTGCCATTGTCGCAGGGATTATCCAGACTATTCTCTACTCAGATTTCTTTTGGATCTATTACACAAAGTGAGTCGAAGCCTCAGTTCCAATTCGATATTAACAGAAAAGTCCCATCAACGTCGTTATTAATTCTTGCATTATTGGGTAAGGAATGCTTGGCTGATATATCTTCCACAAGGGTCATTCAAGGCAAGAAGTTCAACCTCCCAGTATAGTCTGTCCGCCTCTGTTCGGCAAGCTCGACTTTGCATACTTATCAGAGTGCGTACGGCTCTCGCCACGCATTTGTATCATAGAATTGGAATAAGAGTGAAGTGTGGGATCCCTGGAGGAAAACATTTTGGGATCGAGTTGAAACGGCGTTGTTTGGGTCTAATTAGGTTGCTGGTGTAGGAATTGCGAAGCAAATCACGAAAGTTTTTCTGGAGCCTGTAGTCTGCCAAACTAGGAAAGTTGGAGGGTCGAGTAGGTATACCCTCTGAAGGCGTTCTTCATATATTTTATTTTAAGGAAAATTGATCAATAAAGCTACTCATTGGCTTTATTTTCTATTCCTAATCGTTGTGTCGGTGCTCTGTAGTATACTCTTCCTCGCTGTCTTATTAATTTCTCTAAATTTGAACGGCACTACGATAGAGCTGCTCTTAGGTCAGACTACCTACTACTCACCATCGCAGAATGAGATCCTTTACCTCTCCATTTGATGCTACCCTAACAGCTTAATACCTATACCCGCTGAGTGTTATATTCGAAGTCTAGTTTTCCTGGCTTTAAAGTTTTTCTGTCTAATTCAAACCAACCATCAAATTTTGTTACTTACGGTACATTTAGACTGTATGTAAGCTAAATTAACTTCTGTCAGATCGCTGACTAGGCGTGGCGTGGAATAAATATGAGAGGCTCTATGAGGAAGAATCGATAGAACTCGGTCGCTCGAGAAGATATCTACGAGGTGGCCCGTGCACTGTTACATGCACGTCGCCCAGACCTGCGGAGGATAAATTATCCTATCCGGCCGGGCGGATAATAATCCTATCCGAGGATAGCCCGGATATCAGATAATATCCGGATAGTCTCTAGATATCCGCAAAATTTTAACTACAAACTACACCTTTACCCCCTATTATATAATGCTATAAATATAGCTAGTGCTAGTAAAATTCATCCTAAAAACTTTAACAATAATAATTCCTTTAAAGCTAACGCACTTTCTGCCCTTTTAAGCGGCGTTAAGACTAAAGCTAATACTAGTTTAATCCTAACTACTTGTATAACATAAATCTTAAGACAAGTCTCCTTAATTTATAAACATACTTATACAGCAATAAAGGAAGAAAAGGCTTATACGAAAAAACGCTACTTTTATAAATACTGTCCTCCTTAAGACCCAAAAGGACACCATTTCTTAACTATTAGATTATAAGGCCATCTTAAAAGATATAATATTAAATAGAATTTAGCAGAGAATTAGGAGCGTATAATAGTAAAAGATTAGGGGGAGAGATCTCTTTTAGAACTATATTAAAAGCTCTTAGTAAGAGGAGAAGTTTAAGGTCTTAAGGGTGTCATGGCTAGCTTCCTATGGGAGCGGTCCAATAGATCAGGCAACAATAAGGGGCTATATTATAAGTAGACTAAGGTAAGGGCTCAAAGAAAGGGACGCGGTAGATGACTATGTACATGTTCAGTTGTTAGGACAACGTTAGGGCAACATTGATCCGTAACCAATGACGCCTTAATAGTAGCTGTCACGGAGTGAGTACAAGTGGTGATAATATATAGCGAAGTAGATATTATTAAGCTATGTACATGAACTGTGTGATGAAGTCAAGACGTTGCGTAAGGAGAGAAGGTAAGGAAACGGGAAGAAAGGGGTATATATCGCTAGTTTGGTTGCTTGGTCGACACGTGCACGGAGCAGAATAGGATTCGAGTAGCGGTCCTGGCAGAACTTGGCAGGATTTGGTGGACTTGGCAGAATATGGCAGAATGCCGTCAGATTGCCGTAGATTACCGTCAGATTGCCGTCTCGTGGTCGGTCTCTTCTTGCTGCGTAGGTGGAAACAGGTGGAAACAGGTGGACGTGTGTAAGGTGTCACGGAGGAGTCCCGTGACAGTAGCTATGTAGACAAACCGTTATATCACCCCCCTTTAAGCCAGGAGGATTGCCCTTCCATCCTTCTCTACTTTATTATCTTCCTCTAAGGGCTCTAGATCTATGTCCTTATAATACGCCTCTAGCCATTATTACAACAGCCATATAGGTGGTCCGGCATTATGGGGTCTCTTATTATAGAACGCCTTAATCTTATAGGGGGCGCTGATAAAGCCATCTGCGTTATACTAGGTCGTGGCCTACCTAGTTAACCTTATACTATAGCCTTCTGTGGTAGGTTCTACTAGCAAGGATCTTATTAATCTTATACTCCAGCTCGCTATTGATTAGAATTAGCTCCTCTGGCTCCCTATTTTAGCCTAGCAGGGGGTTATCTAGGTCCTTTTATAGTCAATTGGCATAGAAGATGTTTTAACATCTTCATGTTTAGGGGTAGGTTAATAATGTACAAGTATCCTTTTATGCCTAGAATCTTATAGGACCCTACAAGCTGTCTATCTAGCTTAATACTTGGTTGGTCAGTAGCCCAGCCCTTCCTAGTAACATATACTCAATCACCTACTCCAAAGTCTGGTTTGTAATGGTGCCTATTAGCTTGCCTTGTCTGCCGCTCTTAGGCCTTTACTAGGTTATCTCTTGCCTATTTAACTACGTCCTAGGTCCTATATACAAAAGCCTAAGCTTCTTATTATATTAGCTTCTTATAAGGTGTTAAGGTTACTTATATACGTTCCTCCTAGTTAAAGTAAAACCTTGGCTTAAATCCTAGCTCTAACTTATATAGTACAAAGCCAGTAGATTTATGCGGTAAGATTGCCTATACAAAGTCCATATAGGGGAGGAGCTCTAACTAATTATCCTAGTAGTGGTTAATAAAGGGCCTTAAGCATTAGTTAATATACTGGTTTAGTACCTCTGTATTACTATTAGTTTATAGGTAACCGGATATAGAGAGCTTTTGCTTAATACCGGTTAGTTTATATAGCTTATTTATAAAGGCTAAGATAAATTGGGGTCCTTAATCTAATATAACCGTCTCTAGGAGGCCGTACACGCGCTAGACGTATTAGTAGTATAGGTTTACTGCGTTAGCTATAGTGGCAGTTTTATAGTAGGGTAGTAAGAAGGCTCTTTTGCCTAGTTAATTAATAACTATAAAGATGTTGTTAAAGCCCTTTTTGTCTATTAGGAAGGACTTAAAATTAAAAGAGACGTGCTGCCAGTAGTATTTACTAATTAATAGGGGGTGCAGCAGGCCTAGGGTTTTATCTTAGGGTATATAGGTCCTCCTATAGGCCCTGCAGTTTCTTATATAGGTATTGCAGTCTAAGGGTAGTCCTGGCCAATAGTATTGGTCTACTACAAGTTTCCTAGTCTTTGTCTTGCCTAGGTAAGCGGTTACCTAGTAAGAGTATACCTCTGCAATAAGGTAGGTACAGAGGCAGTTAGTATTAGGGACCATTGGCTTGCCAAAGTGGGTAAATAGTCCTCCTTGGAGCTTCTAGCCCTTCTAGTCTTGCTCGGCTAGCTAACATAGCCCTACTAGCGACTTACTAGTTTAATTGGCCTAGAGTATCTAATTAACTAGCTTATATGGCTGCTATTCGCGATTTACTGCAACTAGGGGGTCCTTAGAGGTTGCCTCTAGTATAGCAATTATAGGGGCGGGGTTAATTAAGTATATAATGCGTGTGGCTATGTCCTTCTCTTTCTATGTCTTTAGGTCCTCTTGCTTTTATAATAGGGTATCAGCCACTATATTTGCCATGCCTAGCCTATAGGTAATCCGCATATAGAAATTAGCTGGTAGGTCTGCCTAGCGGGCCTACTGTGGATTTAGTAGCCTCTTGGTTGTAAAGTACTTAAGGGCTTAATAGTCCGTAATTACTATAAAGGGTATACACTAGAGGCCGATAAGGTGACCTCGCCATTTCCATAGGCCTCTTATCACTGCTAGCATCTCTTTATTATGGATCTTATACCACATCTCTTTAAGGGACATTATCTTTAAGAAAAAGGCTACTAGCTTCCAGGTCTTATCATCTTGCAGCTAGTTTAGGACCCTAGCTACTACTCCATCACTTACGTTAGTCTCTACATAGGTGTCTTAAAATGGTAAGTAGTGCTTTATTATACTGCCTAATAGCATAAGGGCCTTAACTTGCTTAAAGGCTTTAAGCTCTTCCTCCCCTAGTAGGTGCTATACTTCCTTCTTTATAAGCTTACTAAGCGGTTATGTAACTCGGCCGTAATCCTTTAAGAAGGCCTAGTAGAAGTTGCAGAACCTTAGGAAGGATTACACTCCTTTTACGGAGGTAGGGGGCTCCCAATCTCTAATTGTAGCTAGCTTATTAGTGTCTATAGCGATCCTATTAGTACTAATAATAAAGCCTAAGAACTTCGTCTTGGTAACGCTAAACTCGCTCTTCTTAATATCTGCTTGTAGGCCTGCCTCTTAAAGCCTCTATAGGACCTTCTTGACGTGGATTTTGTACTCTAACGGGTTATCTAAATAGATTAGGATGTTGTCTATATAGGCTGTACAGAAATTGTCTAGGTAGTTAAAAAGGACGCTATTAATAAACCTCTGGAAGGATGCAGGGCCGTTATATAGTCCAAAGGGTAGGACGCAGTATTTATATAATCTATATCTTATATGGAAGGTAGTTAACTCCTCTACCTCTTCCTTTAGCTATATACGGTAGAAAGCCTGCTAAACATCTAGCTTGGTAAAGATTTTAGCTCTTAATAGCCTTGTTAACGTCTCCTTGATTAATAGTAGCAGATAGTAGTCCTTCTTAGTAATTGCATTAAGCTTCTAAAAGTTAACGCAGAATCACCACCTCCTTTTAGGCTTCTTGGCAAATAGGACTGGAGCTATAAAGGGTGCGTTACTTAGTACTATAAACCCCTTCTATAAGTGCTCCTATAGGTAGACCTTAATAAGCTCTAGCTGCTCTAGTAATATGTTATATAGTGAGCTAGGGGCTAGATTACGGCTATCGCCTTTAAGAATAATATTATGGTCCACTCCCTTACAATACAGTAGTAGCGTATTAGATATAGCCTTTAAGAAGCTATCAGTATATTCTTGGTAGGGCTATAGTAGCTTTTTATAGACAAGCTAGTAAAGTTCCTCCTTATTATTAGGTAGGGCGTCTTATCCCTTCCTATCCTCTATTAACTGGTCTATTTTATAGAGACTAGTATATCCAATTACTATATCCTTGCGCTTCGCTCCTTATAAGAAGTTCCTTACCTTAAGTAGCGCGATGTCTACTGCCCTAAACTCCCTAGTAAATAAAGGCCTCTTCTTTCTTAGCTTTAACAGTAGAGCTAGCCTAGGGTGGAGCTAGTCTTCTATTTTCCTAATTGCGTCTTAGGTATTAATCTTCTAAGTATGCTTATAGTTATATAAGGCCCACTTGGCTTGCTTTAGCTTAGCCTATCCCTCCGGCTTAATTTTAGTAGAGGACTTCTTCTCTTAGAGTTGGCTAATCGCGACTATACGTTTAAGGATATACTAGGGGGTAGGCCTAGGCTCTAGGTCTAGTAGTGCGTCCCTTTAATCTATATTTTTCTGGTAATCCTTATTAATTGGTGGGGGTAGGAGCTCCTTTCTTGGTATAATTACGTCCTACCTACTATAGTAGTTCCTCTTAGTTTGCCATACTAAGACCTGGTATTTACAATTAATAAGGGCCCTAGTCTTTTTGAACCACCTATAGCCAATAAGAAGATTATAGCGGCTAGTATTATAGAATAGGAACTATATAGGGACTTATTGGCTATCTATAACTAGGTTAGCCTTAAAGAGCTATCTAATTATATCCGTCTGCTAGTTATTATAGCTAAATATAGCAACTCCTCGTCCTTTAATCTTGTAGAGCTTTAGTTACAATTGTTACTTAATAATTGGTAGTAGCTTATAGTGTATAAAAGCCTCTCTGCCCACACTAGAGTTGAGCAGGCTTATTATATTAAGAGCTATGCCGCCTAGCGCGATCCTATATAGCGTTATAAGGGCTGCGCCTCCTAAGATTTCCTTTAGCTGTACGGGCGCTATATTAATTGCTCTAATCTGCTCTAGGTAAGAGACTTCTCCTAGAGCTGCTCATTTTCCAATTCTAATAAGTTAGTAACTATCTTATACTCTTTACTTTGGTTAATTGCTTTAGCTTCTATCTTCTTTGGCGCTGGGTAGTTATTAGAGTAGTGTCCTTACTTGCTACAGTTAAAATAGGTAACTGGTGCTTTTGTGGCTAGTGCTAGAGTTAGAGGCTACTAGGAGGGGGGGGGACCTTTAGTCTCTTTAGCGCTCCTAGTAGAAGCTCTCTTAATAGCCTGGGCTACTCTATAGTTACTTTATTCCTTACCTATCTGCTTTAAACCTTAGGCGTACTATTAGGCAGTCTTATAATAGGCCTAAAAGCTATAGTCTTCATCTGCCACCTTGACTTCTATTTAGATATATAGGTTGTTATAAAGCTTATTATAAAGCTCCTCTTTCTACTAATCTTATAGCATCCTTAAGATATTTGCTAGCTATATAAAGTTAGATTAGAAATTATTAAAGTCTTCTAGGTATGGCATCCTAAGGCCTTTAAGTTCCTGCTGGGCCTTAATACAGCGATCTAGGTCCTTAAAAACGTTCTCTAGGAACTCAAGTACTTCTTTGCTAGTAGGGTTGCGTCCCATATTACGCTCTACTTCTAGGTAGGGTAAGAGGTGGTTATAAGCTTTGCCGCCTATATATATCTTAATATACGCTACCTTTACATCTTCTTCCTAATCTGGGTTGTCTTAATAGAACCAGTCTATATTAGATTAAAGCTTGTTTTATATATGGCCGCTCCAGGTATAATAGGTAGGCTCTTTCCCATCTGTCAGCATAGGTAGGTCTAGAAACTTTACCATGCGTCCTAAACCCACAATACTACTTGTTTAAGAGAGTGGTGTCCCTTCTTGTATTATCTATAATGGTGTGCTTCCTTGCTTACTATCTTCCCAATCTAGGGCTTATATAGTAACCTTACGGCCCATTCTTAATATCTTCTAATTAGCTTTACGGAGCTTATCTATCCTATTATCTAGGTACTTCTTAAGCTCTGCCATCTTTACTTAAGCTTCCTCTTTCGCATTAAGAGCTTTATGCGCGTAGTTGTTTGTAAAACGCCATAGTATAGCAATCTGCTGTTCTATTGCCTTCCTTTATATTCCCTAGAGCCACAGCTCCTCTATAAGTTCGGTTATAGGTATCTCAGATAGCTTTTAGGTGGTTGCGGCTGTGTACCCTCTCTTAGTCTCCATCTTAAAGTATATAGGGTCTTCGTCGTCTTCTAATTGCGCCATAAGACGGTCCTATTTACTCTTTATATCGTCCAAAAGCTCCATCTCGCCATAGTACGGTTAGAGCTCCGGTGGCTTAAGTGTCGCGTCTACAGGTTCCTCGCGCCCTGCTAGCGCTGGGTCAGTAGCTATCTCTAGTGCACTAGGCCTTAATGCACACTTTCTCGCCATAGTATCTCTTTTAATTTCTTGGGTTGTAGTTAGGGTGATCCTTTTAATCTAATTGCTGCAGTCTCTTCTTTCAGCTGCTTAATCTGCTGTTGTAGTTGCCTACTCAATATAGGGCTTTAGTAGGTTGGTTAGTCTATAGTTGTGGTAGTAGAACAGCTCTCTGTCTGGCTATGCGTTTAACCATTAGACCTAGTATTGTGTCGCCTCTATAGGTCAATTAAAAATAACCTTAGTCTAATATTATGGCTAGCTTCCTATAGGAGCGGTTTAATAGATTAGGCAATAATAAGGGGCTATATTATAAGTAGACTAAGGTAAGGGCTTAAAGAAAGGGGCGCGGTAGACGACTATGTACATATTCGGTCGTCGGGGCAACGTTAGGGCAACGTTAATCCGTAACTGACAACGCCTCAATAGTAGCTATATAGACGAACCGTTATAAAGGGTAAGGTTCTAAAGCTTATAGTATATTAAAATACTATAAAGCAAGCACTTTTAGATCTAATTATTGTATAACGGCTTCCCTTCTTATATATAGAATGGCTAGAGTTTTATACTTTCGTAAAAGTATTAAATTAAGAAGTACCTGTCTGAATAAGGTTCTGTAATATAGTAGACACGGTTACTTGTAACCAATTGGGTTAACCACGTGAGCTAAGCGAGCTCAGGAGATCCACCAAATTCCACCTGTAGAAGTAGAAAAGTATAGAAGAAAACGATTGAAACCAAAACCCCCCCACCGTAATTCCAACAATACCCTTAATTATCCCTATATACTACTTAACAATTACAGCCTAAATTCTTAAACACTTTACTAAGAGTTAAGATATTATATAAAAAGTACTTTAATCTACAAAAATAAATATTTACCTTGCCGTGGATATCTAGACCTCTTTAAGTTATTCCCTTTTTCTTAGAATCTATGCTAGCTTTATTAATATCTAAAATGAATATCAGAACCCCTTAATTGCCCTTTATATAGTATCTAGTTAGAGTAGTATAGATTAATAGGAGGCGCTTTGTCCGGTTCTTATTAAGTATAGCATTAAAATAAAGATTGGAGCTCTTATTGGCGATAATACCGGATTAAACAATATTCTCTGTTATACGATTAGCTAATAGCTTAGCCTTAAGTATAAAATTAACTAGATTGCAACGTATTAAAGAATTCGCTATTAGGGGTATATTATTAATCTTATTATTTAAGCGTTTCTATTTAGTTTAAAAAAGGATAAGAAGCTTATAGACTTATATAATAAAGAGGATAAGGAATAGAATAAAGAGGAAGAGGAAGAGGAAGAAGAAGTTATATAATAAGTACTACCACTAGTTAAAAGAAAGAAAAAGAAGGATAAAGAATTAGAGCTAGCATTAGATAAAAAGCGTAAAAGGGGTAGAAATATTCGAAATATTATAGGGCCGATGGGAAAGTTTTATAACTATATTGTTTATATCCGCAGCTTAGCTAACTATATAATATGGTTTATTAAACATACTGGTAAAATAGTTCCTCTTAATAATTATATAAGATAGAATAGCTAGTTTCTTATGCTATATATGGCTCTAGAGGATAAGGTAAAGGCTAGGCTTTAACTCTATGTGGAGTACTATAAGGATAACTTAAAAGATAATATCCTCTTAATAAGCGAATAGATATATCTTTATACAATTCGTAATTTCCTTGAGTCTTTCTATAAAGCAACTCTATTTCTTTAAGGAGATTATATAATACTAGAGAGGGTTTTAAAATTAGTTAATGTTTTTAAGAATATAATACAGACCGTATTAGTATATTATGTAATACTCTTAATATTTCTTTAGCTAACTTTCCTATAGGTAATAGCTACTAAGGCTAAGGATAAGTTTATAACTCCTTAACTCTAATATGCTAAGGAAAAGCTTGTAAAGTATATTAAGAAGCTAGGTAATTCTCCCTACTATCTAGCGGCACGAGTTCTTAACCTAGAGTGTTATATAGCTTTCTTAAAAAATTAGAATAATTATATTACCATTAAAGGAGAAAAGAAGCTTTTTAGCGTATAAAAGCTCTAGGAGAGATTCCGCGAGAAAGCAATACTTTTAGGTTTAACTATGTTGTACGCAACTAAGAAAACTCAAAAGTCGCCTTTAGAGTCTAAAGAAAACCTCTCTACCTTCTATAAGGCTCGTCTTTAGCATTATTTAAAATATACTCGTCCGTAGAGTTTAGATAAGTTTAATACCTATATTAACAAGAATCTAATTCCACTTAATATCCCTCAACCGGCTCCAGCAGACCTTAGCGATATTACCGGTGAAACACCGGTGACTCGCCTAAGGGTCGACAGCGACATAACAACTGAAGAAATGGCCAGAACTATTAGCCGCCTCTTAAACAACATCGTACCAGGACTAGATGGGATCCTAAACGAAGCCCTAAAGACCTATAGACCACTTATAGCACCTTAGCTTGCAGATGTAGCCAGAGCATGCTTTACAATAGACTACTACCCGCAACTCGGAAGATCTATAACGATGGTTGTCTTACGAAAAGAAGGTAAAGCAAACTACTTAATCCCAGGAAGCTACCGCCCTATTGCCTTAGAAAACACCCTAAGCAAGATCTTAGAAAAGGTTATAGTGGACCGCATAGCAGATACGGTAGAGAAATATACCCTACTACTACAAAGCTAAATAGGGGTAAAAAAGAATTGCTTAACGCTATCAGCACTTATACTACTCGCTGCTACTATTAAAACTGCATGGGCTATGCGAAAGGACTTTATAGTATTAATGCTTAGCCTAGATATTAGCGGCGCCTATAATAATATACCCTATAAGCGTCTCCTATACATCCTTAGGGCAAAGGGCTTCCCAG
>Ga0307507_10001282_pt1 | contig 56336 bp, 20 predicted proteins | sample 7_EM_MG_FD_207223 | JGI IMG/M metagenome (GOLD analysis project Ga0307507, IMG submission 207223) | Populus trichocarpa ectomycorrhiza microbial communities from riparian zone in the Pacific Northwest, United States - 7_EM | ecosystem: Host-associated > Plants > Roots > Unclassified | place... | reverse complement strand
AGCGAGTAGTGTAAGTGCTAATAGCGTTAAGCGATTCTTTCTTGCCCCCATTTAGCTTTGTGGTAGTAGGGCGTGTTCCTCTGCCGTGTCTGCTATATAGTCCGCTATAACCTTTTCTAAGATCTTGCTTAGGGTGTTTTCTAAGGTAATAGGGCGGTAGCTTCCTGGGATTAAGTAGTCTGCTTTACCTTCTTTTCGTAAGACAACCGTTGTTATGGATCTTCCAAGTCACAGGTAGTAGCCTATTACAAAGCATGCTCTGGCTACGTCTGCAAGCCAAGGTGCTATAAGTGGTCCATAGGTCTTTAGGGCTTTGTTTGGGATTCTATCTGGTCCTAGTGCTATATTGTTTAAGAGGCGGCTAATGGTTCTGGCTATTTCTTTAGTTGTTATGTCGCTGTCAACCCTTAGGCAAGTCACCGGTGTTTCACTGGTAATGTCGCTAAGGTCTGCTAGAGCTGGTTAAGGGAAAAATCTTTTTATAAGGATCTTTACTTTCTTATTATTGTTGCTTGTGGCCTATAGTTCGCCTGCTCTTTATAGGGGTGGTAGGTATGGATCTTCTACTAAGTATCCCGCCTTTTTCTTTGCCCATTTCGCTATGGTCCAAAGGCCCTTATTATAGGGGAGACTTGGGTTAGTAGTGTGTTCGTTTATAAACCGTCTCTAGTTATTCCTTGCTTCTTTTCTTAGGGTATTCTTTAGCTGGTTTCTTGTGTCTTTATATTATCTCTCGTCCTTAGAATTGTGGCTGCTTATATATTTCCTCCTTGCTTGTTGTTGGCCGGCTATAAGGGCCGCGCACTGTGCGGACCATGCGTGTTGCGTGTAGGGGCCTGGTTTTGAAACCGGGTAGTGCTCTTTTAGCCTACTTTTAATTGCTGCCTGGATCCTTTCTAGTCTTTAATTAATTTCCTTGGGGGTAGCTAATAAGCCTTACTTGTTTAGTATTAGGTGGATTTCTTCTAGGTCTTAGAGTTGTTATTTAATTATATTAAGGAAGCTATCTATATTAAGCTTTCTTATTACGTATCTTTTGCTATTTAGTTGCGCCTTGATGTCCAGATCTAGTTGTATCTGGATAGGGATATGGTCTGAGGTGAGTACCTATTCTTCTTTAGGGGAGCACCTTTTGAGTCTCTGGTATAGGTTTTCGTCCATAATTGTAAGGTTAATTGTACTTTTGGCGGTGCCCTGTTGCTATGTAATTGCACCTGGGGGGGTAGCTAGCTTAAGGCCCCTATTGTCTATAGCTCTTAGTAGGCACTCTGCCTGTTGATTGGTAGCAATATGGATACCCCCCTACTGTGGGTGGTGGAGGTTTATGTCTCCTAGTAGGATAGACTCCGCGTGTTCAGTTTCTAGTAAGCTTATTATAGATATAATGTTCTCTATTTATGCTACCCCTTCGACCCTAGGGTTATAGATATTAATAATTTGTACTAGTCCCCTGTATGTCTAGATGGTTATAACTGCAATATCTGGGTTAACTGCCTGCTATGACTATAAGGCAAGGCTGATATTTTTACTAATTATAAAGCATACGCGTGTGGCTGCTTTTGGTTTATACAGGAGCTGGAATCCTTAGGGGCAGTATATTAATTATATGTAGGTATTATAGTACGGCTCTTGTATAGTAAGAATATAGTGTTTCTCTGGGTCTAGACTGTCTAGTAGGGGCCTTGCTAGACGGTGGTTCATATTGCCGCAGTTGTACTGTATAATGGTTAAGTGGCGGACCCCTAGTGGGGGTCCTTTGCCTTTCCTTTGCTCCTTGCTTCTTCCGTTTCTACTTTCTCTAAAATGTTTAGAACTTCTATCTCCTGTATTTGCTCCCTGGCTATTACTTATTTTATATAAAGCTTTCTATTCCTGTGTCTTATATTCCTATTAGCCTTTCTAAATTTAAGTCTGTTATTGCCTCTAGTTCTTCCCCTGTTTTTGCCGGTTGGCTGTATGCCCCTTGTAAGCTAGCTGCGTGTGTTGTGTTTGCCGCGTTAAATCTAATTCTTAATTGTCCCGGCCTTAAACTTACTATAGCCATCTATAGGGGTCTTCCTACTGGGTGTCCTCTCCCTTGTGTCCTATGTGTCCCTTGTGTCCCTGTTTGGTCTAGTGATGTTGCGCGGCGTCGCTTTTGGCCCATTAAGGCTTGAGATAGCTGGCTTAGCCCCCCAGTATTAAAGGTAGGAAATGCTAGGAAGATACCTGTGTCCCCCTAGCTTATCGCCTATTGTTTCCATTTGTATAACCTAGTGTGTAGTTATTTCTGTAGCTGTTAAGCCCTTTCCTTCCATCTCCTGTATTTAATGCAGTCTTCTCTCTCCTACGCCTTATATGTGCTTTGGTGACAGTTTGCGTATTTTATTTGGTCTTAATTTGTATATTGTCTTATATTATAGGGGCCTGTATAGTGGCCGCAGCATACCTGTGCTGTGTATGTGGATTGGGTGTGTCCCTATTATACGCAGCGATAATATTGTTCCAGGTGTAGTCTGTGGTTATAGAGCCTTATATTGTATATAAGGCCATTTATAATTATTTCTTTTTGGATAAAGAGTTTTTACATTTCTGGTGTATATATACTGATAATAAGGGAGCTATGTGTTCGTTTATTGTCTCCCTGGCAAGTCTCTGGCGCCCCTTATATCCTCTTATTATTCTTATTGTATGCTTGGTTTGTATTTTCCTGTTAAAGCTATTAGATTCGGGTAATTATAAGTCCTGGTATAAGGTGTTCCGTTTGTTTTACTATCTCCTATATAGTTGCTGTATTGTCTGCCTAGCATCCCCTTTTTACCCTAAGGCTTATAGGAACCGATAGGACTTTAACTAGGTAATCTTTATGAAGTATTTTTATGCTAATACGCTTTCCTAGCCTGTCCCCTACCCTTACGGCCTGTTCCTTTGCTTATTAGTTCTTTAGGGTAACTTTAATGTCTCTACTCCTAAGGTGTTGGACTGTGACGGCGTTGTGGACCTCCTTATAAATCTCTGTAAGAACTTTTGTTTCTAATTGTCCCCTAAGTTCCTCTACCTTTTCTGTATTTAGTTGTATTGTGATTGTATACCCAGTTGTTATTTTTAGGGGGGTAGGTTCCCTATACTATAGGAGCGCAGCTATAGCGGCCCAGGTGCGGTTCGCCTATAGGGGGGGGTTTTATTTATCTTCGATTTTGTTTAGCCGTTAGAGGATTTAATTGAGGGTTTGCTAGAGGGGCGCCTAAGGTTTGCTAGACTGGAGCTATTCTGCTAGCTGCATTAGTTTGTAATAGCTAATAGATGCTCCCCTATAGTTCTAGATACTAGACGCGTCTAATAGGCTTTGTATTTTATTAGATGCCTTCTTAATTGGGGTATTTCCGCTTTCTGGTGTGGTATTCGCCCGTCCTTGTTGTTGTTGTGGGGGGCTATTGTTGGGTATGGGTCTGGCGGTCGCACGCAACTGCGTACCACCGTCGTTCCACCTGTGCCTCCCCTGTGATGCATGCATCTCAGGGGATTATCAGGGTGTTTTTCAGGGTTCTTTTGGTTGGTTTGGTCTTTTTGGGCCAGGTGCAGCAAGAGCTCTAAAAGTCTTCTTAAAGTTAAGAATCGCTGCCAATTAATTATATATAGTAAGTCTAAAGCTCTTTCTAGCGTTTTAGGAAAGATCGTATCCAATTTTTACCTAGTGGCGCAATTTCGTAATAGTAAGGGACGCTGGAGTTTTCTCACCAAAGGATAAGGGTGGCAATTATCTAAATTATATAAAATTAATATGGAAACCCAGCTTTGGCAAGATATATACAGTGTCAAACAATTGCTGCCTCGCTAGCAGGAGTTATACGGTATTAGTTAGTATAGGCAACTTAGTAAGATTAGTGTTTACCATAGAATTATTTTCAAAAAGTAGTAGAAGAAACTCCATAGGCATTCGCGCAGGCTTTAGGGCTGCGATATAAGCCACCTACTCGCCAGGCAGTTAGAGCAGCTTATATACAGTCTTCCATATCTAGTGCTCGAGGCCAGCGAGGCATAGGTGTAGATTGGTAGTATATTTCATAGAGTTAAGGTGCGGAAAGCAGCTAAGAAAGTCAATATTAGCCCCTAGAGCGGCAGTATACTTCTTTAGGTAATAAGCTAGCTAGAAAAAGTAAGCGGTTTACTAGCTTAGTTAAAACCTAGGGACCGGTCAGAACCCCATTACCTATATTATTATAGGTTAGAGTTAATCGAATAAAGTTTATTAGCTATAAAGTAAGCAAGCTTAGTAGTCTTAGCAGCTAATCTAAAGCTCTCTACTGGCAATATATAATTAAAGAGATCTAAGGGCCGTTTCCTTAGCACTTACCTTATAACGGCGTAGTGGTTGTAATGGTTCTATCTTAGTATGCTAACGAGTGTCTTTATATATAATAGTTAGAAACTCCTAAAAAATCTATGCGCTTATTATATAATCCTTATAATTCTCAGCCACTAGAGAATCCAATACTCTAAGCCGCCTTTTAACTGTACCTCTTGGTCCTTAACTTAAGCTGCCTTCTTCCTTAATTATTAGTCTAACTTGTTTATAGTTATACATAATTACTTCTATAAGATTAGTACTATGCTTTCCAATTATAGGTGCTATGGAACAGCAAGAGCCCCATTTCTCTATACGCCTTCTTTTACATAACCGAAGCCTTTTAATCACTACTTTACAGCTAGTGTCGTCCATAATACTAAGTACTTCCATCCATTTAGATTCTTCTATTAAGGAAAGAGCAGATGCTTGCTTCTTTATTACCACTAGTTGGATAATTCTTAGACAATCTACAACGTCTATACTCTTAAGGACGGCTTTAAGGACCTTTTTTGGCGTAAGTGATAGTATATATACACTAGTAGGATCATCTGCCAAATACTTATAGAAGGCATAGAGGGAGGGTATACTTATACTACTAAAAAGGGATCTCTGACCCTCTTCATCTAGGTTGCTAAATGCCGTTAATAGAGGTTCTGTAGACATATTAAAGACCTTACTTAGTATATATATTTATTAGAGCGAGATAGAAGGCACATTATATAGGAGGAAGCTATAGAGAGTATTTAAAACCGTTTTAAGAAACCCCTAAATTTAGAAGCGTGCCTATCTAGGCCCGTAAGCGGGCCCATTTTCCTTAATATGCCTAGAGCCCAACCCATCTTTACAGAATAATCAATGGACGTCTTATTAAAAATATTACTACTTATTGCTTTAATATCAATCTTAGTGCATATCCTCGCATTTTTATTTATAGGGGGTCTCTATTATCTTATTAAAAATTCTAGTTAATAAAATCTAGAATAATAATACTCCTATTAACCTAAATTAGGTTGTCTTACTACCCCAACTCAGCTACCTGCCCATTAACTTAGTTATTGACTTAGTCACTTACCCCTTATTTCTATTACCACCCCCTACCCCCCTTATCTTTCCTATTCCCTATACCTTTCTTATATATATATCTTTTCTTATAATCAGTGCACGGATTACTGATTAACAGCTTCTTATACCTTAATTAGCCTAAGTAACGTCTATCCCTAAGTTGCGCAAAACCCACCATGCCGCAAAATATAAAGGGTACTTTAACTTCACACTACTCAAACTCTGCATACACTTAAATGCCTATTATATTTTCCCATTACGTATATACTATAGGTGATCCTATATATGGCAAGCACCTTTGCACCCAAAAATTACTATTACATCGTCATCGCCGCGCCTAATTTATAGAGAGTCTCCTTTAATTGCGAAATAGGCTTCTCCTGCTACAGCACTATTATTATACTCTTGCCACTACTAAAACCTATAGAATAGCTCTATCTAAGCCTACGAACTTTACTATAGTATTTAAAAGCAACTATCTACATTATAGTTGCTATTGCATGGAGATTCACACAAGGTCGCCACACATATCGGTACCTTTAATAAAAGTAATCATTAATATAGGCTAGTGTGATACGATCCCGTACATCTCACGTAAACAGCACTGTGTAATTTACTCGGTCAAAAGCTCGGCCTGTGGCTGTGCGGAGCCATGCATATGGGCCCCCAGCCCCGCAGTCCTGGCGACCCGACTCAACTTTGGCCGTGCTTCCAGTCACCAACTCAACTCTCTAGAACTGCCTACAGAAATCGCCACTTTACAAGGGGTGTGGCCAGTACGGGTCGGCCGCCCTCCCTGTCACCGCATGTACGTCGCCACCAAACGCTTGCTATAGTACTTGCTCACGTAGTCTAAACAGGTCGCGTGACTTCCTCCCGCAGACACGGCTGCAAATAGCCATCTATCTTTCTCGCACTATAAATACAAAATTAACCTATACAAACGTGGCAAGCCCTTTCTATGTATCCTTTTATTATTTTCGCCAAAAAGTAGAATAGCCCTGAGCCACTGCACCATTCAGCCTACTTGAGACCGAGCCTTTTAAGAATTCTCTGTTGTCTTGGAGGTAGTGCCACTTTTTGGGAGAGAGGTGGTTTGGTTAGTCACCGTCGCATAAGCTCGGATTGTATCGTTATCCAACACAACGAGGCTATTGCTCTCTGGGTGCTCTAGCGCCTTGAGCCGTTCATCCACGTCTCGACACTCTGCATAATCTTCGCCGAAGACAATTTGATGGCCAACGAGGGCCCGCGAGTACATGGCCCGGGCCTTGTCTATCTTGTTTTGGCGGGCAAAAAGGAGGCCAAGATTATAGTCGTGTTGAGTGCTGGGATATAGGTTGTGACACTTTCAGCACCGGGTGCCTTCTCGTATCCTTGCAGTGCCCGCTGGAACATCTTCTCCGCCTCACCGAGCTTTGCCTGTTTCTTTGTAGAGAGCGCCCAGGCTATTGACCGTGCCGAGTGTCCATGTGTGCTCCGCACGGGATTTCCTGGTGGCAGCGCAGAGGAGTCTTCTGATGACAACGTGGAAGAGTCCCCTGGCGACAACAGCGAAGAATACTGGCGGACTGCCTCTCGGAGCCCCTTGGGATGCTCGACATTGGTCCACCACTTCAATATCTCGGTGAGGCATGCATCAATTCCAAAGGCACCGAGGCTGTTGATGCTCGAGGCAAGCGCACATAGCATGTAGGCTTCACTTAATTCGTTGCGTACATTTGCTAAAAGTCGGCGTGTCCGTTTCTTGCGCCAGTAATTAGAACGTGTCTTTGGATTCGGCGAGACGTCGTGCGAGGAAAGGAAGGCAAGTTGGTCTCGCGGGGCAGCGCGAGGAAGATATACTTCCCTTATAGCACGTGACTACTAGCAAACAAAGCAAACTTATGATTGCGAAGCTATGTTAACGTGAAAGAGCGAGCTGGGCGCGAATGGGGGCCGGGGAAGGCGAGAAAGACGCAACGCAGTGGGCCGGTCAGGAGACGGAAAACCTGCCATTACATTATCACACGTGATTTTTTGATCAGAGGGTCGGAGTGGGGAGGGCGTCGCAGGGCTCTAGGAACCTTTCGTCTCTTCGTTCCTCAGGGCATTAACCCTCACATCAGCTCCCGTTTTGAAATCAGCGATTGTGAGAAATCTGTGTGTTTCTCTCGCCTATCTAGTACGTTAACGTTATTTCTCATTGTCCATTTCTACACCATGATTTCCTCTAGCTTCAATAGGATATCAAAGGCCAAGTTCTGAACATCCGTCCCGATGTCTGACGTTGTCCAATTCAAACAGGTCATGACTGCCTCCGTATACCTTGACCCGCACATAGCCCGCAACTTTCCCTCCTCCCTTAACAACCGCTTATGCCATTTCGTATGGTCCTCATCGTACGCCGACTCCCATGTATAGCTCTCCAGAGGTCTCCAGACACCTATTTCCAGCAAGACGCAACCGAGCGAGTATATGTCGTGCGATCGCTGGAACATTCGTGCCGTCCTTTGTCGGCCGCTGCTCAAAAGGTAGTCTGGAGACCAGTAGCGACGCTGTTGTTTCAGTGTCTTGCTGATAGCTTTCCTGTCGGCAAACATCAAAGAGACATCAGCTTCATCACGGGAGTGCCCGAGCCCAATGATGAAAAGTTCGTCCATGTTCAGCCCTTGATAATCAGCAGCATATGTCTTAGCCGTGCCGTCTATGATGGCTGAGCCTCCCACCAATATGACATTGTGGGAACGGAAATCATGGTGGATCCAGCCCGAGGAATGATAGAGTAGCATGGCCCTGCAAAGGCTGCGCGCAAGCAGGAGTCGAGTCTCCAATGGCGGAAACTGGACCGTTTTGAAGTTCTCGAGGAGCTGGGATAATGTTCGAAGCTTCCGGGGAGCTGTGGCAATAACCGAGGGAGAATTCTTTCCAACCATTAGGTCATAGACCAAAGCATATCGGCACTTCTGAGACCTCGTATCTTGTTCCTCCAAGTAGCCGAGGCAAGTGAGTAGCCGCAGCTCTTTACATTTGCTTTCCCCCAAAAGACCGGACACCGAACCCATCCTCTCTGTCCTCTCTTTTGAAGCCGTTTCCCATGGACTCCAATCGACAAGCAGATACTCGTTCGATTTATCCTTTGATCTTTTCGCCAGATAGCAGTTCTTGTTCCTGCCGATTTCGTCACATTTCTCAAGTGTCTTCTCGTCCAACTGGGTTCCTCTCGGTATTACACCGATCGCATGTACGGAACTCGTCCATTGGACTTGCGACTTCAGAAAGGCGTGTTGAGCAGACGCTTCCTCCAAGCTCGGCAACTCGCTTTCGTTACTGCTTGCACAGGCAGTGGCAGGCAAAACCGTCTCCAAGAAATCTTGCATTGGACCGGGCAGTATCTTCTCGAGGGTGTCGTTGAACCCTACAAGGTCATCTAAAAGCTCCCTGTATGCAGCCTTGTCCCGTATCGACCATGTGAACTTCTTTAAAACAGTGCGCAACCTTAGATGACCGCCATTTATGGTGCCTTTGATAATGTTTTGCTGCAGGTATGAGAGATGTCAGCGGCTGTCATGCTTGTTCCGACGTCGATATGAGCGGCTCGCGTACCTCATCCTTCAGCGCTTCTGGCAGTCCCACCTGTGGTTCATATTTCCGGTCGAGGGTCTCTGCCTTCAAGAGAAAAGACGCTATGAGTTCCAGGGTGTCATTGATGGCCCGCCGCCGTAATGCATCTTCCTCCAGAAATCGTCGAAGGCGCTGTGTTCTCTCGTTATGATCGTGAAGGGCTAGCAGACCACATGTCTTCCCTACGTTCAAAAATCGCTCTTTCTCAAGAAACATCCGAGTTCCCAGCCTTTTCACATCCTCATCGGCGCTGCTGATCGTAAGGCATATCTTGTATCCTTCGAGGCAGGTGTTGAAAAGGCCTATTAAGCCAATGATACCGGTAGGTTCAACCATTGCAAGTAGACAAAAATTTGTGATCAAGATCGGGGGTCCGGACAGAAATTCGGGACTCTCCATGTTCTGCAGTTCCTATTCAATGCCCAGGCGGGCCAGCAGCTTTGCGCCACGAGCTTGGCATGTGCCTCAGCCCGTCACTAAGGTCTGCGAGTCTGGATTCGTCTTCGCATGCAAGCCACAGTATTGGCAGTTTAGCAAAGTTCAGCTCGACATTATCTTATCCCCGATCATTAAAGGGGTATCCACGCTCTCCCCCGAACTTTCTTCCTCTCCCACTGTTCAGCTTAATCATTGGCTTGCAGTAGTGTCGTCGCTCTTGACTGAATCCGCTTTCTAATTCTCCAGTCAATGACAATGGACTTCGGTGAATCAAGCGAAAGAGCAACAGGATTGTTCTTGGACGCAGTTGGAGAGCTCATCTTGGAGAACCGCAGGAACATACCTGCCTTGTGGAGGTCGGCGCGCAAAGTACGCGAGTTCAATAATAATGGTCGGTTCCGTTGTGCTGACTTGAGAAGGATATGTGGGCAGCTGCGCTTCGAGAGTTCAAGCCCAGCCATCCTGCGACCTGCAACCATGAACAAAAACCGCTTGATAGCTCAATTACGACTCAAAGCTCGTCCGAAAAAAGAGATAGCAGCCGGTACGGCGTAAAGACGTTACAGAACTTGAATCGACACCAGTCTGAGATTCTGAACCTATATAGCCACACTTCTTCGAGAACGCAGAGTGACACGACCAACGAGGCATCTATTTCCCACAAAACTTCCAGGCCCTCATCCTTTCAACGCTTCTCTCGGTTAGTCGGACTTCCGAGCAGATACGACACTAGCAATTCGAACGCTGGAAGTACTCGCCGTAACGACCTCTATGGCTCAAGAAGCACAAAGCCTTTTCAGATCCAGAACAGTACATCGAATTCTTTCCTCTCAGCAGGGTCTGGTCAAATTAGGCCAGTTTGTGATGGGAACTCCAAACCCAAACCACAGAGTCACTGCAAGGAATGTAGGGGAGATGATCCTGCGGTCTTCCCTTTTGTATCCGATGTCGCCCCACTCGCCATTCTCATATTCTTAGAGGCCGTTCACAATCACAACGAGCTTTCATTTTCTCCTATGACTCCAGCATACATCCCCGAACGACCAGAGTACTTAAGCAATGGCCTTTCCTTCCGAGTCACTCGTGTACCCTGGCAACAAGTCCGAGCCGATACAGGAGGTCGAATCGTGAGTGACGCGGTCTACAAGAGACTCAATCACAATGCATCTAGACGAGCTTGGCTCGACTTTATGAAGGATGTCGTCGTTACCCATCACATGACCTACCATGTGTCAGGCTTCCACAAGCGAAATGTCGTGGAGCTACTTGGTTTGGGCTGGGAGCGTGTGATCGACGACGTCCTGGGAGAACCAACGCTTGCACCGGTCATCGCTCTTGAGTACGCCACGTTCGGCACCCTGCAGGATTTATTCTACTCTTCGTCCTTTCTCTCTTCCTATAAACGCAAACTAAGGCTTCTTTCCGATGTCGCCGAAGGCATACGGGCGTTGCACTTTTCGAACGTCATCCACGGCGATGTCAAACCGAAGAATATATTGGTGTGCAAAGATCACGCCCATGGCATCATTGCCAAACTTTGCGACTTCGGCCTATCCATCATTGATCCAGGCTCCGGTCCCGAATTACAATGGCTTCCCGGTGGTACAGTGATGTATCTCGCCCCTGAAGCTGGGAATCCCGTCCTGAAAGATCGATTGAAATACACTGATGTGTACTCTTTTGGAATTGTGGCTTGGCAGACTCTGCTTGGGGGCACCATTCCGTTCTTTTCTCCGCGATTCCGAGACGGTGAATTTCTTTCTGAGGTAGATGTGCGAAACTTAAAGACAGGGAAACACGACGAGTTAGCGGCTCTTTATGGGATCCATGTTGACTCGGACCAATTCTCACGCATCAATCAGGGTGAAGAACTTCAACTTATAGAGACCTATGAGCCGCCGAATGACCCTGTCAACGATCTTCTCATTGCGATGGCAAGCGAGACTTTGGGCCAGATGACCTCGTCTATGGTTACTGATCGGAAGGAGGCAGCTATTCCTGCCTCTGAACTACCCACACTACTTTCGGTGCTCCAGATATCACTGAGCAGCTGTCCGGTACATCGCCAACTTGAAAGTGTCTTGATATTATTCGGGTACGTATTCTATGACCTACCTACCATCATTTAGGACGTTGCTAAAACCCACCAGGAAGCCATTGGAGCAACGTCAAATCATGATTTCCAAGATTAAATGGGAAGCTAAGGTAGAGCGGGTACGTATTTTAATACTTCTATGCAACCATCGTCTCAACCCTAGTATAGCTTCTCATTCCGCCAGGCACTCCAAGAAAATCTTCAGTACCAAACCGTTACAGCACGATCGAAGGAGCTGTATTCATCCATCTTCGAACAATTCTTCGTGATCCTTCAACGCAACGAGAAATACAGAGACATGAATGCGCTCGGGCACTGGGATGTCGTCCTTGCTCGCCATCTAGGCTCATCTCTCGTGGAGTACTACCTCTGGAAGTTTCTTGGAGGTGACCGTACTGAAAAAACCCGCGCGTCACTTCTCAACTGCTTAGCGCTCTGCAGCTCCGCCGAAGACCTTGACATGTGCTCAGCTGGTTTGAGCATTCATCAACTATTAGGTTCCGATATGAAATGGCCGGCCCTCTATATCGCCGGCACTGCCTTAGCAATTCTCAAAGGAGATAACAATTTCTGGAACGTCCAGCACCCGGACTCCTCGAAGTTTCAGGTAAAAGTAACAAGCGGCCTCATACGGCGATTCCAAGAGGAACAGATTGATGCACAACAGAATCGGGTCGGAGCCCATGTCCTGTTGAAAGCGGACGTTGGACCAGTCGATGTTGATGTCCAAAACAGGAATGGGGATACGATGCTCAATCTGGCATGTCAATCAGCCAACTTTCTGCTCATCTTTGAACTCCTCGCAAACCACGGCGCTTCCGCTTCGATTGCAAACAATTACGGTGAAGAACCCATCCATTGGCTGCACCAAATTCCCTCCGAGAAATCTGAAGTTATGGAGGCTATTACTGTCCTCCTTGCCCGAGCCGGAGCAAATGTCGAGTGCTATTCGCCGCCTCGCTTCGGAGAATACTGTCACTCATTCTCAAATCACTATCTCTTCCCCACGCCATTGTTACGCGCCGTCGCAAGACGGAATACGTCCGCCGTTTCATGTCTTGTCAGGTCGGGGGCTGAGGTTTCCACAGTAGCAGGAAGCATTTGTGCTGGGATGAGGATGTCTCCCCTTTCACTCGCAGCATCGATGTCGGAGTATGAGTGTTTAGAGGTCATGTTTCCCTACTGGTCAGGCAAATCCAACACCAACGATCCCGACAACACTGAGGTAAACGGGCTATGGGAATCTGCGATTGGCGGTCTTTCCGGTAGAGAACGGATCAAACTCCATGGCGGCCAATACGCCACAAGCGTCAAGCGTACCCTGGAAGTCATGACCAAATATCTTGGACCGTGCTATCTAATTCGTAATTCCCAACCTAGCATTGTTTACGCTGTGGAAGGCGGCGACTTGGTCTGGGTTGAAGCACTGCTACAGAAGCTCTTCTCAGAGCCCAGGAAAGCCGTCCTCACTGACCTCCAAAGGGCCCTTGAATGCGCGACTGAGCAGGGCTATAAGCACATTGTGAAGAAGCTCATGGAATATGGGGCTCTGCCTCTTCTACCTCATACTTGGAGCCTGCAAAGTTACACAATTGGAAGACCCGGTAGATGGAATGAGGAACTTATTGATTGCCTCACGGAAAGGATGTTTGAATCCGGTCACATCTGCGCAAAAACCCAATGCTCCCTCCACTTTTGCGCAAATGGTGGTGCCGATTCCGCTCATATCGCTGAGGAAATACTGAAACGTCCCGTGGTCAACAAATGTCTCATGCCATTCTTGCGAGACGCGAATGACCATGGACTACCGCATTTCGTTACTGCTATGATTGAGGGGATTTATCCACAACTGGATCGGCCGGACGAGGAACATCGTACCCCTCTCTATAACGCAATAGCGAACGGAGAGTTGAAGTTGGCGCAGTACTTCATTGACTGCCATGCTTCGTACGAGGTGGACGAGTTGTCACTCACAGCGCAAATCTTCGAAGATGGCCGGACCTCACTTCCCCAGCAGATTAAGTTTCTTCTCGATCAGAGACATCGCAAACCCGCCTTCAACGTTACACGGCGCATCTTTGGGCGGATCCAGCGACGGCCAGTATTGACCCTTCCATCAGCAGCTGGGTTCCAGGACTGGATATTGGAAGAGCATACCGTCATAACTGCAATGGCTGAAGCTTGCAGAGCCTTTGATGACTTCAACAAGAAGCGATGTTGGCTGGCCGTTCTGGAAGTCTTCAATACCCCTGAACAGATTCTCATGAAGGCGGGGGACGGAAGAGACGCCCTCGAGATTGCTATTGATGCTGCGGACCACGTTTCTCTTCACATGCTTGTGGACCGGCTCAAGAAGCATCCCAAGGCCTTTGAAGATTACACAGTAATTGATAGGATCCGCGACATCATCCTCGCCGAGCCTCCACCTCATGTGGCTGATAGCCCGATGAAGAAAAAAATCATCTCCTACCGCTGCGATCTTGGCGACATGATGCGGACGATGCTTGCTGCCGGGGACAAGGGCCGAAATGACCGGTCAGATCTCTGCGAGAGAATACTACAAATTATAATCGATGAGTTTCCGATTCTTGCTACGGGATTCTCGCAGCGAGGGAGTGGCCACGAGTCCACGAAGGAGTTCACGAGTGACGCTGAGAGGTTTTGCAATGCGCTTGTCACGGCGTTTTATTGCTGCCGACATCGCACAGCGTCCGCCTGGAATACCCTTGTGGGCAGACTTGAGACTGGGATGAAGATGATTCTGTCAGAATATTTTGAAATTCAGATTCAGCGGTGGGAGCTCGTAGGCCAGAGAGGAGGCAGAGTCGTGCTTACTTCCAAGCAAATACGTCCATCACTACAGACTCCACGGCCAGTCACAGAGAAGGGCAAGCAGCCGGACCGGAACTCTACTCAACGTCTTACGTCGACAATGTCACGGGAAAGTCAACTGTCAGTCACAGCGAAAGTCATGGAACTCGAACAGACCCGTCTTCGAGGCAAGGCTTCGACAACGTCACAAGAAGTCAAGCCTCTACTCGACTGGAACATGTACCGCAAACTCGTCGTCACTAAAATACGCGCTAGTGGTCCTAGTCCGCAAACGCTACCAAACTTTGCAAACATACCGGCACAGTATTCGATGCTGAAGCGCCTTGGTCTCGTCAGCGGAACTCGGATCTCCATCCCAAGTGCGGACTACTTCGTGTCGATCACGCTCCGTACTTCGTGTCCAAACCGCAACATTGAACTCGTCCCTAGACTAGATAAACCGGACCGAGGATATTACCTCAGCCCTTCCCCATCTCGAGATGCCACCGCTCTCCAAGGGGATAAGAAAATCCAGGAGAACAAGACGAAGTATTTCGAACATGTTATTCGTCAAATCAATCCGAGCGCACGGAATATTGCACGGCAGGAAATGGTCGAGATGCTTATGGATATGACCAAAGCGCATGTGGATAGTCTTGTTGATACGAAGGCGCTTAGTGAGATGGATGAAGAGGATATGCACCCTTTGTTTGGGAAGGTCAGGATGAGGGATGCACAGGGAGATGGGTATAGGGATTTGCCGGTCGAGGCGTTTACTAAGGGTTCGAGGAAGCTTGCACAACAGATGTTGAAGGAGTATAAGAGGGTTGGGCGGGAGTTGCCGGAGGAGTTGAAGAGGGTACTTGATTTAATGGAAAGTAATAATGATAACGATGAAGAAGAAAAAGGAGAAGGAGGAGGATGGTGTGTTTAATTATGTTTCTGCGAACTTTTTAGTGTTGATGAGAATGGACGGCCCAGAATGTGACGAGGAACCAGAACACTGGCTGATCCTCTTCTTGTAACTGGAGAGAGATAGGTGACTATTTGCAGCCGCATCTGCGGGAGTAAGGTGAATTAGAGGCGCATAACGGTCAATAATGGGTGTTAGTGGGAGTCGCGCGACTTGTTTGGACTACATGAGCAAGTACTGTAGCAAGCATTTGGTGGCGACGTGCATACGGTGACAGGGAGGGCGGCTGACCCGTACTGGCCACACCCTTGTAAGGTGGCGAATTCTGTAGCTGTTTTTAGAGAGTTAAGTTGGTTGACTAGAGGCATGGTCAAGGTTAATTTAGATCGCAAGGCTACGGGGCTAAAATCGGCCCGCTTACCAAGTCTCCGCACAGCCATAAGCCTGCCAGCTACAAGCTTGGCTTACTTAATAACATATATAAATTATACGGAGGCAGCGTTACCTTAGAAGCTCAGACTAAGAAATTTAATTACAGATATAGGAATATCCGCACCGTCCGCTAAGCTGATTTAGGACGGTAATCGTTTTCTTAGTCTAAGGCCCTTTAGCGAGATTTATAGAAAACTTAAATATTATTTATATAAGAAGACCTTATTAACTTTAACAAAATTAATCTACCCTCCCACAAGACCTGTCAACATAAAAATTACGCCAAATTATAGAGAAAAGCCTACTCTATAAAGCTATAAGATCTTCAGCTCCTTATACGCGCGCGACATTAAGAGGAATTTATCGCGGTAGAGGCCCTAATTCTACCTTTACACTGCCGAGCCGCGCAGTAAATACTAACGCTGAATACTTACGCCCACGCCGCCAGCCCTCTGCGTAGAGCTATAGAGCTTTGTGAGAGCTCTACGAAATAAAGCTTAGGGGGAGACCTACATAGAGCTCTATATAAAGCTCTACCAAAGCTCTGCAAAAGCTCTGTATAAAGCTCCGCACAAAGCTCTGCCTAAAGCTCCGCACAAAGCTCCGCTCAAAGCTCCACTCTACACTCTGCTCTACGCTCTATACAAAGCTCTGCTTTGCGCTCTGCACGAAGCTCTACTCTGCGCTCTATACGAAGCTCTGCTTAGCGCTCTGCACAAAGCTCTGCTCTGCGCTCTGTATAAAGCTCTGCTCTGCGCTCTGCTTAAGGCTCTACTTAAAGCTCTGCTCTACGCTCTACTCTACGCTCTGCCCGAAGCTCTACTTGAAGCCCTATATAGAGCTCCAAAGCTCTACTAACACGCAGCACTAAGATACTAGGAAGGTTCTACAATCGCTCATATAAACGCCTGTACAAACGCCTATATAATCGTCTCTACAAACGTCTACACGTCTACACGTCTGTATGTCTACACATATGCATATCTACACGTCTATACGCCTACACGTAGCTCTGCACAAAGGTCTATATAAAGGCCTACATAAAGGTCTGCACAAAGGTCTGCACAAAAGTCTACACAAAGGTCTGCACGAAGGTCTGCACAAAGGTCTGCATAAAGGTCTACACGAAGCTTTATACAAAGCTCTATACAAAGCTCTACTAAGGCTCTATATAAGGCTCTACCTAAAGCTTCCCCCTAGTAGTAGCAGAGGCACTCTAGGCTAAGGGAGGATATTTTCAAGGAAGGACCCTATTTGTATCACTCTATATAATATAAAGCGTCTTCCAGGTGGTGAGTCTTTCATAGGGCACGTAGTACTATAGACATATAGTGCTAGTATGCTTAGTGTGGATATAACTAAGTTGTATTAAGTAGGCCGCGTAGGCCTCTATATACTCTATAGAAAGTGGTCTAAGCGATAGAAGCGAAATAGGTTATATAACTGGGTCCTATAACCTATTCGCATTCAAATAGACCCAATTATAACACCTACTAAGTATTGCAATAGCTTTAAGTAGCAGATATATATATATCTGTATAGTTTTATCTATATTAGTAGACTATTTAATAAGATACAATATATGCTTACGCTTTTAATAACGCGTTTTTTAACTTTAACAAAATTAATATTAGGACCAAGAGATAGCCGTATAATAAAATTTATACTATTTAGAAGCCCTAAGTCATAAAAAAAAAGTAACTACGTATAGTAATAATAACGCATTATATAAATAAATAAACTCGATATCCGTAATATCCATTTTACAGATTTTGCTTACGGTTTTAATAAATCTCGCTAAACATTCTCAGACGTAATTTTGCAATTTGGAAGACAGCGTAGGTTATTTTAACACTAGCTAAAAAATCACGTCTAAGCTCGCTAAGGTAAGAGGCAGCGGTCAAAAGTTCCTAGCCCCCTCCCCTATTATGGTGGCGTGCGCTAGCCTTTAGTGGCTTAGTATGGCGTAAGTAATACTTAGCGCATACCACGGGGTATAACTCTTCCCTTAATACTATACTCCATAAGCTTTTAAAATACATTAAATCCTTATTATATCTTACTGTTTATAATAGGTAATTTATACGATATCTATATAAGGTCTTAGGCCCCTACTATAAAGATTTATAGCAGCATAAATGCCAACATTTAAGCCGCCACTGGAATAAGCGTCTCCCACATTAAATCGGTTGTCTAAGAAGCGCGAAATCGTGGCCAAAAGCTGTATAATTCTTAATATCTACCTTAGAGATGCACCTCAACCAGGTCACCTAACCAACCATACATCTACTAAGATGCGAGAAGTTATTAAGGTCCGTTATAGCCCTTCCTAATCCAGAACGCTAAAAAAGCGGTTTTATAGCTTATTGGTGGCGCATTTATAGCGTAGGGGGGCCAGGAACTTTTAACTGCTGCCTCTATACGGCGATAATTATATAGGACGTACGGGGTAGTCTCACACTAGCCAGAACTGGTAATTGCTTTAATTAAAAGTACTAACTGGGGTAGCGACCTTGCATAAATTTACGCGTAACAGTATGCATAAAGCTAATAATAACTTCCTATATTGTAATAAGGCTCTAAGGCTTGAATACAACCCTTATATATATATTGTAAGTGGTAAGAGCTTAATAGTAGTGCTATAGCAAAGGGACATTATTTTACCACAAAAGAAGGCTCTAAGCAAATTAGGTAAGAAGGCGACGATACTAATATAATTTATAGGTTAGAAGGGTCCTAAATATTTAAAAGTAGCCATAGTATACAATTTATACATAATTCTAGTAGAGCTCAACGTGTGCGTAGAGTTATAGTCGCTTAAAGTTAAAGTACCCCTTATTTTTTACAGCACGGTAGGTTTTGCGTTACATGGGGACAGACGTTATTAATATAATTTTCTATTAAACTGCTCTACGATTTACTATGCTTGGCTACTTCTCTATTATAATACGTCTTAATTCTATCTAGCTTCCTTAGGTTCTACGCTAGAGTTAGCGCTAATAAAGCCATATATAATCCGATTATTCCAATTGTAAATTTGGCCGTCACGGACCAGTGTCCGCTTTGCGCAGTATAGACACTAATAAGCGTTGCGAATAAGCTAGTAAACGAATTAAGCAGACCAGGCCTTTATCCAATAAGTTAATACACATTCTCTATATAGCTATAAATGACTTATAAGCATATCCAAGTAATTAGCTATATATAATTCTTCCACTACTTCCGCTATAACTAGTATGTGCTAACTGTTCTAACGATACAGCAAACGCCTGCTATAGGTAGAAGCGGCACATTTTTAATAGTATATTAGACGAATTTCCCTTTTTCACTATTATTAAGACTATTAGAATTTTAAAGAGAGGTAAATATACTAGGGAACACAACATATCCTATAAGGATAAGCTAGGAAAAAATTGCAGCAAGGGCATTATACTAAGTGGAAGCTTTATTTGCCTAGACAGACATTACTATATAAAGTGTTTACATAGTAGGTGCTTTATAAGGTATATATTTCTTATCTTAATTTAAGGCTTTGGGGTTTCTAGGAATAGGTTAAGGTTAGGTATATTAGGCGGTAGAGGGAACGCTAACTAGTACACTTATTATAGATATTATATAGTAGTAGAGCTAGTTTAACTTAATAAGCTATACTTAGTGCTATAGAGGGCCTTTTTATAATTGTAATTTATAAGGGGCCCAATTCCGGTCCCTTTATATCTATAAATAAACTTTGGCTATATCCGGACCTAGATAACTAAAGGAAACAAGCTTATTTACAGTAGAGGGTACCTATTTTAGGGCACCTTATAAGAGTCTTAAGCAATAGTGGTTAACAAGCTGTGCATATTCTTAGCAGTGGCTTAGTAAACATTAGGTATACCATATTCCCGCCTTATTAAATTTAACACTTAGCCTTTTGGTAGTAAACTAATTTCTAAGGCTATATCTACTCCCTCGCCGCCTTTACTATCTTGTTAACCATCCTTATTTACCCCCTTTTACTTATTAACGAGGTTTAAGCTTTCCCTATAATAGCTATTATTAATTTCTTGCATTCGACTACAAATTACTACTATAGCTAATAGATATTTTAAAGAGCTAATATGTTCTCCCAAAAGTATAATAAGTATAGGAGAAATATGGTCTAATATAATTAAACACACTTATGCTCTAGATATTGGCGCTTAAAATAAATTAGGAAGGAACAAGGGAGATATAACTAGGAAACACTATAACAATTTAGATATTTTCCTTAGTTCTGTATTCTAGGACTTTATAGTTGTATAGAAACTCCTAGCAGAAGCTAACGCGGTATTACAAGGCCTAGGGATTAATAGATTTATTAGTAAGGTTAGATCTAGTGCTTCGCCAGCTATAGGGAGGCCTATAGCAGGTAAGGATTTATACATATTTATACTATAGGCACTTACGTTATACTATAGATTTAATAACACCCTATCTATGCTTCTGTGCTTAGAAAGTTATAAGCATCGCCTTTTAAAACCCACATGGACTCTAGATACTTAGAAAGAGCGTAACATCCTAGAATTTAGGGAAGGAACAGGAAGAGTAAAATATAGTTCTCCTTACTTTACCACTCTTACTAGTGCGCGAGTAAATATACTAGTATATAACAATTTAATAACTCCTTAACTCTAAAACTGTGTTTTAGGAGCTTTAGTATGCTGTTCTAGTCTTATAGTACTATCTAAACCTAATGCTTAAGTAGGAGCATTTTCCCGGGATTTTGTGCTAGTAGAGTGGGAGCGACATCCTACCGCAAAAGGGTTATATACTAAACACTTAAGCATTATGCGCACCACCCACGTCGATCTTAGCACAGTTAGTATAAGTATAGGCTGCAACGAAAATAGCTCTCCCTTAAGTTTTGCTATACTATCAAATTCATATTTATTATGGGTAAGGGAAATAGCAAATTATCTACACCCTATATAAAGGCATAAATGAGTATATGGAAATTTGGAATCTATAAACTACTTAAGAGGCTAAATAGTAGGAGAACTGTTATGTCCTGGAGGTCTTATAGTATATGCGTCTTGCAAACCTTAGTTTACTTATAACTACTATATTTAATCTCTAATCGCATAGCCACGTTTAATGTTTATTATCTAGATATTCACCCCTAAAATATATTATATTTAGTACTTAATTAGGAAAAATAGTGTCCCTCTCTAATTCCAGAATTAAAAGTATAGTGTTTGTCCTATTAGCAATAACGTTCTTAAAACATGTTTAAGGGCTTAGCATACGTTTATTTATATTATATATCTTTATCCTTTCTCTTTTTCTTATATACTCTATTGCTACTTGCCTTACCTCTAATAGCTTAGAGGGATTAACTAGGAGGCTATATACTAAACTCTAAGTACCGCGTTCTATAATCTTAAAGTCTATTTGGATTTTTTGGGTCTCTATTCTCTGGTTAGAAGTAGAAGTTAAGTTAGCAGTATCTATTACTATAGAATCTATATTATCCCGCGCAATATAGGTGTTTTTACTAACTTCTATTTAGTCTTGCCGTGTTTAATAGTTGTTTTAGGGTGTAGTTTTTAATGCCTAATCTTCTTCTACTAGTTCTTGGCCTACTAGTTCTATAAGTTTGTCTAGGTTAATCTAGGTAATTCATCTTTGGTCCTGCTCCGCTATTAATGGAGGCTTTTATCCTCTTGCCAGTCTCTTCTACTCCTCCCTTATAGTCTTTTCTTCTTTCCTTACTTGTATCTCCTGTATCTGCCTTTCTTACTCGAATATAAGCCTCTCTTGCTTAGCCTATTACTGCCTCTCCTCTTTAAGCCTCTCCTACTCTATTCTCTCTTGTTCTAGCCTCTTTTGCTTAAGCCTTTCCTGCTTAAGCCTCTCTTGTTTAAGCCTCTCTTGTTTAAGCCTCTACTACTTAAGTCTCTCCTGCTTAAGTCTCTTCTGCTTAAGCCTCTCCTGCTTAAGCCTTTCCTGCTTAAGTCTTTTCTGCTTAAGCCTCTCCTACTTAAGCCTTTTCTGCTTAAGCCTCTCTTGTTTAAGCCTTTCCTACTTAAGTCTTTTCTGCTTAAGCCTTTCCTGCTTAAGCCTCTCCTGCTTAAGCCTCTTCTGCTTAAGCCTTTTCTGTTCAAACCTCTCCTGCTTAAGCCTTTTATATTTAAACCTCTCCTACTTAAGCCTCTCCTGTTTGAGCCTCTTCTGCTTAAGCCTCTTCTATTCCAGCCTCTCCTACTTAAGCCTCTCTTATTCCAGCCTCTTCTGCTTAAGCCTCTCTTGTTTAAGCCTCTCTTGTTCAAGCCTCTTTTATTTAAGCCTCTCTTGTTTAAGCCTTTCTTGTTCGAGCCTCTCTTATTTAAGCCTCTCTTATTCGAGCCTCTCTTGTTTAAGCCTCTCTTGTTTAAGCCTCTCTTGTTTAAGCCTCTCTTATTTAAGCCTCTCTTGTTTGAGCCTTTCTTGTTTAAGCCTCTCTTGTTTAAGCCTCTCTTGTTTAAGCCTCTCTTGTTTAAGCCTCTCTTATTTAAGCCTCTCTTGTTTAAGCCTCTCTTGTTTAAGCCTTTTCTATTTAAGCCTCTCCTGCTTAAGCCTCTTCTGCTTAAGCCTCTCTTGTTTAAGCCTCTCTTGTTTAGCCTACTGCTGCCTTTCCTAATTAAGCCTTTCTCGCTTAAGCATTACCTGTTTGGGGATCTATACTTGCCTGTAAGTTGTACCACCGTTAATATTAGTGCGGTTCGGCTTTCTAAAAAAGGCGAGGTATACAGATCTTTAGATAAAAAATAATGTTATCTTATTAGATTATACCCTATTAGTATATAGCTTATCTAGAAATAGTAAAAGCTTATCTTGTTTATAATTATAAATTTTTAGAATCCCGCATCTCTTTAGTGACCTATTAGAATAATTAACATTAACTATAGCTTTTATTTCCTCCTCTAATATCTCTTAAGTGGTAGAAAAGAAATCTACTATTCGCTCTATAAAGCCCTTAAAGGCGACAGGATTATATTACTAGCGGCCTAGTTTTCTAGCTTCCTGTAGAGCTATACGGGCAATCTCCCTATTAGCAGACCACTGAATTAAACTATAGATTTGGTTGGACTTAAATCCTAATTAGTAGGCAAGAGCGGCAAACTTATATAGGGCAGTCTTACTTAGATTATTAGTTAGCTTCGCTAATAAATCATTCCTTACCTTTTTACGCTGCGCTAGGATTTTAAGGTGATCGTATATAGCACTTATCCATATCTGTTGGCGTCTAAGGTCTACTTAATCTGCTTAACTTCCTAGCCTAAATACAAACCTGGATTTGGACTCTTGGATCACATATTAATTGGTCCGCTGGTTTATATTAGAGAATATTTACTGCAGGGTATAGGATAAGGAGTCCTTACCTAATAGCGGTATTAGTTGTTTTATGCAGTTAGCTGGGCCTTATAGGTAATTAAGATTCTTAAAAAAACTAAAGAAGGGATTAAGCAGTTGGTGGAAACAGAGAGCACTTTACTCTATATAACTTTATAATCTTGCTTGTTGAAATTACCGAAGATCTGGCTACGCCGTAACTGGCTATACAAAGCTCTAGCATCTGCGCTGTATGCTCTAGAAGCAGTGAGCTCTAATACTATTATAATAGCTCTATCCACCTTCTGTATTGCCTGTCTGTTACTATTAAAGATCTTTAACCAGATATACCTAATATAATTAAGATAACAGAGAATTGGCTATTTAAATATTATTAGCAACTTACAGCGCCTAGATATAAATCCTTACCTTATCGCATCCTATACTAAACTATATGTGTATAGTGCTTAGTCTTATGCCTCTTCTAAGCCTAGGAACATCTAGTTGCAAGTTAAATACCGCTCTGTATTCTGGGCGATTTAATATACGCTTTAGATTCTGCTTTTTCTAGTTAGATATGGCGGCCAAATAAGCCTACTATTGTTCCTTAAAGTATATATTCCCTGACAATTGGTACTGGCGAATTTTATAGTAGATTTTACTATCGTTAGGCTTCTTCTTATAAGAGTACTCTTTAATTATAGTTGTCTTTAGTTCGTGGTTGATATCTAGATATAATTAGAGTCAGAGCCTACTGTGTATATAAAACGGGAATTTCCTACCTATAAGATATAGATCTATAATCCAGTGCTTGTCTCCTAGAGGAAGGAACTTAGCAGCTATTTAAACCCAGTATAGGCCGTGTAGATACTCTAAACGGAAATTAGGAGGAAAGCTTAGCTTTATATAATTATTACATAGATAACCTATTAGCGCCTCAGCGGAAGTTTCTAAAAGTTAAATAGCAGTATTAAGCTGCTCCTAATTAATAACGGTAGGAAGATAATTTTAAATATCTAGGCGATCGTAACTATTCTTCTAGAAGAAGTTCTTAAGTCTCGCTATATTTACCTCGTCCTTTTTATATGCGAAATGCAGTACTTTAAGATTAACACTAGTAGTACCTCTATACTTAATCCTCCTCTTTGCTGTAAATCTTTGTTTATGCTTAAGGAATCGTGCCCCCTGCATATCTATATGGCCTATTTAATAATATTTGCTACGGGAGAACAACTGGCATAAGTTTTTAGCTACGCTTTAAATATTATCCTTAGAACCCAATTCTGGGACCCTCTATTTTTAGCTAACTATAGTTAGGGGATCCTGGTTACGTCTAAAGAACAGCTACATCTGGAGAATTATTAGATGCCTAATTGGCCTAAAATAACTGGTCCTCTTAGCAGCGCCAAATAGGAAACCACGTTTGGAGAACAGCTATGTCCGGAGATTGGATATCCAATTGGCCCAAAATGATAGTCCTCTTAGCAGCGCTAAATAGGACACTATATCTGGAGAACAGCTATGTCTTAAGAATAGCTATATCTGGAGATTAGATACCCAATTGGCCTAAAATAATTGGTCCTCTTGGCAGCGCTAAATAGGACACTATATCTGGAGAATAGCCACGTCTAGAGAATTATCGGATGCCTAATTGGCCTAAAATAATCGATCCTCTTAGTAGCGCCAAATAGGACACTATGTCTGGAGAATAGCTATATTTAGAGAACAGTTACATCTAGAGAGCAAGAACGCTACGTCTAATAGCCATATCTAGAATAGCTATATTTGGAGCAGTTATATCTAGAGAATAACTAGTCTAACAAATGGTTATATCCGGAGAATAATAGTCTATAGAGTTATAACTAGTCTAAGTCTTACCTATTTTGCCTTCTTTCTACCGCGCCTGATATATCTCATTACTATAGATTTAAACGCGGTACTTTTATTAATATAGCCTTAAGAAGAAGTTTGTGAAGCGCCTCTAAATATAAGTGTGATATAAATCTATAATCTAATATTGTCAAACTGAATTGGATTTCCTTACCACTATTTTACTACTGTCTTTAAGTCTAGAATTTAAAACGCCTATAGATAAAACCTTTACCTTATAGCATCTAGAGCTGCTTTGGCACTCTCTTTTATAGTTAAGCTATGTTAAAAAGTAAGTATAAGGATACTTTATATATAAGATATAAGGGTATTACTTACGAGATATAATCTATAGTTTAGCCCTAAACTTCTAGAAGTACTTCTACGGCTGCTAGGACTTAGCGTCTTCTGTTTAAAATAGAAATCGGCTGGAAAATCTAGCTTTAAGTAGCCGTTATATGGATCTAACGGCTGCCTCTTAGTAGATTAATAGGAATAATTAACGGCGATTATTCTCCTCCCGAACTTCTTAAGTCTCTTAATATTATTATTACTAGCTCCCTCAAACCTTTAAATGGAAAGTATAGCAACTTAATCTTAATGCTAGCCGCGCCTCTTTAATTAATGCTCCTTTTTGTCGCGAGTCTTCGCTTCTATTAGAGGAATTGTGCCGTCGTATCTTGAGATAACTCTTTAGGAGGAATGTATAATCCGCCTTAGAGAATAGGCCACTTATGGCCTCTTATCTATAGTACTCACTATTCTAAATCTGTTACCCGCTATAAGTTCCTTCTATGCTTTAAATAAAAACCTAGGGGTCTAATTCCGGACCCCTATTATATTTATTGCTTTTTTCCTTTAGCAAATTATAAGAGGTATAAATCCATCTTTTATACCTATTCTTTAGCTAATAATAATATCGGAAAACAGACTTTCCTATTATTATATACCGCTTAGGATGATCTCTACGCCCGAAAAACGCTATACACAGATTGATTTGGAAACACTTAAGACACGTTCCTAGACTAGCTTCCTTAATCGACTTATAGAAGGTAACACCCCTTATAATCGCGATGCTTTAGCTAAGAAAAGACTCTACTCCCTAAATAGGGATAATGTGGATCCTAAGACTGGCCTATAGCGTTTTAGACTCCCTAAAGCTATTAGATCTGGGGTTAGGGTATATAAATACGTAAAAACAAAACATAGATCTCTATAGAGGATCTATAGGAAGACCTATCAGCTGCAACTTGGTATTAAAGATTAGGTCATAGTGGCTAAGAGGAGAGATCCCCCATCTAATATCACAATAAGAAGTGAGCGGAAAGATCCCCTATTAAATCTCATTATAGTATGGAGTTTTTCAGGACCTAATGTTAAAGAAAAGCTCCGTAAGTTCTAACAGATATAATACGCCAACTTCGTCTCTGCTTTTAAGGTTTTTAGATTTAAGAAGACTTCCTATATTATTTTTAAGTTTATGGCCTACTCTCTATACTATGTCGCTAGCAATCCTCTCCTTAACGAAATTCACTTAGCTATAATACTTGGACAGGTAAAAACCCAACAGCGCAATAACTATTAAGTAGGGCACTAACTATAGCAAATACTTAATAGGCTTACATACCTCGCAATAAAAGGATTAGAGTATAGTTCGCTAAGTTATTTAAATATACTTATTTATCTATATGGAGATATAAAAATCGGTTAGTAATTAGCTTGGTTTTAAAACCGCCTTTACTAACAAAATGTTATAGCGTATTAAGAATATTGCTATACCCGCCTATTACAAAACGCTAAACCTGGAGATATTAGAGCGCTAAGTAATATTATTATAGAACTAATACAGGGATATGTTAAAGAGGAGCGAGCTATTGGCATAGATAACCTATATTATTAGCCGCCCGACTCTAACGCCGCTAGATTCCTCTCTAAGATAACCTCTACTACTTCGGTTATTAAGTTAATAAAGGTACGTTAGAGCTTCATTTCCCGTGCTATTATCTACTGATATTCTCTAGTATCCGTTATTACAACTTCCTTAGCAAAAAGAAGTGCTTATAGGATTAGTATCTTTTACTACTATTAGGGCGCGTATAGGTTACAAGTATCCACCAGAATAGGTAGCTTATCTTAAACATTTTCCATCTCGCGAGTATACTTAGAAATTTTGCTAGATTACCTGTATTAATAGCTAATAAAGTAGTAATGTTTTTACTTAATTCTAGCTAGTGACTAGGATTCTATTACTAGGTCTATTATTAGGTTCCTAGTTCTAGACCTTTTACTAGGTTCCTAATTCTGGTCCCTTTCTATTTTTACCTTTAACGGATCTTTGGGCATCCCTTAAATCAACAAGTTTTCCGCTAATTTTTACTATACTTCGCTAATTCCTTTTCTTCCGCCCTTAAATAATAGTCCGTATTATTATGGAAATCACCCAAGTATATGCTATAGCTATAGGTAGCATCTTTACTTTTCTTATCCTTGTTCACTTCCGTCCCTATATATAGTTATTTTTAAAAACTACTTCTCTTCTAGTATCTTAATATCTTACCTATCCGCAGCTAATCCGCCGCCATCAATATTTAGGTCTATAGAGTTAGGCCAATATCCTTTTATAGTTATTTTATATTACGGTGAATGCGTTTTATATTGGCTTTAAAGTCCAGGATATCTAGATTGCCGGTTTATAAGCCGCAAATCTCTTATTAATTAATATAATCCTACTTTTCGCTAGTTCTTATCTTAACTTTCTTGCAAATATACTTAGGGTTTCTCTAAACACATACCAACAAATTTATTGCTTAGTTGGGATAATGTCGTTTATCCTTCTACTCTTTTACGTTCTTACGGTAATAGCTAGCCGAAACTCTTTCCCTTTATATATAGCGGAGAATATATAGGGAGTTATTATAAGCCTTATTCCCTCTTCCCCCTTTCTATAGAACTAATACCTTACTAACCGTATCTAACACTGTATAGGGGGGATTATTACTGTGCTTTCTTCTCCTGCTCTCTTATCCTTTTCTCTATAGGCCATTATACGAAATATTTATCCGCGTATACTAAGTATTAGCAATCCTTTCTGCCTATTCTATTTAGTGGCACTTAACATCAAAGCCGTTCCCTCCTTGGCTATATATCTATATCTTTATAATAACATTCCTTTCGACTCTTCTTCTACAGTCCGGATTCCTTATTTACCGAAATAGGGCTATAGGCTCCGGCTATTCTCAAGCTTATATCAGTTATATTAATAATATTATTAAAATACATCTAAGTTTATTTTAACCGTTAAGAATTAAAGCAGGGCAGTATATAGGTCTGTGGATTCCAGCAGTAAGTTTTTAGTCCTTTCTATAAACTTATCCTTTTACTGTAATGTCCTGGTCGGAAGGGGAACAGAATTCTTTAGATCTATTTATAGAGCCTTATAGAGGCTTAACCTAGAGATTACTATATCACAGCAAGACCTACTACGGCGGACCGCCCTGTCTAGCTCTATTTAGCGGGCTATACGGGATTAGCGCACTAGTAGGCGATTACAAGACTGTTCTTATAATATTAAGCGGTTTCGGCATAGCCGCGCAGTTGCCTTACCTTACTTAGCTAATATATAGGTATAATGCTTGCAAGACTCGCACCCGGCGAGTCCATTTAGTATGGTAATTAGAGACTATTAGTAAGCCCTAAATTATAGTTTATAAATTCGAAACTTATAATATATAGATATTAGGATCGCAGTGCAGTCTTTACTTAATAATGCTCTAACTAACGATACCTTGGATAATGGTTATGTTAGTAGCTTAAATAATATTATTATAGCTTACGCTAACTTAAAATAGATCCTCGGCATCTTAATCTATATTAGATTAGGAAGAATGGATAGGGTACTATTTAGCAAACATGCTATAGTATATAAAGGCTCTGCGAACCTAAAGATGATCCTCTAAGAAGAGAGGGCAGGAAAATATATTAAAAGGGTATAAGATAAGGCAGAGAAGCAAGGAGAAATGCTAGTTATAGATAAGATTTCCTACCTTATGCCACTCTTAAGCTGCTGACCGTTTATAGTATCGGGAAGCGATAAGCTATAAGATCGTCTATAGGACCTCATATATAACTACTTGGATAATAAAGTAAGGCTCCTTAAACTAGAATATTAGCCGGCGTGATTATAAGAGCTGCTTATAAGAGGGTGCGTCTAATTAGTGTTTAGAGTTGATATTAGATCTCACTTTCTTTCTTCTTGTTATAGGTACCGTTAAGAGGTTAAAATTTCCTTATTAGCAATTTATCTATAATTATAAAGCGGTGGTCACCGCTTCTATACCTAAAACTAAAGTAACCTAGCCTAGTAGATTGTTACGAAGTGAAAGAAATATAAGAGGAGTAGTACGTTGGTGTTAGAATAAGTAAAATAGACCAGTTCTTTAATATCTTAGCTATTAAAAATCAACCTTTTACCCACTAATACTACACCTCTAATCCTCCTATTTTCCGTCTCCTCCATATTTACCTTATTTAGATATTATCGCTTGTCTAATAAAGGGGTCGCATTTGCTGCTTCTGTCTTATAATCCCCCCCTTTAGGCTCTACTACGTTCTACTAGGCCTCTTCTTTGCAAATCCTTAAGTATTGGGTATTTGTAATAAATAAATACCGCAATTAGATTAAATAAGCTTTAGAGGTTAGAAAAGATACTAAATATATTAAGCTAATAAATAAATCTAATCTATCTTATTATTGCCATCCTAATTATTATAAAACTAAGGATATCTCTAGTAGTATGTTTAGTTAGATCTCTAATATCTTTTTAGTCTCTTTAATGAACTTTTCTAAATTCTTTATGAGCTGGATACCGAACCTGTTATAAATAATCTGCATATTACCGCGTCTCTAGTAACCCTTAGGGCAGTAAACAACTATCTTGCGACTAAGAGCATATAGACCAAGCTCAAGAAGGCTAATTAGCGATATGCTATTCTTATTAAAGAATATTATAATAACGTTAGCGCGGTCTAAATAATCAAGCTCCTATTCGACATACTTGCGGAACTATAGATTAGAAATTTCCTGTATCCAATCTTTACACCAATCATTACGGCGCGGGTTAAAAAAAGTAATAGGAAGATATAAGAGGGACAACGTCACCTTAGCTTACCAGTTGGTAGCAGAACCCATATTAATACTGCCAGCAAGGTAAACAGACTTGCTACAAATAGGCGGACGGGCCGGTGGCTTGCAAATCGTGCATATAGTAGATTCCGAGTTAGCTAACAATATGCTTATAATTACGCAATATTAGTAACTAACGGATAAACAAAACCCAATCCTTAGAATAGGTAAAACGATAGAATAGTTAGCATAATAAGGTAATAGGTAACGAAGTGTCTGTTAAACATAATTTAATATAAGGTGTTACCCCCATTAATAACCATTATATTGAGGCAATGTACTTTGCCAAGCTGCTTAAGTTAATTTAAGGGTCCCAAAATAGGGACCCTACTATAAATAACTCCTTGGGGTGCCCTAAAGCAGACCCCTATAATTTAAAGTTTAAGGGTTAAAATAGAAATTAGAAATAGTAAAGGGATCTCTTACTATATATCCTATAAATCTAGTAGGTTTTGGAGTTGCAAGTTACACTCTATAGTTATTTTAACCACAACTATATACCCTTTTACGGATATTAATGCTCTCCTTTATATAACTTCTATCGCTCTAGGAAGCTTTACCACCGTGGCACCCCTTTATTCCAATACTACAGCTATAGTAGGTGGTGGTCCGCCGAACAGTAGAGTACCAACTATAATATCTGCAGGTGCGATCAAAGAACTTTAATTAGCGCACTTCCTTGAAAATTTAGAGGTATCCTTTTTTAATACTAGCTTAACGGAAATTACAAAGTGGGGGACGAATAAATATCCTAACAATGCTATTAATGTTGTTAGTAAAATTGCTACTATAAGTATACTGCCACTTTAAAGTCTAGAAATATTACCTAACACCCTTATAGCAAGAAGAGGTCTACCTTAAAAGCCTTACAAACTTGCTTAAGGCCTATAACGCACTATTAATCTCTCCTTGTAATTACTCCTTCCTAATAAATTTGACTAAGGGGTTCTTTAAACTTACCTATCTTATAACCTTAGTAAGCATTGGAGCCACTATTGGACTTACTAAACAACTCGCAGTTACTAATCCTCTGCTTTTAAGATCGGTATTATTAATACTTACTGTTAAATCCCGCTATAATGCATTCTTTTATTATATCTAGGACAAAGTACCTAATCCGGCTCCATTTAATACCGGGATTAGCGATATATAGGCGTATAATCTCGCTCTTTTATTTATTGTTCCTAGATCTTGCCTAGTTAAAGTCTTATTGCCTATTTTACTGAGACTAACTGTTGCACAATTAACTAGTAGAGCGTTTAGTAACAGCACTAATAGACTATTAGAGAGGGAGTTTACGTGGGATCTAATACAAATGCTATTTGTTGCTAAAGAAGGTAAGCAACTTTTTATTAGATAGGTTAATCAGCTTAACGTGCCAGTGTATATACCTCTAAATATTACCACCTATGGGAGGGGGACCGCTTATATACCATAAGAAATGAACAGAGTAGCTTTTGCCGTAGTAACAGTGTAGTAGCCTAATAATGTCAATAATCTGACTCTTGCAACAATGGTAGGGCCGGTTATTATATTACCTTCCTAGAAGAAAGTAGAAAGGTCTTATTATATCATTATATAAAGTTTGGGTTTTTTTTATTTTCCTAATATTTTGATATTTAAACTATAGAATAGGGAGCATAAATAGTAAGGCTTGGTTCGTTTAATCATTACACGCAAAACGGCGTTAAAGTTAATAGCACTTTCTTATGCCACCACTAAGGAAACTTATAATTTGTTATAAAATATTTTTATTATTCTAAAGTATCTTAGTTAGTAACGTCCCTCCCTAAAGGGCGAAAAACCTCCTACGCCGAAATAAATCCATTGTTTAGGCACCTTAAATCTTTACCTCGTAAGTCTATAAAGTTATAATTAATGTATAAATGTTCTCTAGACATTTCTCCTTCCGAAACCAGTCTGTGGCGAGAAAAATACAACAGTCTTGGTTATGCTATTAATCGTTCTATTCTATCGACCTAAATCAGATTTCTTTGCCCCTTTGACTTAGTCACTAACCCCTTAACTTAGTCTCTAACCCCTTGACTTGGTCTCTAACTTAGTTACTCTTTTTGTGTATATATAGAGGCCCTAGAGCTATATTTAATAGATAGACTTCTTATTCTAAACCTGCGTATGGACTTTTGGTTAATACGTTCACAGCATACAGACCCGTATTAGCTTTACACTCCTACTCCACCACAACCATCTATATATTTAAGAATCAATATTTAAAGCCTTTTGGTCTTTGGCGGTGCTTAGGAAAGAAAGGAAAGGATCTTAGAATCTTGGATTTGTAATAGGGATACCTTGTAATATATATATAATTTGGGCAATTTAGAACTTCTACCCTATTATTTATCTTAGTGGGTGGATTTTATATGCAAATTAATCAATCTTGCTGTTATAACTAGGGTTGAGGAGTGGGCCGGCTAAAGGCCAGCCTAAAAGGAAAAGACTTCGCAGAGCTATAAACCTAATAGCTATATACTGGGCTTACCTAATTGATATAAATTACACCGTAATGATTATGTGATGCGTATAGGGTCGTTTTGCACTAGCTAGGATTAGTAATTACTTAGACCTCCTTAGTTTCCAAAATAGTTACTAAATATTTTAGAAATTTAAAGAATGGTAGATATTATAGCGCGGGAGTAGTAGGGAAACGCTAAGTCTTATGCTATCCTTTACTAAGAGATCCTAGCCTCCTATACCTAGACGCTATACCTAAAATTATCAAGCTATTTAATGTTACTAATTACTTCTTAAAATAGCTTAAGTTTATATAAGTTCTTGACCACTCTTGCTGAATAAAGGAAGTTTAATTTAGGCCCTATTCCTCTTAGCTATCTATAGGTCTTTCCTTATCTAAAAGGGCTATATTTTGGTTCCTTACTAGGTTCTAGTTTTTAGGCACTTAGTTTATCCCCTTGCAAGAATTATAGGTACGAAGAGGGCCTAGAATACGTCCTTATATAAGGCAACAAAGCGGATACCTAAGTATAGGTAACTAATTTTGGTTAACGGGATCCGTATTCTAGCCACTTGTAGAGCCTAAAAATGGGCCTTAAACTAGGTAACTACTTTCATTCTCTAAATTCCCAATAATGTAGAAAAAGGGATATAAAAGGAATAATGCTTTATTAACTACAGTAATTATATCCTACATATTTGCTCTGAAATTATCTTACTTATAGCGTTCTATTAGCTGGCCTAATATTACCACAGCTAGCTTCTCTAGAGCATACCTCTCTAGCCGTGACCAATTAATACTAACTAATTACAAGCCTTAAGTCCTAAACGACGAAGCGGATGTTTAAGTGGATAGGAGGCTCCTTCTAACCCATAGGTTATCCCGCCTGGTAGAAGAAACTTAACAGCAAGAAGTCCAAGGAGAGGAAATTAAAAGGAATCTTAAACTAGAAGTTAAGCTGGGAACTAAACTGGAAGTTAAGCTGGGAACTAAACTGGGAACTAAACTGGGAACTAAACTAGGAACCAAAACAGGAACTAAACTAGTATTAGTTCCTTTATCAGTTCTATATTCTCTCCAGGAAGTGGGGATACTAAAAGTACTTTACCTTTTTATAAGGAGCGTACTTACCAAACTCCTATAAATACAAGTACCGTAACTGGAAGAGGCGTACCGCTACTACCTCTCTTTCCGCTACCGCCTCTTAATCCACTATAACAGTATATAGGGCCTACTTCCGTTCTTACTGCTGCAGCCACTGTGCCTAAGAACTTATAACAGCTATTAAAGCCTAGTAAGTCTTCTTCCTCCTTATTAAGTCTATAGGGGGAATCCTTTAGTAAAAACGCTACTTTTTTACCTTTCTTACCTTTATAGCAACCTAAAACCCAATCTTAACTACTAAGCCCTAGAGAAGCTGCCGAGCCTAATATATCTTCCGCTTTGCCCCCCCCACAAATTGGCCCTCTATAGGAGGTTTGTATAAGGTGGGAAGAAGTACTAGAAAAAGATTAAAATAAGCTTCTATTACAACTTTTAGAGGATATATTAAAACAAGTGTTTTGTTTGGCAGAACCAATAGGATCCGGTAGTGACTTTTCCTAATATGGCTTTTATTATTAGGTCATAAGGAATAAGGTTAAGAATAGTCAGCCTATAGATATACAAAATAGATATGTGCGCTGTAGCCATATTATGCACTAGGACTGTATTTAGCGCGGCGGCCTTAATAACGGATGTCCAGTCTATTCTACCTAGATTGCTGGATTTTAGACTCGTTTCCTAAATAGAGACCAGGATTTTGTTAGGGATGGAATGGAATGCCTTATGTACTAAGATATGCTAACGCGGAGAGCTTAAATAACAGTCTTACCTTATAACCATGGGTTCCACCAAGACTATATTCCGCTTGGTGGCTTAATAGCTAGGTGTCTAAAGTGTAGCCTTTTAGTCCCAACTTATAGATACTGGTGTGAAGTTAGCCTATAGTCTAAATCTCCGCCTAATTAGAATTAGCTAGGCGATAATACTACTAATCTAGATAGAAATTAGCCTCCTTAAGGAGCTAATAATAATCTAGGCGGAAACCAGCCTTCTTAAGGAGCTATAAATAATCTAAGCGGAAATCAGCCTCCTTAAGGAGCTAATAATAATCCAGGCGGAAATTAGCCTCCTTAAGGAGCTACTAATAATCTAGGCGGAACTCCTCCTCCTATAGGAGCTAATAATAATCCAGGCGGAAATCCTTCTCCTATAGAAGCCAATAATAATCTAGGCGGAACTCCTCCTTCTATAGGAGCCAATAATAATCCAGGCGGAACTCCTTCTCCTATAGAAGCCAATAATAATCTAGGCGGAACTCCTCCTTCTATAGGAGCCAATAATAATCTAGGCGGAAATCCTCCTTCTATAGGAGCTAATAATAATCTAGGCGGAACTCCTTCTCCTATAGGAGCTAATAATAATCTAGGCGGAACTCCTCCTCCTATAGGAGCTAATAATAATCTAGGCGGAACTCCTCCTCTTATAGGAGCCAATAATAATGCAGGTAGAACTCCTTTTGTAGGAGCCAATAATAATCCAGGCGGAATTCCTCCTCCTATAGGAGCTAATAATAATCTAGGCGGAACTCCTCCTCTAGGAGCTGGTAATAATCCAGGCGGAATTCCAAGTATAGGAGCAGCTAATAATATAGGCGGAAATTAAACCTTAAATGGCGCAATACTAACTGCTAGACCCATACTGTATCCGCGTAAAGGATAGGTTTATAACAATGGGGTTGAAAAAGAGATAGCAGGCTATAGACCATTTAATGACGGATATTAAGTACTTCTACAGACTCCCGCTCCTTAAGGGGGGTTCTTGGATTATAAACTAGTTGCATTACATCTTATAGGAGGGGAGGCAGTAGTTAACGCCTATATAGAGGTGATGTAAGATTGAGGGGAGGAGCTATTTATCTTGGCTAACGCTAGCATTAACCTCCTAAGAACCAAAGGAAAAGAGTAGATATAGATTACAGGCCAAAGCGTTTTTAGACATTATAGCACTCCTCCAGCTAGAGGGTATTTGAACGCGCTAATACAATATTTAAAGCTAGTATTTACGGACGAGCCTAAAGTGTATTGGTACGCTAAAAGCACGCTAGAGGGCTACCATAATTGTCCCTAAGTTAAAAGTTTATTAGAAGGGCTATACGCAGTATCTGGAATTCCCCCTATGGATTTTGTTCCTTTAAAAACGCGGCAAAGAGCCATAAGACCAAGACGTAGACGTAGGGCCTTTGGAACCACCACTGGAACTATAAATATAGGAGCCACCTCTAGAACCGCAAATATAGGAGCTATAGGAGCTCCTTAGCCTATTAATAAAACTCCTCCGCCTCCCTACGCTCCTCTACTAACTGGCTATGCTGTGCTACTGCCTGTTAACCTAATAAACCTAACTCCTCCGCCTTCCTACCCAACTCCCCTACTAGATGGTAACTATTAACCTCCTCTATAGGCTACTAATCCAGCTGCAGGAGGATCTACTATTAAAGAATAACTTTTATGTCTTAAAGCGATAATTGCAGAATTACTAAATGCGCAGCGCGCTTATAGCTAGGGTTCTAGGGCTGCCTATAATCCGCTCCTAGACGTTACTTATTATAGACCAGCTTTTGATATAAGGGTAGATAGATAAGGGAGTTTAAATTAGTATAGTTATTTTATCTAGGCTCTCTTAGTTTCCTTTAATTGTTTATTCTTTTATGTGTTTGCTTTATTCTCCTATTAGGGTTCGCGCGTTTAATCTTTGCTTATAGGTGCCTTTAAAGCATGTTCTGTTTTGCTTACTTAGTACCTATTATCGGCAGGATCCGATTTTTGTATGTAGAGATAATTAGAATAGTTTTGTGGTTTAACTTAAAAGCAGAGAAATAAGGTTATTACAATCCCTTTAAATCTCGTTATTTAGCTTATATCCTTTAGGAGTAGCACTACCGCTAGGTTAGGAAGAGAGTATATTAGTAGCCTAATAAGCTGAATGGTGCCGCCTAAGCCGTTCGTAGGGGCTTGGTATGAGGTTCCTTGCTTATGGGTATAACTAGATTCTTTAGATCTAAGAGTAAGAAATTATTAGGTTATAAATGGCAAAAATTGCAACCTGAGGCTAATAAAACCGAACTATACAGCGCTAGTGGCATCTTTTAATAATACTAGGGCGCTAACTGGTAATACTGCTTTAGCTAGACAGAATCACTAACTATAGGCCTACTATAAATGGACAAGCTTCTATTTTGGACTGCCTTAGGCAAAAGCAAATAACATAAATCCTTTATCCTTTGTATTCTTCTTATATACAGGTAAGATACAACGCGGTGATCCCTTATACGTTACAGGATCAGAGTCGCCTATACATTAGCAGTAGTGTGCGTTAATAGAGATTCTAAGAGAGCAGAGCCCTTAAGCCGGATCTATAGCTTAAGCAAATATGCGGCCTATTACGTTACTAGTAATTAGGCAGTTATGCAAGCTAATATAAAGATTAAGACCACACATATCGCCACTAGCCAAGTAACCTCTAAGATACGCATTTTATATTCCTTATCTCTCTTAACCATGTAACAGTTAACGTCTTTAAAACGGTCGTGTGATGCCACTGGGTTTGCTATCCTATAGGCTTCAGTTACTATATGGCGGCGTAATCGTTTTGATATCCTAGGATACCGGAACGCCCGCTAGTATATATAGATACTTTCTCGCCATTCCTACCACCACTATAGTTTTGCTATTAGTAGTTAACCTTTAATTCTTATATTTATTAAGTACTTACTCTAGGATACCCTAGCAATCCGAGTTATAGAATATTCGTTATTAAAGTCCGGATAGGATCCGGTAGTAACTCTTAGCAGTAACTTTACTACCTAAATCTTTTAATCAGCGGCGGCCTAGTAGGCGGTAAGGGTAGCTAAGGTATTATATAGGCACCTATTTTACTAGTAAAAGCTATATAAATGTAATGTTTACTAATACTCCCCTACCCCTGTATGCCCTGTAAGCTGCTACACGATTAAATAAAGGTGCACGTACTTTTATTATCTATTTTTACTCTTTTTTATGCTTTACGCGTTTTCCCCTACGCGTCTCTCTCTCTCTCTATATGTCTCTCTCTACGCGTCTCTTTCTACGCGTCTCTCTCTATATGTCTCTCTCTATGCGTCTCCCTTTTTATATAAGAGAGGTACGAGCAGAGGTACAAGCAGAGATACAAGTAGAGGCGTGAGTAGAGCCATAAGTAGAGCCACAAGTAGAGCCATAAGTAGAGCTACAAGCAGAGGTGCGAGGTGTAGAGGTAGATAGGGGTGTCTAAAAAGGGAATATTAAAGCTAAGCCTTAATTTACCCCTATAGATTAACTGCGCACTATTTATCTAGACCCTAGACTGCCCCCTTTACTTTTCTCTTTGCTTTTCTCTTTGCTCCTCCCTCTGCTCCTCCCTCTGCTTGTAGCTTTACTTGTGGCTCTGCTTGTGGCTCTACTTGTGGCTCTACTTGTGGCTCTACCTATGTCTCTACCTGTATCTCTACCTGTGTCTCCTTGCGTCTTCTTATGCGTTTCTTGCACGTCTTATAGGGGGTAGGTAGAGAGGTGTAAAGATAGACGCAGATATAAAGACGTAAAGACACAGAGATATAAAGGCGTAGAGGCGTAGGGAGAGGCGTAGAGAGAGGCGTAGAGGCGTAGAGGTACCTCTACTGGCAGAATGAAACTTGGTAGAAGATTTAGGCAGTAAAGTTACTACTAAGAGTTACTACCCGGATCCTATCCGACTGAGGTCACCTTGGATGTAATAGTTAAAATATAGGCTTAGCCCAAGGTACGTAAAGGGCTATTTATTAAAAGTGTATCTTGTTTAGAAGATCTTACTATTAATTAGCCTAGTTCCGTTAGCTAGTAACTTTAAAAAGAGCGTAGTTTAGTAGAGTTAGTAATTGCAAGGCAACGATTAAATAAACCAGGCCTTATAGGTTATTAATAAACGGGACGGTTCGGCTAGGTGGCTTACAGTAGCTCGTCTTTGTATAGATTGGCGCCCCTTGGCCTAATCTATCTGTAGTATAGTTGGTCTTTTCATAGTCTGCCTTAGTAATAATTTTTTACCGCTCCGCTATAATTAACCCTTTTAATATTAGTATTATCTGGCTAGCCCTATTAGTATAAGGCTAAGCCGTCCGCTTAAGATTTAAGAGAGTTAGCGCTAGAGTAATAGTAGGAAGTGGTAGGATAGATCTAGGCGGCTAGGCCGGTTGCTAGGAAGCAATAGCAGATAAGTATTCCAATGCAAGGTTAAAGAGAGGTGTACATTTAGGGCTTAATAACTTTTTTTCTTAAATTAGGGACAACTGCATATTTATAGCAGGTAAGAATATATACAGGATTAGTATTTCACCACTAATAATATTTATAGATGAGCTGTCCGTTGCTAGGCTTACTGCGAAACTATATTAGGACTAACTTTAAGGCTTCTATCGCGTATGGCGCGCTTCCGATAACGTAAATATATATAGAGAGCAAGTAGTATAATAATAAATATAGTACCGGTAATTACTATACCCGCAACTCCCCCGCCTCTTAGAGGTTTAGAAGACGAGTATTTAGAAGCTTTTTGTCCTTTTACGAGAATATTATACCTACTTTCTATTTAGAATACACTTCTGTATTATAGGGCTTAACCTACTCTAGACTCTAGAATATGGTTTTATATATTTAAATTGCTTTCTTTCGGAAGGCTGGGAATATTCTATATATAAACTCTAAAACAGGGCTGGAACTTAAAGAGACTAATTAAAAAGAATAATGTATTTATATCTGGCCACGCCATCCCTACCCCTAATGGCTAAAAATAGGGGACCTAGAAACGGGCTCTATAGGTTTAAACACTACACTAACTAATAAGTAGACCAGTTTTAGGTCCACATAGAACCTAATTATAGTTCTTAGTTCTGGCGACTATTAGAATTATTCCTATACTAAATCTCTAAATATTAGGTAGTAGTTAAACTAAATTCTTCTCCCCCCCTTATCGAACTGAATCGGATTTCCTTACTACCATTATACTACTGTCTATCGACTTAGATTATATTTACGTACTTTGTCTTACTACACAAAGAGATGGCGGTCTTAAAGAGACGAAACCGTAAGGTACTTGGTTAGATTGTAATATGGCTATATAGCGCTATTATCCTATCTGGACTTGCCGGGGGCGTGTTTGACCTAGTATAGGTTGCGCTTTACCACTACTAGTAGGGAGGGCGGCTAACCCGCTCTAGCTAGACCCTTGTGAGAGCAAATAAGTTTAGAAGGTACTTATTAGGTATTTTTGTGGAGTTATACTAAGATATACCAAGTATTTCCGCAGCCCCTATATGCCCTGCTTACCTTAGCAAGCTTAGACTATATACATTTTCTAACAATATCCACGTTGCGGAGGTTGCGGATATTAAAATAACTTAATACTAGTATTTTATATCCTTTTCTAAAGTTAATTGATTATATAACAAAACCTAGGCTTTTAGAATATATTATTTTTATTACTTAGGTATTTTTAGGCCTTATAATCATTTTCGTTAAAAAAAAAATGCGTTATTAAGGATTTCTGCGTTTAAAGCTCTAAAGCTCCAAGCCGTAAATCGCCTCTAGCCTACACCATCTCAGCCTTCACCCTAGCGGGATATTATACTTTCTATTGCTTCTATGCTTCTACCACTATAGACCAGCTTTACTAAAAGCCTATATTACTTTCTCTATACCTAATTAGTCCCTTTGCTTCTAGCTCTCCCTACTACTTAGCTAAGTTTTAAACGCCTTCCTAGATTGTTCCTGGCTTCCTATAGGCCTGTGCCCTTGCGTCACTCTGTGTCTAAAGCTCTAAAGCTCTAAGCCATAAATCGCCTCTAGCCTACACTATCTTAGCTTCCACTTTAGCAGGATGTTATACTTTCTATTACTCTCCTACTACGAACTGGCTTCACTAAAAGCCTATATTACTTTCTCTACACCTAATTAGTCCCTTTGGTCCCAGCTCTCCCTGCTACTTAATAGTTGAAATGAGGTTCTTGGCGTCATATTGAAAGCGAAATTGCTGTATATATTGTGTGTATATGGGGGGGGAGAAACCGAAGCTCGTATAGACTATAATATGCTTATAATCTTAAATTTAAGCAGCACTAGGAGCTCGGTAATTGACCCTTCCGTTATTGCGTACAAATACGCCGTTTCCGTTGTCTTCCGCTGTGCCATCTATCTTCTCTATTAGTTTTGTGGAGTATATAGACATTTTACACTTCTACTTACCAAGATTAATAGTAGATATTTAAGATATATTATAAGCACCCGTTGCACAATTGCAAGTTAATTCCAACGTATTGCTTTTTAAGGTATAGTCTGAATAGGAGCTAAAGGCACCGCCGCTGCCCTATATTAGTATGTATTTCTACTTTACTTCTTCTCTTTCTTTCCCTTAAGTGTCCCCTCTTAAGTGGTGAATTGGAGACTCACTTAAATATATACCCTATATTCCCTATAGTATTTGTAATGCATTGATCTAGATTCACGCTCAAAGATATAGGCGCGGCATTAACCGATACGCATATGGCGCTGAATGTATTGCCCTTAAAGCTAAAATTGAAGCAATTGGTGTCTAGGCCTAGGAGTTAGAAGCTAGCTAAGATAGTATCTTGACGTCATATAAGGGTTTGGGTAATAGGGGATAAGGAGACGAGTTAAAAGGTAACGCTAAGAAGGAAAGCGGAGCTAAAAGTTTATAAGGAATACATTGCTAGGATTATAAATACGTTATAGGATAAAAGGTAGTAAATCTCAGTTTTGCGTGTTTTTTTTTAGGGGGGGGGGTTTTGTGTAATTACTAATAAGTTAAAAACGGACAGCATCTATTTATGGATAGGATGTAGGGATTAAATAATAGGAAGGACAACTAATTCTAAGCGCAGCCATAAAATATATCTTAAAATAGAGAAGCATCTTGGGGATGCTAAGGGGGCCAAATATAGTCCCTTTAACGTAAATAGCAACAGGGAAACATCTTTGGTTTTACAGTTTTATCTAGCTTACATAGCCCATTAATGCCCATAGAGTAACCTGATTAGGACGCTTAGCCGCATCAGCTACTATATATAAGATAATAGTAATTGCAAATGCCGACAGCTAAAGTAACATTATACCAGTTCTTATTTAAACGTCCAAGATCCCTAAAAAGGTATTTATATAGTTAGGGCTACTTTTCTTCTGGCTGGATTTTACTTAGGTAACTAATTATTGTCTAGCCTAAGTGCAAGTCACCTATACTACTCTATAGGAGGACAGCAAAGTATACTTTAATCTTTTAGGCTATAGGGCTTAACTCAAATTGCTAATAGAAGTGTTAGTAGCTAGACGTTGTATTAAGGAACAAATTAACGCTTTTACTTATTAACGCTAGTTGTACTCCCAGTTCTTGATTAAAGTTTTTTTATAAATAGCTATTACAATCTCTAATGTCCCTCCCTATGGGTCGAGAAACCCACCGTGCCGAGAAAAATAAGGGGTACTTCAACTTTGCACCACTTAAACTCTGTATATACTTTAATATCTATTATATTTTCACATTATGTATGCGCTATAAGTGATCCTAAATATATAGGCACCTTTATACCTAAAATTACCATTGCGTCATCGTCGCCGCGCCTGATTTGTAGCGAGCCTCCTTTTATTACAAAATAGACTTCTCCTACTACAGCACATTATTACGCTTTTACCGCTACTAAAACTTATAGAATAGTTCTATCTAAGCCTGTAAACTTTACTATAGTGCTTAAAAGCCACTATTAGCGTTATAGCTGCTATCGCACAAAGATTCACGCAAGGTCGCCACACATGCCGGTACCTTTAATAAAAGTAATCATCAATCTAGGCTAGTACAATACGATCCCACACGTCTTATATAACCAGTACCGTGTAATTTACTCAAATCGATTAAGAGCTCAGCCTATGGCTATGCAGAGCCCTGGTATATAGGCCCGCAGTCCTACGATCTAACTTAACTTTGGCCGTCCTCCAGTTACTAACACCAACTTAGCTCTCTAGAACTGCCTACGGAAATCGCTACTATACATAAGGTGGCGAGGTCTGTAGGTATTCTCAAAGGGTCAAGTTAATTGACCGGAGGCATGGCCAAGGTTAGATTGTAAGGCTATAGGGCTAAGATCGGCCCGCTTACCAAGACGTTACACAGCTATAGGTATAGTAAGTAAATTACACCGTGATAATTATATAGCTGTATCGCACTAGCTAAGATTAGCGGTTGCTCTGGTTGGAGGTACTGACCGGGGTGGCGACCCTATATAAATTTACGCGCGATAGCAAATATAAGGCTAATAATGACTTCCTAACATCGTAGCAAGGTTCTGAGGCTTAGACAAAACCGTTAATAAATATTATAGAGTAGTAAGAGCTTAACGGCGGTACTGTAAGGAAGGAACTCTATTTCTCTATAAAAGGAGGCTCTCTGCGAATTGGGCGCGAAAGCGACAATATATAACGTAATTTTTAGATAGAAAGGGACCTGGATATCTAGGGGTAGCTACAGCACATAACCTATATAGGGTTATCGTAAATATTAACATATATATAGATTTTGAGTCGCTTAAAGCTAAAGTACCCCTTATATTTTTTGGCCCGGTGGGTTTCTCGACCTATAGGGAGGGACGTTAAATACGACCTTTAGCACCCCTAATTTCCGCCTCCATCGCCTATCCTTCGTTCTTGCAATATATTCTTAAATAACAGCCGGTATAAGAGTAGTTAGTAGTGTCATTATAATAACACAGTAGAGAGCTCCTAAATATAATCCACTTACCTCGCCTTTCTCCATCTTAATCTCGGATGACAGTTCCTTAGTCTTTGACTAGAAAATATATAAAATGATAGCAGGTATAAAGAGAGGGATGTAATATACTATACCTAATACTAAATAAATTACTACCCTCGATCGAACGCTAAGCCTTAGAAGAATGGCCGCGATATAAAATAAGCGGCCAAATATTAAATAGAAGAATATAGTGGCCAAGATAAGTATTAAAACTAGCCCTATAATTAAGCAGTCCTGGATATATACAGAAGTGACTTTTGTTAAAATCCCTTCTAGAGATTAAAGGTCATTAAGTTGGTCTCTAAGAAAGCTTTTAACCTCTTCTGGTACTATATTAGAGAGAGTTAATGGCAAGTCATTATATGTTATATTATAAGTAAATCCAACACAGAATTGTTTTGTGCCTAATAAGCAATTTTTAGGAATTAATTCCTTAATAGCTTTAGAAATAGCTATAGCCGCAGCGTTTAAGGCGCTTTATACTTGGCTAATAGCACCAGGGATAGCCGTCGCAACGTTATTGGCAATACTCACAACTTTGGTCTAAAAAGATTAAAGGATATCTCGCTCTAGAAGGGCGCGTGGTATAATAAAGGGATTATCTGGAGGTTTAATAGTAAAATTAAATTAAATTTAAGAACCTATTAGTTAAAGCCACTCATATAAATCCGGATAGAGAGTAATGTCTTACGCTTAAGGTTGTAATACCTGCCTTTATATTGCTTTCCTTATATAGTACCTGCAGCGCTAGAACTGCACAACAGATAGCAGCAAGTATAAAGGTAACTAAGACACCTCGCTTTAGCTATATTCTTCCCTTCGCCATAATAAGAGGATAATAGACTTTAAGAGAATACTTTAAAACTAGTTATATTAAAATAAGAATAGGCTAGTTCCCATATAAATTCTTTTAATACTTATATAAGAACTTTAAGTCCTAAAAATGGTCCTAAGCGATATAAAAATAGCCAACCTATGGCGATATAACGGGGGCCCAGAATTAGGCCCTTTTTATTTTTTTTATAAATTAATATTATTAGATAATTTTACAAAATCCATACTAGAAATATATATATATTATACTATCTTGTCTCCTTATTAACTAACAACATCTTTAATTATTAGTATATACATTTTCATCATTATCAAACGCCCGCTATGGGCTATAGCCTTTACTAGGTCTCAGCCTGTGTTCTAAAACTGTTTAAAACCCTATATCTATCGTTTTTCTTATTAGGTTTTTAATTAGGCCTATAAATAACAACCAACGGAATTAAGTGACTTAACCTAAGAACCTCCACCACAATACTTAATGCTTAATAGCAGGAATGACGTAGACAGCGTATTCCTAAACATTACCATACGTCTATATAATAATATCAATTCAGGTAGCAAGTCATTAGCGTTACTATATAATGACGGCAGTTCTAAGGAGAGAGTTTCGCTTAGGTCATTAAGCCCTAGAAAGTACTTATTTAAGTAAAGCGTTGGTAGCTAGGAATCTTTGTAAATTATAACTACTTACTAGTCTAAAGTTGAGGATATATCTCTTTCTTAAGTCGGAGCGCGAAGCCTAACGCCTAATCACTTATTACATTTTCAAAGTAGTTCCCATGCTTAGTATAACTAGGACGGAGGTAAACAGACATTTAGTTTAACTAAAAGAACGCTTTTTGTTCTATAATGTCCGTCCCTAGGTCCCGAGACGCATACCGTAACAAGATAAACCACGGGTACTTTAAGTTTAAAGTAACAGAAACTCTAACAGCGTCTTAATATTTACATTGTTCTGCTTTAGTTGTGCCTTATAACCAATCCTAAATACACTTAACCTCGGCCACCTAAAAATTATAGTTATATTATTGCCGCCCCCCTAATTTGCTAAGAGCCATCTTTTTATACAAAACAGCTCTCCTCCACAGCACCACCATTAAGCTTATACCGCTAATAAAACTTATAAGTGACCCTTATCTAAGCCTAAGAGTCCCATATAAACCTAAGAAGTTATTATCAGCCTTATAGTGGCCGTAGCGTGCTATAACATATAACGTCGCTATATTGGTTAGTACCTCTAATTAAGTAGTTAAGGATCCCTAGTTAGAGTAAGACAACCTAGCACATCTTACAAAATTAATTATAGGGTATTTTACTTTAGATAATATGCGCGATTTCCCTTATAGCTTTAGGCCTGTGGCTACGCGTTTTCTTACTTCTTCTGGCCGACGCATCTACGGAGCCAAAAGGGTGACTTTTAATTCACTCTTCTATATCCTTATGGCCTGCGGCACTTCTAGTATAGAGGCTTTGCGCTTCTAACTAGGCTTACTATTAACTACTACAGCTTCTTCCGCATCGCGCTTTAATTCCCTTTGTTGTTTTACTAGAACAGGAGTCAACTTATATACTATTAAACGGATAACTAGGTATAAGAACTCTATCTATTAAAGAAGGCTCTAGAGCCTCTATATATACACCAAATAGGTGACAAATAGGTTATAAATAGAATGACAACTACATCGTTATTCGGTAATAGAAACAGGTATTTAGATATTTAATAAGACATACAAGGAGACATACAAGGTAAGAAGCGGGGTATTAAGACATAGGGTTCTAGACTTAAAGCCAGTATTAAAATAGTAGTAAGGAAATCCGATCTAGTTCAACACATACTTAGCAAAGGATTTTTGGGCGACGTTAACCAGCATCTATAGGCGATATTTGCTCGGCTTATCAATTATATAAGTATCTTATTTAATTAGGTATAATTCGGCTAGTAACCTCTACCTATACCATACAGAATGTCTCCAATAGTCGCGCTACTGTTTTATATAGTAGCCTTTTCCTAGTAATGCGCTCTAAATACCCCCTTATAAATACTATCTTGTAACTCTTCTAGAGCTCTTCTATCTTCTCCACTAAGTAGTAAAAGATTAACGAACAAGTATTAGGTGGCATTATCCCTTAACAACATTAAAACCTTAGACAAACTAGAAATTATACTTTATATTAGATAAATACTTCTGTAAGTTTTTAAGCCATTATATAAACGTAGAAAGGAAGCCTATGCTTAGTTCATTCTATTTTGGAATTTCAATTGCTTTATCTAGGAAAGAAGCTATACCAATAGGGAGAATTGTGTTCCATTTGTTGTTATAAAAGAAGTGGATTGTTCTATTAAACACCTTAACTAGGTGCGTTCCCTTTTACTATATTAGCTAATATATTTCCTTAAACGTTCCAATAGCAATTTAGAAAGATTCTTTATCTATTAAAGAGTTTTCGTATATCCGTGTCACGTTGGGATATTGGACACAGTTATACGGCATAGGGAGTGTAGGTTTAATTAAAGCAAGATTTAAGGCGACCGTAGGATTCTTAAAAATAGCGTCCAGGAGATAGACCGCTACTGCTATTTTAGCCTTTGCCTATTAAAATTATATCTTATAGGCTCTAACCTAACGTACTCTTTTAATGTTGTTAAGGATTTTTATAGTCTTCTTAACACCAAGCCAGCTTATTAACTTGGTGTTGTTAATAAAGCTAGAGAGCTAGAGAATATATTATTGCCTCTCTTATTTATGTTAATCTAACGTAATATTAAAGGATTGCTCTCCAGAAGTAGGAACAGGCATTTTGCAGATACTATATAGGACGGTCAGCTACGACTATAAAGTAAGTAGGCCGTGGTTAGAAATCCGGTCCTACTTTATAGTACTATTACCACGTACAGTATCTAGATTCTTGCTATTATATAACAAAAGGTATATTAAACCTCTTTACTACTATATAAATAGCTAATTACTTTTTAAGAAGCTATAACGGCGTTCTCTTCCCACAGTAGTGCTAGGTAATAATGAATGGGCTATATAGCTGCTAATAGAAACTTTCTAGAAAACCTAATATAATGCACTATAGTTATTCTGAAACGCCGTAGAATACGGATAAATATAGTATGATATATACAGGCTAGTATGCGTTAGTGTACGCTAATACACACTAAAATACTATGCTAAAGCGGGAAGCTGTTAAGGCCCCCACTTCCACCTAGCAAAACTCCCAGAATATACATTTCTTAGGGAAGTGTATCTTTAAAACTTAGAGCTATATTTATTCTTAATAGAACTTCCCCCTAAGTACTCCAAATTTCGAAGAGACTCCGACAGTCGCGATTAAGCAGGGGGGAATAGCTGAAGCGGTAATTAATAGCGTTAATAAAATGATTAATAGTATAACTAAGACCGTAGTAATTCTCGTTGCAGACTGGTTTCCTGGGGGAGAAATAGCTAAAGAATAGTGATATATTAACAACAACTTCGTAGACTCGTGAGGGAGAGACTTAAGATGTCTAAACCATAGATTCGTCTTAGGACGGGGTGCGTCTCTTGATATAGGGACGGACGTTACTCTTTTATTTCTACTTTATATGCTTGCTCGCTCGCTCTTATAACCTTCTAAATGCCTCTTGTTCTTATAGCGAATTTTAAATACTTAAATTTTTTAACTATCTAAATTACTGGCTTAGATTGGGTATTTAACCTAATAAAAGACCTCGCAACCTCCTAGAGGCGCTTAGGTCTTTAACTCCTCTAATAGGAGCCCGATTAAATTAAACCCTTAGATATACTTTATTGCGCTATCCTAAGCCTCCTGTTAAAGTTGCTAGTTAGTATTCCTAAGCTAACTTACTTCTTCCTCTACCTGCTGCCTAAGCTCTATCTCTACAGATGTCTCGTCTTTTAATTTACTTAACTTTTAAGCTAACCTAGTATTTTCCGTTTGCAGCTTGTTAATTTTTGCACTAAAGCTAACCTCTGGGTAGTTTAGCATTTATAAGAAGTTAGGAAACCTAACAATTTAAAATATCTTATATATATTTACCGATATTATAACGCCTTATGCTTTTATAGAGTTTATCTTTACGGTAGCTGTAACCTATATAGCCTTAAACGTTATGCTAACTCCTTTATATAATTCCTTATAAGCACCAATGGAATGATCGCTTATATTTTTTAAAAAAATTCTTAAGAATAGCTCCTCCTTTTCTAGCAGCACTTTCCAAATATAAGGATTGTCTAGGCTAGGAATAAAACGAACTTATAACAGCTCTATTATAATTCCCAACTTGCTCCCTATAGAAGCATTAGTTATAATTAAATAGAGCTTGCTCGGTCTTATATATATATTTTAATAATTGCTCTTGGCACTTGTTCCTCTACTTTCCACATTTAATATTGCTCGATTGTATTAGAGCCATTTTAGTTTATACCTCTATGATTTGCAAAAATACGAATAAAAGATATATTTATTTATTTAAACTAAGTAATATAAGGCTGCTTAGCTTGGTATAAAAATAATATAGGTTCTAATAGGATGTAATTTAGGGCCCTAAAACTAGTCCTAGAATACCTATTTTAGGTTAGGTCCCTTTTCTAGGAACCTTCTATTTATAGCATAACCAATATATACTATCCCTTATACCGATAAGGTGTTTAAAATGGTGGTCCGTGCAAGAAAATTATAAAATTGTCGCTGTTAACCGCCTGTGATTTGGTTGGTGCGTATAGGCCATAACTTTAAACACCCAAATCATCGGTGTAAGGGATAGAAAAGACGATAGTGCAACCTTTTTAAGAGGTAAGTGGTAGCAATACCAAAATTAGCGTAGGTCTATATTACTGCATTAATCCTTATTACTTAGAATTTAAGAACTCTAGTCTATATAGTAGGGATATAGTTAGGGGCGTAAATCTCTATTAGTAAACTATAACTGTAACTATTAAAGGTATTCTTAAAGTATCCTTAATAAATTTAAAAGTCAAAGGAAAAGGAAAAAAAATTATAATAGAAAATAGTGCCTAATGTATTAGTCTAATTATGGAGTTATAGGCTTGACCTTGAACCTAGTAGGGAGTAAGAGTAGTAATTAAACAGTAATCTCTTAGACCTTGGCTACGGTTATTTTAAAACGCTAAGGCTCTTCTGGGCTTTAAAGGCCTTAATTAGATTATTATATATATCTATCTTATCTTCCTAAGTGTTTTCACTGTTGGGATACCCTTTCCACTTAACTAGATATTAGACTTTTCTATATCTACTGACTTAGTGGACGCGCTTTTTGACTAGCTGTTTAACGGTAAACTAGTTATCCTCTATATTTACAGGAGCAAGTAGACCAATATCTTAAATAGCTTATGTGGAGGTTGATTCTCTAATATTGCCCTTAGTATACTTAGCTGGTGATAGTGGGCTGTTAATCTATAAATTGGAAGTAGAGGTGTGTCCTAAGTACACATTATAAGGGGTTATACTGGAATTAATATACCTGGGGCTAAGCAGATTAGCACTATTAAGAACAACTAGAGCGTTTAGAGCGCTATACTCCTACTTCCCAATCTCTATGCATTCTAAGCTTAGAGTAGTATTGGTTAAGTCCTCTAGTATCACGCCGTAAAATAAGGCTTTAATAGTCAAATAGTCCTCTATGTCTTTTACGTATATAAGACAATCTATGCCCTAGTTAGACGCAATAATCTTAGCCGTTAGTCATTAATATATACGTAAAGCTAAAGTTATATCGGAATCTTTTTAATTTAGAGCAAGCGTTTTGTCTTTATTAGGGGTTATAAGGTCCACCATATTAATTATATTATACTTAAATATTATGCTACCCCGGGCCGCTACTTAAGTAAGAAGTTTAGGGTCGATTTTCTTAAGTATCCCACTGCACACAGATGGCGGCGGGGTGTTAGTAGTAGGAAAGCTTCCGTTCTCAGTCTAGCCACTACTTATATAACTGCCGAAATCTGACATCGAATGGCTTGAGGGTGTTATAGATCTATTAAACGGGTATTAGCTGATGCTTTCTATTGTCTTATTAATAAAACCATATTCTACTTTAGCTGGAGCTTTATTACCTATGCTTAATTCCTTCTTATAGCCGGACCTCTGCCTTTTAACTTTAGCCGGCTCTATTTTTACCTTACAGTCTTCTTTTAATCTTTTTAGTAATTTCGGTTCCTTAATAAAGTCAAGGCAATAAATATCCTAGAGATAGAATTTTAGCTTCCTAACTAAATTAAATATTGCCGTGTATTATAAACCTGGGTAAGGGCAATTTAGCGGTTTACTCTTATCTAGGGTTTCTATATGTCTGTGGATATACTCTTTCTATATAGCCCGTTTTAGGAATTAATGCATCTGTACCGCAGCTGGCGCAGTACCACTAAGGCAGAAAGGATAGTAGCCGGCAGTAGCGAGCACCCTATTGTATATAAGAGGGTCGCATTAAATGGGAAGTATCTCATAGTCGTCTAGATATGCTTAGCAGTGGTCGCTCTATTATGCCTCCCTAAAAATCCACTTGTTACATTAGAAGCATAGCTTGGAAAAGCCATTATAACTCTTCTTATAGCAGTTATATATATGCCTCCAATCGTAAGTGGTCTTCGTCTTCGTATCGCTAAGCGGAGATTAAGCTGTCTTCCACTAGCCTACTAAGTTAAAGCAACAGTACTTCTCTGGCCCCAAGCCCGGTCGAAACTCTACTTCAGCATCCTTTTGATATAGCGCAACTATGTCACGGAGAGCGCGGAGACCTATAGGGCTCCGCAAGGCATTGATATCAAAAAGGACAGATATAAGGCGGTCCTATTTAGGCATAAGAAATCGAGTTCGGTTAAATATAGTCTGGTAATAGTATGGTGAGGTGTTATCCTTATTATTAACACCTAGTCTATACGGCTGCACCTTCTACCACTTGTGGAGTTCTTTAGCAGTTAGCTTGCGTTTCTGCGTATAAAGCTCCTTTTAATGGGTTATAGAGTTTGCGTCCTTCTTCCCTTTTAAAGCGGTAATCTCCTCCTCTATATTAATATATTTCGAGCTATTCTCAAATTTATACTGCTTCTCCGCTAGGAGAAATTACCACAGTTTTAGGTTATAAGGGAGAGATAAACCGCGGAAGAGGTTATTAATAATGCTATATAGTTTAGTGCTAAAGTAGCTCGCCTAGTCATCTATGCCACTATTATTAGGTATATAGTGATTGTTAAACGTATTTAAATCTCTCTGCCTGGCGTGCTTTATTCTTTAAGTGGCTAAATACAGCTTATCTTTACCAGAAATTAATTAGTAAGTAGCCTAAAGATAGAAGGAATAACTGCATATATACTAATCTAGTATAAGCCCTCCGCTCTAAAGTTGTAAATCGTAGGCGGCTAAGGGTATCCTGTGCGGATGCCTAGTACTCTAAGGCGGAAGCTGAATACGTTTACCTTCTTGATTTTCTGTCTTGCGGATATACTCTTAAAGAAAGGCATGTTAAGCACACTTTCTTTCTATTATAAATAAAGCATCTCCCCCTCTAGTGGTACTATGTTAAGGAGCTCTTTAATAGTGTCGTAGTCCCTAAACGCCTTTGCTGCAATAAGCATGGCTAGTATTGGGAGCATGGGGTTGTAAATAAGAGGCATTAGTACTATGCCCTTATATAGAGAGTGTTCTGGCCTACTAATATAAGAATTAGAACCGCCGCTTAACTTAATAAGCTAAGCAACCTAGCGCTTACCTCTTGTCTGGTGTTGTGGTCATGTTCTTAGCATTTTAAACAATTTAAATGGCAAACTCTGCGTTTCCGTGCTTATTGCGAAATACTGCGAAAGTTATATCCTATATTATAACTAAGTTAACCTATTTGCCTGCTACGCTATGTGTATATATATATTAGGGAGAGGGGGGGGGGTTTCTTTACCTTATAGTGCAAACCCTGGTCGGAACCCGCTTAACAGCTAGACTTAATATACTCGCCAACTTACACAGAAGAATAAATAATGGCTATAAGGTCCGCCTAATCGTTTACTCTTATTGCTGGTCGTTTATATATAACCTAATCTGCTATCCATAGCTACCTTCCTAAATAAATAAAGTGGTTCTTAGTCGTAAACCTTCTTAGCCTTTTTTTCCTAGGCATTTCTAGTTTATCGGCTAGCGGGCCTTTAATAAACTAAATAAGATTAAACTCTAATAAGGAGAAAATAGGAAAATATAGACGGAACATATATTTATAACAGAGAGGGTTATATTTATAGGTATTATGGTGTTAATACAATGCTAGCTAGCTATAAAATCCTTCTAGTACTAGCCAACGGTATTTAAGGCTGCCGTTGGATTATCCTTAACGCTATTAATACTATATGCTATATTCTTAACAAAAATTTTTTAAGGATGCTAGGTTATATAGAGAAGAACTAGGATATTCTTTAGTAAATCTATTTAGTAAAGGGTTAGAACGGGATGGAATCCAACCACTACGGTACACTAATTATAACTTACTAGTACTATAGCTCTACCTTTCTAAGATAAGCTTTCTTTGTTTTTAGCTTAAGACGCTTTTGAACTTTAGTGCCATCTATGCCCTCCCTGCTTTAGTTAGGGCCCTTTACCCTTGCTACAGTAAGGAACTCGCAAGGGTTCTTCTTTTTTGGCATTTTATAGAGAAACGGACAAGGCAAGCAGAAGCTAAGGTAAAGAAGGAAGGGAAGGTAAATATAAAGACAAGCTTATAGGAATAGACGGGCAAGCTATAGAATAGCAGGTAAAAGGAGAGAGAGAGAGAGAGAAGATGGGATGGAAATTAAGCGGTAGGTAGGTAGAATGGAGCAAATAGACGCAACTAGAGGAGATCTTATGGTAAGAGATAAGGCACCTCCTCTTTACCTAATACCTTCGGGGACGCCATGTTACATATAGGCGCAGCTTAGGATAGGCGAATGCTCTATTTCAAGGGGGACCCAGTTTTGGGAACCCTATAGGCCCAAAACGCGGCACTTAAGATTATTGTGTAGAGTTGTCAATTTGCACGGTAAGGACATAGCACTTTTAAGGCATAATTGGTTAATAAGATAGAGGAGCAGCAACGTAACTAAGCAGCCTAAGCATAACCTGAGCGAGAGGGTGAGCAGCCTGAGCAGCGGGTAAGTCGAGGGTGCTTAGCGCTTGAGTATAGCGGCGATGCTAACTAACTGAGTCGGATTTCGCCAAGGGGAGTTTTAGTCTGTGACTACCTAAGTAATAAAAATAATATATTCTAAAAGCCTACGTTCTGTTATATAATCGATTAACTTTAGGGAATGATATAAAGTTCTAGTATTAAGTTATTTCAATATCCGCAATCTCCGCAATGTGGATTTCGTCGGAAATCTAAGAAACTTTGGAAATATGGCTTAGACGTAATTCTGGTGGTTTTGCATAAATGTAGTTAGTTAGCTTGCGGACCGATTAAAAATCCGCACCAACAGAATCACGTCTGAGCTTGCTGAGGTAAGCAAGCTTAGACGTGATTCTGTTGGTGCGGATTTTTAATCGGTCCGCAAGCTGACTAACTATATGTGCGAAACCACCAGAATTACGTCTGAGCGTGTTCCGCAACGTTTATTAAAAAATCCGACTTTTTTTATAATGTTCCCTACACTCGCAGTTAAATTACTCAACTATAACGGCTTAAAATACCACTAAAAGTTTACCGATTAGAGAGACGACCTAATATTTTATAAATATTATGTCTAAATTAGCCCATAATAGCCTAAAGTTAAGATTATTTTCGCCAAAAAAAAAACCCGGTATTAAGACCTCCGACTTAGCGGATATTATAATAGATATTATATATATATAAAGCCCAAAAATTAATTTATTATAGAGCTAGTTCTTACAATCATTTTAAGCCTATATGCGGCCCTAGACCTTACGTAGGTAGCTTTATTAACTTTGTTAAAGATTATATATCTCCCCATACAAATTTAGGCAACAGACGTCGCAACAGACGTCGCAACGGGTGTATATATAAGGCCCAAAAGTTCATTAATTATAAAGCTGCTTCTGCGGATTAATTTAACGGTATTTCTGATATAATAGCTATTGTGGAGGTATAGATTAATTTCGTTAAAGAAGGTAACTGCTCTACATACAAAACAAGTTAGATTGCCTAAGAAACCTTACGAAAGTCCCTCAGACCATAGAATTAACTTTTTAACAAAAAAGGTTAGCGATATCCGCTTGCGGATATACGTATGTCCGCTAATTGATTCTATGGTCTGAGCTTGCTGAGGTAAGTGTGTGGGTCCGAAGGAGCAGAACCGAAAAAACCCCTAGCCTCAAACTGGGTCACCCATTTTGCTAGTTTGTTGTACGGCGAGACGAATGCATTGGAATTGAGGTTAAAAGGTAGAGTGTGGTGGATTATGAGAGGGACTTCATCATAGAGAGGTCGATGATTTATCAGCGGACCGGTGACGCGCAATCTCCGCTCGGAAAAAGGATAGTAGTTTTTGGATCTCGCCAAGGTATACCTCCTTTGGGGAAGCGTGCCAGGATCTGGGTCTGGACATCGGAGAGCAGGAGTGCTGTATGGGGAAGGGAAATCGGGACGTAGAAGGGAGTTGATGACGCTATGTTTCGTTGAATGGAATCGAGAATTACTGGTATAGATCTATCCCTTAACCCGCTGAGGTGCAACGCTTGGGCCAGTTTTCAGGGCCGTGCAGGAACACCGTGCTGAGCTGTACGCGAGGCATTAACAGAGCATGTAAACAGTTAATATTAAATAACATTAACTATATCCCTTGCACCGTCGTCAGGCGTGCAGATGTGGCCCGTGCGCGATTTCAAGAACATTAAAACTTCCACCACCAAAATGTTGCGGCAGAATTGCCGACCGCCTATAAATAAGCGAGTTTAATTGATTGAGCTTGGGCCACTCTACGCGCGATTTTAACGGTGCAAGGGATAGTGGAAGGATCTTTATACTAAATTATTTAAACATTCACTTCTAGAGCCCTAGGCCCTCCCTTCTTTCTATCCCCTTTAAATAGACGACTATTATAACCCTAGTAAAGCTACTGTCCCCTCTAGCATTAATTACTATCCTTACATTGTTGATGTGATATAAAATGTGGCCCGTGCGCGCGATCAAGAACATCAAAGCAGGCTTGCGGGCGACAGCCGACAGCCCCGACAGCCTGTCCGACAGCAGCCTATCCGACAGGGCTTGGCATTCCCACTTTTAAACTTTCTTTCCCTCTCTTTGTACGAAGCAGTATTAAAATGGCTAATTAGAGTAATATTCCATCTAATAGAAGCTTTTTGTATAGGGCTTAAACTGAGCTCTCTCCTGCGTCTCGTGGTGTCGTACAAGGCTCGTTCTCTTACTTACTGTCATTACCAAAATATCGGTAAAAATCGCTAAGCCATAGCAGCACGTATTACCCCTTATTAAAACAATATACAGCTCTGTGCACAACCAGCTTTACCCCCCCCCTCTAGCAAAAAAATATTTCGCTACGGTACGCGGGCTCGCCAAATCGCCACCAACTGTATATAGTAATTGTAGCGAACGCATGTGCCTCTACGCAAGGACCTTTTTAGTTGCCCTAGAGAATTATTCTAGTTACCTTAGAGAATTATTCTAGTTACCCTAGGGAATTGTCTTGGTTAGCTAGGGGAGTTAAATTAAAGTAACTTAGAACTTACCTAATATACACTTCCTCTTTCTTCCCCCTTTTACCCATACCTGCTATCTCTATAAAGAGGTTAATAAAATTTGGTAATATTATATAGGTGGAAACCTTATAATATTAATAAAGATTATAATGCTATGGAGGGAGGCTAATTGCAAATAGAGGCGTTTGCTATAATTGCCTATAGAAATCAAGCGAACCTAAATACGCGAGCCGAATTGCATTTCGCTAGAGGGGGGGGTGAAGCTAGTCGTGCACAGAGCTATATCCCTTATAGCCCCACTATAGCTCTGTGCACGACTAGCTTTACCCCCCCCTCTGGCGAAATGCAATTCGGCTTACGTATTTAGGTTCGCTTGATTTCTATAGGCAATTATAG
>Ga0307507_10001281_pt1 | contig 56353 bp, 44 predicted proteins | sample 7_EM_MG_FD_207223 | JGI IMG/M metagenome (GOLD analysis project Ga0307507, IMG submission 207223) | Populus trichocarpa ectomycorrhiza microbial communities from riparian zone in the Pacific Northwest, United States - 7_EM | ecosystem: Host-associated > Plants > Roots > Unclassified | place... | reverse complement strand
CATCGTGCGAGAAGGCCACTGAACAGACCGCGCTGCTATGGCCCTCGAGCGTCTGGAGGCATGTGCCCGAGGCCGGATCCCAGATCTTAACGGTTCTGTCATACGATGCCGATGCGAGCTGCTTGCCGTCGTGCGAGAAGGCCACTGAACAGACCGCGCTACTATGGCCCTCGAGCGTCTGGAGGCATGTGCTCGAGGCCGGATCCCAGATCTTAACAGTTTTGTCATACGATGCCGATGCGAGCTTCTTGCCGTCGTGCGAGAAGGCCACTGACCAGACCGCGCCGCTATGGCCCTCGAGCGTCTGGAGGCATATGCCCGAGGCCGGATCCCAGATCTTAACGGTTCCGTCATCCGATGCCGATGCGAGCTTCTTGCCGTCATGCGAGAAGGCCACTGAACAGACCGCGCTGCTATGGCCCTCGAGCGTCTGGAGGCATGTGCCCGAGGCCGGATCCCAGATCTTAACGGTTTTGTCAGCCGATGCCGATGCGAGCTGCTTGCCGTCGTGCAAGAAGGCCACTGAACAGACCGCGCCGCTATGGCCCTCGAGCGTCTGGAGGCATGTGCCCGAGGCCGGATCCCAGATCTTAACGGTTCCGTCAACCGATGCCGATGCGAGCCGCTTGCCGTTGTGCGAGAAGGCCACTGACCAGACCGCGCTGCTATGGCCCTCGAGCGTCTGGAGGCATGTGCCCGAGGCCGGATCCCAGATCTTAACGGTTCTGTCATCCGATGCCGATGCGAGCTGCTTGCCGTTGTGCGAGAAGGCCACTGAACAGACCGCGCTGCTATGGCCCTCGAGCGTTTGGAGGCATGAGCTCCAATTATCCTGCATAGCCGGCTTAGTGGTAATCCATTCTGGCTCCTCCTGCTTAAACAATTCTCTTATTAGGCTGCGGGCCGGACTGAATACGAGTGCTGATGTATACACTTGGAGAGGAGTGTTCTCTATTGCCCACTTATGGTACCAAATAAATCGGCGAGCATCTCGAACTAGGTTGATTAATTGTGATGCATCTGCCTTTCCCTGGAGAGATGTTAAAAAGCTTCCTAAGATGGTAATACAGCTCTACTGGTTTAAAGCTAACCTGAAGTAAACCCCCGAGTTTCACCATTGAAAGCACCCCCTCCGATATGCTTCTGCAAAGGCTAAGAGCCTCAAGCCAGTAAAGGTATTTCTTTCTTACGAACACATCGACTATGCCTCTATCCTGCAGGTCGACCTTATGATTTGCATAAGAGTTGGAATTCCAGTCACAAAGGTGATCAACCCAATAGATACATGAGTAGCGTGACACCGCTAATGGGTCTGGGTCCGGCTGTTCGACCTGGTCGATGGAAAATCCAGGGGCGCATAAGCCGTATATATCGCGTCGTAGCGTCCTAAACATCACTTGTAGCGATCTCGAGAAGATTACGTAGTGGGCCTCTCCCCTTCCACATGGAAAGATTTTATCGAATGCCTTTGTGAGCAAGTAGTCCTTCGCGGACTGATGCACAAAATAGATGGTACCTTCTCGAAGAGTGAGAAACGAACCACAGAGGCCAATGATCTCCCCTAACGACTCTAGATCATCGGACATATCCTCAAGCATCTCAATAAAAGATGTTAGTTCTTTTAGCGTGATGGGTTGGTATACGATCGCAATCGAGGCAAGTATCCGCTTGCAAATATTAGCATTATCCGAGTTGCATATTTGCTCCACCATTCGCTCGTAAAGAGAATCAAGTCCAGGTAGAAACGCGTTCAGCTTTACGAGGGTCATCCATCGTGGGATCTTCTCAAGGTTTTAACAAACCAAAGCCACCCAGAGGAAAGTGTTATTCGCATTTAAGAACAGATGGTCTAGCACGGCGTCTCGCGTTTTGTCATCGTACTTCCTTCGCTGCGCCAGCTGAGGCACTTTATACCGGATGTATATGTTAACAGCCGCAGAAATAGACTCTGCGTTCAGCTCGAGGCACAGCCTCACCTTATGTCCGGCCCTTTCTAGCCGTTCCTCGATGTTGGGCCAGTTGCGACTAGAGACGATCCACTTAACACGAGGAGATACAGACAAATTCTGGACGATGAAGTCTAATAGCTTCGGCAAGTCTGCTACGCATTCGTCGAGCGCATCGATAATCAGGTAGATTATATTTAAGCTCAGGTCTTGCAGAATGTTTGTGAAGATCTCGGACAAAGCAACCCACGCATTCGCATCCTCGAAGAGGGCTTTACCTGCGTGATTGTACTTCTTTTGGATATGCGAGACGAGCGATGGCTGCTGATCGACAAGCATATATATCAGACCTCGTAGCACGGCCGTGGCGTTGTTAATTCGCGAGTCGGTGGCCTGGCAGAAGAAGTACGACAGAAGCTCTGTCTTGGCCATCGACTTCTTTAGCTCGTTAATAATGCCGCAGAGCAGCATAGTCTTGCCCTTGCCGGGATCGCCCTTAATCCATAGCAGTTGGCCCTGCTGGCCGTTGCGCCATTGTTGGAAGTCGGAGTGTTCGAGGATCCAGAGGTACGAGTCCTCCAGCAGGCCGCCCTTAGTTTCCTCGATGCGCTTCTTGTCGTCACGGGGATCGGTTAGGCGTAAGTGTTGGATGCATTCTTGGTCTTCTTTCACCATTTGAACTGAGGTCCTAAGCCGTTTAAATGCGTTCTTTTCTCCTTCGCCATAGATGAGCGGCATATAGACGTCGAATATACCCAGTAAGGAGTACGCCTTATCTTCTTTGAGCTTGGTCTGGCGGCGTTCTATCCATGATAATCGCTCATCGACGCTGAACTGAGATAGAGCGGCTCCTTGAAGTGCTGAATCAGCAATACCCGTTATCTCGTGAATTTGTTGCTTTAGGGATCTTTTGTCACCAAGTCGCTTGCGTTCTCGCGAGAAGAATTCAACCGAAGTGGGAGCCAGAAGCTCTTGGAGTGCCCAACCCCGAGTAAACCATCTGCTTTTCTGGAAATCCGATTCCCACGGCCGCGGGTTAGACTCCTCGTTAGTGTTAAAGGCAGGGCTAGAAACATCCGATAGATAGACATAGCATCGAGCCGCGTTGCGGTACCAGCGAAACATAGAGTTGATAGCCTCCGAGAGTTCGGTGAAATCTGCCTTGTTAATACAACAGGTGTCCACCCAGAAGTACTCCAAGTTGTCTTGTCTGGCTTGTTCTCCACAGAACCGGATCTTCTCATAGCCAGGCTTATCCTTGCCAGTGCCATTTCTCAGGTCTTCGAAAGTGACCTCCGTAGTATCCGCTCCCCAGGTGTGTGAAAGTATCGTATAGGGAGGGATTGTATCGTTGCCAACGAAGTTCCTGCTAAAGCTGAACTCGCCAGGTTTGCTGCGTCGCAAAAGTCGCATTGTTTCGCGTGGAATTTGAAGGGAGCAAGCGGTGAGAATGGGGTTTGGCCGGGCACAAACGCGGGCAGGTTAGGTGGAGAGACAGGAGCACGGCAACTCGCCTGTCAGCCGGGAATGTCATACCTACCTATCGAGGTTAACAAGTATACAGGCACAGAGAGAGCACTGCACTAATTGAAGAAGTGGATGTGAAAGCGACACAGTTCATGAGGGTAGTCAAGTTTGCTCGGGCTAATTGCACAGCCCAAAGTGTGGCGCAGTAAGGCAGATGTCAGCATCACTAAAATCACTTGTGCATAAATCGAGTACCTAGGTAGTTTTGGCACCTCGATCACGCTAGCAGGGAGGGCGGCCGACCCGCACCGACCACACCCTTGTGAGAGCGAGTGAGTTCAGAAGGTACTTGTTAGGTATTTTCGTGGAGTCGTGCCAAGATATACCAAGCATTTCCGCAGCTTGCCCCCACGTGCCCCGCCATGGGGCGGTCTTCATCGGGTACCGGCGAATTAATGTGCCGATTAATTCTGACTCCTTACCTCAGCAAGCTCAGACCATAGAATCAATTAGCGGACATACGTATATCCGCAAGCGGATATCGCTAACCTTTTTTGTTAAAAAGTTGATTCTATGGTCTGAGAGACTTTCGCAAGGTTTCTTAGGCGATCCGACTTATTTTGTATATAGAGCAGTCACCTTTTTTAACGAAATTAATCTACCACCCTACAACAGCTATTATCTCAGAAATACCGTTAAATTGATCCGCAGAAGCAGCTCTATAATCGATAAGTATATCTACTCCGTACGCCTCTATGATATCTAGTAAAAAGCGCCGCCGAAGGGCGATGTGTCTATTAAATCGCCTACAGCCTACCCAAACAACAACCACCTAAGGACTTTAAGCTGCTTATTACTACTATCTTAGGGGGCTACAAACGTCTGCACGAACGTCTGCACGAACGTCTGCACAAACGCTACACAAATGCCTACACAAAGCTCTGCTCAAAGGTCTGCACGAAGCTTTGCACGAAGCTCTGCACGAAGCTCTGCACGAAGCTTTACGCGAAGGTCTGCGTACGGAGGCTCTGCACGAAGCTCTGCACGAAGCTTTACACGAAGCTTTACACGAAGCCCTGCACGAAGCTCTGCACGAAGCTCTGCGTACGGAGGCTTTACACGAAGCTCTGCGTACGGAGGCTCTGTAGGAAGCCTTGCGCGAAGCTCTGCGTACGGAGGCTCTGCGCGAAGCTTTGCGCGAAGCTCTGCACGAAGCTTTACACGAAGCTCTGCACGAAGCTTTACACGAAGCTCTGCACGAAGCTTTACACGAAGCTCTGCACGAAGCTTTACACGAAGCTCTGCACGAAGCTTTACACGAAGCTCTGCACGAAGCTTTACAGAAGCTCTGCACGAGGCTTTGCACGAAGCTCTGCTCGAAGCTCTGCTCGAAGCTCTGCACGAGGCTCTGCTCGAAGCTCTGCACGAGGCTCTGCTCAAAGCTCTGCTCGCAGCTCTGCTTAAAGCTCTGCATGAGGCTCTGCTTAAAGCTTTGCACGAGGCTCTGCACGAGGCTCTGCACAAGGCTCTGCACGAGGCTCTGCTCTAAGCTCTGCACGAAGAGACCCACAGTGCAATTAAGGACGTTACGGATATCCATTTGGAACCGTCGCGCCCGCTCTATAGTATAACCTCTCTAAGTTTAAGTTTCCGGCACCTAATATGGTAGCGGCTATTCTAGTATCTTATTTAACCTTCTACCTCTCCGTCCTATAGGTTTTTGTAGCGGTATACTATAGGTTAGCTTAAATATCCGTAACTTAGTAGTTGGCGCGCAATAAGGTTTTAGTAGGTATTTATATACTATAACACAGACGCTATATATCCGCTAGGCTATAATAGGTTCTTTAGGGTAGCTATTATAGATCTATATAGGTTTTATATATATTAGCTAGCGTTTAATAAAGTTATATATAGTTACAGAATTGCTAATAACGCTTTTTTTTTTTTAATGAAATTAATCATAAGACCTGAAAATACTTAAATAATAAAAATAATATATTCTAAAAGCCTAGGTTCTATTATATAATTAATCAACTTTAGGAAATAATATAAAATATTAGTGTTGAGTTATTCTAATATCCGTAACCTCCGCAAGGCGGATATCCGTGGATTTACTAAGAACCGTCGCGGAACACGCTCAGACGTAATACTAGTAGTGCATCACAAACGTAGTTAGTCAGCTTGCGGACCGATTAAAAATCCGCACCAACAGAATCACGTCTGAGCTTGCTAAGGTAATCTGACTCCGTTCCGCGGAAATTACCTCAGTAAGCTCAGACGTGATTCTGTTGGTGCGGATTTTCAATCGGTCCGCAAGCTGACTAACTACGTTTGTGATGCACCACCAGTATTACGTCTAAGCGTGTTCCGCGACGGTTCTTAGTAAATCCACGGATATCCGCCTTGCGGAGGTTACAGATATTAGAATAACTTAACACTAATATTTTATATTATTTCCTAAAGTTAATTAATTATATAACAGAACCTAGGCTTTTAGAATATATTATTTTTATTATTTAAGTATTTTCAGGTCTTATAATCAATTTTATTAAAAAAAAAAAAGCGTTATTAGCAATTCTGTAACTATATATAACTTTATTAAACGCTAGCTAATATATATAAAACCTATATAGATCTATAATAGCTACCCTAAAGAACCTATTATAGCCTGGCGGATATATAGCGTTTATGTTATAGTATATAAATACCCACTAAAACCTTATTACGCGCCAACTACTAAGTTATAGATATTTAAGCTAACCTATAGTATACCGCTACAAAAACCTATAGAACGGAGAGGTAGAAGGTTAAATAAGATACTAGAACAGCCGCTACCGTATTAGGTGCCGGAAACTTAAACTTAGAGAGGTTGTACTATAGAGCGGGCGCGACGGTTCCGAATAGATATCCGTAACATCCTTAATTGCACTGCGGGTTTCTTTATACAGAGCTTAGAGCAGAGCCTTGTGCAAAGCCTTATGCAGAGCCTTATGCAGAGCCTTATACAAAGCTTCGAGCAGAGCCTTATACAGAGCTTCAAGCAGAGCTGTAAGTAGAGCTTTAAGCAGAGCCTCATACAGAGCTTCAAGCAGAGCCTCGTGCAGAGCTTTAAGCAGAGCTTCAAGCAGAGCTTCGTGCAAAGCCTTGTGCAGAGCTTCTATAAAGCTTCATGCAGAGCTTCGTGTAAAGCTTCGTGCAGAGCTTCATATAAAGCTTCATATAGAGCTTCGCGCAAAGCTTCGCGCAGAGCCTCTGTACGCAGAGCTTCGCGCAAGGCTTCCTACAGAGCCTCCGTACACAGAGCTTCGTATAAAGCCTCCATACGCAGAGCTTCGTGCAGAGCTTCGTGCAGGGCTTCGTGTAAAGCTTTGTGTAAAGCTTCATACAGAGCTTCGTGTAGAGCCTCCGTACGCAGACCTTTGCGTAAAGCTTCGTGCAGAGCTTTATGCAGAGCTTCGTACAAAGCTTCGTGCAGACCTTTAAGCAGAGCTTTATGTAGGCATTTATATAGCGTTTATACAGACGTTCGTGCAGACGTTTATGCAGACGTTTATAGCCCCCTAAGATAGTAGTAATAAGCAGCTTAAAGTCCTTAGGTGGTTATTGTTTGGGTAGGCTATAGGCGATTTAATAGACACATCGCCCTTCGGCGGCGCTTTTTACTAGATATCATAGAGGCGTACGGAGTAGATATACTTATTAATTATAGAGCTGCTTCTGCGGATCAATTTAACGGTATTTCTAAGATAATAGCTGTTGTAGGGTAGTAGATTAATTTCGTTAAAAAAGGTGACTGCTCTATATACAAAATAAGTCGGATCGCCTAAGAAACCTTGCAAAAGTCTCTCAGACTATAGAATCAACTTTTTAACAAAAAAGGTTAGCGATATCCGCTTGCGGATATACGTATGTCCGCTAATTGATTCTATGGTCTAAGCTTGCTAAGGTAACCGCGGAAAGGCCGACTTGGTATTATCGGTGCGATAGCACACAGGTGACAAAAAAACTAGTACTGCAAAGTAGTTATCTTCTTTATAGCTTGATAACATAACAACCATAGGAAGATATAAAATAATAAAAATATAGGTTTAATATTTTAAGGCACCTTAACACCTTTATCTATTTAAAAATTAAAAAACCTATATTATTATAGCTTAATAAATCCGTAGAGTTAATTAACTTTTAACGTTCCCCGTGATTTGTATAGTTTACAATGCCAGTTTTTTTATCACCCGCGTAGATGGGTAGCTGCCGACCATTTTCTTACCATCCTCTTATCTTTTCAACTTTTCCACTCTTAAGACACCAGTATCCCCGCCGGAATTCTCTTGGAGCCCATAATTTATTATCTTTATAGGCTTCTAGCACTCCTCCTACTGCCGCCTTTTACTTTAACTGCTGCCTAAGCGCATCCGTCGCGCTCTTTTGCGTAATGGTGGATCCGATGAGATTAGAGATCATCAAGACAAAACCTATTGGAAGAGGGCTGGATGCCTTTTACAACTCTTTTAAGTCAACAAATGATAGTTTTACGCCCACTTTCCTTTTGGAGACGCAAATCCCGCATGTGTGCGATAATCTATCGCAAGTATGTTAACCGTGCCAACTTATGTTAACCATGCTAACTCATGCCAACTATGTCGAAAAGCCTAGAGGAGAAGGGGGGTAGTAGTAGGTAGTAGGGGTTATTTGGTATTCCTGGCTTCCCATAGGCCTGTTCCCCTATGTCACTCTGCGTCTAAAGCTCTAAAGCTCTAAGCCGTAAATTGCCTCCAGCCTGCACTATCTCAGCCTCCACCCTAGCGGGATATTATGCTTTCTATACTTCTATGCTTCTCCCACCACAGACCAGCTTCACTAAAAGCCTATATTACTTTCTCTACACCTAATTAGTCCCTTTGCTCCTAGCTCTCCCTACTACTTAGCTAAGTTCTAAACGCCTTTCTAGATTGTTCCTGGCTTCCTATAGGCCTATACCCTTATATTACTCTACGTCTGAAGCTCTAAAGCTCTAAGCTATAAATCGCCTTTAGCCTGCACTATCTTAGCTTTTACTCTAGTGGGATATTATACTTTTTATTGCTTTCCTACTACGGACTAGCTTTACTAAAAGCCTATATTACTTTCTCTACACCTAATTGGTCCCTTTAATCCCAGCTCTCCCTACTACTCAATAGTTAAAATGAGGTTCTTGGCGTTATATTAAAAGCGAAATTGCTATATATATTGCGTGTATATGGGGGGGGGAGAAACCGAAGCTCGTATAGACTATAATATACTTATAATCTTAAATTTAAGTAGTACTAGGAGCTCGGCAATCGACCCTTCTGTTATTATATATAAACACGCTATTTCTGTTATCTTCCGCTATACTATCTATCTTCTCTGTTAGTTTCGTGGAGTATATAGACATTTTACACTTCTACTTACCAAGATTAATAGTAGATATTTAAGATATATTATAAGCACCTGTTATATAATTGCAAGTTAATTCCAACGTATTGCTTTTTAAGGTATAGTCTAAATAGAAGCCAAAGGCACCGCCGCTGCCCCATATTAGTATGTATTTCTATTTTACTTCTTCCCTCCCTTTTTCTTAAGTGTCCCCTCTTAAGTGGTAGATTGGAGACTTACTTAAATATATACCCCATATTCTCTATAGCATTTGTAATGCATTGATCTAGATTCACGCTTAAAGATATAGGCGCGGCATCAACCAATACGTATATAGCGCTAAATGTATTGCCCTTAAAGCTAAAATTAAAGTAATTAGCGTCTGGGCCTAGGAGTTGGAAGCCAGCTAAGATAGTATCTTGACGTCGTATAAGGGTTCGGGTAATAGGGGATAAGGAAACAAGTTAAGAGGTAATACTAAAAAGGAGAGTAGAGCTAAAAGTTTATAAGGGATACATTGCTAGGATTATAAATACGTTATAAGATAGAAGGTAGTAAATCTCGGTTTTACGTGTTTTTTTTTAGGGGGGGGGATTTTGTGTAATTACTAATGAGTTAAAAACGGACATCCTTTTATACTTACTTAGTTATTATTTAAGCATCTATTTATAGATAGAATGTAGGGATTAAATAATAGGAAGGATAACTAATTCTAAGTACAGCCATAAAATATATCTTAAAATGGAGAAGCATCTTGGGGATACTAAGGGGGCCAAATATGGTCCCCTTAACATAAATAGCAACAGGGAAACATCTTTGGTTCCACGGTCTCATCCGGCTTATGTGGCCTATTAATGCCCATAGAGTAACCCGATTAGGACGCTTAGCCGCATTAGCCACTATATATAAGATAATGGCAATTGCAAATGCTAATAGCTAAAGTAACGTTATACCAGTTCTTATTTAAACGTCCAAGATCCCTAAAAAGGTATTTATATAGTTAGGGCTACTTTTCTTCTAGCTGGATTTCACTTAGGTAACTAATTATTATCTAGCCTAGGTACAAGTTACCTATACTACTCTATAGGAGGATAGCAAAGTATACTTTAATCTTTTAGGCTATAGGGCTTAACTTAAATTGCTAGTAGAAGCGTTAGCGGCTAGACATTGTGTTAAGGAATAAATTAATACTTTTACTTATTAACGCTGGTTGTACTCCCAGTTCTTAATTAAAGTTTTTTTATAAATAGCTATTATAATCTCTAAATACGACCTTTAGTACCCCTAATTTCCGCCTTTATCGCCTATCCTTCGTTCTTGCAATATATTCTTAGATAACAGCCGGTATAAGAGCAGTTAGTAGTGTTATTACAATAGCATAGTAGAGAGCTCCTAAACATAATCTACTTACCTCGCCTTTCTCTATCTCAATCTCGGATAATAGTTCCTTGGTCTTTAACTGGAAAATATATAAAACAATAGTAGGTATAAAGAGAGGGATGCAACATACCATACCTAATACTAAATAAATTACTACCCTTAATTGAACGCTAAGCCTTAGAAGAATGGCCGCGATATAAAACAAGCGGCCAAATATTAAATAGAAGAATATAGTGGCCAAGATAAGCATTAAAACCAGCCCTATAATTAAGCAGTCCTAAATGTATGCAGAAGTAACTTTCGTTAAAATCCCTTCTAGAGATTAAAGGTTATTAAGTTAGTCTCTAAAAAAGCTTTTAACCTCTTCTAGCACTATATTAGAGAGAGTTAATGGCAAGTCATTATATGTTATATTATAAGTAAATCCAATATAGAATTGTTTCGTGCCTAGTGAGCAATTTTTAGGAATTAATTCCTTAATGGCTTTAGGAATAGCTGTAGCCGCAGCGTTTAAGGCGCTTTGTACTTGGCTAATAGCACTAGGGATAGCCGTCGCAACGCTATTAGCAATACTCACAACTTCGGTCTAAAAAGATTAAAGGATGTCTTGCTCTGGAAGGGCGTGTGGCATAACAAAGGGATTATCTGGAGGTTTAATAGTAAAATTAAACTAAATTTAAGAACCTATTAGTTAAAGCCACTCATGTAAATCCGGATAGAGAGTAATGTCTTACGCTTAAGGTTATAATACCTGCCTTTATATTGCTTTCCTTATATAGTACCTGCAGCGCTAGAACTGCATAATAGATAGCAATAAGTATAAAGGTAACTAAGACACCTCGCTTTAGCCATGTTCTTCCCTTCGCCATGGCAAGAGGATAATAGACTTTAAGAGAATGCTTTAAAACTAGTTATGTTAAAATAAGAATAGGCCAGTTCCCATATAAATTCTTTTAATACTTATATAAGAACTTTAAGTCCTAAAAATGGTCCTAAGCGATATAAAAATAGCCAACCTATGGCGATGTAACGGGGGCCCAGAATTAGGCCCTTTTTATTTTTTTTATAAATTAATATTATTAGATAATTTCACAAAATCTATGCTAGAAATATGTATATATTATACTATCTTGTCTCCTTATTAACTAATAACATCTCTAATTATTAGTATGTGCATTTTTATCATTATTGAACGCCTACTATAGGCTATAGCCTTTACTAGGTCTTAGCCTGTGTTCTAGAACCATTTAAAAACCTATATCTGTTGTTTTTCTTATTAGGTTTTTAATTAGGCCTATAAACAACAACTAATGGAATTAAGTGCCTTAACCTAAGAACCTCCACTGTAATACTCAATGCTTAATAGCAGGAATGACGTAGACAGCGTATTCCCAAACACTACCATACGTCTACATAATGATATCAATTTAGGTAGCGAGTTATTGGCATTACCGCACAATAATAGCAGTTCCGAGGAGAGAGTTTTGCTTAGGTCGTTAAGCCCTAGGAAGTACTTACTTAAGTAAAGCGTTAGTAGCTAGGAATCTTTGTAAATTATAACTACTTACTAGTCTAAAGTTAAGGATATATCTCTTTTTTAAGTTGGAGCGCGAAGCCTGACGCCTAATTACTTATTATATTTTCAAAGCAGTTCCCATGCTTAGTGTGACTAGGACGGAGGTAAACGGATATTTAGTTTAACTAAAAAAACGCTTTTTGTTCTATACTCTTTTATTCCTACTTTATATACTTGCTTGCTCGCTCTTATAACCTTCTAAATGCCTCTTGTTCTTATAGCGAATTTTAAATGCTTAAATTTTTCAACTATCTAAATTACTAGCTTAGATTGGGTATTTAACCTAATAAAAGACCTCGCAACCTCCTAGAGGCGCTTAGGTCTTTAACTCCTCTAATAGGAGCCCAATTGAATTAAGCCCTTAAATATACTTTATTGCGCTATCCTGAGCCTCCTATTAAAGTTGCTGGTTAGTATTCCTAAGCCGACTTACTTCTTCCTCTGCCTACTGCCTGAGCTCTATCTCTGCAGATGTCTTATCTCTTAATTTACTTAATTCTTAAGCTAACCTAGCATTTTCCGTTTGTAGCTTGTTAATTTTTGCACTAAAGCTAACCTTTAGGTAGTTTAGCGTCTATAAGAAGTTAGGAAACCTAATAATTTAAGATATCTTGTACACATTTACTAATATTGTGACGCCTTGCGCTTTTGTAGAGTTTATCTTTACGGTAGCTGTAACCTATATAGCCTTAAACGTTATGCCAACTCCTTTATATAATTCCTTATAAGCACCAATGGAATGATCGCTTATATTTTTTAAAAAAATTCTTAAGAATAGCTCCTCCTTTTCTGGCAGTACTTTCCAAATATAAGGATTGTCTGGGCTAGGAATAAGATGAACTTATAACAGCTCTATTATAATTCCCAACTTGCTCCCTATAGAAGCGTTAGTTATAATTAAATAGAGCTTACTCGGTCTTATATATGTGTTTTGATAATTGCTCTTAGTACTTATTCCTCTACTTTCCGCGTTTAATATTGCTCAATTGTATTAGAGCCATTTTAGTTTATACCTCTACGATCCGCGAAAATACGAATAAAAGATTTATTTATTTATTTAAACTAAGTAATACAAGGCTGCTTAGCTTGGTATAAAAATAATATAAGTTCTAATAGGATGTGATTTAGGGCCCTGGAACTAGTCCCAGGATACCTATTTTAGGTTAGGTCCCTTTTCCAGGAACCTTCTATTTATAGTATAACCAACATACACTATAGGAAAGACAATGGCGTAACCTTTTTAAGAGGCAAGTGGTAGTAATACTAAAATTAGCGTAGGTTTATATTACTGCATTAATCCTTGTCACTTAGAATTCAAGAACTCTAGTCCATATAGTAGGGATATAGTTAGGGGCGTAAATCTCTATTAGTAAACTATAACTGTAACTATTAAAGGCATTCTTAAAGTATCCTTAACAAATTTAAAAGTTAAAGAAAAAGGGAAAAAAATCTTAATAGAAAATAGTGCCTAATATATTAGTCTAATTATGGAGTTATAGGCTCGACCTTAAACCCAGCAGGGAGTAAGAGTAGTGATTAAACAATAATCTCTTAGACCTTGGCTATGGTTATTTTAAGACGCTAAGGCTTTTCCAGGCTTTAAAGGCCTTAATTAAATCATTATATATATCTGTCTTATCTTCCTAAGTGTTTTTGCTATTGGGATACCCTTTCCATTTAACTAGATACTGGACTTTCCTATATCTACTAACTTGGCGGACGCGCTTTTCGACTAGCCGTTTAATAGTAAACTGGTTATCCTCCACATCTACGGGAGCAAGTGGACCAATATCTTAAATAGCTTGTATGGAGGTTGATTCTCTAATATTGCCCTTAGTGTACTTAGCTAGTAATAGTAGGCTGTTAATCTATAGATTGGAAGCAAAGGTGTGTCTTAAATACACATTATAAGGGGTTGTACTGGAATTAATATACCTGGGGCTGAGTAGATTAGCACTATTAAGAACAACTAGAGTGTCTAGAGCGCTATACTCCTGCTTCCCAATCTCCATGCATCCTAAGCTTAGAGTAGCATTGGTTAAGTCCTCTAGTATTACGCCGCAAAATGAGGCTTTAACAGTTAAATAGTCCTCTATATCTCTTACGTATATAAGACGATCTATACCCTAGTTAGACGCGATAATCTTAGCTATTAGTTATTAATATATACGCGAAGCTGAAGTTATATCAGAATCTTTTTAATTTAGAGCAAGCGTTCTGTCTTTATTAGGGGTTATAAGGTCCACCACATTAATTACATTATGCTCGGATATTATGCTACCCCAGGCCGCCACTTAAATAAGAAGTTTAGGGTCGATTTTCTTAAGTATCCCACTGCACATAGATAGTGGTGGGGTGTTAGTAGTGGGAAAGCTTCCGTTCTTAGTCTAGCTACTACTTGTATAACTGCCAAAATCTAATATTAAACGGCTTAAGGGTGTTATAGATCTGTTAAATAGGCATTAGCTGATGCTTTCTATTGTCTTATTAATAAAACCGTATTCTACTTTAGCTAGAGCTTTATTACCTATACTTGATTCCTTCTTATAGCCGGACCTCTACCTTTTAACTTTAGCTAGCTCTATTTCTACCTTATAGTCTTCTTTTAATCTTTTTAGTGATTTCGGTTCCTTAATAAAGTTAAGGCAATAAATATCCTGGAGATAGAATTTTAGCTTCCTAACTAAATTAAATGTTGCTATGCATTGTAAACCTAGGTAGGGGCAATTTAGTAGTTTGCTCTCGTCCAGGGTTTCTATATGCCTATAAATATGCTCTTTCTATATAGCCTATTTTAGGAATTAATACATCCGCACTATAGCTAGCGCAGTACTACTAAGGCAGAAAGGATAGTAGCTGGTAATAGCAAGCACCCTATTGTATACAAGAGGGTCGCATTGAATGGGAAGTGTCTCACAGTCGTCTAGATGCGCTTGGTAGTGGTCGCTCTATTATGCCTCCCCGAAAATCTACTTGTTACATTAGAAGTATAGCTTGGAAAAGCTATTATAACTCTTCTTATAGCAGTTATATATATGCCTCTAATTGTAAGTGGTCTTTGTCTTTATATTACTAAGCGGAGATTAAGCTGTCTTCCACTAGCCTACTAAGTTAGAGCAATAGTACTTCTCTAGCTCTAAGCCTGGTTAAAACTCTACTTTAGCATCCTTTTAACATAGCGCAACTATATCATGGAGAGCGTGGAGACCTATAGGGCTCCGTAAGGCATTGATATTAAAAAGAACAGATACAAGGCGGTCCTATTTAGGCATAAGAAATTAAGTTCGGTTAAATATAGTCTGGTAATAGTATAGTAAGGTGTTATCCTCATCATCAACACCTAGTCTATACGGCTGCACCTTCTACCACTTGCGGAGTTCTTTAGCAGTTAGCTTATGTTTCTGCGTATAAAGCTTCTTTTAACGGGTTATAGAGTTTACATCCTTCTTCCCTTTTAAAGCGGCAATCTCCTTCTTTATATTAATATATTTTAAGCTATTCTCAAATTCATACTGCTTCTCTGCTAGGAGAGATTGCTACAGTTTTGGGTTATAAGGGAGAGATAAACCACAGAAGAGGTTATTAACAATACTATATAGCTTAGTACTGAAGTAGCTCGCCTGGCTATCTGTGCCACTATTGTTGGGTATATAGTAATTGTTAAACGTATTTAAATCTCTCTGCCTGGTATGCTTTATTCTTTAAGCGGCTAAATATAGCTTGTCTTTGCCAGAAATTAATTAGTAAGTAGCCTAAAGATAGAAGGAATGACTGTATATATACCAATCCAGTATAAGCCCTCAGCCCTAAAGTCGTAAATTGTAGGCGGCTAAGGGTATCCTATATAGATGCCTAGCGCTCTAAGGCGGAAGCTAAATGCGTTCGCCTTCTCGATTTTCTGTCTTGCGGATATACTCTTAAAGAAAGGCGTGTTAAGTATACTTTCTTTCTATTATAAATAAAGTATCTCCCCCTCTAGTGGTACTATGTTAAGGAGCTCTTTAATGGTGTCGTAGTCCCTAAACGCCTTTGCTGTGATAAGCATGGCTAGTATTAGGAGCATAGGGTTGCAAATAAGAGGCATTAGTACCATGCCTTTATATAGAGAGTGTTCTGGCCTGCCAATATAAGAATTAGAACCGCTGCTTAACTTAACAGGCTAAGTAACCTAGCGCTTACCTCTTATCTAGTGTTGTGGTTATATTCTTAGCATCTTAAATAATTTAAATAGTAAACTCTGCGTTTTTATACTTATTGCGAAATACTGCGAAAGTTATATCCTATATCATAACTAAGTTAACCTATTTGCCTACTACGCTATATGTATATACGTATTAGGGAGAGGGGGGGGTTTTCTTACCTTATAGTGTAAACCCTGGTTAGAACCCGCTTAATAGCTAGACTTAATATACTCGCTAACTCGCGTGGAAGAACAAACAATGGCTATAAGGTCCGCCTAATCGTTTACTCTTATTACTGGTTATTTATACGCAACCTAATCTGCCGTCTATAGCTGCCTTCCTAAATGAATAAAATGGTTCTTAGTCGCAAACCTTCTCAGCCTTTTTTTCCTAGGCATTTTTAGTTTATTAGCTAGCGGGCCTTTAATAAACTAAATAAAATTAGACTCTAATAAGGAGAAAATAGGGAAATATAGACGGAATATATATTCGTAACAGAGAGGGTTATGTTCACGGGTATTACGGTGTTAATATAACGCCAGCCAGCTATAAAATCTTTCTAGTACTGGCCAACGGTATCTAAGGCTGCCATTGGATTATCCTCAACGCCATTAATACCATATACCATGTTCTTAACAAAATCTTTTAAGGATGCTAGGTTATATGGAGAAGAACTAGGATATTCTTTAGCAAATCTATTTAGTAAAGGGTTAGAACGGGATGGAATCCAACCGCCACAGTATACTAATTATAACTTACTGGTACCACAGCTCTACCTTTCTAAGATAAGCTTTCTCTATCTTTAGCTTAAGACGCTTTTGAACTTCAGTGCCATCTATACCCTCCCTGCTTTGGTTAGAGCCCTTTGCCCTTACTATAGTGAGGAACTCGCAAGGGTTCTTCTTTCTTAGCATTTTATAGAGAAATGGATAAGGCAAGCAGAAGCTAAGGTAAAGAAGAAAGGGAAGAGGAATATAAAGATAAGCTTATAGGAACAGACGGGCGAGCTATAGAATAGCAGATAAAAGGAAAAAGAGAGAGAGAGAGAAGATGGGATGGAAATTAAACAGTAGGTAGGTAGAACGGAGCGAATGGACGCGACTAGAGGAGATCTTATAGTAAGAGATAAGGTACCTCCTCTTTACCTAACACCTTCGGGGACGCCATGTTACATACGGGCGCAGCTTAGGATAGGCGAATGCTCTATTTTAAGGGGGACCTAGTTTTAGGAACCCTATGGGCCCAAAACGCGGCACTTAAGATTGTTATATAGAGTTGTCAATTTGCATTGGTAAGGACGTAGCACTTTTAAGGCATAATTAGTTAATAAGATGGAGGAGCAGTAATGTAACTAAGCAGCCTAAGCATGACCTGAGCAAGAGGGTAAGCAGCCTGAGCAGCGGGTAAGTTAAGGGTGCTTGGCGCCTAAGTATAGCGGCAATGCTGACTAACCGAGTCGGATTCCGCCAAGGGGAGTTTTGGTCTGTGACTACCTTAGTTATGGCGTCTTTGAAACCCAGCTATCCACTCTAGTGGCTCCGCAAATGATGACTGGATTAGTGCTGTCCGGAGTCATTCATTCAACCCTTGACTCTTTAAGTACTATTCGAAATCTTGTATTGAAGCTTTTGAAGTCTAGGAAATGCCCTGAGCATGACATTAGCGGAACTCTTGTAGAAATGAGCAAGAGTCTCGGTTCTCGCTCGATTAACAATTTCCACTTTTATTCTTATGCCAAATCATATTGGCTACAGCACATATTCTACGTGTCAGGGCAGGAGCCAGTTATACGCGATCTACTGCTTAGACTATTTGAAGGGAATGTACTGAACGCGAATCCGACAGCTGAAGATGGTTCGATGCCCCTGATTTGGGCCCTCCAGAACGGGAACGAGATCGTCGTCAAGCTTCTGCTCGATTTGGGCAAAGTCGATGCCAACTCAAAGGATGCTAGGGGACAGACGCCGCTATCATGGGCGGCAGAGAACGGACACGAGGCGATAGTCAAGCTGCTGCTCAAGACAGGCAAGGTCGACGTCGGCTCGAAGGATATCAGTGAACGGACGCCGCTATTATTAGCGGCAGAGAACGGGCACGAGGCGATAGTTAAGCTGCTGCTCGAGACAGGCAAGGTCGACGTCGGCTCGAAGGATATTAGTGGATGGACGCCGCTATGGGTGGCGGCAGAGAACGGGCACGAGGCGGTAGTTAAGCTGCTGCTCGAGACAGGCAAGGTCGACGTCGACTTAAAGGGTACTAGGGGACAGACGCCGCTATTATGGGCGGCAGAGAACGGGCACGAGGCGATAGTTAAGCTGCTGCTTGAGACAGGCAAGGTCGACGTCGGCTCGAAGGGTATTAGTGGATGGACGCCGCTGTTATTGGCGGCAAAGAACGGGCATGAGGCGGTAGTTAAGCTGCTACTTGAGACAGGCAAGGTCGACGTCGGCTTAAAGGATATTAGTGGACGGGCGTCGCTATTATTGGCGGCAGAGAACGGGCACGAGGCGATAGTTAAGCTGCTGCTCGAGACAGGCAAGGTCGACGTGAACTTAAAGGATACTTGGGGACAGACGCCGCTATTATGGGCGGCAGGGAACGGGCACGAGGCGGTAGGTAAGCTGCTGCTTGAGACAGGCAAGGTCGACGTCGACTCGAAGGATAAATAGCCGACGGACGTCGCCATGGAGAGCGGCAGGGAACGGGCACGAGACAATGGTCGAGCTGCTACTCGACAAGGGGGCCTACGACAACGCGTAAGGGGAGAGTTCGGCACTAAACTTCACGCGGCTCAAGACCTTTTGAAGATGCAGTAGCAATAGGATTATATATATTTATTTTATAATCTCTATTTTAAAGAGGGGGCTAGGGAGTAGTAAATATTTATATTATATAAAGTCCCTATATAGAATGTTTTAGACGTTGCCGTTACTTTTATAACATTCTAGAAACTTAATAATACTACTCGCGGTTGAAACTGCGCTAGTAACTCTGGCCATAAGGGTTGTCGAGATATGTTGTGGGAGAAAATAGTTGATGGGAGGACTAAGCCATATATGGCGCAGCTTATTATGGATATACAGCACTCAGGCGCGTCCGGTGGTTAGCGTGTTTTATTAAACTTTCCCTTAAACAGCAAAAGTACCAAAACTTCCCCTACAAAAAGGCCATGCAGACATGGCTGCGCTAACCACCGGAGTTGACAGGAGGGTGTATACATTTTATATCGGCGATGTCTTAGTCTGTTTGTATACGAGCCACGGGTACCGTCTAGTACCATTATTTAACGCTTAACTTAGTTTAGTAAGGCGGCTGCCAAGAGATCCGCCGATGTGCAAAATCTCCGCTGCGTGCTTGGAGGGGAAGCTGTATTGAAATCGTGATTGCTTTTGTCGATCCAATGGTGCGAGGTGTGATCCGCGTAGTCCTTACCACCACATACCCATTTTGGATGAGCTCATGAAAGACTTCAGAACGGGACTTGGGTATGAGCTTTATAGGTTCCTTCAAGAAGCCTTCGATCATTTAAGAAACTCCTGCGAATTTCTTTAAGCTCTGCCAAAGGACTTGAGGCCATTCGTGGAGCATAACAAGGCAAACTAGCTGACAATGACTAAACGATTTGTGCTTCGGTACTAATCTATGGAAAGGCCGTGCGTGATCAACGAGCATCTTCAATTCAATGTGATAGAATGTTGTGCCATGCAAGAGTCCGCAATGAGTCTTCTGTCTGAAAATCTGTACTCGGATACGGTTAGTGGTGTAGGAACCACTAGGCTATACCTACCTAGGTATTGTCCAGGCATAGCATGTCTAGGTACTAGAGATGCTTCTAAGACAATACTATGAAGTCTCTTAACTCGGCAGTACTCTTACATACGCGGACCTTGGGACTAGTAACAATACTCCAAAGTCTTGAAACTGTGCAATTATGTGCGAGAATTCGCTTGACGGCATCGACCTCTTGAGCAAGATTCTCCAGAAGAGCAAGGCGCACCTCCACACCAGTGAGCCCAGCCGCAATCATCATGCAGGCCGCTTTAGCAACAACGTTCCCACCAAATGCTTGACAGCCCCACGCTACGGCCTCGATCACACATGGAGCATCTGATAGCCCTTCAACCTCTCTCTGCATCACGACTGCACCCTGGAAGGCGGCATATAGCTTCCGTATCTCACGCTCAATATGGCCGGGTTGTAAATCCTTGAGAGCACCGGAGCTTTCTTCTTCTACTTCGTCCAATGGTAGCGCATCGGCGAGAATGTAGTGGCGGAGAGGCCGAGCGTCTGGTGGGTATAGCTGGTCTAGGCGTGCAGTGCGGTTGTGGCCTTTCCAAGAGGCGTGGACCGGGAATGCGGAAGTGACGACTGCATAGTCGGAGGGTATCAAGGGTGTGAAAATAGCTGAGGTACTTAATGCAGGTGACGCAGCTTGTAGGCGCTCTTCATGGGTGGCTGTTGGACCTGGGCCAGGCTGCGCGTGGGACGCGACTAAGACAAAGGGGGAGGGATCATTCGGCGCGCTGGAAGGTTCAGACTCTTCGTGAACTACAGATAGGCTTATCTTGGGGATACTGTCACACCAGGATGGATCGGGCATCAAGTCAGCTTGTTGTGTGAGGAAAGTAAACGAATCAGACTTCTCATAGCCTCCGTTGGCAAAATGATGCAACAAAGTGCGAATGTATCCATTGACAGCTTGTGTGTGTGGTGGATCAGCAGCGAACCACGGTGTAAAGCAAGGTAGGCCCCAATTATTGCCTGATGGTTGGTGCAATGTTCCAAGGAATTGATGTGCAAGGAGGGAGTTAATTTGAGAACCTGTATAAGTGGCACAGGATGCTGTCGGAGATGAGGAAGGTAGAAAGGTTATCGTGTTTGCTGGAAACAGTTGAGGGAGTGAGAGGGCGGCTGTCAGAAGGTTTCGGGCTGCGTCTGCAGTTTCGTCTGATTTGTCAGTATAGAGAAAATGACGTAGATGCGAGGTATCCAATCCTCCATTGCCGTGCACAGTATACGCTATGTCCCCGATCAGAGTCGGCAGCAACAAGAGATTAGCGGAGAGGTCGTCCAAAGCGTTATTAATCAGTTGGTGTAGGACAACAGCCTGACTGGGACACTCATCATCGCAAATACCTAGAGGGTCACTGCTAAAAATGGATGGATCAGTTGGAAGTTGATAAGTCATGTCGATGAGGCTAAGTAGGCCCGGCAGGTTTTCCTGAACAAAGCTGGAGGAGGGTCGAGGGGTACTCGAGTTCCGGATTTAATGGATGTGAAAGCGATGGCTCTACTAGTCACCGAAAATCTAATGGGGAGATCAGGATCTGAGGCTATGGGTGGGAATGAAAGATGGTTACGAGATAGACTATCCGTAGAAGGGCGGCCCGAGCTTAACCAATTAAACAGCTGCGTTCGTTGGCGGTAAGGCGTTCTGCCGTACACCTGAGCATAAAGCCTCAATATACTCCCTAAGCTTATCCAGCAGCTTATCAGTCCAAAACAGCTTAAATATTTGATGGGGATCGCTAGAATGGATGTGGTGTGGGCTTTGGTGCCATAGGTGTTTTCATTACGGATAGGCAGAGGTTAAGTAAGGCGGTGGTTTAGGCAGGTGGTGGTTTTTTCTTCATCCGACGCGACAGTTTAGGGTATGAGTAGGCGGAACAAAATCCTCATCATTGGTTGCACGATTTCTGACCATATTAGTTGTTTATTTGATTGATAAAGCTATCTAGTTGCTGCTGGTGTTGAGGAAGTTGATGTTCTTGTTTGATACGCACGGGCTACATCCGCATGTCACCTTATCTTTGTAAGGGATAATTAAAATTTTGGAGACAATATTTGCGCATGATTCATCGTCGTACTCTTTATAAGACATGAATTCTTCAAAATGCTGCGTGGGGTGAGGCCATGGTATCGCACTTTTGTGCCTTTCCCGAGTTCCTACAACTTTCCTTCATACACGCTACACAATGCTCCGTCACGCCACACACCCCTCACATTCAGTGTTGCGTCAATATCCGCTAATGGGTTGCCTTCTACTAAGAGTAAATCTGCCTTCAGCCCTTCAGCCAACCTTCCTCTATCTGAGAACCTGAATCTGCGTGCTGTAACACTTGTTGCAGAACGGAGCGCTTCTTCCGGCGTCATGCCACCCTGAGTGACGAGTAGATAAAGTTCCTGATGGATCGAAAGCCCCCAAGCGGTCCCGAGCGCCGGACCTGCTGAGTCACTTCCACTATACGGCCCACGTGTCAGCAAGAATCCTAGAGATTTTGGTGACCAAGCTTCCGCAACTCACCATATAATGTCAATCCCTGCCTTCCTTAACTGGCGCACACTCTCGTACGCATACTCTGCTTTCGATGTTGGTGTAGTAAACCCCATGCACCGACATTTCCTCTCCCTCTCTGCCTCGCCGATCAAACCATTGCCTCGTGGATCATGTGCGTATTTCTCCTGGAGTGATTGTCCCTCTTTCGTTAAGCTGCCAATGGCTGTGAGCGTAGGATTTAGCCATGCATTATTCTTCTTGTACGCTTCAATCAACTCTGGTGTGGGTGGCTGATCATATAACGTATGAGTCAATCCATCCACGCCAGCCCTCAGCACTGTAATCGTATCCTCGAGCGACGTTGCATGCGCAACGGTTAGGTAACCCCGCGCGTGCGCCGCATCAACGATTGTCCTCTGAAGCTCCTCGGTTGGATAAGTAAATTGTGCTCCCATGGATTTCCCCGACTCATGCATCAGCTTGATATAATCCGGGTTATTTTCCTTTTTAGTGGCATCCAAGAACTCCTCCACGTTTTGCTTGTTGGTCAACTTCGGCCAAGTTGCGATCTCGGCCAGTGTCTCAGGGCTCTTATCGTGTGCAGTGATTACAGGAATGGGCCAACCATTCTCGATAGTCGCCGAATTTCCAGCAGTTTTATAGTCGGATGTGTCGGGCTCTTTGGTTAGGGCCCTCATAGCACGTACGTTGGCAACCTCATTGTGCATGTCACAGACGGTTGTGACGCCAAAGCGGAAGGACTGGCGGAGGGCAAGGGGGTCACCATTGTTGGCATGGATGTGAGCGTCAATGAGCCCAGGCAAAAGAGTATGGCCCGGCTTTGAGATGACTTGAATATCAGAAACACTGGGGATGTTGTCGATGCTTCCCGCTGCTTTTATCTTGCCGTCTGAAACATACACAAATCCTTTCTCAAAGGTCTCCTCGCCGGTGAAGACGCGAGCATCGCGGATGATGAATGTGGCCATGTTCTAGGTTTATGGGAGAAGATTCTGATTTTTGATGTTGATCTGCTAAGAATGGAGCGTAGTCTTTGTCCTGCATTATGATGTGGAGACCCGCACTGTCTTATGGTAAACTTCGTCCTAGAGCAAAGCCAATAGAACCAATGGATCAAGTTGAGATGCCCAATTATTATTTTTTTCAGTGCACGGATCACCAGACGGTAGAACGCTATCGGGGAAAGGATATTTTCCAGCCTAGATTCATGAGACCCCATACCCGAAGTCCGAACAAGCAAGAGGCGTACAGCTTATGGCTAAAACGCTTCTACAGCCTGTACAAGCTTCGGCTTCCCCCCCCATGTGCGCGCAGCGGTACACACGCAATTTCGCTTTCTCGCACACTAGAGAACTTCAAGTTTGACTCTTACGATTAAGCTTAAAAATTAGAGACTTTACCTCTCTTGTAAGTGCACAGTGTCTATGTACGCTGGATAGTGCACTTAACTAATTGTTAACGAAATTGCGTGTGTACCGCTGCGCGCACATGGGGGGAAGCCGAAGCTCGTACAGGCTGTACGGAGGCAGCGGTCAAAAGTTCCTGGCTCCCCTACTCCACAAATGTGCCACCAATAAGCCACAAACCGGCTTTCTTGGCGTTCCGGATTAGGAAGAAGGCTAGTATAGAAGATAAATTTTGGCTCTCTGCGACGAGAGTGTAGATATATGACATTATCCCTTAACCCGCCAAAATTCGTCCGCACGTTATCGATAAGGATTTACCAATCAAATCAATGCATTAAAATTGCCGTGCTCAGGAATATACAGCTGACGGGCAACGGCCAAGGCTCCGGGGGAGGCTTTTTTGAGACACGATTTGGTTGAACGTTATATTGAGTCGGCTGAACAAGGTCTATATCATTGGAAGTATAATTTGAAGGCATAGATTGATGGTTTGTATTGATCAAATCTATACAGCCTATATGCGTTGTTCTGATCCTGGTGTTCTGCACGGACCGCTTGCTTTGTGGGTTAAGGGATAAATACAGGTTAGTGATCGACACCAGGCCGACATCACGATACTGAAATGACGAACTTGAGTTTTGAACTAGAATAAGACTCCACGACATGATTACTTCTCAATTTAGTAAAAAAATCTAGCCCTCTAAAAGATAAACATGAATCAGCTTCTCGCGGTTCCCCAGTATGCTCATCGATCCTTCCCCTTCACCTGGACCTCTGGTCCCCTGCTATTCCCATGTATGTTTCACATCATGCTGCCAAAGGCGGTAATGGACAGTTATTTTGGTAAATGATGTAGTTTGCCTCCATGCCCTTACTCAGATGAGTATTGAAATGGCAAATGAGCTGCCACTGCCCCGGATTCAGCGCCGTCATGCTTACGGTGACCATCTGCCCTGGATTGAGTGGTACGGCAGGTGTGTTGAGACCATTGTTGTAGACGTTATTGCCGTGCCAATGGGCTACATGTGTGTCAAAGCCCATATCCCAGAGGTACCAGATGGCAGCGTCATTAACGCACATTTCGAAGGGAGGATTGTTTGCGAAGATGTAGCCGTTTATCTGGCAATTGTGAGAAAAAGTTCAAATTTTTGCAGTGATGCACTTGATTTGGGCGCTTACAGGGAAGAAGTTTGCGGCTATATCAGTAGTCACGTTGGTTTTCGGCGTGTTGATCAATTGGGGATACCAGACAGAATGATTTCCGGGCCCAGGTTCAGGGTAGGTGGATGACTTATTCGCGACTTTCACACCCGGAAGATATTTCTCGACGTTATGTAGTGCGAGAAAGGAGTTCGATTCTTGGTTATCTCCGTAAAAGACGATGAATTCACGGTTAGAGGCCATGGTTGAGTTCATCTTGCCAGGCTCGTAGATAATGACTGGCCCGCTGAGGCCGGCATCTTGATCTTGATACATGCTTACGTAGGAATGGTAGGAGTATAGTTTACTGACATACCCAGGATTTGGAGTGTCTGGGGGTGGTACAAGCCTCGAATAGAGTGTGAGCATTGACGACTTTCTACATTGAAATGATCTGGTTCTGCGACTCACCACTTGTACGTAAAGCATTCTCCAGGTGCCACAGCATCTCCTGGTGAGGGCATCGTGCCAGTACCGTTATAATATATACTTCCCTCACTTTCCTTGGTATAAAAGAGCCCCATGGAATGGACGCTGGCGTAGAATGTATCCATCTTGTTCATAAATAATATCTGTACGTCGCGTGAGTATATATAACAAGCTTGAAGGTGTTAGAATCTACCTCAATCATGTCACCGACTTCCGCCCGAAGAGTGGGACCCATATAGCCTTGCCATGGTGCCTGCTCTGTCCGAGTCTTGAAGTCTGGACCAGTATACCCACGATATAGGGCTTTGTCATATATGGTGCCGATGCTTTCATTGGTCGGGATATACCCCCACGTCTGGGCGCGAAACGACTCATCCATTGGAACTCCTAGCCAGTTGTCCCAACCTAGTTTAAAAAAAAACATTGAAGTTAGCGAGTTTATATGACATTGACGAGAAGCGCCATGAAGACTTCAGAACTGGTAGCGTACCCGTCGGAGTATAATCCCAGGTGTCAACCTCCGCAGCGATGTAATACCTGCGAATCTGGCCGCTGAAATTGAATCCCTCGGGCGTATAATAGGGAAGTTTTCCATCCATGGAAGCAATACATCTCGATGTGTTGGAATATCCAGCAGCTGCCAATGCCGGGAGAACCGCAAGGGCCAATGAGAAGACTTTGAGCATGGTGAATATATGGCTTTGCGTGTCCAAAGATAGGGTTACTGAGGAGGTTTGAGGGAGATATCTCAAAACTGCTGGGTTCCCGCTGGTTTTAAATAATGCATGGAGCCATGTCGCGCAGTATTACATCCGTATACGAGTAACCTCAGCAATTCCTCTGCTCCTTGAGGTCAACGTCATAGGCAATTGACGACGATGACAGACACAGGCCCGTCGAGAATCGCCTTACAAGAGATAGATTATACATCGGGAATCCAGGATGGAGTTTGTGGCAAAGATGACTGACGATTACTGTGACGGAAAGGAAGGTTTGTGGAACTTCTGGGTATTGAATGACATCCAAACTGATCTCAAACCTATCTCTGAGTTTACTACCACTGGAGACATAGCCCCGATTTGTTCCCAAAGGCCTCAAAAGGCATTAGAGTTATGGAGAGAAGGCACTGTCAATACCGCAGACCTGACGTGCCTAAGAGAGGGTGCCTCGGAGCGCGAATTTTATGCAGTTTTGATGTAAATCATCAATGTGAAGCAAATAGCTTGAGAACAACAGAGACGATGGTGAGCGTAGATCTAAACTTTACACGTATCCACGCATGTAAGCATCCCAAGTTGTAACTGATCTACTACCCATATCCACGTTACTGGAAGGTTGTTGGTTACATGGTTTGGATTTAGGTCAAACAAGGTTCCGCGCTGCTGACAATGACTTGTTTTTCGTTGGTTAACCCTGGAGGCTCACCACAACGCACCCCCGGCTCGCATGGGCTTACTCTTTCTAAGGGTTATTGAGCGAACAGCTGACGCGCGATCGATACATGATGGCGCGGGAGAAGAGAGACCCGAGGCTGCCGAACTTCCGCCAGCATAGTAAATTCAGCAGCCGGGAATAAGAGTGCTGCAGGGAGGTCCTAAGAATGGCACATTATGCGTCGAGGAGGGTCATTGGGTGAAAGTGAAGGAAAGCAGGCAGATCCGCCAGCGAAAAGTAACTTAAATAATGCGAAGGTTGACCGCCAAGTTTTCGCGCGCCAGTTTCAACCTCCCAAGAAACACCTAAAATCACCCAGACGAGCCCTGTTGGACCATTGACTCTGCGCACAGCACGCGCGCTCATACCACCTCCGCCAATTTCTGTCAATCTCATACCACGACTACGCCGGTCACTTCTTCATCTACAAATCTTCTGATCCAGACAAAACCTACAGCCCGCTCATAAACTGGGCTCGCAGCTCTGATGACTTAGCTGCCGCCGCCAAACTTCCCAGCCCCTTCAAAAATGTCTTGACCAGGATTTCTTCAACGGGGTATTCCCAGCTCCGCAAATCTCGTCATACACTTTCCGATAATTCTCCCAATTGGCGGTGACGTAATAGCGTTTTCTCTAAATTTCGCCTGGCCAACAATTCGACGTTTCCTAGACTCTTTATGTTTCTGCTACTTCAATATTAGTGTGCTCCCCTAGCTCGATACACGTACAGGAAAAATTGGACCCGGGGCCGATTTAGAGTTTCAGCATCTCATCGTCAATTCCTGGGAGGCAAGGAGAAGTGGTATCGGCACAGTTCAGCTTGAGCATAGTTTCTGGCTCCGCACTGCCGTTTAACACCAACAGTGTCTCATAAAGTGCTTTCAAACACGTCAAGAGTATGGAAATGGAAACACAAATGGGCAAAGAGAGACGGAGAAGAAAGCTGCACAGGAGGCGTTTGATTTTCTGGGCCAGCTGCCAGGAAGTAGACAGGAGGGTGAGAAGGTGGATAGCTCAAATAGCTCAACCGATGAGTCTCCCACATCCAGGGTGTCCATAAATAGGCTTTTGAACTGAGTGATTTCGGTTAATATCACTTGGGTTATGATACTGATACGGCTTTCACTCTAAAGAAAGTGTACTAAAACGCCTCTTAAGCTTGCAATTGATAGCGTTTTAGCACCCATGAATAAAACCTACAAGAACTCATCCTGCTGCAACATGCGTGATGATGTACTAGATCAGAAGCGCCGCAGCCTTGAATTGGGTATTCTTAGAATCCTTGCTGAGCTAAGCTTGGATCATTTATAAACCATCCTAAGTCATGCGCCCTATACTGAAGATTGTGCCAAAGCAAAAGAAGTTTTTGATGTCAAAGTCGGTTCCCAGGACGTCTGATCCCTCACCTGCCTACATGATTGTACAGCCAGGGTCGCTTCTTCCTCCTTTCTCAGTGGTCGTCTTCGCAGCAGTTTTAGCAATGTCCTCAAGTACCTCACGGCACAATTCACCGGTTACTGCACTGCACTCAGCATACCGGTCGCACCGCATCTCTTGCGCAACACCCAATGCCTCTTGCGGCATGACGCTTTCGCCTAGTCTATGCGCTTGTTTCTCCTGCTCCGTCCATTCTTTTCTTAGGTCCCTCTTCAGTCCCACCATCATCACTGGGAGCTGCTCGTCATAATTGAAGTGAGTCTCGACCATGTGCCTCCAGCGCGATCTCAGCGAGTATAGGGTAGAACGTCGGGTTATATCGAAACAAAGAACGATAAAGGACGGCTTAAGCAGAGTGTAATTCGTGGGCGACGCGGTATCATAAATGTAGAAACGGTAAGGTCGGTTGTACATTGTTATATCGAAGGTAAACGGCTGGTCGCCATCGTGAAGAACCGGGAGGTCATACGGTGGGAGCTGATCTTCACGATGGCGGACTCCTAGGGTAAGTCTCCTGATGAAATAGTCAGTTAAGGCACTTTGCAATTGAAAGTTAGCAAGACGGGAAGGGGTTGAGTATAGAGATGGGAACCTACGAGAGAAAGGTCGACTTACCAACTTCTGCATCGCCCAGAAGGAGGATTGTGACTTCGGGAACTTCAGTAGCCATGATGATAGAATCTTCTCAAACTTGACTGCGCTAGAAGCGCATGTTCCCATGAAACCATGCTTTTTCTGTCGGTGCTGTGAATTACCTACAGCCTTCGGAGATAGCGGAGATCCTTGGCTCTTGGCATCCGGCGTGGTGGATTTCAATTCCGATATTTTACCTCAACTTCCTCACTGCATAATCATCAGCAAAATCGCTCCATGTTTCATTATGTTTTCCCATATTATTTCTATGGGCATCTGCAGCCAATCAACAAAACCCTCTGTTCTAACTTTTCTTCGTTACCGGCCTAGCTTCTGTAGTTGATGCAGAAGTTGCTGAGAAAAATCACAGAGCAAGTTATGCACCAGGTATTCTCATGCTTGTTTACGACCAAGATTCTCTTAATCTTGTACAACATCCCAACGAGGAAAAGATGCAGTCCAAATTTTGGCCATACTGCTACGTGACACTTTAGGTTAATCAGAACTAGCTAAAGAGCTTGTGCCTCTAAATGAAACCAACTTCATCCTAGGCTTGGATATTGAAAAGACGAAGATTATCATTCGGGAGAAAAATGAGCGCCGCCATCATTGCCGCTTATATAGCTACATGAGAATAAATGAGAATAAATTGCCGCCGGCAGTTATCCTCAATGCCGCGAGAAGACTAAAGTCGGGGTTGGCGGCCTATTCTTGTCTTCTTAAATGGGTTGAGATCTAGGAAATATAAAAGCCTCCTATACATCAAGCTGTGAAGTACTTCGGGCGCTCATCCACGATTCACATAGCATAGCGGGGTCTTACAAAATGGCCACTCGGGTAGACGCCCTTCTTGGTAATACATGGGATAGTTGTTAAGCTTCACGAGGATTTCTACAGAACAATACTCCATTCTGAATATATTAGTAGGACTATATCTCTCCACCAGCTCTTAGAACGCAAAGCGTCTTGATCACAACAATTTGAAATTCAAAGGGAAGCTTGAAAGACGAGACTATGCAAAGTATCGGCAGCGCTACCAAATGGCAAAATCCAAATTCACCTCTGAGTCGCAAATTCAACACGCTACTGGGCATATGTAGCTTTGACCGAACCATAAATACTGCCCTGAAATTGGCATTTGTACTCCACAGAGGCTGACTCGAATCTCGCCTGAATCTCGTAATCAATGCGGTAGTAATCATTCCCGTTAGCGCCTTTTTTCTTAACGAATCTATCCTTGGGGACTTTCGACATGTCAACTTTGAAGCTAACTTGTTTGCGGCAAACTTTGAAGGAGAGCGGTCAGTTAGAGTGTGAAGCCTAGCAAATAGGAAAATTCAGGTATACAAACCTCCAATATCATAGTACTCGGGACCACCAGTCGAGTCTTCGAAGGATGATTGTAGCTATTTTAGTTCCAACGTCAGTTTCTCAAGATTTAATTCAGTAGTGGAACCCATTCTTACTTCTTCAGTAAATTTGAACTTTTCCCCAACTTCAATATTGCGGTAAAAGCTGAAAGATTTAGACTTTGTCTCACTGAGATCTTCGCCCTATCGTGCAGTGCATTAGTAAACTTATAGAGGCAAACATTTTAGGAGTCTCTAACCCTGTTTATGAACCACGACATAAGGTCTCTACACTTCCAACAGCCTTCGAGATCATCCCAGTACCTAAAAACAGGCCAAATTAGCCAGAGCACAGATATAACGTACCCAGAAGAAGAGGCTCACCTTCTGCTTCGATCGTGTTTACCATCAACAAAGTCCCTATATACTACAGTGCCGAGATGAACGTCTGACTTTCTGGAGTTAACCCGCCAGCCAGGCGCACTTTGATGACTTGAAATTCCTTTGATTACCGCCCCACGAGCTATAGCACTCCAACTATAAACCAAGCTCATCAGCTTCAACATTCATGAGACTAATAATGAGTCAAGGGAATCACGAACCCATTAGGAGGACAAATAAGGCTTATCGGTTGAATCGCGTCCTCGAGCCGCTTCTTCAGATATCGACTTTCCCCAAACCCGCCGACCAGAAGCACAGCACTGACTTTGTTGGCGCCAGCTGCGCCTTGAACACATTCAATTTGGTGTTTCACAAGTTTGATAACTTCATCTATTACCGGGTCGAAAGCCTCCTTCATATCTTGTTCTGTAATGAGCATGCTGTTGCCTTGAACCCTGGCCTTAGCATTTGCCCTAGCTCCAGGAGCTGCGTCGTGATCAGTAAATCACTTTAATATTGTAAAGTTGCGTTTTCGCTCACCAGGAACGTAATGTTCGTTACTTGGATCACCAGTATCTTCAAATTCTCGCTTCATCTGTAGCACAACGAGGATGTGGTCAGTAGAGACCAACAAATGAGTGTTATGTAAAGCGGTGGATGAGGGTTTCTTGGAGAATTAATGGTTTTGATGTGATAGAAAATCTTACATATGTCTCAAAGTGGTTCAGAAGCTACACATCTATCAGTCAATCGGCAACAAGTGGGGGCTGACCAGCCTTGGATTGACGGGCAAATACACTTACCTGATGCTTCCCAATATCAGTAAGACCAGAATTCCTCCCTAGACGGTCTTCGATCATCTTCTGAAATATCCTATTCACGAAGACACCACCACACTTGCCACCGCTTGAGACGGCACTCTCTTCGACCTCTAGAGGTGCGATACTTGTAATCCTGTACGTGATCAAATCCACCGTCCCGCCTCCTGCATCACACACAACAATATTGTTCCCTGGCTGCAATGAAACCGGCTGCATCATTTTAATAGCATACGCAGCCGCGGCTTCCGGCTCCGAAACCAGTTTGATTGCCTGGCCTTTTCCCATGCCTGCTTTCTCGGCACATTTGAGTGTGTCATCTTTTGCTCTCAGAGACCAAACTGCGGGCGTTGTGATCACCCACTCGATGTTTGCCGTCTTCATAGCCGCATTGCCAAACTTCTCTGCAAGAGCCTTCATGACTTGCTTTCTGAGGGCTGTGAGATAGTCCGTGACGAGCGTCTGAGCGCTTCGGCTATAGTCTGGGGGCTCTGCCAGCTCGCTGGCATAGCTTTGAGAAAGGTCAACGCAGTCGTTGGCTTTATACACCATAGGGTCTAAGGCACTGTAGATTTGAGTTTTATCTTTAGTCTCAGAGGTTTTGAGAATCATTATAGTGGCCCTACAGCTTGAACCATTCCTGTCTACGCTCATGATGCTTGACTTGATATCCCCATTTGACACCGGCTAGACCACCGAGATGATCAGAAACATTGTAACGTAGAATTCTAATCGTTGCATTCAGCTTAGATAGTAGAATTATAACATTGCTGGTGGGTATTACTAACGTTGGAACCTTGTCAGAGGTTGGTCCCGCGCCCCAGTCGGTGATAATTAATGGCTCTTTGGAATCCTAATCACTGGAATTAGTAGAATAGCCTTTTGCGACGCTAGCCGTACTCCCTACATCTCCAAGATGGTTATATGCTACTCCAGAGTACGTAGTACCGAAATCAACTCCGATGGTGAGTCGTCTGCTCATTTTAGATATAATTTATAACTGAGCAAAATTTTTGGATTGACTCATATAGTCAAAGGACTTGATAATGGAAGGCTGAAAGTCAATGGCTTGATCTCATTAAAATAGAGCTACTGGATATCTATTACTAGGCTAACATCAATCCTTAGGACGGAAATGCCTTGCCTGCTGCTAAGAGTGGCATGTTTCATGAGTCTCATGTGCCCATACGCCTTCTCTGTACAACCTAATCTTAATTAAGTGATTTGTTTGAGTGAGGAGTCGAGAGTGCCTTGCTGTAAGCCTATCATTGCTCCTGTGTTCATGGGTCTGCTCCTGTCGAAGGAATTGGACTGCGCGCGAAGGCCGCAGGCTTTGCTTGAAAAGCCACGCTGGCCGGTCAACGTGCATAACGAAAGCTGATGGATGCCTCGATGAAGAATGTACGATCATTAGTTGGAATGTTAAGACATCGAACTATCGGACATGTACGTTTTGTGAGGTAGGTTGCATGGCGAAGTTCCGCCCAGCCAATGACATCGTCCTCAGTTATTACGAGGCAATCCACAAGGCAGTCACGCCAGAAATAAAAGAAGACGTGATTGGTCCGAGGTTACAAGCGATAGCATTTTTAACATTCATGCGAACCCTACGATTAACACTGCTAGGCCATCAGCATGGAGAGCATTTGAACTATTTGTTGGACGAATAACAATACCGATTAAAAATAAGACCGGAAGCGCCCAGGTGCTTTACCCCACCCTTTGGGCCGTATCCAAGGCAACAAGGACAAGGCTGGAAGTAAACCTTCCTTGGGGAATAAGAATATGTACCTCATGCAAAACCTCCTCGGTTAATTGGTAAATACATGTTCGCAACTCTAAGATCCTCTAGGATTTCTGCACGGGCAACAAATTTACGAGGCTGTGCCTCGTGATATGTAGTAAGCGTAGCCTTACCTTATTGGAACAAATTAATGCCTGGCGGCAGGGCCTCGAAATGTATACATACCTAGTCCTTTCTGCCTCTCATTAGAATGAAGGCCTAGTTATTAGAAAGACTAGAGCGCACTCGTCTCCCTGGAAGATATCCTTTTCCTCCACTTTACGATGAGTCCCTTTAACAAAGACAGACTGTCACAGCGGCAGTTTAAACAACCTAGGCTAGAGCCTACAAGAGTGAATGGGTTAGTATGGCTTCTTAGCTATTCAGTAATAGCCGAGTATGCTCCGGGAAGTGCCAGGCTTATAAACCTTCCTAGGCAAGCCACGTTTACCAAACATCCCTCAAATGAGATACTGGTATTCGGAGTTTCAGCAGGAACTTGTTTCACAATTCCAGCAGACCAAGCCTTCATCGGCGAGCTGTGCGTATACATATTTCTAGATTACAATTTAATGTATTATTGTTAACAGTCTGAAGACCAAATGAGATAGAACAAAGCCGTCACTTCGTACAGGTGACTGGGATTGATGATAAGAAGTATAACATTCCCAAAGGAAGCCTCGTATTACAACCTCAAAACGCGGACTTCCAAATGGTATGAGATTTTATGGACCTTATAATAAATGATATTAACTGGAGTGTAGCCTAGTATTCATTCAGATCCACGAGAAAGTTATGACAAGAGAAAAGAAGAAAGGATAAAGAATTTGGAGAGAGAGAGGGAAGGATTGAATTCATTGCTCAGTCAGGAACAGGCACAGTCAGAGACAGCCGAAGCACAGAGAAAAGTTCTTCAAGGAGAACTTAGAAAATGGCGGGATAGCTATACAGCGCAAGCTAATGCGGCAAACTTTCATGAGGCCAACTATATCCACCAATGGAATCTGCGCACCCAGGCCGAAGAAAACGCAAAGAGAGAGATTAGCGATATGGCAGCTCGGGTATTCGAACTCGGGAGCGAGAGCGAGGAAATCAGCATTACAGAAGACAGTCTTCTCAATGAGTACAGAACTCTGCTCAGCTCTATCAGCGAAGTTACCAATATCTTGAGTTACCGTCTGCACGAAGAGAGCGGCCCGCAGAAAGAGCACATATTAGCAAGCCTGAGTTACGGCTCACCGGAAGCAGATCGACTTGACCTCATCAACACTCGGCTGCCTACAAAATTTCTTCGCCTGTTACTCAGCAAAGTACGGTCTGAGTTCTACACTGGCCTAACAGCGTCTATGGTCACAGTCGGCCCAGGCCAGCAACAGGACGTTGGTAACGCATTTGACTTGCTCGAGAACGAAATTAATTCCTTAATAATGTCAAAGCGGGCTAAAGCCGAGCAAGGGCGAAAACAAAAGAAAACACGAGATGCAGAAGCTGCAAAAAGTAGGTACTTCTCTAGTCATTCACTACTATTCTTATTTATACTCGGGTTGCTGACAAAATCAAGTCGACGCAGCTGTATTGATCAAGTCATTTTACCGATGGCGCTCCGACACTGTGCGCCTCCTTAGTCTTATGAACAAGCAACTCTCGCCTGTTAATGAGACTGAGGTCAGGAACCGAATTGCAAAAGCAGTCTGCGACAAGTTTCTGGGCAAGCTTGTCATGGCTAACGGTGATCAGCCTAAGAACCCTGCCGTTCTTTTTCGGGATTCTTCCCTGGGAGATATGGGTAAGGCGAATGTGAAGCTGAACAATTTCTACAGGAAAGTGGATGTTTGCGTGGGGAAAGCCGTATCGATGTTTGTCCGCCTGCGTACATGTCGGGCCAATTATGTCTTTGAGTGGCCCGATGGACACAAATTTGACCAGTCCTGGATGGAAATTTCCACAATGCATGAACTTGGTGAGAGGGAGCGCTGCCGGTACCAGGAGGCTACGCTGCAGGTCCTCGAATGCAGATATCCGGCTCTTATTAAGTATGGTGATGATGACGGTAAGAGATACAGTGATAGCAAAGTCATCGAAAAGGCAGAAGTAATTATCAATGGGCTTTTCCCTCGGCCTGCTTCAAAAGACGAGATCACTGATAACGAACAACTCGAAAACTCTTCAACGCAACAGGCAGACATCGCTAGCCAGAACGCGAAACCTGAGAGGAGTAATAAGCTGGAAAAACTACAGAAAGCAGAAAAGTTGAAATGGTCTTTGGGTTTCTTCTCTAGTGGTCCGTCAAAATTGTCAACGGAGGAAGTCCAAGAAATTATTAAGACGGTACCTGAGCAGAGCTTTAAGAAACCTAAGGAGAAGCGACAGTCAAGTGTGCGTAATATCTTCTCTGGAATCTCTCAGGAACAGCCAAACGGGCTGGAGAAACAGGTGGATGCTGAAGAACAAGCCGCTTTTGCGGAGCAAAAGAATGGCAACTTGGAAAGTGACCAGAGCCCAATAGTCAGATATGGGTAATTCAAATGCCGTGTTTCTTTATATGGCGTTATTATTGGTGGAAGCATCGGCTGAAATAGTTATGATAATGCAGCAAAAGCGTTCCGAGAATATGTATTCATTTCCAATGATACCTAGGTACCTAGTTTCACAGCCAAGACCTCGGTACTTATCTAGATGTAGGCTGAAAGCCCTTACGGCTCTCCTATTATTTCTGAATAAGGAATTGGGATGGTTTGAGGAATAGGTGAGGCGAATGTTGGAGAGCGGGGAGTGAAAGAGCTTGTCGCCAAGACAAGCAACCACAGCGCCACCAAGTTTATCATCGTCACCGTCCTTATCCGCAAGTAAACGCACACAACACCACAACACAAGTACCAAAGAAAGTCTCTACACGCCTCGGCAGCTTCAATGAAATTAGTATTGCATTCATTTCCCCATCATGGTGGTGATAGTTGATTTGGACGAGGAGGTTCAAGACCCGCACGCCGATCCCGGCGCGCTCAACGGCTTCGTTGGCCTCAAGCACCAGCTGCGGCACTCATTGACGGACCCCAAGCACAATGCACCAGAGCGTACTCCAGTCGACGACGAAAGACCGAATCCCAACATCAATGGATTTTCAGCCGCATTGAGCTGTTATCCGTGAGCCCTTCTCACTCTCGGACATTCGCTCACTGTTAAGCGCTGACAAGACTTGAACCCACAGCATAGTCTCTCAACTGGCCAGCCTGCTCGATCTGAACTCCCTGCACGACCTCTCCAGGACCTGCAGGCAGTTCCGCGCTAATCTGCTCCAGTACCGCAAACAGCTTGTCAACCAGAGCCTCCGCTGCGTCAACGAAGATTCCACGCCGGGCGCCAAGCTGGCTGAGCGCGTGCGCGTATCGCACCAGGCGTGGGCCAGCAGCGGACCCAGCTCCCCAATAGGCCGTATGACGAGCGGGAGGATAGGCAAATGTGCCCGCGACATGGTCGGAGAATGCCAACGCTGCGGAACGGTTGTGTGCCGGGTAAGTAGTCGCACCCTTTCCCCCCCTCCGCATCCCTCCTCCTAGGCTAACTGCTCTCTCCCCGCAGAACTGTACGCTCAAGCCACCCTCGGTCCCCGTGCTCAACGGCCGCCATCGCCGCCTCTGCCGCACCTGCACGCGCGCCCCGCTGGCCCAGCTCACCACGCCCCGCCGGCCCCGCCCCAGCAGCAGCAGCAGCAGCCCGCCGGCCTCTCCACCATCCTCTCCCCTCCTCTCCGCCCCCTCCTCCCCACCCGCTTTCACCGCCCCCGCCTTCCAGCGCTCCCCCTGCGCCTGCACCACCATGATCTGGCTCTGCCAGCCCTGCGGCCAGTCGCTCCGCTCCGCTGACACGACCTATCTGCGCGGCTGGACCTGGCGCACGCGCTACTCGCACTACCTCGGCGGCCTGGGCACGGGTATCGGCGAGGGCAACGAGGGCGTTGAGTGCGGCCGCGGCGCGGCGTGTCTGGCTGCCAAGACCGTGGAGCAGGAGATCGACTGCGACGCGGCGTCGCTGGTCACGTTGCAAGAGGAAGCTGCGAAGGTCGAGGCGGAGGGGACAGGGCGGAGCTGGAAGGGGACGAGCTATCTGATGCAGGAGATTGAGGGCGTGGGCGGGGTGGTGAAGAAGAAGGCCAAGAAGAGAGTTTGCGTGGGTGCGGTGGTGCGGGAGCATGAGGATGAGCATGAGAGAGTGGTGCAGTTCCTGGAGCGAGAGGTCCTTGGGAGGGTGAGGAGTTGGTGCGCGTGGTGTGAGCGAGTTATCCCGAGTAAGAAAGATCTGGAGGCTGAAAACGTAGCGAAGGAGGACAGGCCAACGAGTAGTAGCGGCAGCTCGGGGTTCTCGGTGGTAGTTGGGCAATAGGCGAACGGGGGTACGCCAAAAGACCTTAAAATGCCACGGAAGAAGGCTCTAAGAATGTAAGAAGAGCCCCATAAATGAATCAATAGAACCCTCAAATATTTTGAGCTGAAGAGAGCGTGAGGGGTGTTTTAGTTCCTTGTCGGGGAGCATATATTTTGGTAAGCATCCACGCATGATAGAATGGGCTTCATGAAACCAAAACTGAAACTTCTAAACATGGACATGATTGAAAGATAATGTACAGGGGAACTCACGGAAATTAAAAATCCGACATAGAGCAGCAGAACAAAAGCTTGAAATTTAGAATAAGCGAAAAGAGTGTCAGGGGGTGATTTGGTTCCTTCTCGGGAAGCAGCATACTTTAATATGCTCTTACGCGTGATGAAGAGGGTCTACAAAAACCAAAACCCTATTCTAAATATGGAGAAAACTAAAAGCAGGAATCTTCCCAAAGCTCCAAAAGGAGATTTATGGAGATTAAAAACCCCCAGCAAGTGACAAGAGAATTTTGAATTATGGTAGCGGCGAGGGGACCGCAAAGAGTGATTTAGTTCCTCGTCATTATGAAGTACGTACTTTTGGAGGAGCTTAGCATCTCAGCAGCCTTCCGCACATGAGATAAAACTTCACGGCCACAGCTCATAAGTCTAGATAGATTCGGGAAGCCCACCTCTGTGCATAGCAAATAAGGCTTGTAAGATGGGTGTTATAAATATCTAAAATACACACGTTGAACTATTTCACCTACCCTCTCTAGGCCATCCCCCACTCCAGCAGCGATTGAATGCCATGCCCTCTAAGTAGTCGCAAGACTCTGATCTTCAGTACGCACCACCTCATTCTTTCCATGGACGAGAACTGCCACATCGGCATCTCTCAATATCACCAACCCGGCCCATTAATAGTCAGCTTGCGCTCCACGGCAGCCTCACTAGGCTCCTGTCAGCACGCTATAAGGAACGTGGGGAAACGCGGAGAAATGCGGAGAAACTAGGTAGTCCAAGCGGACGATGTTACTGTTAATCAGGATTGGCACACTCTTCCCAATGAAGCCGAGGCTTGACAGCGTGCGTTTGCTCCCGCCTTACTGCTGGCTAGATGAGTGCAGTCTGAGCTTCCATTGATGGCTTCTAGAATCTCGTTATTATAGGAATGGACACAGGCGGAAAATGTGCGGAGCATTGATAATAAGTGATTTTTTTTGCTTCTGATTTAAACTTCTACTCTGGCTTAGCGGCGACAATAACGGCAGTATGAACAATGGAATGGAAAGGAAGAGAATACCGAAAAGGTATTGAAGAAAGGAGAGTGATAGGAAATAAAACAAAAAGGAAGTAGCAAGCGTGCGAAGAAGACTCCGTCTAGTCGTTTTACAAACTTTACCGAATAAAGCCAACAGAGCGCGAGAACAGCACTGCAAACCCAAACTAAACAACGATCGCACGATTGCACGACACCAACGAAACGAGAGTCCAAATCCAATGAATAGAAAAGAACCAGAGGAGAAGCCTCTGACTATATTCGAGGGAAAAAAAAGGAAAAAAGGATGACAACAAGTGAAAGCCCCACCCCTACAACAACTTCAACCACCGATGCTCCTCCTCCGTCTCCTCGATCCGCCCCAGCTCCCCGCCGCCGCAAAACATCACCTCGCGCCTCTCCCGCCGCATTGCCCGCGGGCTCACTGCCACGCCCGCAGCCCCATACACCACCGTGCTCTGCGGCTCTCGCGCCCCCTCCGGTTCGCCCCACGCCGCGCTCTCCTCCCCGCCTTCGACAGAGTCGTACCATTTCTCCTCGCTCCCGTCGGAGGCGATGGACGAGGCGGAGTCGGTGCGGGCGCGCGTAGGTGTGGATGCGGACGAGCATGTGGATGTGGCGACGCGCGAAGTGCCGTTGACGAGGGATTCGTAGTGGCTTTGTGGGAGGGAAGTGTAGGAGAGGAGGGTCTCGATTGTTGGGAGCGGCATGTGGTTTACGGGGGTAGGGTGGATGTAGGGGGTTCGTGGGTGGGTGAGCGGGGGTTGGGCGTGAGTCGGGGAGTCTAGGGACGTTTCTGGGAGAGGAAGATTAGCTGAGTCTTCTGGGGTTTGAGGATGAGATAAAGGATAGCGATGACGATAGCGATGTGGTACGAGAGATGGTACTGTAGAGATAGCAATGAAGGAAGAAAATAAAACTGAGATATATCTTAGATGCATTGATGAGCGTCAAAGAATTATAGAAATACCAGGCGGCCGTTTGTTCTAGAGTCGAACAGATAACTGCTCACCTCTCAAAGCACTCTCAATGCCAGCGATGACAATCTCGTCAACGAGATTGTTCACAGTGCTCAATCGTTTCTCAAGTTTTGGCGTGTCCGTCTGCCGCGAACTGCCCGTCTCGCACCCGCTGCTGGGGTGGCTTGCCATGGTAATTCGTTAAGACGTTTAACGGACTTCTTCTCGATGCTTGGGCAGTTGTTCAGGGACTTGCAGGCGTCTTGACGGGCACGCAGGGCCTCAGCAACGTCGAACGAGTTTTGCAAAGAAGCAGCAAAAGTGATGTTGACAAGTAGCAAGGCTAGAACAAGTAGAAAAGCTGTGGTGGGGTGGTGCTGAGATCCTGGGGACTGAGAGAGGGATAGTGGAGGCATCGAGTACCGCTGGGGTATTCGTGACCTTTTAACACTTGTTGACAGATGTCTGGAAGATGAAAATTTGCGTAAGTGGCCGATACTGTGCCAGATAGTCAAGGCAGGAGCTGATTGTAGATGAGGAGTAGGTTGCAATCGCTATCAAAAGGCATTGGTATACCTGGTCTTATATCCACTCTCACGGCGTGGTGCAATCCTTTCACTGTGCCATGATCCCCTCCATCGCGTGCTCCGGCCCTTGAACTACGAGGCAGTGACTTCAAATGATCCTGATTTTGGAGGCAGGTAGACAAAAACCGTTATGGTGGAGGCGAAATGCTCGAAGTGGTTAGAGATAAGTCCGCAATCCCATGACTCTTCAGCCACGAGACGAGAATTGGGCCTCGGGACAACCGGCAATAGAAGCCTAGACTCAATGCTGTGGCAATGAAGGCGTGCCTAGGAAGACTGTGATATCATATCAGGTAGAAGGATGGTAGGGTGAGGTGTGTGGCGCATACTTCGATGGACGGCTCGCAAGGGTTCATGTTAAGAATTACATGTTAAGAATCACACGTTAAGAACTACAGGTGAACTGTCTTCAATGCAAAGAAGGCTGTTCCCGCGGCGCAAGGGCGCTTTGGATTGGATCCTAGGGGATGAAACGGCTACAAAACGAGGCGCAGAGAGTGATCGATGGTTTTGAAACTCTCCGGGGCTGGGCCCGATCTGGGGTGTAAATTCTGCCTTGAGTGGTAGCAGGGACCATCCCAAGGCCTGCCTATCCCGGCTTATCAAGGTATAAATTTAGAAAGAAAGAGTAGAAGAAGGCAGGGAGAAATGATCTCACGATTTGACGAAAGACCAGGCATAAAGAGTAGAAAGACAACCACATAGAATGGAGGTCCTAGAAAGAGAAGAGGAGACTTGTAGTCAAATAAAAGAAAAGCGGTACCTGAATATCAAAGACAAAAGGCGGCATTAATATGCGTATGCCCGTCTAGCCGTTGCTCGCATGCAGCGGTCCCAACCGAAATCGAGTCATGCAGGTCCTGTATCACACCAACGAGTAGCAACGTGTTATTTTGCTCCACATCTATTTTACGTGCAGATGCGGGAGCGCGGAAGGAATGTCGGGCGGTAATTGATGGTGGCACAAGTCGGGGTGAGCGACATTGGATTCTAGTGGCGTTCGCGCCTCAGACTGTCCTCATTGTGGCTTTATTCGGGTATATGAGGCTGAGTTAACGAGCGAAATTTACAATCTACTGTAGTGCCGTAATTTTTGGCTCGGTTGACCTGGTAGCCGGGCCCACGGTCTGCAGTCCTGCCCCAAGGAAAAGTAGTCTAAGTGGGGGATGTAGTTTTATTCGGGTATGAGGCTACAGACGGCCAATTGCGATAGCTGACACTTGCTACTTATTCCCTGATAGTTTGGCTTACAAGATCAAAACGGTCTCGATGCCACAAAGGTTCAAACGCTATTTTTATTCGCACAGCCGACAGTTCAATCAATATCAACCCCCTGCAGAAGACTTCGATGCCTGTCAATTTCCTCTTGGTGGCTTTCGGCTTCATCCGCATTATCCAGGTAGTTATGTGTTGCCGTACGGCTGTGTGCATCACGTAGGGTTATAATGGGATATGAGGCGTCGACAAGGTCACAAGCATTTTATTGAACCATCCTCAATTAGTCTAGCTAGCAAATTGAGAAAGATACTACCTTCGAAGATGTATACACGATGAACTGTCACTCAAGAAGGGGTGTTGTTCATACCATGGGATATACAGAGCGGACATGGCGATATAAGCATTACCTCAATTCACAACTTTACACACAAAAACTGCAGCGATCAAAGCATCATGAATAAGTCATCATCCCATAAGAATTTGTTTAACTAAAGCAGTCTATGCAAGCAGCACAAATAGGCAGAAGAGAGAACCCTGTCTCATTCTCGTTCATTCGCTACTCATCTATCGTGCCAAAACGCCCGCTAAAAGCCAGAGTCTGCTTCCGCTACCAACATGCCCTTTCCATCAATAGTTCCTCATGTCTTCTTCTTCGGGAACTTGACATCTCCAATCTTATCCCCCCTCAGTACTACATTGAGGACCCTCTCCATTGTGCCTAGCAGCTTCTGGTCCGGCGCGGCGGTACCCCGCTCAAAGTCTGCGATTATCGTCGGCGTGGTATTGCACTTGGTGGCCAGATCCTTCTGGGTCATAGTGGTGCCCTTGTCGTTCTTCGCTTCGCCACGGGCTTTTTTAATGGCGTCGCCAACGCGGGTGCCCACGGTTTTAGGCTTGATAATCTCGTCGGATCGGTCGACTTTTGTGAGGTGCTGTCCTTCGACAGCAGGTTTCGTGGCCTGGTGAATGGTTCGGTCAGCATTAGTTTCGAAATCCTATCTCCGGTGCCTGAGACTACGCCACTCTTGGCTCCGCTTCTACCTCCCTTCCACCGACCCATCATGCAGTCATTTCACATTCGGGTCGAAGAGATGGCTGCAGTCAGGATGGGATCGATTGAGGGAATTAGTGCGAAATTGGAGGGTGTAGTCGACACCAGTTGAGTGGAAGGTGGCAACTAACCGCATTCCCTGCTTGAAACTTCTTCTCGGTTGCGACGACCGCGCCGCTCCTCTGTGCCGCATTCAGCGCACTTTTGCCTCTCACAACGGTTTCACGGGGACCTGAGCCTGAGCCACGAGTGCGGCTACCGATCTTGGTTACCGTGTCCCAATCGTCGGACATTGTGGCTATCTTATCCGGTCGGAAGTAGAAGTGGTCGGTGTCCGATATTAGTTGAGGGGATTGGCGGAGTGATTTTTATATGAGAGCTGGGGGAGGGTGCGTGGTGTAGTGTGAGAAGAGAAGACTGGAGGATGGACGAGTAAGGCTGATATTTGTACTGCGATGAGTCGATCAGTTGGGATGGGGCAGTGTCGATTTTGCCGAGACTAGGTGACTAATTCCAGCGCTGCAGGGTCCAGCCAAACTCTTTTTGGCTCACTGTTGCCTTCTGGAATTCTCTACATGACATGATGCTTGCGCTGCCCAAATGGATTACATCTATTAATGTGCCATGTCTTGTTGTAGTCAAGGTTGAACCGACTGTTAATTCATCTTATGAATGGAAATATCTACTTGTCGTGCTTAGGAATTCTTTCCCCGCAGCCCCCGTACCTGCGACTCGTCCATTTCAGCCACCAATCTAATATACAGATGGGACCTTGATTCGCCGAAACCACGCCATATTATATGTGGTCGACGCTAAGATGCGGCAATTTGCTCTTAGGCCCACAAGTCTGAGAAAAGAAGATGATGACCGCAGAAACCCATAACGAGAAAATCAACCCGTTTGCCATAACCCGAACGCCCAAAAATTCCTTCAGCCAGCCGCCAGACCGAAACAGACACCATGACCATGACTTTGATAATGCACCCGCTCTAGCAAGTCTATAACTCGTCATCGTAGTTGTTCATCACTTACGATGTCGCAATGGCCGTAATATCGTCAAGCCACTCGTGTCTTTAGCTGTCACTAAAAGCCAAGAGCTTCTGTGGCCTTGACGAAAGTGTCGTAGGTGGTACATGCGCCTAGCGCGCGCTTCATGTGTGCATTGACTAGCTGAAGACCGTAAATGTAGCTAGCATTGACCCAGCCGAAGCTATAATCAAGTCAGTAATAGAGCATCGTTGTGAAATAATGTGAACATACCCTTCACGTGGCACACCCTTGAAATCACTGCCCTGGTTGCCGTACTCCGCTTCGACCTTGTGAGGATCGATGGGACGGGTGACGTCGTACTTTTCGACTACAACGCCGTTGAAATCAACGAATGCTTTCGTCACCATGTAAAGCCATTTGTATGCTAGACGTTGGGCCTCAGGCTCGTATCCGTAGCGTTGAAGTCCGACCCAAGCAAGCATTTGCTGAGGGGCCCAGCCGAACGGATAATCCCATTGACGATTAGGACGATCGATGCCTACTGCACCTCGAGATTCCTCCGTTCCTGATACAAGACCTCCGAATACTTCAAACTTAGGAAGGGCCGTTGAGACCAGTACCGCCGCTTGGCGGGGAGTAGCAAGGCCAGACCACATTGGCCAGAAAGTCGTGGCGCTCTCGTAGGTAGTTTGCTCCTTCTTTGCAGTATCATAGTCGAAATACATTCCTTTCTCTTCGTTCCACAAGTACTTGTCAACCGCCAAGCGCCTCTTCTTGGCACGTCGATCCCAGCTGGCTGAGGTCTCCACATAGCCAGCGGTCATTTCTTTGGTACAGAACTCAGCCGGGATAGGCAATTTATCGCTAAAATGTCCACGGATCGTTCGTGCAATATCGGTCTCATATTTATACAACAGGGCATTGAGATCCACGGTTGCGAGATTAGCAGCAACTTTTTCGAGACGATAGGAAGTGTCATGGCCAGACTCTCTTACAGCCCGATCATGCAAGAAATATTCATCCAGCTCCGGCTCGTCTACCTTTTGGTGATTGTATGCCTCAACAAATTCATTGAAGGACATGTTGTGTTTCTTTGCGTACGGTTCCAATAAATGCTCGAAGTGGGAGGCCTCAGTCTCAGGAGGAACTCCGAGGCCACCGGGGCGGTAGCGTGAAAGTCCGGTGACAGGATCAAGTCGAGGGGCATGCATCCAGACGCTGTAGTACTCCTTAATCGCAGCGAGGATAGCCTCGCAGAGGAAGTCCAGTGCACCGGGTTCATGCTTGATGCGTTCATACACTCGAAGTGCCATATCCGTAAGGAACGGAGGCTGAGAGCGGCACAAGTAATACGATCGATTAGCGTTCGGAATCTTTCCGTAATGCTTAATGCAGAAGCAGAAATGCTGAACCATCGATTTAACAAGGTCAACACGATCATTAATAAGCAAGCCAAGTGACTCCATATAGCTATCCCAGTTGTAGAGCTCATTGAATCTTCCACCGGGCACGACGAATGGTAGACCTCGCAAGTCCTTTTCACCAGTCTCAGGGTCCTCATATTCTTCCATGGCGATGGCAAGAAGGCCAGGTGCCGCGTTCAAGTCCCTCACATATGCGTCATCCGAGCAATCCTCTTGAAGCCACTGTACATCCAAACGCATATCAGGGTGCTCCTTTGCAATCCGGGTGTAGTATGCATGTTGCTCTGGAGCTCCCCTTGGAACATATATGCGAGGGCGTGGGTCATCGGTCCAGTCCTTTGGGTCTCTGCCCACTTTTGCAATGTTTGAGCCATCGATACGGCGAGTAAGCCCGTTCCAGAAGGAATCCCTAATCAGGCGAGAAAGACGGTTGACCGGATTCTCGTTTAGACGTGCTTCATCAAGAATAATGGTTTTACGGCCGAAGTCTTGAGCCAAGGTAAGTTCTTGCAGTAGGTTGGAAAGCATATAAGTGCCGCGAACATCGAACTTGTTGAATCCACCCGATTTCTCAGTGCCGATAGAGAGAACCTGAGATACTTTCAGCGGAAATACCCATGCACTATCACATGCGCAGACGTACCTTTGGTCCTTCGTCCTCGATAGTAATCTGCATGTTATTGTCCGTATCCTCCCTAGAGAGCAGGGTCTTTAGGGTAGATTCGACGTGAACTAGGAATTTACGGGGCTGAATGGACTGCTCATCTATTTTCCATCCAATGTCAGCGTAACTACACTAAAACGGGTCGATTGAGTTACTGACCATGGCTGATTCTCCGTGCTGGTTGCTTAAGCCCAGCTGTGGTAGCATTACGACCTTGCGATTCTATGATCTATACAAGCGCCCACATTAGTATTTCAAGGCTAATTGGTATGTGGATGCAAAGACTGACAGTAGAGTATGTGCGGACACGAGCATTCTTCTTGTGGGACTCGCCATAGTAGATGTGCGGCGCGGATAAGGGATCGAGATCGATTGTCGCGGTACGGCGTGGCTTGAAGGCTTGCGAGGTCATTCTATAGCGTCGATGCTATGTAGGGTTGTTTTCAACTCCGTAGAGAATGCAAGAAGCAAGTAATGGGATGTGGAGGAATCGTGGAGGAATGATGGAGAGTCTGCAGATTTGAGGATTTATCGGAGTTATGTGGGGGTGACAAAGCGGGATGTGATGGGATGTTGAAAGGATTGTGAGGTCACACGACGAGATATCCAGAAAGCAGCTTTTAGGGAGCGGAAGTCTGTCAAATGATAGGGTAATCAGCAATGCTGGTTCACGATGCCAGGTGGACGGAGAAGTAATGGAGCAGACGAGTCAAGCGAATACTAGAAGAGCAGCTGTGACTGGAAGTGTCACCTCGCCCCGAACACAGCGTCAAAGTGCTTGTAGTAGGCGGTGAAGCAACGTCGACCCACCGGCAGTGGTAAGCTGAGACTACCACCAACTACCAACGAGGGCGAAGCCACCTTGGTTGCTGTGGTCGCTGTGGTCGCTGTGGTCGCTGTGGTCACCTGCAATGACTCTTCTGGAAGGGAGAAGTGGTGAAATTGGGGATGGCCCTGCCTTGGGTACTATCGACACCAAGCTCCGGTGGTCGATCGGTCTCGCTCAGGGACCAGTTGGCCCTCCGTCCCTTGTCTTGCCCTTCCGCCAGCGGGCCTGTCCGGCGCTGTTAGAGCGACAATCCCTCCCGGACACCGGGCTTCCCAGACTTATTTGCCAGCAACACGATGAAATCTCTGCAGCTGCGGCCTCCAATTGCTCACGCCGAGTCGCGATTGCAGCTTCCAGCGTGCAAGCTACAAAAAAAACTCCTTACCATCGCTGCAGAATCTGCGGTCGCAATCCGCCATGGAGTTTTTGCAGTCCCCAACTTTTTTTCCGCTTTCTCGGACGGCAGTTGCTCGGATTGGCGAAGCCCTGAGCACACTTACCCTGACCTATTCGCTGACCCACGCAAAATGGCGTCAACGTGCAGATATTGCTATCCCTTTCCAGGTCAGCCTCACCTCCACTCACCTCCATGAGAAGGCTCGATGCGCGCAAGGCGTCGGCTGGATCACGCCCGTCAAAACCCTCCGTGAGGCATCGCCGTCTCTCCTCCCACGCTAAATTTCCCCCCAAGCTCTACAGCCAGAGTCGCCGCTTGAAGAGCAGCAAGGCAGCACTCTTCACCATATATCCAACGTAGTCTTGCAGTGTCCATCACGATATGATGGCATCCAAAAGTCAGCTATTGCTTCTCAGACAGCCGCAGCTACTTGCGCTTGCACAGTCAGCTCACATGTTGGTCATCATGCTTAATGCATATCCCCACGGATTCGCCGTGTGTTTTGTGGCGCCCCACGATGTCTCTGGAGCCCTCAGCTTTGGTCAGCACCTGGTGTGGTGTGAGCGCGTGCGTGTGTGAAACAATAAATAGTTGACGATTGTGAGTCTATTGGAATTTTCCCTTTATATTCAATTCATTTCCGCTTCCAAGAACTTATTGCGCCCGTCCACCCGAAGCCTAACCCGTCCTCCCAAAGCCCGAACTTTTAGATCCCCGGAAGGTCGAATTACCCATGCCGTCTTTTCGCGCCCTTCGCTACTCGACTCTCCGACTGCCGTTTTATAATCCTCGTTATCCTCTGGACTCTTGCAGCTCCTGCGACTTGTCTGTCTCTTATTGTGGTGCGTTATCGGTGCTGAAAACGTTAGTGATGAGGAGAACAGGTTTCCCTCGTCCACATTCTCCTCCGACACATCGTCGGCAGCAATAAGTTCTGCCGCGAATCTTCTTATATTAACAGTCTCCAAATCTCCCTGGCTGATGCCGAGGTGCTCCATCGTATCTTTTGCTAGCCATGGATGAGTGTCTTGCGTTGGACCCAGTGTGACAAAACGTCTCATCGGAGTTTCCGAGGATGGCCGTGGGCCACGATACAACTTCAGGCCATTTTTCGAGCTTATCGCCACATTGTTGTCTGGAACCGGCATTGGCGCAGTTCCCGCGAGAGGGTCTGCTTCTTTACCGTAGCGATCCTCATACATTTGTACCTCGTGAGCTCGAGCACTTTCTTCGCGGATCAGTGTTTGAGCGTAAAACTCATTCGTCTGGTGGGCACCACGTCAGTCCAAATCGAACACTGGATTTGGACCATTTTCCTTACCTTCCTGTGCGTCGCATTATGCCATTCTAGGTTCTCCTTCGACAACAGTGAAGATGCTCCAGCAGAGCCTTCTCCAATCACAGGTCTATTATATTTCATCAGAACCGTATCCACTATCCACGCCTCTTCGGATTGTTCGGACGTCGACCGGTCTGGAGTTCGTTCCATGAGAAACATTTCCACAAGTTTGTAGTTGTTCAACGCAGTTCTCCAAGGTTACCTGGAGATATGTGTCCTGGTAGCGATAAGATTTTGTATGTGCCGTGTCGTCGAACAAATGATGAAGGCCAGACTATCCCTTGGAGGGCAACTAGCCACGCATAACCGTCAGCGAAATAGAACAAATACGATTGCCTTTACTGTTATGCCGGTGTAGATGTAACCTCAGCAGAAAATATACTCACAGGCCATATGCAATTGCTCTTACAGTGGAACCTGTCACATACACATACAGGAGAGCTCTTCCTGAGTCCTCCAATAGGCAAGTATTCGGACCGAGTATGTTGGTAGGACTGGAATTGTAGCAGCAACAGCTAAGTGCAGGAGAAATACACTCATGGGTTTGCCTTTCGGAGTTGTGTCCTGTGCGGGTCTGAATGGAGTTACCCCTGTATTATAGCGACTCTGGGTTCTCTTAAGTAGTGGTGGGTGGCCTCTTGGAGGTGTAGCTGTGGAAGCCATCAGAAGGATTTTTAGGGCGATCAGAACCTTGTTATATTTACGAGCTCAACTTGATTCAAATGAATGAACCAACGGTGTGCTAGATCTGTTCACCCTCTAGATGAAGAGGGCGAGATTACCTGTACACGTATGAAGGGCGAGATGGATATTGAAGGCGGCGAGCCAAAACGGGTAAGCGAGGGCGAGATGTGGAAGGGCGACGTGAGACACAGGAGGGTGTATGGTATAGGCTTATGCAACGTCTAACAATACGGTGAATTCCTAAGGACAGAGCCTTGCTTCTCGCTCTGGGGGCGCTATTTGTAGTGGTCTTTCTTATATTGACGGCTGGGCTACTCATCATTCCTCACCTCCCAACATCCAAGATCGCACCGATGAACTGTCTACAGGCGAACCAGGCTGCGTGGCTGCATGACTGCAGGTGGAGAAGGATCCTGTCGGCTGTCGCACCATTCAGATTCAGCCTTCCCTCTACTCTCCCCCTCTGCGGTGTAGGTGCGCAGCACCCATTTGCTGCGCATACATGCAACTACGGATACCGATCGTGCTCCTCCTATCACGAGAGTTCAATGGCGCCACCTTGGTGCTGCCACGTGGGTTACAGGGATGTCTTACATAGTTCGTCCCCAGAAGACTCTGCGATCACCATTTAATGAGCGGCATATACCAATTAAAACGTTGCTAATCCATATGTTCACCGCACCTCCAGACGTGAGTATCGGGAACAAGGTTTGGGGCTATCGAATTTATTCAAGCCGAACACCCTCAACGCCCCGTCCTAATGCGGGAGAGGTAGAATGAAGCAGGATGATTACATGCAGGTTTGGCTTCTACTCGATTGAGCGGACGATCCATTCCAACTAGCTTGTACACCTGATTCATGGTACACAGGAGACTTCCCGTATCGTGTTTTGTGGATATCCTTGGCGGCAACCCTATCAACTCCCTTAGCTCGATTGTGGGAAAAGGGAGGGATCAAGGATCAAGGACGCTCTTAGGGGGCGGATTCCGTGGAACGATCACCCAGATACACACGGAGGATGCTGCGACGTCGGCTGCAACCACGAGCATCATTCAGTGGGGTTTTGAAGCCGTAACGGAGCACTGGTCGCTAGGCAAGACTACCACAACCCCAGCCGGTAGAGAGAGCAGAGCGCGGTTGTGCGGATTGGGTAGGTGTTACGGGACCGGTGTGTGGCCCTACCGTGAGGCTGAAAGTGGTGCCGGCATGCCATGTGGAAGGGGCGCTGCCATTTCCTCTTGCCTGTCTTAGGGGGGAGTATGGCGCTCTAGCTACGGAAGGCGCAATTTATCTCCTACCAGGGCTGAAAGCTAGCTGCTGGATTGCTTTTTTGCGGCCCTTAGAAGTTCCTAACAGCGGCGCCCCAATTGGCCAAAGCGCGGCAGCTCGGGCCGCCGGCTGCGGTTTGTGGGTCTTTCCCCGAAATTGTTTTACTTTTGATGAAGGCTTAGAGGGTGGTGGTGCCATGGGGGTACCGTGGGGATGCGGCCGATGCGGCCAACGCGGCCAACGCGGCCAACGCGGCCAAGCGACCAATGCAGCAAATGCTAGAAAGCACTTTGTTTTAGCGCGAACCATTGGCGTGGGCTGGGGTTGAAGGGCCGTCCCGATACGACGGGTGGTGGGTCACTCTAAACTTTTGGCTTCGGCCACACCAACCGCCTAGTTAAGCTTCGCGGTGACAGTCTTCGTTCCATGTCAATGTGCGACGGCTTCGTGTGTAGAACCCGCGGCCCATACCCTTGGGAGTTGGTCGTCGTGGCTAACCTTCTTATCGGGACCTCACTCTTTTCTCTCCTACTGCACCTACTCCCCTCCCCCAATTCGTCCACTTGTTGTGGGAATTGATTAACATCGAACGATGATCAACAGTGAATGGCCCTGCAATAGTAATTGCAATAATAAATGCAATAACAGCATGCTTCTAATTTCTAATATTGCCCGCGTCCTCTCGCCAGCGCAAGTCTCAGTCTCAGTCTGGACTTTCTTCCGCTTCAATCAGCGAGCAACACATCCAAGCTGCCCGTGCGTCTGACGCTAATCACAACTGATCGGCCTCGCCGCGAGAGTCCCACCCACTCTTCCCCGTCATCGTCGATTTTGTTCCTCTAAGAGCCCGCAACTAAAGCACATCCAAACCTTAATTTCGCCCACTCATCGCCTTGCAGCTTCTCTCCCGTCTCGGCCTCCCCACGATCCCGCCGCGCTTACTGCCGTCTTGTTTACACCTCCAACACGACTAGCACCGGCAGCATCGCTAACACCTCTACTGCCTACACTACCCACCGCCATGGCCCACTACCGTGCTCCACTAAGGGCTTAACAGACAGTAAAGTACGCCAAATGCAAATCATTGCTTAGCATTCATCTCCGATGCAACTTCATAGGCACGTTATACGCCTTACGCTACGTTAGACTATCATTTCACCGCACGCGACTCATGGTTTAGAGTGTATCCTTGCGTTAGGTCTGCGTTGTAATATTACTTGGCCGTTAAGGCTATTATCCCAAGAGCCAGGCGTGCAGGAAGTCTTCGTGCTTCCGACCTCCAGCTAACAGCGAATCAAGGTTGAACGCTAGTCTTTTTGCGTAACCTACTACATTAGATGCTCCATTGCCTTTCTACGAATCTAACCGGTGTGCTGCTGATTTTCATTATGCAGCGCCCATCCCAACACGCTGGATGCTGGGAAACCGACAACCCGTCAATATTTTTTTTCTCGGTTAGCTCGCTTTTAGAAACACAGCCCACCTACCGAGTCATTTCTGGGCTGGCAGTCAGCGATATCATGTCACATACTCCAATTTCACTTTTTCCCGCCTGGAATCGACCTACTCCGAACTGGTTCCTCATGCAGTATGTGGGAATCCCCGCCTGGGTCCACTCGGCTGTTGCCGCAGCTTCGGAAGACTACAAAGACCCTAAGCCCCAATACGGCAACATGCCCGATGAACCACATATTTTGAGGTTCTCACAACTTCACTAGCAACTACCATTTTCAAACCTGACCCCTAAAGATCTTCAAAGCTGTTTCCTTGGACTATTGCAGTATTCCTTACGTAGGTCCTCAATTTCCGAGTCTCGCGTCTCACTCGTGCAAAAGCAACAGTAACACTACATGTACATACGTCCCCACAAATTTAGCGAGATGCACTCTTACTTTTTCTCTCTACAACGGCCCTAAGAGATTGTGTCTAAAGCCATGCATACAATATGTGTGCTTGGCAGATAATAGGACTCTACTCTTCCCAACAAAAGCACACCAGTGCTATCAGCCATTCTGTGCCGTCTTTCATTCCGCTCTCATGTATGGTCCATTCACACATCTAGATAGACGCTGAATCATGAAGACAGAACGCCATCATTCTGTTGAAGAACCTCCTCATACTCTCTCCAGAGCCCGGACTCGCCCCCTAGTGCTCCCGTCTTCCACCGAAACCTTACAGAGCCGACTCGGCATGAATTCCGTGCGGTGAAGGAGCCACTAGTTTATTCCCCCCCGTTTTCTAAGCGAAACCACCGCCAACGAGGCGTTATCGCAGAGACAGTGGTCGAACAGACTTCACTCCTAGCATTTTGGTCAATGGCAACGTAACCGAGTACGAAGGACGGAGCCATAAATGTATTTCTCCTTCCTTTTTGGGACTAGCGATTTTCCCCCTATAAGGTGCCCATAAGGTTGCTGAAGGTTTAGGCCCCTTTGGGGGTCTTTGAGAGGTCTTAGAGACATAGACCGCCTAAAATCTTGTTGCTTAGGCGATAGAGCTCCCATAACTTAGCGACCTTATGGGGGATCCACTGGTCCCAAAAAGGAAAGAGAAATCCATTTTTGCGCCGGCCTCCGTAGGTACATTCCCTCTATGATACACTTGGCCAGAATTAGTAGTGGAATACGAATATGCGATTTAGGGGGTTAAATCAACAGTAGGACAAGGTAAACCGTGTCAGGTTGTCAAATTGGGGGCTCAGGCAAGCAATTCTGCTTTGGTAATCTCGTCCTCTGTAGCAGTGAAAGCGCAACCCAACAACTGAAACTGTCGACCTGAATCGGATTTGCTTACCTACCGCTTGACTCGGTCACCGACTCGGTCACCGACTTAGTCTACTACCCCTTCCTCATGTATATATAGCCTCATTTTCTTCATAGATCAATCAACACACGAGTCCGTTCGACAGAAACCCAGCCGTTCTACATCCATAGTTAACTGAATAACCTCCTGGCGACACTTCAATAACAAAGGATCCTGTGAACACATTTTTACACTCTACGGAAAGTCATAGACCGGCTTCTTCTGTGATTTCTTCTTTTTTAAGTACCAGCGCCTTGCTGATTATGATCTAGCGACTCGCCCTTTACACACCCACATCACCACCGTTCTCGTGCTCCACCTCAGATGTCGAGAAGAATCGGCCTAACGGGACAAACCTCGGTGCTCAGTTCTCGGAGTCGGATTCGAAAATGGGAGTCGAAGCTGGGATTAAACGCGTACACAAAAGTTCTCACCACTTTCCATGACATTTACAAACGCCTACGACGATATCCTTAAAAAGGGTCTTTTTCGCCGGAGGGTCTTTTTCGAAGAAGCGTCTGCAAGAGTCTCGGCTGGGCTTGGGTTCTGGTTGAGCGCCTCATATTTCCCCCCAAAGGAATTAAAAGCCTGTCGCGTGGCAGGCATTTGGAGAAACTCCTGGTGCTGGATCTGAGGACCTGAGCCAATCATTGCCTCAGTAACAGCTGGGTTCCAAGCTTGGTTGAACGTGACGCGACTGGGAGGGTGGGAATTAGGGTTGATATAATCATTCCTTAGGCCATTGGGTTGAAAAAAGAAGTTCTCGTTGCGGTTTGGTAGATCTCCTGAATGGTCGTATGATGAATCCACTGCTATTCTACCTTGATTCCTGTCAGCGTGATTTGAGTAGCTGCTCTCGCTCGAAATGGGATTAAACTTCTCGTCGGTAAATCCTGTGACGTTAGTTCGAGAAGATTGTGAAGTTCCTCGAGTAAAAAGGCCGGAAACATCCGTTTCAATTTGCGATTCCTGGAAATAACCTTGTCCAGCCGGTGGGGAGATATTGTATCCTGCATCCGCCATGTCCACATCATGACACAAGGCTGTACACACATACGCGTCGCTAGGAGATGGCGCAAGGTCCACAGGATCCAAATGCTCTGGGTAGGAAGAGGCTTCTACATCCGTCCCAATATAGGATGTTTCCAAGACAGGGACACTCGAGTCTTGCATACCTGGTCCGCCTGCTGATACCGGGTGTTTTGAGGGTGATTGAAGCTGACCGGATTCACTAGCCGTGTGTGCAGACCCTCGCCCAAATATCGCTGCACCATATTTTGGAAGTGGATTAGGAAGCTCGATCTTGGCGTTTCTGCGTCGGGACGAGAATTGTTGTATTCGATCACATCTACAGGAAACTTGTCTCGTGGGGCGAATGCCTGGTTTCGGACATGGTTCGAAAAGGTGGGCTGAGCTGTGCCACTGAAGTCTCGTGGCAGTGACCAAAGCCTGGCCTGGTAGGGAGTGGTTCTCGTGAAGGAGTTTGCACAAGGTGGGCGTCTGGATAGTGAGGTAATCCTTATCCCGCGGAACATTCTTGAATTTGTTGCATAACGAAGCGGACGTTGCTGGTTGGATGACGTCATTGAAGTTGTCTGCAAAGAATACGACCGCACCATTGTCGTGCGCAAAAGCCGGCCACTGTCTACAGGTTTTCTTAAGCCCAGTTTCGTGGACTTTCATTCGAGGCTTACGTTGTAGGAATTCCATATAATTCCAACCTTGAACCTGTTGCTCCCAGCTCAGCTTAAGCTCAATGCCCGCCTCGGAGACGTTTTCTGTTTCGGCCTGCAAACCTTCAAGCATCTGATAAAGCTCCCGGACTTCATCCCGAAATAGCTTTACTTGGACATCCTCCTTATCGAGGTGCTGGTCTCGACGCAAAATGAGATCGCGATTTTGGACCATGCTGTCAAAGACAGAATCCGGTTGATCGCAGACTGCACTGTCAAATTTGACAAGTTTGCAATCCACACGATACGGTTTCAATGAGTGACGGCTGAGGATTGCGTGGAGAATGAACCTTTGGCCATCAGTATGCCACGCGCGGCGTTGTGTCATATCTTGAAGAATAACATGAGTCTGACGAGCATCGTCAAGCAGATCTTCATAGAATTCGGAATGCTGAGCATGGTAGATGCCATCCTTGCGGCCTATGGAGAAGCGGGCACTTGCAGTGACGATTTTCGTGAAACCAACAGAACCTCCTGTTAGCTTTAGTACATTTTTTGAAAGTGGTGTGATTTTGGATGGGGGTAACAATGCTGTGTAGTCGAATGACTCTGTCGCTGCATGCCATTAGCCTGTTTGATAGAAAATTCCTCCTTGAGACGATATAATGAGGTGGATATCTCTCCAGAGGTTCCAACAGGAGTAGTAACATACCGAGATGGTTAATGGTTGCGCTATACCACCCGAGAAATGCTCTGGTTGAATGTAAGGCTTTTTCTCCAAATTCTGCCAGCATGAGGCGGGCTGGGCAAAGTGTTCGAACATCTTTATAACTAATCCTCCCTTGATCCTTCTTCAGGAAATGCCATTGCACGGAGTCTCCCAGCCGCTCAATGGGTACAAACATTGTAGATCGCCCTTTTAGGATATATCCTCCCCCAAATTCCGTTGCATCCAGAATGCCACCTAAAGCTGACATGATCTCCAACGGGATTTCCAGACCTGCTTCATTCGATAGACGGGGGCGAATTGGGAAGCCTGCAGCGATGACTGATCCTGGTAGAAATGCACACCAGCAACTTCTTGACTCATTCGTATCAACTCCAACTATCTCCGTATTGATTTTGAAGATAGGAATGGCCGAAGGATCAGAGGAGATGTCGACTTCGTGGAACAAAACATGACCATAGCTTAAGGTGCCTCTAGAACCTCGGCATGCGGCACAAATCCAAGAGAGTTGTTGACCAACAGTAACAACCAAGTCTTCAGGCCCTATCACTGTGACTATCCTTTCACTAAGATCCACGACGACCCTGTTAGATTGAAGATCAGATTCTTCTGCAGTCCGAATTAGCTAAGGATCTGAGAAGCGTATAGCAAAATATACAGGAAAGGACTGACTTGGGTCAATTTGTCCCGCTCTAGTGGAAAGAGCAGCCCTCAAGGCATCTAGTAGAACTAGTTTGTGCTCACTCCATGTTTGAATTAAGTATTCAACCACGGTGAGAAGTTGTGCGTTTTTCGCACGTCCCGTGACCGTGAGAATATGGCCAATATCTTGCCTAAGGCCATCATCGTATTGTTCCTTGTCGAACTGAATCGAAGTTCCTTACTACCATCTTAATACTGGCTTCAAGTCTAGAACCCTATGTCTCATTACCCCGCTACTTACCTCGTATGTCTCATCGAATGTCTCATCGAATGTCTAAATAC
>Ga0307507_10001280_pt1 | contig 56406 bp, 18 predicted proteins | sample 7_EM_MG_FD_207223 | JGI IMG/M metagenome (GOLD analysis project Ga0307507, IMG submission 207223) | Populus trichocarpa ectomycorrhiza microbial communities from riparian zone in the Pacific Northwest, United States - 7_EM | ecosystem: Host-associated > Plants > Roots > Unclassified | place... | reverse complement strand
ATCTAAAATAATATTATTTATTTTACTAGCCTTATAAATAGCTTTAAAGTAGCTTTTATTTATTTAAAATATGTTATTAGTATAAAAGAGGTAAATATAATTATGGTTGCTAAATGCGTAGATTACTAGTAGGTTACGCGCAGGTTGCGCGTAGGCTACGCGCAGGCTGCGTGTCAAAAAAACACGATATAGGCTAGTCGGTCGAGTTGCCAAATAACCTTAACTGCGCGCCAATTGCGTCAACCACCAACCATTAAGGCCATTGAAAGGGTACCATATTTTGCCGATGTTAGAGCCATTTAACTAAGTTAAAGTTACGTTAACTATACTATTATTTTAGCCACCTATCCATTTACTAATTGCTTAGGGTTCTTTAGTAAGCAGGCCATAAAGTTAAGGTTAAGGCAATTAAATATCTTATAAAGTACTACTATTACTACCAAATAAACCAGAAGTCCCCTAGCCGATTTAAGTTCACCCTTAAAGATAACTATAACTTCAACTTCTATATTATTATTGATGTTATGTATCTTAGCGGCAAGCTAGTACTCTAAGTTATTAACTTCTTAACCTCCTTTTAAGCCGCATGTTTCTTAAAGGATATATTAGCTAGGAACGTATAAGATACCCTTTAATTATACTAAATTAATATCTACCTAGGACCCCCTAATTAAATTATCTATAATATAGGAAAGAACTTCTTATCTATAGAGTTTTAATAACAAATAAAGGCAATAGCAATTAAGGTTAAGGAAGTCCCTATTAAGGCACATAATAGTATTAGAAAAGTGGAGCAATATTACACACTATTATGCCGCGTATATAAGATTATCTTTTTAAAACTAGAGGACGCTAGTAAAGAACTTACCTTATAAATAGCTATTAAAGCTATTAATAATTCTGCTAGCCTAGATGGACTTATACCCACATTACTAGTCTTTAGCGCCTACCCTTAAATAACTAACAATTCTCTACCATCTCCCTCTATTATGCAATAAGCTGAGGCTATTTGCAAGGTAATAAAGGAGGTACAACATCTCTATACCATACACTAAGTTAACAACGCACTAGGAATAAGAAATGGCCCAAATACCTTAACTATACTCAATCTACCACTCCAGTCTAAGGTACGCGTATAGTGTAAAAAGGGAGGATAGTTAGGCCTATATTAACTTATTATAATTAATAGCCAGACTTGCACTATTTAGATACCTTATAGACCCACTTAATTCCGTTTAACTGTTATTAAGCCTTACTATAAAGATAATAGTTCTGAGCCTTTATAGGATACTATAGAAAATGCCCTAAAGGAGAGCCATAATTAATATGCTCTAGAAGGCAACCACGATTTTAATACAATTATAGTAGATACGCCGCAACTATAACGCGGTAGAGGTTACCTAAAGGGATTACAAAATCACTAATATCTTATTAATTTTAAAGAGCAATTTATTACTGCTATTAAGAATAAAGTTAAGCTGTTAATAGCCTTTATAATAGCTAAGGAGAAGGCTAACTTTAAACTTGCAAAATAGCTCTAAAAGAAAGGTCGTATTATAACTTTAGAAGCTCCTTTCCAAGCATCTAATAAGTAGGAGATTAATAGTCTTATTATAAGAAAAGTCTTTAAATTTAAGAAATATAACCCTACTAAGTTTAATAAAGTTTATATCTTTAAATTAAGAATAGTTAATGAAATTAAGGGCAAAGCTACTAATACCCTATTTAAGAAATTAAGGCTTGTTATCCAAGGTTACAATAATAATGGTAAGGAGGTAATTCTTATATAATCTCCTACAATTTAACAAGCTAGTTAGTGAGTTATTGTTGCACTAGCTCCCTCCTTAATAAAGAATAGAATAGCGGTTTATTTATAAGATATTACTTAGGCCTATACCTAATTAAAGACACACCTTTAGCGCTTAATATTAGCATACCTTTTAAAGCAAATTCGCCACCAATATCCTAAAGAGACGATTATGGTTGTGCTTAAGCTATTATATAGAATCGTAGAGGTAGGAACTTATTAGTAGGCTACCTATAGCAAGCACCATAAAGAGAAGCTTTTAATAAATACTTCTATATTTAATCCATGCTTTCTTATTACAGCTATAGGAACTCCATTTGGAATTATCAGCATATAAACTAATAATATAATTATTTTAGGAGACGACCAATTCTCAGCTCTTAAAGAAGATAAGCTAGTAAAGGCAAACCTTATAGCAAAGCTAAAGGAAAAGCTTAATTTAACAACACTATTACTCTTTAATAGATGCATCCTTTCCCTAAATAAGGATTCCATTGCTTTACGCCAGAAGAATTAAGGCAAGAAGATTAACGTTATTAATATTAATTCTTTAAAGCAAGGATATATAGAGCAACGCGCCTATAGAGCTTATATTGCTTCTATCTGTTAACCTAAGGCTTCTTTTAATCTTTCTATTACCGCTTAACACCAGGAACTAACCAAGGATAATATTCTTACCTTAAATAAATGTCTTTCCTGGCAAATAAACCACCTTAATTAGGGACTACTCTATATGCCTATTAATCTTCCTGCTGCCAAGGTCTTTATATTTATTAATAGATTATTTATAAATAATAAAGATTTCAGCTCCTAGCTAGAATATAAGATTATTATTATAAATAAATCTACTAAAGAGAATAACTTTATAATCTACAGCAATCTTATCTATTAGAGCTTAACTAAGAGTAAGTATATTACTTAAAGCGTTCTAGCATTAGAGATATATAGAATGGTTGGTGGAGTTAACATAGTAATTACAATTAGAACTACCCTAAAGATAATTATAGATTAACTTAAACTTCCTACTATCCCTATAATTATATACACCAATTTATACTCCCTCTATAAGTGTTTAGTTAAGCTTGGTACCACAAAGGAGAAGCGCCTTATAATTGATATTATAGCACTTTAGCAATCCTACGAGCGTTAAGAACTCTTTAAGATTTAATAGATTAATGGCCAAGATAACCCAGCAGATATAATAACAAAGGCAAACCTAAACAAGGTACTAGAGACGTTTGTTAATATAAATACTCTATATATATAAGTTAAAGGTTAGGTTAAAAGGGAGTAAGGGTATAATATTCTATAGACCCTAACTCAAACTAGCTAATTAGGATTTTCCATCCCTAAGATGGAAAATCGCTATTAGCTCGCTTACTACTAGCGCCTTAGCGGCCCTTCTAATAAGATATCTACCCATAACTTCTAAGCAAGAATGTTACGGACGCTTTAAGTACGATGTTACGACTACTTAGAGAGGAGTCGGCGGAAGCTAGTTGGTTAATATAGGCACAGTCCAGGATAGATCCGGTGGAACTATGTGACGAGGAATAGTAAGCGAGTCACATGACGTTATACGTAGTGTACGAGGAGTACGCAGTATACGCCATGTATAACACGTATAACACATACCTTATGTATAAGAGAGGATTTCTTAGGAGTATAGTTGTGTATTTAAAGGACCTCAGTCCCTACCATAGATAGTTCTCTCCTTGTAGTAAATCTTAGAATACAATTAGAGTTTGTAATGGGCTCGTACAAATGCTTCTGAACCGAAGCTTGTAGATTGCTACCATACAAGAATACTAAGCTAAGGAGAAGAAGAAGTCTGTTAGAGACTGGTAAGATACAAAGGGGTCGCTAAGGCGCTAGTAGTAAGCAAGCCAATGGCGATTTTCTATCCCGGGGATGGAAAATCCTAATTAGTTGGCAGGAGTTAGGGTCCACTGAGTATAGCAGGTGGCGTTGCCCCAGCACCGTCACATCACCCCCCCCTCCTAAAAAAGCCTGCCCTTAGGCGTTGTCCAAGCTCCTTATTGTCATCTAAATTATTATAGTTATCCACCCCTTCTTCCTAGCATTTAATCTAGCTTTCTAATTGGCGTGGTGGTCCAGGGAGGTTAGGGTAGACTAGGTAGAAGTCCCGTAGCTTATAGGGAGAGTACTTAAAATTAGATGCGGGGTACCATTCTAGATCTTTATTGTGACCTACCCAGCTCGTATAGTATTTTAGGGTACCGCGGTCTTTTTTAACTGCTAAGATCTCTTTAACTTCCCATTCCTTATCCTCTGCAATCTGAATTGGCGGTGGGGGGTCGTTGTACTATCCAGGTAATAGGTTGTCCGCGGCCTTCCGCAGTTGGTCTAGAGAGAAGACAGGGTGGATCTTCATTAACTCTAGTAGCTTAACCTTAAAAGAGTGCCCTACCTTCTTAGGGATCTTGTAGGGGCTAGCTATTTAGTGGTCTAGCTTGCGGCTCGGCCTCTAGGTCTTCTAGTTCTTTATTAACACCCATACCTTATCTCCTACGTGGAAGTCTACCTCGCGATAATATTGGTTTACGTCGGCCTTTTTCTTCTCTTGTACTTTTTTTATAATTGCTTGGGCAGTCTCCTAGGCTCTATATATTCTCTTAGCGAATGTCTGGGCCTCTTTGTAGCTGAGGCGTTCGCGGGCCGTTATAGGTCCTGTAGGTCTATCCCAATCAAAGGATGTTCGTGGCTTGTATCCATAGATTAACTTAAATAGCGACATTCCTATACTATTATAAGGGAGCGTAAGCTGTGCGTAGTTTATTATAGGTAGTAGTTCCGACCAGTTGTCCTAGTAGTAATTAATAAAGGGGCGAAGTCGTTGGTCGAGGTACTGGTTTATAATCTCGGTTTGGCCGTCAGTCTGAGGGTGGAATGCGGTAGAGAGCTTAATCTTAATCCCAAGGATGCGGCAGAATTCATCCCAGAAGTCCAATATAAATTAGGGTCCACGGTCAGAGACAATTGACTTAGGAGCGCTATAGATCCGGTAAATGTTGTTAACATACATACGGGCCATATCTTTTGCGGTTGTAGTCTTGAAGCAGGGGAGGGAAATAGCTTGCTTGCTTAGTCGATCAACTACTATAAAGGCCATATTGTAGCCATATTTGTCCTTTGGGAATGATTTAAAGTCCATTATAATATACTGCTAAGGGCATTCGGGAACTGGCAGTGGTTATAACCATCTAGGGGTTTGATCCCTGGGGGTATCTACCTGTTTATAAGCATAATAATTCCTAATAAACCGTTCTATATCGGATAGGAGTCCTCGCTAGTAGTAGCGAGGCGCTAGTAGTTGGTAGGTCTTGTCTTAACCAGGGTGCGCCGTAGAGACTTAATAGTGGGCTTCATAGATTAGCTCCGTTTATAGGTTGTTAACGTCTAGAACTATAAGCCGTTCTTAGTATAAGAGCAGTCCGTCTTCCATTTCTAAATTAGGGTCGCCTTCCGTAGCTTAGTCGCGGAGGGCTTTTAGGGATTTGGCTGTGCGGTTTACAATTAGAATGCGGTTGATTAGTCCTATTGGTTTATCTAGAATCTCTCCTTCCATAGGCGCCAGCTTATTCTGTTTAGAGTTTAGTTCCTTAAGGATATATAGGTTAAGCTGTTTAGGACAGAGGAGGGCATGTGTTTGGTGCTAAGCCTTTAGCTTATCCTATAGTTCCATGTCCTGTTCTCTCCGGGTAAGGGCATTAGCTTTAGAATTTTACCTACCAGGGCGGTATATAATTGTAAAGAAGAATTGGGAGAGTATTTTAGCCCACCTAGCCTGTTAACTGGTAAGCTGCTTTGTTGTCATAAAATACTTAAGGGCTTTATAATTAGTATAGATTTTAATCCGAGAGTCTATACTTCTAAGCTCTACGCGCCACTAGGACAATGATTATATAATAGCCAATATTTCCTTATCGTATACCTCGTAGTTACACTTAGCTGGGGCCATTATCTTTAAGAAAAACGTTATAGGGTACCACTCGCCATCTAGGTGTAACTGTAAGAGAACTCCCGCTACTACTTTATTAGAGGCATCCGTTTCCAGTATTAATTTAAGGTCTAGGTTATAGTAACGGAGAATTAGGGAGGAGGTAAGTTAGTCCTTTAACTCCTTAAAAGCTTCTATATAGTTATCGTCAAAAATAAAAGGCGTGTTGTTCTTCGTTAGTTATATAAGAGGCTTAGCCATGACCCCATAGTTACGGATAAACTAACGGTAGAAGTTACAGAAGCCTAGAAAGGACTAGATACCTTTTACAGTGTAAGGGGGTTTCTAGTTGCGTATCGCCTTGACCTTCTTAGGGTCAACTTTAATTCCTTCTGTGCTAACAATGAACCCAAGGTATTTTGTTTGTTTTACTCCAAATTCGCATTTTTTAATATTAACTTGTAGGCCTGCATTCCGCAGCCTCTTTAGGACCTTTTTAACGTAAACTTGGTGCTCAAGTTTATTGTCTAAGTATATAAGAATGTCGTCTAGGTATGCCATATAGAATTTATTAAGGTAGTCGAAAAGAACATCATTTATATACCGTTAGTACGTGGCTGGCCCATTTGTTAGTCCAAAAGGAAGAACTTTGCATTTATAAGAACCGTAGCGGGTGTGGAACATCATTAGATCCTCTAATACAGGGTCTATTCTAATTTGGTAAAAAGCTTGGCGGATATCAAGCTTAGTAAAGATTTTAGCTTAGCTTAGACGTGCAAAGGTCTTGTTAATTAGGGGGAGAGGGTAATAATCTTTCCAAGTAATGGCGTTTAGTTTTCGATAGTTAATACAGAAGCGGAGGCCTTTATTAGGTTTCTTTACAAAGAGAATAGGGGAAGTAAAAGGGGCCTGACTTGGCTTAATAAACCCCTTATAGAGGTTATCGATTAAGTACTGCTTAGTTGCTTTTAGTTCCTCTATAGTTTGCTAGTAAAGGGGGCTGTAGCCTAGAGAGTTATCGGCCTCTAGTTAAATCTTATAATTATAGGTTTAGTAGGGGGGCAGCATATCTAAGGCTGCTTTTAAGAACGCGTCTCTATAGTCTAAGAGGTATATAGGGAAGAGGCGCTTAACTAACTCCTTATTAGTTTCCTCTACTAGCCCTTCTTCCTTCTTGTTAATAATCCGGTTAATTTTGTATAAGCTGGTTATAAAGACCTCGTTATCCTTCTAATACATATTAAAGTGGAAACCTATAGCGCTAATTGCCGCGATATCTACTATAGGGGGGTTATGTAGTAGTAGGGGTGTCCACGGCCTTGGGGGCTTTTGGTATATCGGCGTTGTCTTTACTCCTTTTAGCTCTCGTTATATCTTCTAAAGGTTATCCTCTAAGTCCTATTAGTATGTCCTCTTCCCCATTAGCCAGATCTCCGCAATTTGGAAGTTATCTACGTTACTATCTGTTCCACTTCCGTAAGTAGAGTCCTCCTTAACTATAGTCCTTTAGGGGAGTATCCTTGTCAGTATAGATTTCTTACCGGCCTTGTAATGGGCATCTTCTTAAGTAAAAGCTAGGTCGCAATCCCTAACATCCTACTGGTAGGTAGGATCGGCCTTCGCGGCTAATGTCTTACGGTTGGTACGGATCTCTTTAATAAAGGAGGGTAACTTCGGTCTACTCTCTAGCTAGACAAACTGTCTTTGTTAAACGTTTAGCCAAATATTAAAGTAGGACATCTATTTTCGGCTAAGGATTATGTCATGGGACCCTAGGTCTAGGATACAAAAGGGGATACCAAACTGGCGTTATCCATTAATAGCAATATGTAGCTTTAAGATATGGGTAACCGGCTTACCGGCTTAGCCGTTATAGCCTTTTACTTAAACAGGCTTCTCTAGTTGGGTAGCATTTATATTTAAGAACTTAGCAACGTCATTTATATAAGCAGTGTTTATAAAGGTAAAGCCATTTACTCTAGTGTTAATAAGGGCAGTTATATTAACTCTATATCCATTTTAAGATACTGTATATAGAACCGTAAAGTGTTTTCCACCTATTAGCTAACTTAGATCAATCTCTTTAAGATTAATAGGATACCCTAGGGGGGAGTCTTTCCCTAGGGTTCTTCTTTTCCTAACTTATTAGGCGTTTCTTCTTCCTCTATCTCCTTAATATTACCTGTATCCTTTGGCTCTAGGCAGGACGTGGTAAAGTAACCATTCTTTCCATAATTAAAGCACGTGACCGTGGCAGGGTTAATTAGGGTATTACAATAAGCATTAGTTGAAGGTATGGTACGTAGCAGGTCGGGCAAGGTTCGCTAGTAGGCAGTTATAACTGCTTTTAGTATAAGGGCGGTTGTGGTTTGTCTTCCAACGCTAGCTCCCGTTAGTATAGCGGATAGGTTGCGGTCGCTACAGGACCTCTTTAGTTAATTAGAGCGAGCATTAATTTGTTTTAGTTCTAAATCCAGCAACAAATATCAGGCTGCGAGTCTTTAGTAGGTTAGTAGGTTATCTAAGGCTACTATAATCTTCTCTTGTAGTTAGACTGTTAGCTTGTTATATAGGTCCAAACAATAGTTCTTAGGGGGGACCTGGCCTTCGCCTACTAGGTATAAGAATTAAGTCTGGAACTCGGTAAAGGATTGGTTTAATTTCATTATTAGGCGATTATAGTCGTAACAGGCATCCCGTACTTTATTCAGATTAACATAGATAGTAGCTAGGTGCTGTATTATCTTATTAACAGATGTAAACCAAACAGGTAACTCGTCCTCAAACTTAGCCTAAAGGTGTTACTAGGCGTCCCCAATGGTTCAACTAAAAAGGTAGAGCATTTTAGCTTCTTCAGAGGGGAAATAGTTGTGGTTAATATAAAGCTTTCCTCACACCTAAATTCTCTAGTTCTCAAAGGTCGGGTCTACGCCGTCCAATAATAGTGGGGGGTTAGGGAGCTTGACGGACTTTAATTACTTTATTATTATATCTGTACTCTCTGGTGTATCGCATTTAGTAAAGCAAATGGGTTGACTGAGGCTTCATAAAGGGGAGGCTAGGCTATTTTATAAGGTAGCAAGGCTTTCTAGGATCTCCTTTAGAGTCTCTTATATACTTTAGGCTTAAAGACAATCGACCTTCTAATTAGCTATAAGGGCACGAATCTGCTTATGTACACCTATAACGTCGTTATTGTCTTTAATTTCTAATCCTAACTGGACCTCGTGTTCCTCTTGGGTAAAGGCAGGTCTTTTAGATAAGCTCGCTTTAGGTGCTATCGTTGGCTTCCTAAGGTTTGTTAGAATTGTATGATTCGGTTTCAATTCTGGGGTTCTTTTATGGGTGCAGGTCAAGTACAGTCTGGCCTATAAAGTGGGATATTGTCAGGGCCTTCTTAGGCGTAGTAGTGTGGGTTTTTTAATATCTGAGTATAACGCGTTGACGCGTCATTGCAGACAAAGGTCTTTTTAGGGTAGGATATTATTAAGGCCTTCCCAGGCAATGTAGGGAGAGCTTAGTATAATATAATAGGCTCGTATAAATGCTTCTAAACCGAAGCTTGTAAATTGCTACCATACAAGAATACTAAGCTAAGGAGAAGAAGAAGTCTGTCAGAGACTAGCAAGATACAAAGGGGTCGCTAAGGCGCTAGTAGTAAGCGAGCCAATGGCGATTTTCCATCCCAGGGATGGAAAATCCTAATTGGTTGGCAGGAGTCAGGGTCCACTAAGTATAGCAGGTAGCGTTGCCCCAGCACCGTCACAGAGTTAATCTGTTAGGTAACTACTCCACTAGTTGTTATTACGTTATTGACTTGTTATACCTATATACCCAGCCCATTAATAGAACCCACCGTAGTTCCTGCTACAAGGTTCCGTTATATATTCACTATTAAGGTTACGGTATTGGAATAAACTTAAATAATATGCCACCAAGAGCAGCACCAGTCACGACGGCGTTAATAGAAGCCACAACCTTAGGTCTAGGTAATACCAGTATAGACGAGGGGGATTCTTAAGTGGTTATATAAGGTTAGTTACAGGAAATAGTTAATCACTTATAGAACAATAATAGGATACTTAAAGAACGCATTAATGGAATTAGAGCAGTAAAGATTAAGTTACCTTTAATTAAACGGTTCTTAGGAGAAAAGTTAAAGCTTAAAGAATTTTTTACGCAAATGCACTTTAAGGTAGTACAGGAAGGAGCGAAGTTAGTAATATTGTTGGATTAAGTAGCCTATACAGGATTGTTCCTGACAGGAAGGGCACTTAAGTAGTTTAAGCTATATCTCACGGAAATATAGGCTAATAGTATAACAACTACTAACCAGGATGTATGGTATATATTTACCAGTTAGAATGGGTTTGTAGAGTAACTAATATAGATATTTGGAAACCTAGAAGCTATAACCATAGCAAAACAAAAGCTTCAGAACTTAGTATAACGCACTTTAACTATTAAGTATATAACACAGTTTTAAACACTAGCCATGCAGGTTAAGTGGAACAATAGGGCGCTTATAGCACAGTATAAATAGGGACTTAAGGCTAAAGTCTAGGACGCAATTATCCTAATAGAAGATGCGGATACTCTAAGGGAGTTAATAGATTAGTTAATAAAGATTAATAACCAAATCTATTAAAGGGAACAAGCTAAGAGAGGGCAAGACAGAGTTCCATAGTTATATAAGGCGCAGAGTACGCAACGATAGATATAGAGTTAAAAACTATAGAATAGCGCAGAGCTAATAGACCTAAGCGGTACCAAAGAAACCCAAAGGTAGGAAAAGAAACTATAGAAACCTAGAGGTTAAGGATTAAGTAATTAAAGGACTAAAGAGCAAAGGCCAAACTAGGGATCTTAGTAGTAGAAGACATTTAGGCAGACTCCACAGCAAGAAAAATGGTTTAAAGATAGAGCTTGCATAAATTGCGGAAAACAGGGTTATTTTGCCAGAGACTATAGAGGTAGTCAGAGTAACCACATAGTAAAGGGAACCAGACTAGCAGACGGCACATATATATAGAGAGATAATGGTGCACTGCGAGGAATAAAAGAGTGTTTAATTAACAGTTTTGCGTATTGTTATAACAACGCATACCGAATTTATAAGGACGCTAAGTACGGCGCAAGCTATTGGCTATAGGAGCTAGAGTTAAAAGGACTCTAAGGAACTAGAGAGTTAGATAAAGAACAAGATTAACTCTATAAGCTAGATTAAGATATTACAGTAATATACAGACGAAGATTAGCAGTATTAATAATAGAGTCAGAGTACTTATTAATTAACAGCGACGAGGATAAAAAAGAGGCTAACTAGGAGCACTTAAACCTTAATAACGCAACAGAAGTAGAGACTAAGACCATTACCAAACAAGGTTTAGTAACGGATGTTATAACACTATTAGATACAATTTCCATTGCTTTATAAGACGATAGGAGTAATGTTTAAAAGAAACTAAGCAAGTAGACAACTACTAGTGCTAGCTTATTACTTAATAAAGGCAAAAGGCCACAGGCTTAAGATTCTTAAGAAGAGATAAAAGAAGCTTAAGATTCTTAAAGTAAAATAAGACACACCTAAGAACCCACAACGGACAAAAACTAATAGGAAAGGGTAGTAACTCAGTTTAGTAACAAACGAATAAGTATAGGACGCAAGTTCAAGAACTATAAGTTTGGGGAACAAATAAGAACGTTAGCAATCCTAGGTAAACGCAGTATTCAGCCTAAAGATTAAAAAGTTAATACTAGGATTAAAAAGCAAGACAACTATAAGGATCTAGCTACAAGACATAGAAAATAAGAAACTATGGATAAGTTTAGAACAAGAATTATTACATAGCAAGAGCAAAAGCTAGACAAGAGATTAGCTATACTAGGTTATATAAGGGACAGAGCACCCGTATAAAGAGTTACTAATAGGCCGAGTGCAGGGACACCTAGGGTAAAGTGGTTAGACAAACTGGAACAAGAAAAAAATCTAAATATTCCAACTAGGTTTGAAAAAAGACATACCAAAGGATGTTATAATATAGCGATAACAAGGTACTTTCTAATGGATAGACTATACACACTAAACCAGTTATACGGAAAGTGGTATAGGCAATGACACAACAACAAATGGGAAGATTTTTATATATAGCTAAATAAAAAAGTTATCCAAGACTAACCCATTACGGAAAAACGCATAAGTTATATTAAAGGAGCATTAATTATAACGTTAAGGAACCTAGAAGAGGGATCTAGGGACTAGAGAAGTAAGCGATAAATCTTAGTACCTATAGTAGAGATACTAGTGGTCAGGTTAACCAGGTATAGGTTTAAACTTAAGGATAAAGACAAACTAAGAGTTAACCTAAAATATGCAGCGTATTATACACTATCGTGGATAGCTTGTGTGGATAATATATATAATATATATAAAGCACCTAAAGATAAGAACCGGAAGTACCTATTAAGGATATATTAGGCACCAGAGGAAAAGCGGTTTAGAAACACTAAGTATATACATAGTTGGCACCTAGTAGAAGTATAAGGTTAAGGGGACTTAATACTTTAACTAGGAAGATTCCTTATGGAAGAATACCTAGATGGATAATAGTGGTAGGAGTGCCTAGAAAACACTTGTCTATAGCATATAGAGGAAAAGAAACGAACTAAGTATTGGCTAAAGTTGGACTAAGTATAGGCAGGATTAAGCAGCCAACAGTTAGGAAAAGGGGAGGTGTATAAAACTAGAGGGAACTAGTGTTAGAGCCTTAGACCCTTAAAGGAATTTAAAAATAACACCTAAATTTAAAAGCTAAGTGGCAAGATTAGCAGTTCAAAGTGTTAGTAGATAGTAGAGTAATTAGAAACCACATATTACCAAAGGCAGTAGAGAGAATAGGGTTACTATACAGATAAAAGGAACACCCATATCCACTTATAACAATTTTAGGAGATTAGATAACCTATAAAGGAGGCGTTATTAATCTTAAAATAGAACCTATTTAGATAACTATTAAAGGGAGACCAGTTAGAATGTCTTTTAATATCCTACCGTTAGGATAGGATAAGGTAATACTAGGAATACCTTAGTTATAGGAGTACAATCTAAAAATCAATTAGGTTACAGGTTAAGTTAATATTAAGAATATATAATAACGCAAAGTGCGACAGCAAACCAAGTTGGTATAGTACTAAGTTAGAGTGACCTATAAGGAGACTAAGCAAGGCTTAAGTTACGTACTAAAAAGATACCACAAGTATGGAAAAAAGTTATGGTTACTAGAGAGTAAGAAGCTGTTAAAGCATATAGCTTAGGACTATAAAATAGAATTAGAAGAGGGAATAAGTCTAAGGTTCTTTCCAATCTATAAGCTTACTAAAACAGAGTTAGTAGCGCTTAAGGAGTTTATCTAGGAGAACTTACGAAAGGGATACATCAGACTATTATAGTTATTAGCGGGATATCCAGTGTTGTTTATCCTAAAGAAAAACGGAAAACTTAGGATGTATATAGACTATAGACAGTTAAACAGTATCACCAGGAAGGATAGATATCCTTTACCCTTAATTAGCAAAATCCAAGACAGGATAGGCAACGCAAAGATCTTTATAGAGATAGATCTGAGATAGGCGTACCATTAGATTAGAATTAAGGAAGGCAATAAGTGGAAGGCAGCCTTTAGGTCAAAGGAAGGACTATATAAGCCATTAGTTATACAATTCGGGCTTATAAACGCACCAGTAACGTTCCAGAAGCGAATTAATAGTGTGTTAGAAGAACACCTAGATAAATTTGTTATAGTATACCTTAACGACATTATCATCTACTTAAAAAGTAAGGAAGAACATAGAGAACACGTTAAGTAGGTCTTAAAGAGACTATAAGAAGAAAAGATACCAATAGTAATTAAGAAATGCGAGTTCTTTACCAGGAAGACCAATTTTGTTAGATTTATTATCGAACTAGGCCAACTTAGCATAGATCTAAAAAAGATTAAGGCTATAGTGAATTGGCAAGAACTAGAGAACGTTACACAGTTAAGATCATTCCTAGGGTTTTGCAATTACTGTAGAAGGTTTATAGCGCAGTGGTTACAGGATATTAAGCCGTTTATATAGTTAATAAAGAAAGAAGAACCGTGGATATAGGGAAAGGAATAATAAGAACTATTTAAGAAAGTTAAAGAGTTGTTTACCTAGGAGCCAGTTCTTAAGATCTATTAACTAGGTTTAAAGATAGTTGTAGAAACAAATGCATTAGACTTTACACTAGGAGCGTACTTCCTATAGAAATATTAAGATGGATAGCACCTAGTGGCGTACTATAGTCAAAAGATAACACTACTAGAGTTAAACTATAACATCTATAACAAGGAGTTGCTAGGTATAGTTACAGCACTTAAGGAATAGAGAGCATTCTTACAAGGCACAGAAAAACTATTTATAGTTAAGACAGATTATAAGAACCTTATAGGATTCCTAATAATAAAGGAACTCAACTAAAGACAGGTTAGATAGGCGGAAATGCTTACAGAATACCATTTCAAGATTTAGTATACTAAGGGTATAGATAATACACGAGCAGACGCTCTAAGCAGAAAGGCTAAACTACAGAACAGTAAAAAGCTATTAGGAGCTTTATTATAAAAGGATTAAGACGGATTAATTAGGTATAATTATCCAAAGATTACAGCAACTAAGGAAAGTCAGATTTATAAATTACCGGAGAGTGAGTAGATATAAAAGATCTAAGAAGCATAGGTAGAGGATCCAGACTTAAAGTAATATAAAAATAGAGAAGCAACGTATATACCTAAGTCTATTACAGAAGAGTTTATTAAGGAATTCCATAAGGGAATGACATAAGGACACAATGGAGCTATAGGCTTAGTATTAAGACTTTAAGAAGAATATATTATTTAAGGAATCTGGGGACTAGCGAGATAAGTTATAAAGGAGTGTCTAAATTGCCAAAGGAATAAACCAACGAGGCATAAGCCGTATGGAGGGCTATAACCTGTTAAGACACTAGGAAGACTATAGGAGGTTATATTATAGGACTTTATTATTAAGTTACCAAAGTTAAGAGATCCTATTATAGGACAAGATTATAACGCGATTTTAGTAATAGTAGATAAGCTAATAAAGTAGGGATACTTTATAGCATGCACTAAAGAGATATTAGTAGAAGATATTGCTAGAATCTATATAAAAGAAGTGTTTGTAAGATATAGAGCACTAGATAAGATTATATTAGATAAAGATCCAAGATTTATAGTAGCATTTTAGGAAGTGTTTTTAGCAGAATAAGGGGTTTGCGTAGTAATATCTACAGCGTATTATCCGCAGACGGACGGATAAACGGAAAGACTAAACTAGACACTAGAGCAGTATCTAAGGCATTATATTAATTACGCATAGAACAATTGGGTATTGTTACTACTAGTTATACAATTTGCATACAATATAACACCATAAGAAGAAATGGGGATATTACTATTTAAGGCGAATTACGGGTATAAGCTAAGAACATCGTTATCGCCACATTAAGTAAAAAAGACGAGTAGCACAGCTAAACAAAGAATGGAGACGTTAATGAATCTTTATACAGACCTTAAAGAAACAGCTAAACTAGTATAAGAACAAATAAAAAGGTACTATAATGCTAGGAGATCTAAGGGACCAGATCTTAAGGAGGGGGATAAAGTATAGCTACTATATAAAAACTTTAAGAGTTAATAACTAAGTAAGAAGTTAGACCACGTCAGACTAGGACCTTTTAAAGTTAAGTAAAGAATTTTATTAGTTATATATAAGTTAAACCTACCAGCCAAAATGAAAATCTACCCTATACAGCATATTGTAATGCTAGAGCCAGCACACGGAAATATTAAGCCACTAGTCTATAAGGCAGACACGTATAGAGGACAGGAAGAAGACAAATAGTAAGTTTTAAAAGTTGTTAGTTATAAGGACGTAGATAACAAAACGTAGTATAAAGTAAAGTAGATAGGCTATAGTGAGACTACCTAGGAACCACTAAGCAACCTAGAGAACGCTATGGGAAAGGTATAGGAGTATCAGAAAAAAGCAGGTTAGGTAATATTAACAAAGAAGGATTGCTAAAGAAAGAGTTACCTAAGGGGGACCCAAGAGGAGCAATTGCTAAGCTACTTAGAGTTGTTTCCCTTATAGAAGAAAAGCCAATCCTTTTATTACCTAGCTTAGATAGACCCTATTAAACAAGTTTCTACTCCTTAGAATAAACCTTCTTACGGATATATTTAAGACGAAGAAGATGGGCAGAGGCCAATAGACGGGCTTTAAGGGCACGCTGTTAAGCAGCTATAGCCTCCTACTCTACTTCTTATAAATGACGCAGCTTATCTAAGGCGCTTAAGAGCTTACCATTAAGCTTTGTAGTAGCAGATTAAACATGAGACCCTATAACAAGTTACTTAGGGAACTTAAAGACTGTTAAGAGTTATAGGATGTGTATACTTAGCGTTTAAGATAGAGCAAACGTCACAGGACGATTGAATGTTTGCTTTAGTATACTCTAAGTAAGATAAGGGTTGTTAAAACGAAGGACTTACTAACGCGATATACACTAACCCCGCTTTTACGTAATGAGAATATAGAGACGGCATTATCTCACTAAGCGACAGTATGGCAGCCACAGTGCGAGCACGGCACTGCGCTTGCAAGGAAGAAGAAGCTTTAGGCATAATAAATACAAATATTAACTAGATTAATTAAGCGGACATTACACCTCTAGTAGATGACTTGGAGATGTTAGGAATCTTTAAGGACGAAGATAAAGAGGAGGGAGATAGTATTACGGACGCTTTAAATATAATGTTATAACTACTTAGAGAGGAGTCGGTGGAAGCTAGTTAGTTAATATAGGCACGGTCTAGGATGGATCCGGTGGAACTATGTGACGAGGAATAGTAAGCGAGTTACATAACGTTATACGTAGTGTACGAGGAGTACGCAGTATACGCCACGTATAATACGTATAATACGTACCTTACGTATAAGAGAGGATTTCTTAGGAGTATGGTTATATATTTAAAGGACCTTAGTCCCTACCGTAGATAGTTCTCTCCTTGTAGTGAATCTCAGAATACAATTAGAGTTAATCTGTTGGGCAACCACTCCACCAGTTGTTATTACGTTGTTGACTTGTCGTACCTATATACCTAGCCCATTGATAGAACCCACCGTAGTTCCTGCTACAAGATTCCGTTATAAAGAAAGCACTACGTGCTAAAAGGCAAATTTTGGAATAGCGAGACTTATATTACAATGGCAATAGTAAGTAAGGAGGATTGATATTTATTACGCTAGTCAAGCGGTATATATATGTAGATGGCAACCGCAAAAGAAGGGTTGCTAGTGTTGGGAATACAGGCAAGTTGCCGTCACGTGCCGCCGCGGCACTAGCGTGGCGAGGAGCCTTAAGCTCCTCCCCTTCCTCAAGGAAGAGGAATAATATAATACAACAACAATCATCATACTATCTACGAACCGTAGCTACGTGATATCACCTTGTGATACCTACAGTAGCCACCTTATTTTTTACCCTTCCTTACATCCTCCCTACCTTAGGAAGCACTAGAACGGCAGCCAGCAGAGGACCGTCGCCAGAACTAGACGACCATCGCCAGAACCAGACGACCGTTGCTACCGTCCTAGAGCTAGACAACCGTTACCAGAACCAGACGACCGTTACTAGAACTAGACGACGACCTTTTAAATAACTAGCCAGCGAATACCACGAACGATTTAATTGATCGATCGATTGAATTAAACTAGAGCTTTAATATTGGCTTATTACCAAATTAAATTGAATTAAGGCCTCCTAGGGAGGCACCCTAGATGACTACCGTTTAAATATATAGCTAGCGAACGGCCATAGAGAATGATCTGATTTAATTAGAGCCTTTAATCGGGCCGACCCCTCCCCCTAATTAAATTAGATACTGATATAGGTAGACAGGCAGGCAGGCAGATAGGCAGACAGGCAGATAGGTAGGTAGGTAGGCAGGTAGGAGAGGACCGTCGCCAGAACCAGACGACCGTCGCCGGAACCAGACAACCGTCGCCGGAACCAGACAACCGTCACCAGAACTAGACGACTGTCGCCAGAACTAGACGGCCGTCGCCAGAGCCAGATGATAATTGTTTGAACGACCAGCCAGCGAGCACCACGATTGATTTAATTGATTGATTGATTGAATTGAACCAGAGCCTTGATATTAGCCCGTTACCAAATTAAATCGAATTAAGGCCTCCTAGGGAGGCACCCTAGACGACTACCGTTTAAACGTATACCTAGCGAACGCCCATAGAGAACGATTTAAATTAATACAATTAATCGCAATTGAATTAAGCAGAGCCTTTGATCGGGCCGACCTCTCCCCTAAATTACAGATATAGACAGGTAGGTATAGACAGGCAGGCACGATAGGTAGGCATAGACAGGTAGGCACAGACAGGTAGGTATAGATAGGTAGGTACAGACAGGTAGGTATAGACAGGTAGGCATAGATAGGTAGGCACGAACAGGTAGGGCGGTAAGATAGGTAGGACAGGTAGGATAGGTAGGATAGGCAGGATAGGTAGGATAGGTAGGACAGGCAGGACAGGCAGGACAGGCAGGACAGGCTGGGCAGGCAGGACAGGCTGGGCAGGCAGGACAGGCAGGACAGGCAGGACAGGCAGGACAGGCAGGACAGGCTGGGCAGGCAGGCAGGCACTAGACCTAGTTAGGAAATTAGTACACGGCCGGTGGATCATCGGGAACATCGCCAATCGACGGTTTGGAGCCTCTGCGAGAGCCTTGCCCCTCGTCTCCTCGATCGATTGCTCAACGCCTAAGTAGACATAGACATAGACACGGACACGCACATAGGGGTAGGTAGGAAGGATCGATTTGGATTATTTAGATAGCTTAAAGAATCCTATATATAGAATAGGGCCTAAAATTAAAACCGATTTTTATATTTTAACTGCTAAAAATACTGGAGTATTAATATACCTTATTTTAAAATCTAGAAATTTTATTATTTTAATTATCATCCTGATTGTCCTAATTGTCCTAATTGTACTAATGGTACTGATGGTACTAATAGTCCTGATGGTTGGTCCCGATGGTCCTGGAGGTCCTGGAGGTCCGTATAGTCCGTGTGGTCCGGGCGACCTCCTGATCAGTATGGCCAAAAATTACAATAAGCGAATTGAAATAAATCGATATCGGATACCGGATTATCCGATATCGATTTATTTTAATTCGCTTATTGTAATATATATTAGATTACACATTTTAACTTAAAATCTCTACTATATAATAGATTCTTTTAATAACTATAGCTTTAGAGACTAATCTTAAGTCTTCTCTTTAACCCTCTATCTCCTAGTAAGATATTAAAGCAGGAAGTAGATATTATATAGCTGCTATTAGCTCAATTAATCTATCGTGCGCGCAACTTTATGTTTTTATTAGTTATAAAATATATGTGCATTATATATGCGTATATCTATAGAACACCAAAATTAATTAGCCCTGTGAGATTCTCCTATAAATTTTCGCGCTGAGCTTTGTACGGAGCTTCGTGTAGAGCCTTGTGCAGAGCCTCGTGTAGAGCCTCGTGCAGAGCCTCGTGCAGAGCTTCGTGCAGAGCTTCGTGCAGAGCTTCGTGCAGAGCTTCGCGCAGAGCTTCGTGCAGAGCTTCGTGCATAGCTTCGCGCAGAGCTTCGTGCAGAGCTTCGTGCAGAGCTTCGTGCAGAGCGTCGTGCAGAGTTTCGCACAGAGCTTCACGTAGAGCTTCTGCAGAGTTTCGCGCAGAGCTTAAAGCTTCGTGCAGAGCTTCGCGTAGAGCTTCTGAGTTTCGCGCAGAGCTTTGTGTAGAGCTTTGTGCAGAGCTTCGCGTAGAGCTTCGCGTAGAGCTTCGTGCAGAGCTTCCGTAGAGCTTCGTGCAGAGTTTCGCGCAGAGCTTTGTGTAGAGCTTTATACAGAGCTTCCGTAGAGCTTTGTGCAAAGTTTCGCGCAGAGCTTCGTATAAAGCTTCGTGCAGAGCTTCCGTAGAGCTTCGTGCAGAGCTTCGCGCAGAGCTCCGCGCAGAGCTTCGCGAGAGCTTTGTGCAGAGCTTTGTATAGAGGATTGGATTAGGAGTAATATTCTTAGAAGTTATTTCTAAAAGAGGCTAGGATTAGTTTAATACCTTATACCGAAAAAAATTGATATTGGATTTTATCGGATATTTTATCGTATTTTATAATATCATAATCGTTTTAAAACGCGTTATTTTTGGCCACACTGCTCCTAATAGGCTCCTAATAGGAAGCTAAGTGTAAGTATCTTCTAGAGATCCTGGCAGCCCTAACAGGAGCCATTAGGAGCCTATTAGTACTATTAAGAGGTATAAATATTTTCCTAATAAAAGCATTCTTTTAAGGTCTTTTAATTTTTAAGTACTCTTTTAGCGTTTAATATAAACGGCTTATAGATATCGCCAACGCTCTAGTTAATAAAAATAGCTATATAGGCTAGCTATTCCTTATATTTATCCCGTTCTTTTACTATATTAACTAGCTTAATTTTTAGCCGTATGCTGGTAAAGCCTAAGTCCGCCTACTTTTCCTTAATCGACTTAATTATAAAAAGAGGCCGTAGTAGATTATTAAGAATCTACTTAATATTTTTAGATCAGAGGCGGTTTTATATATTAATACTAAATATTAGCTAATCTTCCCGTCTAATAAGCTTTCGAATAGAGGCTTGGGCGGTATATTCGTCGCTTATATTAGCGGGGCTTTATATTATAGATGGTTTATAGTAGGCAGTTTATAGGCCTTATTAAGACAATATTATAAGATTAGTTTTCTTAATAAAAAGCATTTGTTTTCCTTTATAAAGAGCGTTTGTTTTAACTTAATATATTCCTTAACTAGTATAGGCCGTTCTAATAAGCTTCTTTTAATCCGCCAATAATACGGTTATTATAAGGCTTAATTCTTAAAACTCTATTATTAAGTTTAATAAGTAGTAAGGTTATCTACTGAATAAGAGGACCTTTTAAGCCTCTAGTACCGCTATCTAATAACGGACTGTATTAGGCTTGTCTTTAGTAGAATCCTTTTATTATATTTAGCGTAGAGTACGTAGTTAGCAGCTACGTAGCCGCTCATTATAAGGTTTTAGGGTCGTAAGTTAGTTAAACATATATCGACTTTTTAATACACGTATAGTAATATTGCAATAGCAATTATTAATAATAATAAAGTAATTAGATTTAGCTTATTAGGCGCAAACCTAGGCTTACAACCTATTAAATTACAGGTTATAGAGCTAAAACGTTATATATTACTTATATTCTGTATATGTCACGGAACCCCACCGTAGGGGCCTCTATAGGAGAGCCCCATGCTCTCGCATACACCTCGCGTACAGCTTACGTCAGCTACGCGTAGGTATATCACCTCCTTACGCCCTCAACCCTTACGATCAATCGCGTAACGTCTTATAGACTCCCCAAATATATACGTTCTGTAGCCATTGCCCCCATCCTATAATATTGCGTTGCGCCTTTTTTATTACCAACGCTTAACCTATAACCAATTCTACGTCTCTATAATACTATAGGCGCTGCTAGAAGCAGCGTATCTCCTACCTTATACTTCTAAAGAACTGACAATAGTAAAACGAAATTCCTTACTAGCTACTATATTAAACTTAAAGAACAATCCAATACCTACATTAAACCTACGACGCCAATTAATCCTAGGAGGATTTAATTTACTAACTATAGCCTTAACCCCTAAAGGGAAGCCTAGTGGCTTAAAAGACTATAATAACCTTAATAAGGTAGACATTAATAATATCTTATCCTTTATTAACTACACAACTATAGATAAATAAGCTAAAGGGCTACTACCTATTAAGATTAAGATACAAAACGCCGAGACTTTTTTAAAAATAGTAGTATGAGAACCTAATAAATACTATCGCCTTCTATAGAACTACTATCTAAAGCTTATATAAGCTAAGATGCGTACTACCTAAGATTATAATATTATCTAAGACCTACAAGCTTGTAAGGCGCTTGCCAACAATATGCGCCAAGAGATTAAAGACAACCTCCGCGTATCTAAACGCGATATCTAACAATTAAAGAAGGCCGAGATTATACTTATTACTATAGTTATGGAAAGAGAGAGTATAATTAAATACCTACAATCTTAGCTTAATAAGTACATTTGTAATAATACTAGACACCCCTCTACCGCATATAACGCTACCTAAGTCTCTACGCCCCCAGTAACCTTACCTACCTAAACTACTACTATAGGGTCTAATACACGCTACCCTAACCCCCTAATCTTCTAGGGTAACCGCAAGGAATACAGCTACTAAAAGATGCAAGTCTATAAGAAACTAACCTAAAGCGCCTACCTTTTCCCTATAGAAGATACTAAGATTGGCTATATTATTAGGCGAATAAAGGGCATCCCGTTTAATAGGCTCTTCGCTTAATAGGAGACTAGTAGTCCCTAGAAGTGGCAGTCTTACTAGAAAGCCCTTAAGGACCTTAACCAAATATACCGCGACTATAACCTAGTGGCCACTAGTCAAGCCAAACTACGTACCCTAAAGATAAGTCCCACTAAATTATTTAACGAGTTCTATATTAAATTTTAGAAATATACTAGAGTCCTCACCCAAGACAATACTAAAGACTAGGAAGATTTTCTTAAAAAAGTCACTTATTGCTTTAGTTACGCAGCTGCTAGTTATAACTATAATAATGTTTATAATATAGTAGCAGCTCTACAGAAGATTAAACAACGGCTAAACTAGATTACTACTATAAACCCCCGCCTAAAGACCTCCCTATAAAAGCCCTTTGGACCTACTACCCTAAGCAATACTACTAGTCCTAATATTAACCTCTCCATACCAACCTTCCTATAAAAGCTACTAGATAAAGAACGCGAGCTACTCTAGAAGCTAAAGCGTTGCTATAGATACCGTTAAGAAGGCTATTATAGCTATAGCCTAAACTACCTAATAGCTAGGTTTAGCGGCTACCGCCTAATACCTAACCTAGTACCTTAAACACTAAATACGTTACTACGTACTACTACTGTACAAGACGAAGACATAGTAATAACAGTAGAGTTGGATACGGAAATGGAAAACGCCAAGTCCTAGCCCTAAGTTGTAGGCTAGGACGCCTTAATAATAAGGGGATCTATATATCGGCCTGCTTAATAAATAACTTAGTAAAGATAAATAGACGGAAATAGATAGTTTTACCTATAATAGGAATTACTGCTAAAAAACAATATAAAAGCCGTTTTATAATTAATTGCGGAGCTACTAATAAATTTATACGCACTTATAACCTACCTACCTTACCCCTTACCAAAGCCCGCGCCCTATAACTCGCTAATGGTAGTTATACCGTATAGAAGATTACCTATATAGTATAACTCCACCTAGATATAAACGGGCACTAGGAAGAGCTCTAGGCCTATATTACACCACTTACTAACTACCCTATTATCCTTAGAATAAACTGGCTTAAATAATATAACCCCGCTGTTAACTAGAAAAAGAGAGAAGTAACCTTTAACTCTAAATACTGCAGAGAGACTTGCCTAGGGTATAGCCTAGCCGCCTCTACCTACTCCCTAGGATATTAACTTAAGGAACCTATTATCACCCTACCTACAATCAACTACTACCATATAAGTACCGCGGCCTTCTACTATATAGCATATAGGAAAGGCTAGACCGTTACCGCAGCCTCCTAATTATAACTATATAAGCTTAATAAAGAACAGGACTACGTCCTTTATAGTAATAGAATAGATATAGTTAACCTTTTAGAAAACAATACCCCGGTAGAACTCCACGGACTTTTACCTTTAGACTTTAAAAGGTTTATAAAGCTTAAAAAAGGACTTACTAACGAGGAACTCCGTAAGCTCCTCCTCAAAAGGTACTATAACTTTATTAATATATGCTTATAAAAGAGCGCAGATACACTCCCCCTACATTAACCTAATAACTATACTATTAATACTAAATAAGGAAAAATGCCACCCTATAAGAGACCCTACCTAATATTAAAAGACGAACTTCTAGTTATTAAAAAGTATATTAACGAGTACCTTAACAAAGGGTTTATTCATCCTAGCATATCCCTAATAGCCACCCCTATCCTCCTTACTAAAAAGCTAGAAGGAGGTATTTAATTCTACGTTAACTATAGAGGACTTAACGCTATTACAATTAAGAACCAATACCCCATACCGCTTATATGTAAGACTTTTAAGCGGCTTAGCTAAGCCAAAATCTATACTAAGCTTAATATTATTACCGCCTTTAACCGCCTCTGAATACGGAAAGGTAATAAATAGAAAACCATATTTATATCGCGCTTTAGCCAGTTTAAATATACCATTATACCCTTTAGTATATACAACAGCCTAGGCAGCTTCTAAAGCTATATTAATAACGCCTTATGGGACTACCTTAATAACTTCTGCTCTGCGTACCTAGATAATATACTTATTTACAGCAATAACCCTTCTAAGCATACCGAGTACATTTAAAAAGTCCTATAGCGCCTTAGGGACGTAGGACTTTATATTAACTTAAAAAAGTGCGAATTCTTAGTTATAGAAGTAAAATACCTTAGACTAATTATTACTATTAAGGGTATCCGTATGGACCCTAAGAAGGTATATATAATTACCAAATAGTAAACCCCTAATTGCATTAAGGATGTATAAGCCTTCCTTAGTTTTGCTAACTTCTATTAAAGGTTTATATATAACTTCTTAGGTGTTATAGCACTACTTATAGCAATAATATAAACGAAAGGCCTTTTTATAAAAGAAAGAAAAATATATCTACGTTTTACCTAGACGCCTAAATGCAAAAAGGCGTTCTAAGACCTAAAACCTCAAAGATGCTTTTACTAAAGCACTTATCCTAGCTTATTTTATACTAGGACGACAACTTTATCTTAAAACTAACTCCTCGGACTATATCAACGCAGGCGTCCTCTCCTAGATAGGTAATAACGGCCTCCTCTACCTAGTCGCATTCTACTTATCTAAGCTTATACTATAAGAATATAACTACAAGATCTATAATAAAGAACTACTTACCATTATATAAGCGTTTAAGAAATTCTAACCGGAACTCTTCTTAGTAGAACCTAACTAGCCAACTAAAGTCCTTACAGACCATCGCAACCTTAAATGCTTTATAACTATAAAACAGCTAAACTAACACCAAGTACACTAGAATGAGTTCCTCTCTGGTTTTAACTTTAAAATTATATATAGGCTAGGAGTATAAAGTACTAAGCCTAATAGCCTAACATACTGCTTATAAGACCTTCCTTAGTCCAAAAATAACCCTTATAACCAGTTCCAACAACAAACAATCCTAAAAGCATAAAATTTGGCCCTAGGCATACTACCTATAATAGAGCTAACTATACCTTAGCTTTATATAATAGAACTAGAGTTACCTCCCGAAATTAATAAGCTTATTACTACGGTATACAACACCTCTATTAACCTATTACTGTACTAACTCATTGCCGCAAAGACCGCTGGTACCTATATAATACCTACTAACCTCCAAAGCTTAGGCTAGATTAATATAGCAACCTTAGAAGTAAAAGAGAATAGGCTCTATTATAGAGGCCGCTTATTTATTCCTAACTTAGAAAATCTATAACGGTAACTAATCTAAATAGCCTACAACCTCTAATTAAGCGGCTACCTAGGCAAAGAAGGAACCTATAAGCTTCTCAGCCAATACTACTTCTAGCCTAAAATAATAGACTTAGTTAAACGCTTTATAGGCGCCTACTATAGTTATAAGCGCGCTAAGGCCTTTAATATAAAGTACTAAGGACTACTATACCCTCTACCAGTACCTATATAACGATAGGTAGATATTGCCATTAATTTCGTTATTAACCTACTACCCTATAAACAACGGGGCCGTACCTATAAGAACATCCTTATAATAATATGCCAACTTATAAAAGAGCGCCACTACGTCCTAACTAAAGGCGTAGCCGTTAGCGACGTTACTAACGCCTTCCTTCGCAAAGTCTACTAATTACATAGGTTACCTAACTTGATTACGTCCGACTAAGGTATATAGTTTAACTCCAATATATAGAGACGAATCTACTAACGCCTTGGCATCTTTGTTAAGATATCTATATCCTTCTACTATAAAACCGCTAGATAACCGGAAAACGCTAATACTAGTATAAAAGCGTACCTATAACAGGTAGTCGCCTATAGTTAAAATAACTGGGTAGATTACCTTCCACTAGGTAAATTCGTAGTGAATAACTATATCTTAACCACTATAGGACTTACACCGTTCTTTATAAACAAGGGTTATTACCCCCAATCTAGCATAGAGCTACTAGAACCTATTAAAAAGAAATTGCTATATAGAAAACGCCTTAAGATGCTACTTGCTAACCAGTATACAGACTATATAAAAAATCTACTCGACTACTATAAGGGAGAAATAGCCTAGGCTTAAGTAAAGTAGGCCTACTTCACCAACCGTTATAGAACGCCGCCACCAGAGATGCGTATTGGCGACTAGGTATGGCTAGATATACGCAATATCTCTATATAGAGGCCTATAAAGTCACTTAATTATAAGAACCTCGGCCCCTACCTAATTAAACGAGTTATTAATAGGGGAGCCGTATATAAGCTAGAGCTTCTACCTACCCTAGCCACCCGTGGGATATAGCCCGTATTTCACCCATAGCTACTACACCTTTACTAGCCTAACCCCCTACCGGGACAGATACAGCTTAAACCCCTACTAATACTAATCTAAAACAAGAACGAAGATAAGAACTATAAGGAATAGACCGTTAAACAAATTATTAACTCTAAATACTTTGGCAAAGGTAGAGGACGGCAGCTCTACTACAGAGCTATCTATACAGAATTTAACATAGATTAGCCAGAATGGTAACTATAGAAAGACTTTAAAAATGCAAAGGACCTAATTAGTAATTTTTACCACGCAAACCCACAGAAACTAGGCCTAAGCAGAGATTTCGTACCTAATCCTCTATAGGAGCCCTTATAGAGTTAAACCGTTATATATTGCCATATAAGGGCAAATTACTATTAGATTGCTACAGATTGCCATTATATAATAGCAAAATGCGATTACGTAACTGGAATATTAATAAGATATCTAGGAACTTTAACTAGCGGTTAGAGTTATCTAATTAGTTAGATTCTTAGGTGCCAAGCCTTATTACATAACATTATTTTAAGCCCTTAGTAATACCCCCTTACTTTTCCTTCTCTATACCTTAAATATCCCTTCTATATATATATAGCAACCACAGCGTCGCCGAAGCTCCGCCTCTATAAGAGGGGGGGTAGTGTCACGGAACCCCACTATAGGGGCCTCCATAGGAGAGCCCCGTGCTCTCACATACACCTCGCGTACAGCTTACGTCAGCTACACGTAGGTATATCACCTCCTTACGCCCTCAACCCTTACAATCGATCGCGCAACGTCTTGTAGACTCCCTAAATACATACGTTCTGTAGCCATTGCCCCCGTCCCATAACAGTATAGGTGGTTAAAAAGATTTTAAGGAACTTCGACCGTGTTATAGGACTTAGTCAATCGAGGCACAAGCGCTGTAAAGAACGTATGCAAGCCTATACAATTAGATTGTCTATCAACGAGGATATTAAGCTAAAGAGCAGAAGGTAGAAAAGGACACGTCCATATACACATGCCAAGGCTGTAAGCGAGCCCCTAACCAGATCCGTTACAGTGCCGTAACAGACCGCATGGTCAAAGTTGTCTAATTAGTTAGATTCCTGCCAAGAGGTTTCTTCTACAAGTCTTATTACGTAATATTACTATAGGCTTATTTTCTAATATTTACTCCGGCATTTAGAGTCAAAATAGTAATACTATAATGCCTAATAATATTAGCCCGCTAAACTAAGAGTACGGAAGCAAAATAGTATTTACCTTAAGTATTAGATAGATCCCGTATTGTTAAGGGACCTATTTTAAGAACTGTAAGTAAACAGTGCACTTCTTATAGAGGACTATATCTTTATCTTCCAATTTTCATTTCCTAAGTCTAGGATAGTTAAAGTCTTTAAGTATATTTGCGATACTTTAATACGTTAGACATAAGGTATAGTTCTAAAACTCTACTACTAAGTCTATCTCGATATAGACTATGCTTATAGGTTTAAATATCTCCTTATAGTATTTGGCAATAGTTGCGTATTTTAGTGTCACGGGACTGCCCGCAACACACACTACGCTAAACGCGTAGCTTTCCTTTCCTTATTTAATATCGCTTAGTAGATAGTTTATCCGCCCCAATTGCCCCTATATAGATTCGCCCGCAGCTGCATTCTTGTTAAGCTCTCCAGCAATCCTCTTAAGTCTCCATAACAGCCGTACGTAGCTATTAATTCTACAAATCTGATGCTTGTTCATCTAGCGTTCGCATATAATACTTCATCATCGTGACATTTGGACATCCTAGCTTCTATAGTGCTTTATTAAAGTTTTCTAAGCTAAGAAGACAATTTTAATAGAGCGGTATATATTCTAAGCTTTATAGGATTAAGGCCTTTACTAAGCACAACACTAGCGGGATTTATACTACAAATAGTAATAGTAATAATAAAGGGAAATAAATTACGAACTATATAAGGTAGTAGGCTAAGGATATGTCGCTAATCCTATCCATACTTCTAGAGTCTTACTATAATATAATATTTACGTAAACAATAAAGAACAAAGCAAAACGTAACGTAAGCAACTTTAACAAGGTCGCGTCCTAGCAAGTATTAGTAGGTGTTACGGACGCTTTAAGTACTATATTACGACTACTTGGGGAAGAGTTATAGGAAGCTAGTTGGTTGATATAGGCACGGTCTAGGATAGATCTGGTGGAACTATATGACAAGGAATAATAAGCGAGTCATATAATGTTATACGCGGTGTACAAAGTATACGCAGTGTACGGCTACGTATAATACGTATAACACGTACCTCACATATAAGAGAGGATTTCTTAGGAGTATAGTTGTGTATTTAAAGGACCTTAGTCCCTACCATAGATAGTTCTCTCCTTATAGTAAATCTTAGAATATAATTGGAGTTAATCTGTTAGGCAACTACTCCACTAGTTATTATTATATTATTGTTTTATTCTTACCTATATACCTAGCCTAATAATAAAACCTACTGTAGTTCCTACTATAAGGTTCTGTTACACATTCACTACTAAGGTTATAGTATTAAATAAGATCAAACAATATGCCACTAAAAGCAGCACTAGTCATAACGGCGTTAACAGCAGCCACAACCTCAGGGCTAGGTAATACCAGTATGGACAATAGGGATTCTTAAGTAGTTACGCAAGGTCAGTTATAGGAAATAGTTAATTACTTATAAGACAATAATAGGATACTTAAAGAACGCATTAATGGAATTAGAGCAGCAAAGATTAAGTTACCTTTAATTAAACAATTCTTAGGAGAGAAGTTAAAGCTCAAGGGATTTCTTATACAGATGCACTTTAAGGTAGTATAGAAAGGAGCGAAGTTAGCAACATTATTAGATTAAGTAGCCTATATAGGATTGTTCCTAATAGGGAGGGCACTTAAGTGGTTTAAGCTGTATCTTATGGAAATATAGGCTAATAGCATAACAACTACTAACCAGGACGTACAGTATATATTTACTAGTTAGAATGGGTTCACAGAGCAACTAATATAGATATTTAGAGACCTAGAAGCCATAACCATAGCGGAACAAAAGCTTTAGAACTTAGTACAACACACTTTAATAATTAAGTATACAACGCAGTTTTAAACACTAGCTATATAGGTTAAGTGGAACAATAGGGCGCTTATAGCATAGTATAAATAGGGACTTAAGGCTAAAGTCTAGGACATAATTATCCTAATAGAAGATGTGGATACTCTAAGAGAGTTAATAGATTAGTTAATAAAGATTAATAATAGAATTTATTAAAGGGAACAAGCTAAGAGAGGGCAAGATAGAGTTCTATAGTTATATAAGGCGCAGAGTATATAACAATAGACATAGAGTTAAAAACTATAGAATGGCGTAGAGCCAATAGACCTAAGCGGTACTAAAAAAACCTAAAGATAGGAAAAGAAACTATAGAAACCTAAAGGTTAAGGATTAAGTAATTAAAGGACCTAGGAGTAGAGGCTAAACTAGGGATCTTAGTAGCAGAAAATATTTAGGCGGACTCTATAGTAAGAAAAATGGTTTAAAGATAGGGCTTGCATAAATTATAGAAAATAGGGTCATTTTGCTAGAGACTATAGAGGTAGTTAGAGTAACTATATAGTAAAGGGAACTAGACTAGCAGATGGCATATATATATAGAGGGATAATGGTGCACTATAAAGAATAAAAGAGTATTTAATTAACAGTTTTGTGTATTATTATAACAACGCATACCAAATTTATAAGGACGCTAAGTATAGTGTAAGCTATTAGCTATAGGAGCTATTATTACCTAAGTTTAGAGGAACTAACAAACTAGCTTATAGATTGGATATTAAAGACAATAAATTTAATAAAGGCGAAGTATTTACTAATAATAAGGTAATAAAGGCAGCTTACTAGGAGCATATAGACCTTAGAGAAGTTAAAATAGAAGTAGAGACTGAGACCATTATAGAACAAGGTTTAGTAATAGGTATTACAATACTATTAGATACAATTTCCATCGCTTTATAAGACAATAGGAGTAATATTTAGAAGAAACTAAGCAAGTAGATAACTGCTAGTACTAGCTTATTACTCAATAAAGGTAAAAGGCCATAGGCTTAAGATTCTTAAGAAGAGATAAAAAAAGCTTAAGATTCTTAAAGTAAGATAAAACATACCTAAAGACCCATAACGGACGAAAACCGATGGGAAAGGGCAGCAACTTAGTTTAGTAATAAATAAATAAGTATAGGACGCAAGTTTAAGAACTATAAGTTTAGAGAATAAATAAAAATATTAGCAATCCTAGGTAAATGTAGTATTTAGCCTAAAGATTAAACAGTTAATACTAGGATTAAAAAGCAAGACAACTATAAAGATCTAGCTATAAGACGCAGAAAACAAAAAACTATAGATAAATTTAAGACAAGAATTATTATATAGCAAAAGCAAAAGCTAGACAAGAGGTTAGCTATACTAGGTTATATAAGAAACAAAATATCTATATAAAGAGTTACTAATAGGCTAAGTGCAGGAACACTTAGGGTAAAATAGTTAAATAAACTAGAATAAGAAGAGGATTTAGATATTCTAACTAGGTTTAAAGAAAGATATACTAAAGGATATTATAATACAGTAATAATAAGGTACTTTCTAATAGATAGACTATATACACTAAACCAGTTGTATGGAAAGTGGTATAGGCAATAACACAGTGATAAATGGGAAGACTTTTATATATAGCTAAATAAAAAAGTTATCTAAGACTAACCCATTATAGAGAAACGCATAAGTTATATTAAAGGAGTATTAATTATAATATCAAGGAACCTAGAAGAAGGATCTAGGGACTAGAGAAGTAAGCAATAAATCTTAGTATCTACAGCAGAAATATTAGTGGTTAGGTTAACTAGGTATAGGTTTAAATTTAAGAATAAAGATAAACTAAGAGTTAACCTAAAACATATAGCGCATTATACACTATTATGGATAGCTTATATAGATAACATGTGTAATATATATAGAGTACCTAAAGATAAGAACCAGAAGTACCTAGTAAGAATATATTAGGCACTAGAGGAAAAGCGGTTTAGAAACGCTAAGTATATATATAGTTGGCACCTAGTAGAAGTACAAGGTTAAAAAGACTTAATATTTTAACTAGGAAAATTCCTTATAGAAGAATGCCTAGATGGATAATAGTAGTAGGAGTGCCTAGAGAACACTTATCTATAGTATATAGAGGAAAAGAAACAAACTAAGTATTGACCAAAGTTAGACCAAGTATAGGTAGGATCTAGCAGCTAATAGTTAGGAAAAGGGGAGGCGTATAGAACCAGAGGGAACCAGTATTAGAGCCTTAGACTCTTAAAGGAATTTAAGGTTAATACCTAAATTTAAGAGCTAAGTGGTAAGATCAGCAGTTTAAAGTATTAGTAGATAGTAGAGCAACTAGGAACCATATATCACCAAAGGTAGTAGAAAAAATAGCGTTACTATATAGATAGAAGGAATACCTATATCCACTTATAACAATTTTAGGAGATTAGATAGCCTATAAAGGAGGCATTATTAATCTTAAAACAGGACCTATTTAGATAACTATTAAAGGGAGACCAGTTAGAATGTCTTTTAATATCCTACTATTAGGATAGGACAAAGCGATACTAAAAATGCCTTAGTTATAGAAGTACAATCTAAAGATTAATTGGGTTATAGGTTAGGTTAATATTAAGGATATATAACAGCGTAAAGTGCGATAGTAAACTAAGTTGGTATAGTACTAAGTTAGAGCGATATATAAAGAGACTAAGTAAGGCTTAAGTTATATACCAAAGAGATACCACAAGTATGGTAAAAAGTTATGGTTACCAGAAAGTGAAAAGCTATTAGAGTATATAGCTTAGGACTATAAAATAGAATTAGAAGAGGGAATAAGTCTAAAGTTCTTTCTAATCTACAAGCTTACTAAAACAGAGTTAGTAGCACTTAAGGAGTTTATCTAGGAGAACTTATATAAGGGATATATTAGACTATTACAGTCATTAGTAAAATATCCAGTACTATTTATCCTAAAAAAAAACAGAAAACTTAGGATGTGTATAGACTATAGATAGTTAAACAGTATTACTAGAAAGGATAGGTATCCTTTACCCTTAATTAGCGAAATCTAAAATAGGATAGGTAACGTAAAGATCTTTATAAAGATAGATCTAAGATAGGTATACTATTAGATTAGAATCAAGGAAGGCAACAAATAGAAGGTAGCCTTTAGGTCAAAGGAAGGACTATATAAGCCATTAGTTATACAATTCGGACTTATAAATGCACTAGTAACATTCTAAAAGCGAATTAATAGTATATTAGGAGAACACCTAGATAAATTTATTATAGTATACCTTAATAACATTATTATCTACTTAGAGAGTAAGGAAGAGCACAAAGAATACATTAAATAGGTCTTAAAGAGACTATAAGAAGAACAGATGCCAGTAGCAATTAAGAAATGTAAGTTCTTTACCAGGAAGACTAATTTTGTTAGATTTATTATTAAACTAGGCCAACTTAGTATAGATCCAAAGAAGATTAAGGCTATAGTAAATTAGCAAGAACTAGAGAATGTTACGCAGTTAAGATTATTCCTAGGGTTTTATAATTACTATAGAAGGTTTATAGCGCAATGGTTATAGAATATTAAGCCATTTATATAGTTAATAAAGAAAGAAGAACTATAGGCATAGGGAAAGGAGTAATAAGAACTGTTTAAGAGAATTAAAGAGTTGTTTACCTAGGAGCCAGTTCTTAAGATCTATTAACTAGGTCTAGAGACGGTTATAAAAACAAATATATCAGACTTTACACTAAGGGCATACTTTATATAGAAATATTAAGATGGATAGCACCTAGTGGTATACTATAGTTAAAAGATAACACTACTAGAGTTAAACTATGACATCTATAACAAGGTGTTGTTAGGTATAGTTATAGCACTTAAAAAATAGAGAGCATTCTTACAAGGCATAGAGAAACTATTTATAGTTAAAACGGACTATAAGAACCTTATAGGATTCCTAATAACAAAGGAACTCAACTAAAGATAGGTTAAATAGGCGGAAATGCTTATAGAATACTATTTTAAAATTCAGTATACTAAAGGTATAAATAATGTATAAGTAGATGCTCTAAGCAGAAAGGCTAAACTATAAAGTAATAAAAAGCTATTGGGAGCTTTGTTACAAAAAAATTAAGATAGATTAATTAGGTATAATTATCCAAAGATTACAGCAACTAAGAAAAGTTAGATCTATAAATTACTAGAAAGTAATTAGATATAGAAAATCTAAAAAGTATAGGCAGAGGATTTAGACTTAGAGTAATATAAAAATAGAGAAGCAATATATATACCTAAGTCTATTGCAGAAGAATTTATTAAGGAATTCTATAAGGGAATAATATAAGGACATAATAGAGCTATAGGCTTAGTGTTAAGGCTTTAAAAGGAGTACATTATTTAAGGAATCTGGGGACTAGTAAGATAAGTTATAAAGGAATATCTAGATTACTAAAGAAACAAACTAATAAGGTATAAGCTGTATGGAGGGCTATAACCTATTAAGACACTAGGAAGACCATAGGAGGTTATATTATAGGACTTTATTATTAAGTTACTAAAGTCAAAAGATCCTATTATAGGACAAGATTATAACGCGATTTTAGTAATAGTGGATAAGCTAATAAAGTGGGGATACTTTATAGCATACACTAAAGAGATATTAGCAGAAGATGTTGCTAGAATCTATATAAAAGAAGTGTTTATAAGATATAGAGTACTAGATAAGATTATATTAGATAGAGATCTAAGATTTATAGTAGTATTTTAGGAAGTATTTCTAGCAGAATAAGGGGTTTGTGTAGTAATATCTATAGTATATTATCTACAGACGGACGGATAAACAGAAAGACTAAACTAGATACTAGAGCAGTATCTAAGGCACTATATTAATTATATACAGAACAATTAGGTATTATTATTACTAGTTATATAGTTTATATATAATACAACACTATAAAAAGGAATGGGGACATTACTATTTAAGGCGAATTACGGATATAAGCCAAAAACATTGTTATCACTATGTTAAGTAAAAAAGACGAGTAATATAGCTAAATAAAGAATAGAGACGTTAATAAATCTTTATATAGACCTTAAAGAAATAGCTAAACTAGTACAAGAATAAATAAAAAGGTACTATAATGCTAAGAGATCTAAGGGACTAGATCTTAAGGAGGGGGATAAAGTATAGCTACTATACAAAAACTTCAAGAGTTAATAACTAAGTAAGAAATTAGACTATATTAGACTAGGACCTTTTAAAATTAAGTAAAGAATTTTATTGGTTATATATAAGTTAAACCTACTAGCCAAAATAAAAATCTACCCTATACAATATATTATAATGCTAGAGCCAGTATATAGGAATATTAAGCCACTAGTCTATAAGATAAATATATATAAAGGACAAGAGGAAGACAAATAGCAAGTTTTAAAGATTATTAGTTATAAGGACGTAGATAACAAAATATAGTATAAAGTAAAGTAGATAGGCTACAGTAAGACTACCTAGAAACCACTAAGTAACCTAGGGAATACTATGGGAAAGGTATAGGAGTATTAGAAGAAAGCAGGTTAGGCAATATTAATAAAGAAGGATTGCTAAAGAATAAGTCACCTAAAGGGGACCTAAGAGGAGCAATTGCTAAGCTACTTAGAGTTGTTTTTCTTATAGGAGGAGAGCTAGTCCTTTTATTACCTAACTTATTAAGACCTTGTTAAATAAGTTTCCACTTCTTAGAACGAACCTTCTTATAAACCTTCTTAAGATAGGTTAACCAAGCGAACGCAACCTGCTAAGACTTAAAGGAGTAACATTGAGCCTTAAGGGCCTAAGCGGTCTCTTTAGCAGAATGGTAAAGTTTGGCGCGTGTGGCGGCCAACTCAGACTTAAGCTTTATAGTAGTAGATTAAATATAAGACCCTATAACAAGTTACTTAGGGAACTTAAAGACTGTTAAGAGTTATAGGATATATATACTTAGCGTTAGAAATAGAGCGAACATTATAGAATAATTAAATGTTTACTTTAATGCACTTTAAGTAAGATAAGGGTTATCAAGACAAGGGACTCGCTATTATAATATATACTAACCCCGCTTTCGTATAATAAGAATATAGAGATAACATTATCTTACTAAGTAACAGTATGGCAGCCACGGTGCAAGCATAATATTACACTTATAAAGAAGAAGAAGCTTTAGGTATAATAAGTAAGAATATTAACCAGACTAATTAAACAGACATTACACCTCTAGTAGATAACTTAAAGATATTAGAAATCTTTAAGGACAAAGATAAAAAGAAGGGAGATAGTGTTATAGACGCTTTAAGTACTATATTATAACTACTTAGGGAAGAGTTATAGGAAGCTAGTTAGTTAATATAGGCATAGTCTAGGATGGATCTGGTGGAACTATATAACAAGGAATAGTAAGCAAGTTATATAATGTTATACGCGGTGTATAAAGTGTATATAGTGTACAGCTATATATAACACGTATAACACATACCTTACGTATAAGAGAGGATTTCTTAGGAGTACGGTTATATATTTAAAGGACCTCAGTCCCTACCGTAGATAGTTCTCTCCTTATAGTAAATCTTAGAATATAATTGGAGTTAATCTGTTAGGTAACCACTCCACCAGTTATTATTATGTTGTTGTTTTGTTCTTACCTATATACCCAGCCTAATAACAGAACCCACCGTAGTTCCTACTATAAGGTTCCGTTATAGTAGGTACCTACTTCCTCTTTACAAAATTCCACAAATGCTAGTTGCAGAGAGTTGGGTGTTAAAACTAATGCAATAGTTATTCTAGGTGGAGCTTCTTTTCTAGTCCCGAGATTCGAAAAGTTGACGTTTATAATATGGTGGGGAAGTACAGCTCTAGTCATTCCGCGCCATAAGGGAATCGACCAAATCTATAACTAATTCCGACGTATTTTTCTTATTATAGATAGAAATTGTATTAAGCAGAGACTAAAAAATAAATAAATATTAATTATAGATTTATAAAGGAACGGAGCAGGATATAAGATGTTGATTAGTCTAAGTATTTCCAGCACGGTAGGTTTTCCGCTACCCAGGAGGGAGGTTACACACCGGGGTTAACGGGTATACCGAAATCCGACACCAATGTTATCGATAAAACGGAAGCACTTACAACTGGCCAATGAGATGGCTTAGCGAATCCCCTGATGACCTCAGACGCGCATTAGAGGACGGGTGTTCACATCTTCAAGTCTATCCCGTAAAGCAGGAGCAAAGCCACCTATACCACGACTTTGGAGTTTTCGGATTTAAGAGATTACAAGCCGAGCGGAGTTGGAGGCGGGATTGAAACTGTGTGAGCCTCATCTCGAATTAAGGCGTGTTCGGTTGCAATCTAGCGTTGATCCGTACTTTCGTCCGGCAGAAAAGGACGCGTTTGTCAGAATTTATACACGTGTTCGTGGCTTATATATAAGGCTCCAGATTTTAGATTTAGTTTAATAATCTAGAGACTGATATATAAGCCACGAATATGTGTATAAATTCGGACAAATGCGTCCTATTCTGCGACGAAAGTACGGATCAACGTCAGATTGAAAAGGCTCCAGACTGCAACCGAACACGCCCTCAATCCCCTCTCAGTTTCCTCAGTAACAACCCTCACAGCCTCCCTTCTTGTCCTCGCCCACCATGCCCACCAACACAGCCGCCTGGCTCCGCGCCAAAGACGCCCCGCTCGAAGTAGCCCCGGCGCCATACCCGTCCCCAGAGGACAACGAAATCATCATCCAAAACGCCGCCGTGGCCATCAACCCCGTCGACTGGGCCATCCAAGCCATGGGCGAGTCGCTCTTCCCCTGGATCACCCTCCCACTCACCCTGGGCTCTGACGTCGCGGGCACCGTGACCGAAGTCGGACGCGCCGTCACGCGCTTCAAGCCCGGCGACCGCGTGCTCGGGCACGCGCTGGCCCTCACTACCTCCGCGGCGCGCGAGGGCGCCTTCCAGACCTACACGGCGCTGAAGGCGCACCTTGCGAGCCCGATCCCCGCGGGCCTGGGTTTCGAGAGTGCTGCCGTGCTGCCGCTGGGTCTCTCGACGGCGGCATGCGGGCTGTTCCAGAAGGACTACCTCGCGCTGGCATATCCGACGGTGCCGCCGCCGCGCCCGACGGGCGAGACGCTGCTAGTTTGGGGTGGGTCGACCAGCGTGGGGAGCAATGCGATTCAGCTGGCGGTGGCGGCGGGATATGAGGTGATCACGACGGCGTCGGCGAAGAATTGGGAGTATGTGAAGAAGCTAGGAGCGGGCGCTGCGTTTGATTATAATAGCGAATCGGTGGTGCAGGACTTGGTGGAGGCGTTTAAGGGCAGGAAGTGCGCGGGGGCGATTGCGATTGGGAATGCGGGGGCGCCGGCATCTAGGGACGCGGCTGCTTTCGGCTGCGTCGAGGTGGTTGCGCGGAGCGAGGGGAAGAAGTTCGTGGCGATGGCGGTGAATCCGCCGGAGAATTTGATGGAGGGCGTGGGGACGAAGTTTATTTTCGGGAGTGATCTGAAGGACAACGAAGTTAGTGAGGTTGTTTATGAGGATTTTTTGCCAAAAGCTTTAGAGGAGGGCACTTATATTACTGCGCCGGATCCGGAGGTCGTGGGGAAAGGGCTTGAGCATATTCAGGCAGCATTCGATGTCCTGAAGGAGGGTGTGTCTGCTAAGAAGGTCGTTGTTTCTCTACAATAGGTGGAGTTGGGGTAGGAAGGAAGATAGGGTGGACGAGCATAAGATAGGCTATGGGTTAGCATAACTATTACGCTATATATGCACGAGCCTCTGATATCTGTGATATGCCCATGACAAGAGGAGTACACTAGATGAGAGAGCCTCTTTTTTAAGCTGGGTGCATGATTAAAAGTCTTCCGGACGGTCGTGGCACACGAGAAGCCGCAATTTCTGCACTTCCGTCTTCTATAGAGCTCAGCTGGGAACTCCTTTGGGACTTCCGGACTCTCTGGGATTTAGTGCTTGTCCCCAAAGGCATGGCTAGACGAATCACTGGGGCTTGCTCTGCTCGATACTCTTAAGACTGCATAAAAAAGGAGAGCACCGGCTACGCGGAGTCACTACCTCCTTCGCACGGGTGGATTCGGTTAAGAATAACCACAGCCACACGAATTATGGCTTGCCACGGCTCCCCCCCTGTTTCAAAGCTTGGCCTGAAGCTTCGGATGCTTGACTAGGTAAACTTCGCTGTTGATCATCAACACCATCAACACCCATCACCATCTTCAGTTCATCACCGAATAACGTGGCACATGGGGTTTTGCACGAGCCCTGAGTTTTACTCAAGCTAGTAGACCGCCTTCCTGATGTGGAGGAACACCAAAATACTACCGAAATGCCTTAGAAGTAGCTGTTGGGTCGTGCACGACCCAATAGCGTGCACGGCTACTTCTAAGGCATTTCGGCAGTATTTTGGTGTTCCATCCACATCAAGAAGGCGGTCTACTAGCTCAAGCAAAACTCAGGCTCGTGTTATCTCAGTAAGCGACTCAGACGGCAAGGGCAGACTAAAGGCGCACTTACTAATACTAAAGTATCACTAGTCTCCATCTAAGAAAACGCCACTTTTTTTTAACCAATTAGCTATCTACCGACCTTAAGTCTGCCCTGCCGTTTGAGGACCTTTGGTGCAAGTTTTAGTGAGGCTTAATTTAAATTTTTATAATTTTATATAAGAGACACTCTCACTGTATATTTAACCCCTTAATAATACCTATTTAACCTAATAACCTAATAAGTTAAGTTAGACCAGTCTCTTCTATAATTAATTACTTTTTAATAATAGGAATATTACTTCCTTACGAGTTACGCGCTTCTAGTATTTGGGTAGATACTAATACGTCCTTATCCTCCCCACTCTCCAATATCGACTCCCTTTCCCCCTTATTACCGTCCTCTATATCTCCGTCGCCTTAAAGGCAAGTAATTGTATCCCTTACTAGTTACCAAGGGCAAATTAGAAAACGGCGAAGCCCTTTTTCCTGGCGCCAAAAGCTATAGGCGATATAAATACTATAGTAGCAGAACAACTTTAATATTAAGCAATTCCTTAAGGTATGGGTTGTAGAGGGTGTTAATAATAGATTAGGTGGCCTCTATATTAGTTAGCGGATCTTATTATTATATTCTGCTTTAGAACAAGCGGAGGTTTATACAGCCCTTTAATTAACTAGTTACGTGTTAGCAGGAGATATTTCCTTAATAGAACTTATCTAAGAACTTGATGCACTGCTTGGGCAGCCATATTTTAATAAGTTTAACTACTTTACCTCTATAGGGAAGGTTAACTTCTCTTAAGTATTAGAAAAAATTTAATTGACTACTCCTATATAGACTGCTCTGCTTAAAAAGCTTATAAGTAATTAACGCTAGGGCTAGAGTAGTTATAAAGGGTTAGGCAATTCTAAGATAGTCTAGTAGCAGTTATATTTAATCACTTCTATTATCTATAGGAGTTGTGCACGGTCTACTGCCAATTTCTTTATAAAAATGTTAGGAATCTACCTACTTAAAAGTGGTGTTAAGCGTTAAGTTATTAAGGTATTAGCTAGGCTAGGTCTCTGTAATAGTTATAAATATATCAATTAATACCTTATAGATATTGCTAATAATGCAAAGGAAGGTTTAACCCCCTAGCTTATATTTTATATAGCTAACTAATAAAAAGAATAAGCTATTAAGCCTTGTAGTTAATCCTTAAGCGCTACTAGTCTATAATAACTTTAATTTTAAGGATAACGTTAGAGATTAAGTGCTTGGGTCTTCTAGAATAAGAATATATAATATAACCACTGCGCTTTTTATTCTTTGTCCTAAGATTCTAACTACTAGCCTTAAGCAGTTAATATTTAACCCGTTATAACCGCTTCTTTTTAATAATATTATTTTATTTCTAGGTCTTTAACGGGACTATATTTTACAGTAGTTGTTAATATACTTTATTGCTACTACTATCCGCAAGCTTTATTTATAAGCAGTTAAATATGTTTTTAGTAGTAAGCTAGGTCTTTTTTCTATAGTACTAAAGCTTAACCTGCTATCTCCTTAAAAGACTGCTCTATAATAGCTAGGTGCGATTTTTTATAATAAGGGTATAATTAAAAGTATATATGGTGTCTATTAGGATATCTAGATCCATAAACTTGGCCTTAAAAAGGATAATAAGTTAGGCTATTTTACCCAGCGCCTTTGGCTCGCCTAGGGTGATTAGAAAACCGTTTAATATATTAGAAGCGTAAAAACTAAGCAGTCTCTTACCAGTCAAGCTTTTAACTATTAGGACTAGTTACTTAGGCTACCTACGTTCTTTTATATCCTTTAAAGTTTTCTCTACCTTATAGTTCGCACTTACTAGGAGAGTCCTTCTGGCACTTACTTAAAGGCCATACTCCTTTATAATATTGGCTACTAGAACCGGTATAGAATCTTATAAGAGAATGCTAAATTCCATCTTATTAAGCCATTAATTACATAAGGCTGGACAGCTTAAGTAGTTACACTCTAGTATAACATGCTTAGTACTAATAGATAGTTCTAAGGGGTTAATAGCAAGGAAAATTATAGGAAAGAGTCCTATAATAATACTATTTGAACGAGTTCGAACAGGAATTTGTGGTCGCAATCACGTGAGCTAAGCGAGCTCAGGAAACCCCTTAAATTCTACCTCTTCATATACGATTAGAAGAGCAAGTCACCACCGTCTAAATAAGCATACAATACTATACGTATTTCGTGCCCCTAGACACGACTCACTTATACCATTAAATTGGTACCGACACTGATTAGTGAGCGCGCACAGATTAGGAGATACGCACTTGCTTAGAAGACGTCCAACGCTCCACCTTGCAAGCCCCTATTTCAGTTGAAGAGAATTAAAGTACTCTAGATTTGGAAGACGTCTGACGCTCCACCTTACCTAGAATTACCTTGAATCTACCCTGGTTTTGGAAGATGTTTACGCTCCACCTTAATCAGAGATATTGACCACTGTACTAGTAGTTAACGCGACCATGTTAAGAACATAATCACACCAAGAACGCGACTACTACACCCTACCAAAATACCCCGGCCTCCTCTCTGACCCCTTACGGAGACCCCTTACCCTTCTACAAACCACTACGGACCTGTTAATTACCTCTACGGACTGTTATAAGACCTCACGGAAACCCTCTACCCTTTTGCGAACCGTTACGGATATCAACCGCCCTTACAGACCACCACAAGACCTCTTCCGCCCGCTACGTACTACACTATGCTACACAGTATGGCAGACATCAGTAAGCAAGTCGATGAAGGTTAAAGAAAGTGGAGGTAGGGAGTCGACATTAAGTCTATACCTAATATTAACGACTATATCAAGTTCAAAATCCTTGAATATAGATACTTTGAGCTTATAAACAATGACCTGTAGAAACAATACCAGGAAGACTTTACGGACTTTACGGAAGCTACTTTTAAGGCCTGCGACTTTATAGTTATTTACAACCTATAAACCCTTTTACGTTACTAAGGTGTATGGGTTAAGAAGGATAAATGGGTTACTATTACACGGTCCTTGTACAACACAATACATAAGAAGGACCAAACGGAATGGACCAAAGAGGAAGTCCTAGACCATATCAATACTAATAGATTCTTTGCCTCTTGTAAACTCAACTAGATCTTTATAGGACCTTTAATACTTACAAATCCACCATTGCCTGGAGAAATAGGACTTTTGCTATATACAATGTCACATTCCCAACTTGCCCAGCGGCCTACCCAGCAGCAGTATACCCTATAGCAGAACGGTTCCACAGAATGTTCTAGGGGGGTAGCTATACCAAAGGAAGAGCTGGATAAGACGTTAAAGGAAGAGACTATTGAAACGTCAGATAAGGACAAGACTTAGGTAGACTCCAGTGGAAATCAATAAGTGGACTCTGGTGGAAATCAAGATCAAGCTCCACCCACGCAAGCTCTGTCCGCGCAAGCTCCGTCTATACAAGCTCCGTCTGTACAAGCTCCGTCCGCGCAAGCTCCGCCCATACAAGCTCCGTCTATACAAGCTCCGTCCACGCAACCTCTGTCTACGCAACCTCCGTCTGCACAAGCTCCGTCCGCACAAGCTCCGTTTATACAAGCTCCGCCTACGCAAGCTCCACCCGCACAAGCTCTGCCCGCGCAAGCTCCGTCAGCGCAAGCTCCACTAGCTTCACCCTCTTCGTTAACTAGAGCCAAGGAGCCACAGTAGCCAAACTTATACGAACCTCCGCAACCTGCCTAGCAATTACTGCCTACGGCAACCGCCTCTACCCTCCCCCTAGTAACTGCTCCTACCCTACCTAGTCCTCCTCCCGCCTAGTATCTTCACCCTGGTACTGCCAACACCAACCCCAATATGCAGCTGCATATGGACCAACCTACGTACAACCCCCGCCTTCCCCAAAACAAGACCTCCACAAAGGTAGAGTAAAATGAGCTACATAAGGCAAAGCCTATGGCTAAGGAGCGTAAGCAACCTATGGTTAATACACCACCCCTAGGGGCGCATATCACGTCTATTTGCCAACCAAAGACCTTATTTGATCTACCCTTTGCTGCCCAGTCTTTAGCCGTTACATGGGAGAAGGAATACCCTAACTAAAGAGCATATACTACCTTCTTTACGGACCGCCGCTACTGCCAGCAGTACCAAAATCCACCGCCTATACCACCGTTTCGGCTACCTATTAGCTAAAAAGCCGTTCCAAGAGCCTACTAGGTTATTACGGACGAGTGCAAGGGTATTTAAAAAGAACTAGCTTTATAGATAGCCGTAAAAGCTATTAACGACACCGCTAGCCCTAACGGACTAGTACCCACCCTCTTGGTTTATAGAGCCTACCTAAGGATAAGCAACCTAGACCCTCCTACCCCACCTATTATGGATTAAGCAGCTACAATACGGAAGGCAATGGCTGAAATGGTTAAGCTATAGGTCACTAAACGGGTAGAGAGAACGGGAGACAAGATAGTACAAGTTCGGTTAATTAGGGCACGTTCGTTTACGGCCTATTAGAAGGCCGTATAGTTCATTTACGGCCCGTTTAAAGGCCGTACGGTCCATCTATAGTCTGTTAGAAGGCTTTATAGTTTATTTACGGCCCGTTGGAAGGCCGTACAGTTCATTTTACGGACCGTAAGCAGGACTTACGGCCAGCTTAAAGCACCGTTCAGAAGACAACCAAAAAGGCACTTTGAGAGGGATTTCCTATATATTTCCTCTGTTTTACAGTTTCATTTCTTACGCATTTCTTTTGTATTTTATGGTTTTATTTCTTATATATTTCTTTTATATTTCACGGTTCTATTAAAGCAATTACGGAGGCTATATATAAGTGGTTTCATTTTTCAAGTACCGCTAGTGTTTAAACGAGTTTGAACAGGAATTTGTGGTCGCAATTACGTGAGCTAAGCGAGCTCAGGAAACCCCTTAAATTCTACCTCTTTATGTACGATTAGAAGAGCAAGTCACTACCGTCTAAATGAGCATACGATATTATACGTATTTCGTGCCCCTAGACACGACTCACTTATACCATTAAATTGGTACCGATAAATACTATTATACAGCTAACTCCATCTTAATTTCTTAAGTTAATTAAATGTGTATAACAACGGGCATTTACCTACTTTGCTTAGACTGGTTAAGGGTATAATAATAAAGAGTTTCTTAGCATATGTTAGTATCTCTAATAGGTTAAAGCTTTTATGGTCCTATGGCATGCTATTTGTTATAGCGATATTAGTCTAATCCGCTAACTTATTAATCTACTCTCTGTTTGGTTCTATGGGGCTAAGTAGTTGCGGTATAGGTATAAGATGCTTTATCTTTAATAGCTTCTTATAGATTAGATCGCAACTGCTAAGCTTTAACAATTAATTCTTACGTTAAGTCTAGCAAATCTGGTAGGTTAACCAAATACCTTTAAAGTAATTGATTTTGCCCTAGAGCATATTAACTACTACTATACTATTAACATAAAACTATATAAGAACTCTACTTATAATATTAAAAGGACATTTAGATGGGTTGCGCTTACTAGTTTATATATTTCTTAACTACGTGCTATACTAGAGACTTTATTTAGTTAAAGAGCCGATTCCAAACACAGTAAAAAGTCAGCACTTGCTGATATATTTAGTCTTACACACTATCTCTAGGCTAAGGGTTATACACATATTTAAGCAGTTAATAGTAATTATAACGGTTAATTTAAGTCTACTAATATTCTTGCTAATAGTACAGAGCTTCTTAAAGAAAAGATTCACTTATTTAATCTTTAAAATGTTACTCTACCTAATAAGATTATTTCTATTTCGTCTAAAGATGAGGAGCAATTTACTACTGCTACTAAGCTATTAGCACTTAGAGATTATATAGAGGTAATTAATAATATATTTTATATTAAAGATGGAGGTTATTAACTGCTTTACTTTAACTTTACTTAACTTAACTGCTACACTTTACCCCCTTAACCCCTCAACCACCTATTTAGCTTATCGCTTACCACCCCCCTAACTACTTATTTGGCTTATTATTAACTACTTCTTCTACAACTACCAGTTAAAGACTGCCCTTATTTCTACTCTCTTTGCCTTATTTATTATAGTTAATAACTACTTACTAACTCCTTACTCCTTATAGTCTACCCCTTTAAGTTACTACATGGTTTATGCCTAATATCTCTTATATTATTATCTTAAGAAAACCATCTCACTAACTGCTTATAGTAGACCACTTATTATAGTTGGCATTTATAATCCTAATAGCTTCGCTGGCCGTCCTAACTCCTCTTTCCTTAATATTAACTTTTTTAATGTCCTCTGTCTTAACCCATTTAAGATATATACTACTAGGTTCCTAAAGTCACGGATTTAACAGCTATTGCTTTACCTCTACCCTAATAGGCTTCGCGACTAGACTCTACCTAAGGGCGTAGATATAGTAACTCTAAATAATATTAAGGACTGGTTAATAGGCCCCTCTAATACTGTTGCTATAGATAGGTGGGCAGTAGTCGCTTATAGGGGTTAAGTAGGCTGATAGTTAACCTAGGATATAAACCGCGACCTAGTTAACCGCTGTTAGCCTCTTTAGTTATATGCTATCCGCTTCGGCCTCTTAAGTAGGCTAACTTAAATTAGTAGTAATAAGAGTGGTAAGGATGCTGGTAAATTAATTATAATTAGCAGTAATAAGGATAAGGGTAATACCGGCTAGAAGCAGTCTTGGCAGTCTCAGTAGTCACAGCAGTCATAGTAGTCGGATAATAAGCAGTCCCTACTTTTTAGGGAGAGATAACGACGTCCGTATACCTTATAGGAGTTACAGCAGTCCAACCCTATTAAGCTATTAGATGATGAGAAGCCTACGCCTCTTAGGGAGAGGCAACAACAGCTATATACCTTCTCCATAGGTTAAACATTAACTGGTAAAAGTACTCTAATATTAACTGGTCGTGGTAGTAGTACTCTAGCGTCTTATAGCGTAGCCTTAAGTATATCTACCTAACTACTACCAGTCTATCTAATAGAGGAACGTTAGACTAATCTTCTTAATATAGCAAGTTATTAAGGCGCTATTATAATTAGCATTATACGCGGGTTAACTGCTTTAGCGTTCCTTCTACCTTAATATATAGTAGTGGCGAGTCTTAATACTTATAATTAACTAAACTATTAAGTATAACTACTTAATCTATTCTCTAATAAGTTGCCGCTATACGGCAATATAATACGCATATTATTAATTTCCTTTAATAATATCTCAAATCTTAGTTAACTGGTCGGCTGGTTTACTGGCAACTCTAAGAAATAGGTAGCTTAGTTTTTAGACTAGATAAAGTGGCATAATAGTGTACCTCCGCTAGTAGATTAACCAGCTCCTCTTAACTCCTTAATTTAACCGCTTTTGCGCATGTCTATAAATCCTTACTTAACTCCTTAGACTTCCTCCTAACGCTCTACTCCTTTAGCTTTAACTCCTTAGACTCCTTCCGCTTTAACTTACCAGCCTCTCTCCTAGCAGTTTGCTCCTTATAATTAGGCTACTTAAGATCCTCTATTATTAACTGCTTAGGCTCCTTCCCAATTAACCCGTTAGCCTAGGCCTATATTTATAGATATATATAATAATAAGGAGCATATTTTATAAGCTGCTTAGAAATCGTGTATATAACTAGTAGATTGTGGTTTAGTAGATGGTTTAATAGATGGGTTTATAGTTCTCTTTTTGGGATAAATAAGTGGTGACTTATAGCCTTTAAAATAGTTAAATAAATAAGCTAATTAATTCCTTAACTGCTTTTTGGTTTAATTTAATATAAAAGTTTATTTAGAGATTAACTGCTTATACCCTACTAGTATATAATAAAGGTAAACTATCTAAAAATACTAAGCCCTTCTTATTTATACCTCCTACATTCCTAAATATATAGCTTTTAGTATTAACAACCGCTTGCGCCTATTTTGCCTATTATTTCTTATCTCTTTACTATGGTTTTTTAACACTAGGCTGCTAATATTCTTACTAATAGGTGCTAATATTAACCGCCTGTGTAAGATAGAAGCTATACCCTCTAAACCCCGCTTCATTTTATTAGTAGTAGAATCTATAGTCTTTACCCTTCTTTTCCTGCCTCTACGAGTTCCACTACTAGGAGTTATAGGTGGTTCTAAGCTAGGCTCTATACTATTAGTCAGCGAAGCAGTCTATAAGTCTACTAGTTAAGTCTCTAATACTACGCTCTTACTACTCTGCGATTCTAGTTCCTATAACTGCTTATATTTAATTTCTCGCTGCTATAATTAGTATAAACTACTACAACCTTGTCCTGGCGACTGGTTATACTATAGCGAAGGGGATAGTATACTACACTAGTTAAGGGGAGATAGAGTGATTTCTCTAGCTAAAGATAGCACCACTGTTAAAAAAGAGAATTCTAATATTAAGCTAAATAAGCGTATATGGTTCTCTATAAGCTTCTTCTACTATAATATAACTAGTAAAGCAGTCTAATTATTAATTTTGGTTTATCTTTCTATAACCTATACCCTTTGTTTATTAGCTGTAAGCTTACTATTACTAGCGCTACCAGCTATAGGTAATAAGTCACTAGTACTAGATACTAGTTTCTTAGGTTTTCTAGACTCTAACTACTTAGCTAGTATACTGTCTATATTTTAGTAAAGGAACTAAACTAGCTGCTCTCCCTAAGCTATAGCATGCTTCTACTTGTTTAATAGGAAATACTTATAGAGATCTTCTATAGTTTGTATTAGAAACTTAGCAGCCAAGGTAACCTTATTAAAGGCGTATGTAATTACCTATTAGTAGTAACTAGGCAAGAAATATAAAGAAGGCATTAAAGTAAATCTTTCTTCTATTAGGACTAGCTTATCCGCTTATACTTAACACCACTTAACTAGCCATTGGAGAGTAATACCTTGCTTTAAGCCCAAGGTTGGTTTTTAAAGGAAGATAGGAGTAGTTGGCGCAGTAGTTATAATAAGAAAATTAGGGTTATAACCTATACCGTTATAACAACTCTTCTGTGATGCCTTTAGAGTTTGCATTTTAGGATTATATTTATCCTCCTAAAGAAACTTAAGTAGGTATTTATAGTAGCAGTTGCTGTTTAGTATAGCCCTCTAACAATTGCTTATAGAGTCCCTACTTTTAATCTCCTGCTTTATCTAGGGATGAACTTTATTCTTACCAGTTAACTGGTTAGTAGCTATACCGTTAAGTTCTCGGTTTAAATAAGGGTACTAGTCTAATAAGTTGCCATTATAATCTAAATCGGACTCGCAACTGCTCCCCTAAGAAAATAATTGCTATAACTAACTTACCTGGCGATTGCGTAAGAGTATATTACGTCTACATTTTAGCTTAGATGTTATTTAACTAGTAACTTCTTTTTAAGTTAACTCCTTCTAGTATCCTAGCCAATTAAACGCCTAATATAGCACAAATAATACAGCTACTCTGGTTTTATTGCGACCCCTTACTATATAACTAAACCTCTGCTATAGATCTCTAATATTATCTATAATCAGGAAATTCTATTAGATAACTATATAAATATCTAGGATATCCATACCCATTCTAAGAGCAGTTATGGCTACTATAATCCAAATATCCAACTGCTTACTGCGGAAGATATTGTATATCCTATCCTGATTATGCTTTGCTATATAAGATGTATATATCCTAACTATCTGGTTTATAAGACGCGCTAAGTAGCCCTTCTAGACAAGAGACTCCTTAAGGTACTAAGAGACTGCTATAATGCGTCTTCTACCGTTAAGAAATATAATTATTTTTGGGATTTTTTAAGGGGTTAAGCCACCGCCTAAAGACTTAACTGCTTAATTAAGTAAGAAGTGTAACTACTTATAGCAGTTTATCTTTCCTTTTAGTATTAGAAACACATAAATTAAGATATCTGGTTGGTTAATAGATATATGGATAATCTCTAATATACCCAGTTTAGTTTCTTTTGGCTAAAACCCACTATATTTTTTTACTATTTGCTCCGTTTTAATATCTATAGTTATAAAGCAGCTAAAGAAAGCAATACTTAATAGGAGAGACTAGTATAGCTTATAGATTAAAATAAAGTCGCTATAAAACCCCGCCTATTGGTAGAGTATATAACACTTATTAATAGCTACTAGTCTAACTTAATACTAAAAGACTAGATTTTGTAGGATCTTTTAGAATTTAGAAGATATAGCTTACTCTAGCCTAAGTAGTATATAGGTATATACACTATTCTTAATATCCTTAAGTAGTTAAGGGTTTTGGAATTTTGTATCCGCTAATATTAAGTATAGGTTTATACTAGGGTATTAACGAATTAACTTAACCTGTTCCTTACCTAGCTTACTTAATAAGATAAGCTGTATTATAATCTAGCTAGTTAAGACTAAGAAAGTATAGAATATAATACTTTTACTAAAGCTAGTTTTTATAATAAGTATAGTATCCCCTATTCTATAAACTAGTTAGTAAAGCGCCCTAACCTACTAAGTATGGGGATTCTTTCCCCTAAGGAGTTGGTATATAGCATAGGTAAGCATTTTTGTTTAATACTTAACATTCTAGGGTTTAAAACCATTTAATATAAGCCTCCGGAGCTATAGGATAGTTAAGGTTAGTATATATTTTATTTAAGTAGTATATAACTAGGTTTTAGAAGGAGTTAAAGAAGCTAGAGGAGTTAAGGGGTTATAGCGTAAGTCGCCATGTTAACGTTAGTAATACCGCTTACTTTAAGGTATTAAGAGAGGATTCACGGATGAGTTAACCCAATAAGACGCGTTAAGAAACTTTAACCCCTAATTTTTAAACTTTATATTAGTTAAAATGTATAAATAAGTATATAGATAAATAAAGCGGCCCTTAAAATACAATTAATTACCTTTTATAGTGGTTAACTGGTTAACTAGTGGAGATATATTACTCTTTAGCAGTGTCGTGTTCTATTAATAAGTTAACCCTCCTATGTTTTTGCACTAAAGGCCCTTAGACGGCAAATAAGACAGCATTGTTAAGTAATCCTAACTAAACCTAATTCTATTACACTAGTAAGGGTCTAGTAAAGCTATACTAGTTAAGTACTAGCGAGATTTACTGTCTCATTTGCCGTCTGAGTCGCTTACTAAGATAAGGCTTGTGCAAAACCCCGTGTGCTACGTTACCTCATTAAGTTCTCTTACACATTCATCAAAAATTATAGTACAGAGCCATCCTGCTCCGCTAATTCGCTCCTAATGTTAATTAAAAGCGCATCCGATGAAGGATGTCTCTCGCCTATTTTACGGCAAGGCTTGATTAGCCCCGTCCGTAACACCAGTCACTCAGCTCAACTCTCAGCTGCGTCGCGCTACCCTAAGCACGTCTCCTTTTCCAGAATTCTCAGACAGCGCTTAATTGCCCTCTTTCGCCGGTGCTGCTCGGTATTTGGTTGCTCTCTGCCCCGCTGTCTCCACCGCCATCAATTCTTTTCTATCTCTAAGTTTTCGTCACTGAGTATACAAAGTCAATGTCGTACTCTTCTGCACCGCAATGGCAAGGGGCAAGTCAATCCTATGGCCCGCCTCCTACTGGCCCCGGTAATGCTCGGCCTTATCCCCAAACGTATCAACCCGATACTCTCTCCAATGCGATGTCTTCTATGTCGCTCTCCAGCAGCTCTTCTGCGGGACCTAGCGCTACAGTTACGTCGCCTCCGGCGATGCCTTATTATTATGAACCATCATCTCAGAACATGAACCATCCGGCGCCGAATCAACAGCAGCCAACCACTACCCCAACACCGCCGGCTTCTTATGGAACCCAACCCCCTCAAGTATCGCCTGCTACATATCCGCAAGCCCAGGCCCAATTAACAGCCTACGCAGCGCCACAGCCACACAATGCTACGGCTAATAGTCAAACGTTACACAATCCACAACCTGGCCCAATATCTCCACCGCCACCTGGCTATCCAGGGTCGCCATACACAATGGTCTCGACTCCTCAAGCTGGCCAGATCCCACCGCAGGCCTCACCGGCTCCTTCATCCATGTCAATTCCAGGCGGGAGCGCACAGGCATCGGCAGGCCCACAGTCTGCTTATTCTCAGACAGTGCAAAGCTCGAACGGGCAATACCAACAGAGTCCCCCCGGTTATTCAATAGCAAACCCTCCGACTGTGCCTGCATATGCGCAAACGAACCAAACCTATCCATCACAGCAAACCCAGTCGGCACCAGCGACTAAGAGCTATTCCGCTTATCAAAACTCACCAGTGCCAGTGAGTGCGGCATCCCCGGCCTCTGCGTCTTATGCTCCGTCACCTGCACCTACCGTTCAGCAGCCATACCAAACACCTCAACCACAGGCGTCCCAAGTTAGCTATCATAACCCCCAGGCTCCACCAAGCAACCCTACCTATGCTCCGGGACCTGTTCAGGCCCAACAGACCAATACATACCCTCCCACAACACAGTATGCTCCATCGCAAGGGCCTGTTCAAGCTCAAGCCACGAGGGGAACTGCATCGTCTTACTACGGTAATTCCCGTGATCGCTTGGCAAGGTCAATTTACTAAATCTCTAATCCCAGGAACGCCTCCACCTAACGCCGGTGGTCAACCTCCGAGCAATGCGCGTCTGGGCCCTTCATATTCGCAATATCCTCAGGGCCAACAGCGGCCAGGAACATATCCTCAACGCCAAGGTTACGCAGCCGGCCAGCAGCAACAACCGCCCAACTACCCCGCCCAGGCGCAACAATACGCGCAACACCCCCCTGCGGCAAACATCCCGGGCGCAGCCGCTCCCGGCCAACCAGCGGCCAGAGAAAGAGGCCTGGGTTCCAGCATCGGTAAATTCTGGACCAATCCCTCGTCGGGAAAGAAAATAGCCATGGGACTTGGCGGCGCGCTGGTCGCTGGATTCGTAGGTTATGAGGCCATTGAAGCTGTGGAAGGTCTGGCAGACTCTTCGTCTTCTGGAGGCGGAGGCGGAGGCGGAGGCGGAGGCGGAGGCTATACTGCTTCCTCTCAGCCAGCCAGCGGTGGCAATGATGGGTATACAGGCTATGGCGATGCAGGGTATGGCGGCGATGATGGCGGGTATGGAGGAGGATATGGTGGCGGTTACGGTGGATACAGGTAAGCCTCATCTGCTCGCATTCCTCTTGTTGTCTCGTCTCGGTTACCGTCTTCTCCTGCCCGCGCATTTCCCTGTCGGACTTTTCCGCCCGGTTCGTCATGGTTGCTATCTTCTCCCTGCTTAGGGTCATCTTCTCACTACCTTATCTACAGTGACCCCAACGACGAACTTCTCGCTGCTCAGGCTACAAATGATGCCGCTGTGCTTGATGCGGAGATCATAGACGCAGGATTTGCTGTTACCAGCGTGGCGAATTTCTGATCATGTCCGCTTCATCGTTCTCTTGAATATCTAGACTGCTTTCGCTCTACTCTGCCTTTCATATGGGACGTCGGTAAGCCTGGTGGAATGTGTCTACTTGTCCCGCACTTAGCTAACTTGTTTCTCCTTGCAGTGACGGAGGCGAATGACGGAACGGATCTTCTCGCGGCGCAAGCGATGATCAATGAAAGCACAGCAGAGGGCCAAGCCGCTATGTCGGATGCTATCTTCTAGTGTTCGAAGGTTAGTGAGGGGTTTCGAGGGGTTTTCCCGATTTTAGATGCCGGGATTCGAGGGCTTGGCTAATGGTGTCATTGGGTAAGATAGAGTGGGCGGGGCAATGATGTGGATTACGACTAGATCTTTTAGCTGGCTAGGTGTATTGATCGGGTGTATCGGTTTTAGACGCGGGATAAACGATAAATTCTTCATTAATTTTAACTTCTTGGGTCCATTTCTAGCGGCCGTCAGGGTGAGAGGTGGTGTTGGGTAACACGAGCTGCAAGCTCATGACTCTCGGATGGCTACGAAACAGATCCAAGAGTATCCAGCCTGGCGGCTCTGTTGATGAAACTCCGCTATGATAGCTTGGCAATCGAGGCGGTGTAATTCCCCTATTCCAGCTCTCGAAGATTTGTTTAGGATATCTGCTTCAGGAACACTGTTTCGGGCTGGTCCGGTTCATGGAAGGCGTTGCGCCTGCAGTTGGAATGCGAGAGGCATGGGAAAATTACGAATCTGGCTGTGAAGGTGTCAAGCCATTTTCGGAAGCTTGTTCAAAGCTTTATTGCTTATTCTAAGATCTCTCATTGGTTCCCTCTCCGCCACCAATAAAATTTGCGCTCAGCCACGCTGTCTGATTACCGTTGGGTGAAAAGGACGAAGAAAGTTTAGCCGTCGAGAACCCTCGTCTAGGAGTTCTTGCTTTTCACTTAGCCGTCTGAAATTTTTCAATCGCAAATGGTCCGCTAGATTTCCGGGCGCTCATGGTCTGTCAAACGCAATCACAGCTTGACTAGGACTTTACCTTTGAGGCTACATACAACAATTAGGTGTCGATGAGTGTACACCACCTTGTCACATCTCGTTGTAAGTGCGTGTCGATCACGCCTTCTACTAGCCGTATGTAGATCGATCGCCGATATCAAATGGAAATATCCGAACAACCTCAACTCGTGATGCAACCGCGACGCCTTTAACTCATTTTCTTCAGCCCTATAATTAGGTGTTCTCCTAGTAAGGTCATAATAAGGCTCTTTTTAATTTTATATTACTAACAAATATTTACAATACTTAATGCGTTTCTTTATATAGAAAGACTTATACGCCTCTTTAAGCGGCCTTATTTATAATAGTAGAGGTCATAATAAAGTAGAGAGGTGGTAATAGTAGTAGTGGGCGGTTGGGTTAGCAATTAGGTCAGAGGGACGACTTAGGGGATGACTTGGAGGACAACTCAGGGGATGACTTTTAGCAGGTATGGCGAGCTTAAGGTTATATAAAAGGACAGTATATTGCTCTGTCACGGAACGCCGCCGCAGGAGCCTCCATGGGAGACTCCCTAGCGGAACCCCGTGCCCTCGCCTACGCTTCGCGTACAGCTTACGTCAGCCACGCGTAGTATATCACCTTCCTACGCCCTCGATCCTTACGATCGATCGCGCAACGTCTTGTAGACTCCTTAAATACATACATTCAGCAGCCACTATTCCGCGCCCCGTGACATTACGTTGTGCCTTTTTTTACCACCGACACCTAGCCTACGACCAATTCTACGTCTCTATAATACTGCAGGCGCTGCCAAAAGTAGCGTGTCTATAAGCAACCTTCGCATCATAATAGTAAGACAATATTCCTTACTAGCCACTATGTTAAGCCCAAAGAGTAACCTAATACCCTAACCTAACCTACAACGATAATTAATCCCAGGAGAATTTAATTTATTAACCCTAGCCTTAATCCCTAAGGGCAAGCCTAGCGGCTTAGAAGAGTTATAACTATAAATACCCCTAAGTACCTAGCACTACCTTAAAGATAATAAGAGTTAACCAGCCTAGTAGGATGGGTACACCCCTATTAGTATAGGTAACTACAGCAACAACCTTAACAAGATAAACACCGGCAATATCTTATTCTTTATTAATTATATAGCCATAGAAAAGTAACTAGAAGGGCAGCTACCTATTAAGATTAAAATACAAGACGCTAAGATATTTGTATAAATAGTAGCATAAGAACCTAATAAATACTACCACCTTCTATAGAACTACCACCTAAAGCTTATATAAGTTAAACTGCGTGCTGCCTAAGATTATAATATTATCTAAGACTTATAAGCTAGTAAGGTACTTACTAATAACATATGCTAAGAGACTAAAGATAACCTCCGTATATCTAAGCGCGATGTTTAACAATTAAAAAAAGCTAAGATTGTACTTATTGCCCAGGTTACTAAGGAGGGCATAATTAAATACCTATAGTCTTAGCTTAATGAGTATATCTATAACAATGCTAAGCACCTCTCTTTTATGTACTATACTACATCGGCAAAATATGGTACCCTTTCAATAGCCTCAATGGTTGGTGGTTGACGCAATTGGCGCGCAGTTGAGGTCATTTGGCAACTCGACCGACTAGCCTATATCGTGTTTTTTTGACACGCAGCCTGCGCACAGCCTACGCGCAACCTGCGCGCAACCTACCAGTAATCTACGCATTTGGCAACCATAATTATATTTACCTCTTTTATACTAATAACATATTTTAAATAAATAAAAGCTACTTTAAAGCTATTTATAAGGCTAGTAAAATAAATAATATTATTTTAGATAATTTAATATAATATAGCGATAGTTCTCTTCTACCTATCTACCTATTAACTTACCTACCTACCTACATCGCCTACCTGTCTGCATTGCCTACCTATTTACATCTGCCTACCTATCTATATCTGCCTACCCGTTAGTATCTGCCTACCTATTTGCATCTGCTTGCCTATCTGCATCTGCTTACCTGTCTGCATCTACTTACCTGTCTGCATTTGCTTACCTATCTGTATCTACCTACCCGTCAGCATCTCCCTATTTATGCCTACCTGTCTGTGCTACCTTAATTCGATTAATCGATCGAATCGTTTATAGTGCTCGCTGGCTAGTCGTTGTTGTCTGGCTCTGGCGACGGTCGTCTGGTTCTAGCAACGGTCGTCTAGCTCTGGCGACAGTCGTCTAGTTCTGGCGACGGTCATCTAGTTCTGGTAACAGTCATCTGGTTCTGGCAACGGTCGTCTAGTTCTAGCAACGGTCGTCTGGTTCTGGCGATGGTCGTCTAGCTCTAGCAACAGTCGTCTGGTTCTAGCGACGGTCGTCTAGCTCTGGCGACAGTCATCTAGTTCTGGCGACGGTCGTCTGGCTCTAGCAACGGTCGTCTGGTTTTGGCGACAGTCGTCTGACTCTGGAGACGGTCGTCTGGTTCTGGCGACGGTCGTCTGGCTCTAGCGACGGTCGTCTGGTTCTGGCGACGGTCGTCTGGTTCTAGCGACAGTTGTCTGGCTCTGGCGATAGTCGTCTGGCTCTAGCAACGGTCGTCTGGTTCTGGTAACGGTCGTCTGGTTCTAGCGATAGTCATCTAGTTCTAGCAACGGTCCTCTGCTGGCTGCCGTTCTAGTGCCTCCCTAGGTAGGGAGGATGTAAGGAAGGAAAGAA
>Ga0307507_10001279_pt1 | contig 56409 bp, 12 predicted proteins | sample 7_EM_MG_FD_207223 | JGI IMG/M metagenome (GOLD analysis project Ga0307507, IMG submission 207223) | Populus trichocarpa ectomycorrhiza microbial communities from riparian zone in the Pacific Northwest, United States - 7_EM | ecosystem: Host-associated > Plants > Roots > Unclassified | place... | reverse complement strand
ATAATATCTACTATAATACATATTAAATAAAGATATCCTAATAAAACTATATATTAAGCACAATCACAAGATCTTCCACAATAAGGACATAAGGTACCTTTTTGAGCCTTAGGATTTATATAATCCTTGCGAGATTTAACTGGATTATTATTTCTACCAAGAAGATACCGTACAATTGTTAAAGAATTAAACTCCAAGCTCCAGCCTCCCCAACTACATAATTTCCGAATTCCCTAGCGTTTTTCACTAGAAAAATACTGAACGCCACCCCTTTAAAAGGAGTGGCCCCTATAAACAAGCGGATCTTCCCTAATATTAACAAGATTCTATTAAAAATTCTAAAGAAAAACTCTAGAGGCCTAGATAAAATATTAAAATAATAAACTCTCTATAAAATAATAAAAAACTTACTAATTTAACATTTTTACTGACTATTGGCTAGTTAAATGCATTAAATGGTCTAAATAAGTAACTTAACGTAACTTTTAAGATATCTAGCCATTTAAGTAGAAGAGTGGGTATATTAAGCCAGGGCTCTTCTTGGTTAAAGTAAAGAAAAAAGGGTTAGATTTCTATAAAGCCGTTAAAATTAGGTAGTTATGTTTCAAATTTTTAAGATCTTACCTCCTGTTTAATATGTTTTCCAAAAATTAAGCGTAAGTTTAACCTTTCTAGTGACGAGGTTATGGATTCGAATATACCGAACTTTAATACACAGAATCTTATTAAATCTGAGAAAATAGGCAAAAGCTATCGCATATATAAGGCTTATTATAATACGCTGATAAACACCTCCCTAAATCCGTCCTCCTTAACCTGTAGGAAGACGGGATAACTAAGAAGTATATTTAAGATTTGCATTATATTCGTAAAGCTCTTAAAGCTTTAACACAGTAATTGCTCTTACGCTTTCTTATGTTTCTCCTGCACGAGTCTATAAAATAGCGTTAGTTATAGTAAATAGTAAATAATTATTGGTATTACCGAGAAAGAAAATATACCTTTTGTCTATATAGACTTCTTATATATCTTGCCACAATATCTAAAAGTGTTGGGTTTCCTGTCTATTCTCTATTGCTTTTCTTAGAAAATCGATCACTTCTAAGACGAACCTCGTGAGCGTAGAAATAGGAGACTGCTATACGCATTTTTTGCGCATGTAACTAGGTTCTATTCTCACTTTCTTATAGTAACTAAGAAGATAAGCTAGGTTCGGCCTTTTTACAGATAGATTAAATCCACAGGCATATTAATGGTGGAACATCTTTATTTGGCTTTTTAACAAACTTTTTAAGCTTTAGGGCTTCCTTTTTTACAAATTCAATATACTTTTTAATTTGCCTAGAATAATCTTATTAGATAGAAGTATTTTTAACTAAATTTTTGGAATATATAGGAAATATACCCTGTATAACCTGATAAAGTTATAGGTGCTAATGCACCCTCTACAGCCTTATATACAGTTTTAAACAACTCGTTAATTCTGATAGAATTATTAAATTCTGCTACTAAAATCTCTTGTTACTCATTAAGTTCCTCGTTAATTTCGGCATCTTCCATAGCTTTCTGTATAGGATTTAAGGGAGTTTTAGTATCTAATAATAAAAGAAAAGAGTTAATTTCAGAGAGATAAGACATTTTCTAAGAAGAAAGGAAGTATTTCTTAATTTTTTTAAGGCTTGTAGTGTGTGGAAAATAATCAGAAGGTTTTTAGTAAAAATAGGGTGCGGGGTAAGTCCTTTATTAAAGAAATCTAAAAAATAATTAGCGTTTATAGAAAAAACCGCTAATGCAGCCATTTTCGCTACATAAATCTAAAATTAAATATCTAAAATTTTAAGATATTTTTAATGAAATCTCTAAAAGTTCTATTATTGTAATTGTTTTTCTTAATATGGCTCTATTAAAAAGAAAAAAGCAGCAGCTTAATTGGGGTGTAGGAGGAACCTTAGGTTTAACGAGAAATAAAGCTCAAGATACTATAGTTGCCGTTTAAAATAAACGGCTTCTTAGGTTTACTGAGGAATTGTTTTAATCTAGAAGAAGAACATATAAAAAGATTGCAATTTATAAGGAAATGTTAGTATAACCGTAAAGAGAGTATATCCTTAATAGAAAAATATAATTAATTTCTTTAGGCAAGATAAAGGAGAAACGGTGCGGTTTCTTAAAGAATCTAATATAAAGGATATTAATCCTCTAAGAATTTACCTATACCGTGCAAATAATCTTCAAAAATACCGAAAAATGCCTTTACTTTTTGGTCCCTCTAAGACCCACTCTTATACTCTCTTAGTCTCCGAGAATTCCTCTAATATATCTCAGCTATATTAAGAAAAAGATCGCGCTTTGCCTCTCTAAGCAGAGGTTACTATTTAAAGGCAGAATTTATTTAATTTTAACTTAAATATTAAGACTACTGGAGATTTTACTTTGGTGTAGTAAGGTCTTTAGGAGACTTTCTTAAAACTTATATAAAATCTATCTTAGTCTAATGTTCAGCACCTTAACCAACCTTAAGTATTAACCTCAATTTTCTAGTTAAATGCCCTAGAATCTTTGCTGCCACTCTAAGAAAACCACCGCCTATCTAGGGAAATTACTATAAACGGAACACTACTAAAGTTCTTAAACAAGGATATTATATGGCCACACGGAATTATCAGTTATACTAATAATATTTCTTAATTATTTTATAATTGGCACTACTCTTTACTTGTAAAAGTAAAAGGTGTTCCAATTCCATTAAAATATTGGGCTTAATTATATCGTGGTATAGCAAAAGAGTCTTAGGAAACCTTAAAAAAGGGCTATTTAGAGTAAAAGGTATTAATATATCTAATTTATATTAAAAGCCCTACTTATATTTACTAATTATACTTTATTTTATAGACTATTATGTTAATATATAGCATATATTCTAGTAAAACTGCTTTTTAGGAGGACTTTTCTACGGTTAATAAGAGCTCTAAGTAGAGTAGGTATATAAAATGGATGGAAATAGTATTAAAAGCTTAGTTAAAACGTCAAACAATTAATACCAAGGATGCTGTAAGGGCAAGAGCTGAATATCAAGGAAAACTACTAGGTTTTAACGAAGTTTTTATGTATCAAAAAGGTTTAAAGGTGGAGGTATATAAGAGTAATTACCAAATTACTCGGAAATACTGAGAACTTAAAGGGGAATCTCGGCCTTAGGATAATAATGATCTTAATTAGCGCAATAAAACAATAAACCCTTTTTGCGGTTTTGCTTCTCGTTTTTTCTAATAAATTATAAATACGCATTTAGAATTTATAATAAGATTTAGTATCTACTATATTAAAAAAATTCGTGCCTACGGCGTATGCCCGCTTTTAGAAAATTTAGTATATAAGGCCGGATTCCCGGTAGCACCCCTTAAGAATAGTTACCTTTACTACTGGACTGTTACCGGACGGTTACCGGACGGTTACTTTTCGGTCTTGAAGAAGCTTTAAGCCAATTTTACTAGTAATTACATGCCTTTGGAAACCTGGCGCTAGGTTCTATTATAACAGTCCGTTAAGTACTAGAAAAAGGACCAAACGGTAATTTTTTTCTTGGAAAATCTATAAAATGCGACATATTATCTCATACTTTTAGAGTAGGTGTAACTCCGCGCCCTATCTTATGTTAAGGCGTACTAGGTATTTCTAGGCATTAACTAAGCCGTATATAGAATTTTGCTAACTTTTCCGAGAAAGGGGCTTATATTTGGTGGCAACGTTGAGATTTGGCTTAAGCGCGCGTGGCCCGGGCGGTCTAAGCCCGCTTGGAGGTCGGACTGTTACTTTTCCGGTTTGAAGGTTCACTTCTCCTGTCCTTAGGACAAGAGAAAAAAGAGGACATCCTTAGTCTTCTCCTGAAAATGAAAACCAAAAACCTGTAAAAAAGATAATAAAGCTAATAACTACCACGGATAGTATGCCTAGTATACCTTTCCCTCCCCTTTCTCCAAAACAACATCTATAAAAGGCTTTAGAAAGCCTAACGCAGGCCTATAAAGGGCTAGTAGAAGAAGAATAAAAAGAACAAAAAGAACAAGTTCAATATCTACAGACCTATGCACGGAGTATCTTAGCAGGAGAAACCCCCTTTAAGGAGTATGTAAGGCATGTCCTATTAGGACTAGTAGAAAACGTAAGAGCTCTCCGCAAGGAGCTAGCTCCTATTAAAGAAACTTACGCAGAAAGGCTAAAGAAGGGCCTCCCTTCTTCATCCTCTTTAGCCTCTTTATTATCACCACTTACCCCTTCTCCTTATAGTAGGGTAACTACTTCTACTAGAAGCAAGAAAAAGCAACTATAAGAAAGGAAGCTGGTTCTAATTACAGACTAAAAAGACCAGCCTTTAGACACCTTCTCTATACGAAACAAAGTTAATCAACTATTTGCATTAAAACTGCAAGTAGAAAAGCTAGTTCTAGCGTCTATAGCTAGAACAAAAGGAAAACAAAATATCCTCCTTATAACTATAGAAGAGTATAATGCAGATTTCCTAGTCAAATATAAGGATATCTGGCATAACTGCTTTACCTTTTAAAGAGAACAAAAACTAGAACTATGGGTTCAAGTTATAGCCCATAGGGTCCCTACTCTACCTTTTCTAGAAGAGGGAGGCTCTAAGCTTCTAAAAGAAGAAATTGAGACCTTTAATCCTATAAGAATATAAGGACTGCATAGATGGATTTTATCTAGTGTAAAAAGACACGATCCACAAACCAGATTTAGCTCTATAGTTTTTACTATAGAGAACAAAGAGAAAAGATAAGAAATCCTTAAGCAAAAAGAGATCTTAATTGTAGGTACAGCTACTAAGGTAGTAAAATACCTCAAAGTCTCCCCTACTACGCAGTGCACCAGCTGCCAAAAATTTGGCCATATAGGAGATAGATGCTCTACTAGAGCCTATAGATTCTGTGCGGCTGCACATTTATCTAAAGACCACTGCTGTCCTACCTGTATGACAATGGGCAAGCCCTGTAAACATACAACCCCTCTTTGCATTAATTGTAAAGAAAACCACTTTGCTAATAGTAAAGACTGCGAGACTCTTAAAGCAGCTAAACTAGTACATGAATAAACAAAACATAGGAGTCTAGAAGGAGGTAACTCCTACTAGGCTTTTAGTAAAAGATATTAGAGAGCAAAAGAACAGAAATAAATTGCAAAAGGACAAGGACAGGCGTTAGGATTTCTTATAGTTTTCTCTACCGTTTTCTTATTACCTAATAGTTGTAGTAACTTAGTATTTTACTAAGGAGCTGTAAACCTTGAGGGGTTTATAAACTACTAGGATATAGCTACTAGTACATGTTAAGCTGCCTAGAAAGGATTCATGTATATAGAACTATAGCGCCATAGCCTAGAGGCTGCATACGCAGTATTGTACGTAGTATAATACAATGGATATAAAAATAAAAATAAAAAACCGACTTTAGGAGGTAACCAAGTTCTAGGGGTCCGAGCTTAACTGTAATATCTCACAGCTGCAGCAGTTCCGTAATCATGTTAAGGATGGTAAAAGTTAGGGTGCAATAAACAAAGGTATAGTAATAGTACTTAGATCTATAGCAACCTTAAATACATAAGTCTTTGCTATTTGCTGTAACTCTTAAGCGCTAAAAGACAATAGAATTCGGAAATTAATAAAGGAAATAATATTAGCGTTTTTCTCTTTCCTCAAAACTCTACAAGAGTATAAAGATTAGAAAAAACTCTCCCCCCTTATAACTAGTATAAAGGATTTATACTCCTTTAATATAAGTAAAAGAAAATAGTTTATAGATTCTCCTCTTACAAATCCCTACGCCTCTTAAACGGAAAGAGATGTATAGGGTGGAATAGTCTATAAGAGAATACGCGGAACAAGAGGCAACGAAGGTATTTTAACTTACTTTTATGGCTTTATAGCAAATATAGGCAAAAAGCGTTACTAATTATAACCTAGGGGTTACCGAACTTTAGCCGCCACATAAACCGCAGGATTTAATATATTGGAGTATTGGCTTAGGCAATTCCGCGCCTAAGGATTATAGGCGAGAAAATCCTAGGCAACCTTAACTACTACCTATAAATAGCAATTAGAGTAGGTTTATTAACCCTAAAAGAGCTGCTAGACTACCTTAACTACCGTTTTCTTAACTACCCAGTAATTTAGACTAGAGTGCATTTTCTTAAATGCTATAGCCGCCTATTCTTACTTTACCCACTTAACCATTCTTCACAATATCCAGCACCTCTCCCTTCCAGATAACTATTTTCTATAGCTATCTTATTGCGCCATGTCCCTATACTATATATTATTTAGCAGTCCAACTCGTACCTAGGCACTTCCGTCACCCTTTAATAGGCATTATATTATTAATATTTATACAAACCAGACTTCTCTAGATGCAAATACGGCGCCCTTCACGCTTATATATAGCAGCAATAAGGCTTACTAACGGCATATAGCACGTGACCTTTGACCGGTCTTTGTCGCGCATAGCATCCTCTTAATAATATGTATGCAGCTATTAATTCCACCTACTAATTCTTATTCAATCCTAAAGGCAATACTTATAGGCAAGCAGCTCTACAACTAGCGCCTCTATTTAGAGCAGAATGCTAATATCTCACCCTCTGCAGTTACATATACAAATTCTCCCTAAATTTCACAGCGCCTAGCAACCTCTATAGATACAAGTTTTTTATAGCGCAGTCTTTAAATATATATTAGTGGCACCCTCCTGTCCGCAATCTAGCCTTAGCAACTCCGAGATAGATACTTACCAGTTTTCGTTACCCGCCGCGTATATATATATACGTTAGGTTAATTTTTCTAAGCCTAAGTACACCGCAATTAGCCTACCCTTTGCTACCCTTTATGCGTTAGAAGCTAAGTCTTAAGTTAATGCTGTAATATAAAAGGCTGCTAAGGACCCCGTACTATCTCCGCTAAATCCTTCGCATTACAACCCATACCTCGCAATTTTAGTAATAGCACTAGTTACTACACGTTAATCTTAACGATTTATACGTTTCTACCTCCTACTAATATTTTCTTAAGCTAATATTAATAATAAACTATAGTTTCCTTGCTCTTATCGGCACAACCATATTAGTATAACGCTGTTAACAATAGACTTTAGACTAGTTCCCTATTAGTTTACAAATATTTACTTTTACTATACACTACTAATATTTTATAGCAATGGCCAGGGCCATATTTTAGGAATATCCAAATGTGCAAATCAACGCTTAGGATAAGGTAGTTAAAGGTCACCGTTATACTATTACTATAGTTCAATTATATAGTTATTAAACCATTAAAGTTGCTAGAGGGATCTCCTAGCGACTTAGAAAAGAGTAACGTAGAGGGTATATATACTCTGGGCCTTAAGATAGGGTTTTACCATATAGAATATCCGCAGTGTATATTATATATCTAGAAAAGCCTGCTACCTAGCCACCAGACCACCAATTCTTATTTTAAATAGCATAGATTGCTCCCATTTCACTTTCTTTTTACTATATAGAGTACAGGTAAATAGTTATGCACATAGCATTCTAACCTTTAAGCGTTTTGCCGCTTAGTAGATACATTAGTGGCGTATTCTTATCCTTTACCGATCTCCCCTCCTATAATACTAATAGTGGCCCCACACTCCGCTAGCGTCTAGAGCATAGCCAGAGGCAAGGCGATAAATCGCTGATAATTGCCCTATAGGATCCCTCTTCTTCCCCTCCTACTAGTTAGCAACCTTAATATACACATCTACGGCATCCTCTGCCCTCTAATTAGCTATTAATGCCTTTAAAATAGGTATTTACCGGTCCTTGTTACCTGCAGAATGCGTACATATAAAGTTAACTATTAATATATGCCACAATTTACACCTTGCTAGCTATTATGCAACTTTAGGAATTCTAATATTAAGCCCCTCCTCTATTAGCCCTTTATAGGGGAGAAATTCCCAAGATGTCTAGTATATTATAGTAACGAAACTTTCTTAGCTAAGACTTTACTAAATTTACGCAAGCTGCACAGCAATCCACCCTTCAACCCCTACTAGCTAGGCTAGTTAAGCGGAAAAGCGAAGATAGTTAAGCGCTTATGTTAAATACCAACTAGGCACTAAAAGAACCGGTCCTATTAGCAGCGCCAATTAGGACAATATATAGCTTCAAATTCCGGCTAACAGCTTGAAATTGCCGCCTGTAATAAGCAGAAGCAAAGAGAACTTAGGTTAAAGCTAAACCAAATTCTAAAAGTAACAAAACTAAGACTAACTCCTTTAAAATAGGAATATTATTGCTGCGTGTATAGGTGTCTAAAGAAAGCGCATAAATATAGGAAAGGATTAAAACGTATAAGGTATAAGCATATACCTTATATTGAATACTTAGCCTACGCGTAAAGACTCTAAAAATATAACTTAGTCAAACCTTCTATAACTACAGACCAATTTGTAAGTTAGTCTATTTTACTATTAGCATTTATTATCCTTTTAACCCGATTATTACTAGCATATATAATTATACTTAAGTCTACTACAAGTATATCCATCTCCAATATATAGTAAGAGCTTAGTGTATAAAATACTAGGAGATACAGAAAAGATACCCAGCAAATATTGTGGTAATGTAGGAACCGTTCTTATATATTTTAGCGGATAGCTAATAGACTATAGTAAATACCGGCTTAATAAAAACTGTGATATTTATTTACTAGTTACTTATTAATTATTAAGCTAATACCAATTGCTCTACTAGGTAATTGCAAAGATATATCTTCGAAACCAAACGTATTTAGTAGTAGGGTTAGATTATCTTTATCACCATCGCAGTAACTATGCTTTTTTTTGGTCCCGCGTAGTAGAGGTCCTAGTTGCGTATAGTAGGGGATTCTTTATTTGGCTAATTCAAGCAGCTAGTTAGGGACTTTAATAGGCATAGGGCTAGGAATTATAAAGCTTAAAACAGTAGTATAAAAATATTAATTATAGGGTCAGACCTAATATCCCTAAGCTTTAATGCACTTAATGTATAGCCTAGTACTATTATTCGCGAGGGGTATTCTTATTACCTACTATATATATACACTTAAGCCAGCTTAGCTAATATACACTATAATCTACGCCTCGCCATTATAATCAGCATTAAAAGCTTCGGTTTTAGGCCAGTTAGGTTAACCCCTTTAGAAGGGGAATATTATTGCTATAAGTATAAGTGTCCAAAGAAAGCGTACGAATATAGGCAAGAGTTAAAATGTGCGAGTTATAGGCATTTACGTTATATTAAATACTTAGCCTACACGTAAAGGCTCCGGGAATATAACTTAGTCAAACCTTATATAGCTATAGGCCAATTTATAAGCCTTCTAATTAACGTTAAATCCTAAAAATACACTCTCCGTTAGTACTTATATTCTTATTATATAAATCCAATAGCTTTTTCTTACTTATAACATCACCTTATTCCTAGTTGCATATAGTCTATATAAATCAGCAGCCCTTTAGCTCCCTAGTAAATACGGTAGCTTCTTACGCTTAAACGATACTAAGCGTCATAGACTAAGAACAGCTAGTTTTAGAGATATTGGGTATTTTAAACAACAAGTAGTTCTGGAGACACGGACATAAGCAACTTCGTAATTAAAATATTTATTAGGTAGAATCCGACCTCGCTTTAGGGAATAGACTTAAGACAATTTAGGTAAAGCTACTAAATATATAAAATTTTAATTATCTAATAGTTTTCTAGGTTCTTAAAATTATAGCTACCTGTTATTCTTCTATTAAGTCTAATAAAAATAATAACCGGCTTATTATATTTAGGATATTTACTTCTAAAAACTCGACACATTAAGGCCAAATATTCTCAGATTTTGTTAAAAAGATAATTAAGGGAAAGGAAATTATAGAACGGGTAAAATATAAGAATACTAGATTATAAAAGTCGTAAGGCAAAGAATAGGGACAAAGAGGGCAGGAATAAAAATGACGGGGATAATAAGAATGGGGATAAAGTGGATATAACCACCAAGATATTGGCTTTGGAGTTTAATAATTAGAAAGTCTGTTTGGACTTTACTAGGCAGGCCAAGGCTAAATTAGGTAGGCTAGATAAAGGCCCGTTTTTAATAATGCCTAGCTAAGATTCCATCGGTCGTCTTAGCGCTTTTCGGCAGGTAACGTGCCCTAGTGCCGTTACATATGCTAGGTGCACTAAAAACCAAAAATATAGAAATTATTAGGTTTGCGAGGTTTAGGTTATATGCTTAAAAATATATAATATTACAGACATCTTACCTATTCCGCTGGAGGTTATATTTACATAACAAGTCGTAGCTCCCTAAAAGCCTATATAGTGGGGCAACGGGAATCCGCTTATTTTAGCCTAATAATTTAAAGGCTAATGCTTCTTATAGTTGACTTTTACTATTAGGCACTAATACCTAAGCAGTTATAAACCCTATTAATATCCTCTCTCTACGCCAGTCCTTCCTTCCGCCTTAGTAAACGCCTATAAGATAGTTTTATTTTAGTTACAGAGCGCCTAAATTTATATAACCCTGCTTGTTACGCTGCGACCAACTAAACCGCGGTTTTTTAAGTTACTTAAGGTGAATATTAACCAACTTATCCCATTCTTAGCTACGAGTTTGCTAATATATTTCTACGCAAATTATAGCCTTTCTTTCTAGGTAAACTTAGTCAGCTAACCTCTTAAGCCTTCTATATACCTATTTATTCCTACCTTGGCTACCTGCACATTTGGTCGTATATTAAGTTATAACTTTAAACTGGAAACCCTATATTAGTGTACATTCTTTTTAGAACTAAGGACTTTTTAATAGTAAGTTGCCTTATTTATGGTTATAACTTATCTAATATATATTAGGCTTTTAACTCCGCCGAACTTAATTTAAAAATAGATTTTACGGGAGTCTCTAATAATAATATTAAGTGGGTTAAAGGCAAGGGTTAATAGGTATACTAGAAGGCATATAGTGGTCTTACTATTTATAAAAATAGCGGCGAGGGGAGAGTGTATAACAAGCTTACTAGGTAAGTAAAGCTACAGTTAGGCATTAAGCTGTACTTTATTAAAGGAAAAGTAAAGGAAGCATAGCATTATATAGGTAGGAATTGTGGATTGCATTTTAGGTATATAGGCTTTTTCTTATCTAAACACCTTCTTTCAGACCTATAGATATGTTAATAATAGTGTCACGGAACCCCACCGCAGGGGCCTCCATAGGAGAGCCCCGTGCTCTCGTGTACACCTCGCGTACAGCTTACGTTAGCTACGCGTAGGTATATCACCTCCTTACGCCCTTGACCCTTACGATCGATCGCGCAACGTCTTGTAGACTCCTCGAATACATACGTTCAGCTGCCACTGTTCCGCGCCTCGTGACATTACGTTGCGCCTTTTTTTTCTTACCACTAACACCTAGCCTAAGATCAATTCTACGTCTTTATGATACTACAGGCGCTGCTAGAAGCAGCGTGTCTACGAGCAACCCTCGCACTATAATAGTAAGACGATATTCCTTACTAGCCACTATGTTAAGCCTAAAGAGCAACCCAATACCCCAACCTAGCCTACGACGCCAATTAATCCTAGGAGAATTTAATTTATTAATCCTAGCCTTAACCCCTAAGGGCAAGCCTAGCGGCTTAAAAGAGTTATAACTATAAGTACCCCTAAGCACCTAGCACCACCTTGAAGACGATAAGAGTTAACCAGCCTAGCAGGATAGATACACCCCTATTGGTATAGGTGGCCATAGCGACGACCTTAATAAGATAGACACCGGCGACATCTTATCCTTTATTAATTACACAGCCACGGAAAAGCAATTAGAAGGGCAGCTACCTATTAGGATCAAAATACGAGACGCTGAGATATTTATATAAATAGTAGCATAAGAACCTAATAAATACTACCGCCTTCTATAGAACTACCACCTAAAGCTTATATAAGCTGAACTACGTGCTGCCTAAGACCATAATATTATCCAAGACTTACAAGCTAGTGAGGCACTTGCTAATAATACACGCTAAGAGACTAAAGATAACCTCTGTATATCTAAGCGCGACGTCCAACGATTAAAGAAAGCTGAGATTATACTTATTGCTAAGGTTACTGAGAAAGAGGGCATAATCAAATACCTACAGTCTTAGCTTAACGAGCACATCCGTAATGATGCTGAGTACCTCCCTACTATGCACTATACTACCTAAGTCTCTACGCCTCTGGCAACCTTACCCACCCAACGCTTAGCCGAAAGTTAGCGTTAAGCAGCTTTACCTAATAGGGACAACCCCTATATTAGCAACTAAACTTAAGCCATAATTGTAGGGTCTAATATATAATACCCTAATCCTCTAGTCTTCCAGGGAGACCGCAAGGAATATAGCTACTGGAAGATATAAATCTAGGAGAAACTAACCTAGAGCGCCTACCTTTTTCCTAGGGAGGATACCAAGATTAGTTATATTATTGGGCGTATAAAGGGTACCCTATTTAATAGACTCTTTGCCCGATGGGAGACCAATAGCCCCTGGAAGTAGCAGTCCTATTAAAAGGTCCTCAACGATCTTGATCTAATATATCGCGACTACAACCTAGTGGCCACTAGTCGAGCCAAACTACGCGCCCTAAAGATGAGTCCCACTAAGTTATTTAATAAGTTCTATGTTAAGTTCTAGGAATATACTAGAGTTCTCTCCTAAGACGACGCTGAAGACTAGGAAGATCTCCTTAAAAAGGTTACTTATTACCTTAGTCACGCTGCCGCTAGTCACAATTATAATAACGTGTACAGTATGGTAGCAGGCCTATGGAAGATTAAACGACGGTTAAATTAGATCTCTACCACTAACCCTCACCTAAAGGCTCCTATATAAAAGCCCTCCGGGCTAACTATACCTGTATATACTAAGTCACCAACGCCTACTAAGAATACTATTACCGGAGCTAATATTAACCTCTCTATACTAACCTTCCTACATAAACTCCTAGACGGAGAGCGTGAGCTACTTTAGAAGCTAGGGCGCTGCTATAGATGCCGTTAAGAAGGCTGTTATTGCGAAAACCCAAACTGCCTAATAGCTAGGTTTAGTAACCGCCGCTTAATACCTAACTTTATACCCCGAACACCAAATACCTCGCTACGCACCGTTACCGTATAAGATAAAGAAGTAGCAGCAGCGGAAGCAGTGGGAAATGCTTAGTCCTAGCCCTAAGTCGCGAGCTAGAACACCCTAATAATAGAGGGATCTACATATTAGCCTGCTTAATAGATGACTTAGTAAGAATAGATAGACAGAAGTAGATAGTTTTACCTATAATAGAAATAACTGCTAAAAAATAATATAAAGACCGTTCTATGATTGACTGCGAAGCTACTAATAAATTTATAAATACCCAATTTGTGCGTATATATAACCTACTAACCTTACCCCTTATTAAAGCCCGCGCCTTATAACTCGCTGACGGTAGTTGTACTGCATAAAAGATTACTTATATAGCACAACTCTACCTAGATATAAACGGACACCAAGAAGAGCTTTGGGCCTACGTTATACCTTTTACTAACTACCCTATTATTCTTGGAATGAACTGGCTCAAGTAGCACAACCCTATTATTAACTAGATAAAAAGAGAAGTAACTTTTAACTCTAACTACTGTAGAGAGACCTGCCTAGGGCATAGCCTAGCCGCCTCTACCTACTCCCTAGGCTATCAACCTAAAGAACCCCTGATTACACTACCTACGACTAACTGTTACTATGTTAGTGCCGCAGCTTTCTATTATATAGCATAAAGAAAGATCTGGGCCATTACAGCAGCCTCCCGTTTACGGCTATATAAATTTAATAAAGAACAGGATTATATCCTCTATAGTAATAGGATAGATCTAGTGGACCTTCTAGAGAATAACACGCCCGCAGAACTTAATAAACTCTTACCCTCGGACTTTGAGAAGTTTATAAGACCTAAGAAAGAACTTACTAATAAGGAACTCCGTAAACTCTTCCCTAAAGCGTACTATAACCTTATTAAATTCTTTTTATAAAAGAGCGTAGATACGCTCCCCCCGCATTGACCTAATGACTATGCCATTAACCTAGAGGAAGGCAAAATGCTACCTTATAAGAGACTCTACCTAATGTTAAGAGACGAGCTTTTAGCTATGAAAAAGTATATTAATAAGCATTTTAATAAAGGGTTTATCTGTCCTAGTATGTCCCCCATAGCCGCCCCTATCCCTCTTACTAAGAAGCTAAGAGGAGGTATCCGATTCTGTGTTAACTATAGAGGGCTTAACGCCATTATGATTAAGAATTAATACCCTGTACCGCTTATATATAAGACCCTTAAACGGCTTAGCCAAGCCAAGATCTATACTAAGCTCGATATTATCGCCGCTTTTAACCGCCTCCGAGTGCGAATAGGTAATAAATGGAAAACCGTATTCGCATTACGTTTTGGCTAATTCAAATACAACGTTATGCCCTTTGGTATATATAACGGCCCAGGCAGCTTCTAAAGCTACATTAATAATACCCTATGAGATTACCTTAACGACTTCTGCTCCGCGTATTTAAACAATATACTTATCTACAGCGACGACCCTTTTAAGCATACTAAGCACGTCCAAAAGGTGATATAGCGCCTTGGAGACGTAGGGCTCTACGCCGATATTAAGAAATGCGAATTCTCAGTTATAGAAGTAAAATACCTTAGACTAATTGTTACTACTAAGGGTGTCCGCATGGACCCTAAGAAGGTACGTATAATTACCGAATAGCAAGCCCCTAACTATATTAAGGACATATAAGCCTTCCTCGGTTTCGCCAACTTCTACTGGAAATTTATATACAACTTCTTAGGCGTAGTAGCACCACTTACAGCAATAATGCGAATGAAGGGCCTTTTTGTAAAAGGAAGAAAAACGCACCTACGCTTTACCTGGACGCCTAAATACGAGAAGGCGTTCTAAGACCTTAAAAATGCCTTTACTAAAGCACCTATCCTAGCTCACTTTATACCAGGACGATAACTCTATCTTAAAACTAACTCCTTAGATCACGTTAATGCAGGCGTCCTCTTTTAGACGGGTAATAACGGTCTTTTCCACCTAGTCGCATTCTACTCGTCTAAGCTTATACTATAAGAGTGTAACTATAAGATCTATGATAAAGAACTCCTTGCGATTATATAAGCGTTTAAAGAATTCTGACCAGAACTCTCCTTAGCAGAACCTAACCAGCTAACTAAAGTCCTTACGGATTATTACAACCTTAAGTACTTTATAACCATAAAGCAGCTAAACTAATACTAAGCACGTTAGAACGAGTTCCTCTTTGGTTTTAACTTCAAAATCGTATATAGGCCAGGAGTACTAGGCACTAAGCCTAATAGCCTAACACGCTGCTTGCAAGACCTTTCTTAGTTAGAAAACAACCCCTATAATTAGTTCTAATAACATACGATCCTAAAAGCACGGAACTTAGCCCTAGGTATGCTACCCATAACAGAGCCAACTGCACCTTAGCTTTATACTATAGAACTAAAATTACCTCCTAAAATTAATGAGCTTATTACTGCAGTATATAACACCTCCGTTGACCTACTACTGCATTAACTTATTACCGCGAAGACCGCTGGCACCTGTATACTACCTACTAACCTCTAAAGCTTGGGCTAGATTGATATAGCAGCCTTAGAGGTAAAAGAAAACAGGCTCTATTATAGAGGCCGCCTATTTATCCCTAACTTAGAAAACCTATAACGGCAACTAATCCAAATGGCCTATAACCTCCGGTTAAGCGGCTACCTAGGCAAAGGAGGAACCTATAAGCTTCTTAGCCAATACTACTTCTGGCCCAAGATGATAGACTTAGTTAAACGCTTTATAGGTACCTGCTACGGTTGTAAGCGCGCTAAGGCCTTTAATACAAAGTACTAAGGACTACTACACCCTCTACTAGTACCCATATGACGATGGGCAGGTATCGCTATAGACTTTGTTATTGACCTACCACCCTGTAAACGACACGGACGTACCTACAAGAATATCCTTATGATAATATACCGATTTATAAAAGAGCGCCACTACGTCCCAACCAAAGGTGTAGCTGTTAGCGACGTTACTGACGCCTTCCTCTATAAAGTCTACCGATTATATGGGTTACCTGACTTGATTACGTCCAACTAAGGCACATAGTTTGACTCTGATGTATAGAGACGAATCTGCTAACGCCTTGGCACCTCTGTTAAGATGTCTACATCCTTCCACTATGAAACTGCTGGGCAACTGGAAAAGGCTAATGCTAGCATAAAAGTGTATCTACGACAGGTAGTCGCCTATAGTTAAGATAACTAGGTGGATCACCTTTTACTAGGTAAATTTGCAGCGAATAACTACGTCTTAACCACTATAGGACTTACTCCGTTCTTTATAAATAAGGGTTATCACCCCTAATCTGGCATAAAGCCACCAGAACCTATTGATAAGAAACTACTATATGGAAAACGCCTTAAGATGCTACTTGCCAACTAGCATGCAGACCGCATAAAAAATCTACTTAACTACTGCAAGGAAGAAATGGCCTGGGCTTAAGCAAAGTAGGCCTACTTCGCTAATTGTTATAGAACGCCACCACCGGAGATGCGTGTTGGTGACTGGGTATAGCTAGATGCACGCAATATCTCTATATAGAGGCCTATAAAGTCACTTGATTATAAGAATCTCGGCCCCTATTAGATTAAATGAGTTATTAATAGGGGAGCCGTATATAAGCTAGAGCTCCCGCCTGCCCTAGCCACCTATAGGATATGGCCTATATTTTACCTATAGCTACTATACCTCTACTAGCCTAACCCCTTACCGGGATAGACATAGCCTAAACCTCCACTAGCACTAATCCGAGATAAGAACGAAGACGAGAACTACAAGGAGTGGACCATTAAATAAATTATCGACTTAAAATACCTTAGCAAAGGCAAAGAACGGCGGCTCTACTATAGAGCTATCTACACAGGATTCAACATAGATTAGCCAGAATGGCAACTATAGAAAGACTTTAAAAATGCAAAGGATCTAATTAGCGATTTTTACCACGCGAACCCATAGAAACCGGGCCTAAGCAGAGATTTCGTGCCTAATCCTCTATGGGAGCCCTTATAGAGTTAAACCGTATATTGCTACGTAAGGGCAAATTGCCGTTAGATTGCCGCAGATTGCCATTATGTGATGGCAAAGTACAATTACGTGACCGGAAAATCGTTGAGATGTCCAGGAACTTTAACTGGCGGTCGAAGTTGTCTGATTGGTTGAATTCTTAGGTGCTAAGTCTTATCACGTGACGTTCTTGCAAGCCTTTAGCGATATCCCCTTTTCTTCTCTATACCTTAAGAGTCCCTTCTATATGTATATAGAAATCACAGCGTCGCCGGAGCTCCACCTCTATAGGAGGGGGGGTAGTGTCACGGAACCCCACTGCAGGGGCCTCTATAGGAGAGCCCCGTGCTTTTGTGTATACCTTGCGTACAGCTTACGTCAGCTACGCGTAGGTATATCACCTCCTTACGCCCTCGACCCTTATGATCGATCGCGTAACGTCTTGTAGACTCCTCGAATACATACGTTTAGCTGCTACTGTTCCGCGCCTCGTGACAAATAGCCCCTTCACCAGAACTACTAGTTAGTATTACTAATATATATTCTATTACGTTATTTCCTTCCTTTAATTCCTTCTTATATATATAGCTTGCTATAATTGCCTAATATATCTCGGGACTAAATATATAAATAATAGCTTCGTCCAGAACACCCTTTAGAGTAATTTTAGGGTTGGGTATTAGTCTTACCCCTTTTTTTAAGACAATATACCGAACCTGCCCTACTAATTCTATATATACCTTAAACAAAGCTATAGCAAGGTGTTCTACCTTATCTTAGTAGATATCTAAGCCTATAAAATAATTAACTAGTCCTTAAAAAGGAAAGTCTATAGTTATAGTAGCTTTCTAGTAAGTTGTTCTATTGCTCTACACTATGTCTCTTCTAATCGCACTACACATATATTCGTCAAAAATGTCTACTATCCCTTATATTAAAGCCTTTTCGAGCACTAGGTGTTGCTAAGCAGAGGTAAAGCTTAGATTATTTAAGAAAATTTTAGAGCTTACTATAGGACCGTTTTCCATCTCGTTTAAAGGAGGGGTGTTTATTCTGTGCCATCTATTAATATTCTCTTAACCTTGGAGCAAAACTGGGCTGTTTCTTCCTTTGGGTTGCCAGTTCTTCTTATTAATAATAGCTTATAAATCTATCTTAATTAGCTTTTCATCTATAGTATAAGGCGAGAATATATACCGTTAATAGAGTTAGGCATATTATGGAAAAGAGCAAGTAAGTAAATAGTTGGGTAAGAAATATCTATATTATATTCCAGTTTAGAAAGTGAGTCAACACAATACTAGTTTCTTATATTGGCTACTTTGACAGAACTCTGTATAATATTCAATACTTCCATAGCCTCTTTTACGCGTTTAATATGGGCATTACTTAAGGAACGAAGAATCTTTAGATGCTCTCTAATATTAATAATCTTGTTCCACGCCTCTTTAGTATTAAGAGGTTTATAGTAAAATACCGTCTTCTTTAATAATCTGGATATCGATAATAGGATCTAAGGAGTGACCAGAAGTAAGCGTAACCTTAATAGAATATCTAGTAAAAGATAGTAAGCAGGCGAAGGCCGGAAATTAGTAGAAAGTCTAGTAATAAGGAGTTGGAGAAGGTACATAGTAAAGTAGAGAATAAAGTGGTAAAGTAAGTAGGGGGTAGGGTGGTAACAGAGTAGTAAATAGAGTGGGAATGGGATAGAGGATGGTAGAAAAGGTAAGTAGGTGGGGTAGTAGAAGTTTATATGGTATTTTATATAGGAAAAAGGTTGGTAAATATATTAGTAATAGGGAGTGATAACGCAAATACGCTAATAGACCCACCTAAGGTTTAGCCCTATATACGTTAAACGCCGCATACTTTCTCTATTTCCAATCTAAAATATTTATCTATAATACCTAGTATAGGATCCTATTATGAAAACACTAGCTCTATTTATAGGGCAGCTATATAAACACACTAACACCTACCTATTTATTAACTCTATATTAGTAGGATATCAAACTTAGTGCGTATTACTCGTCTTCGCTGCTGCATATTAATAGATATAGTCGTATTAGCGGCCGGGACAAAGATCGCTGTATATAAGCCATTATAATAGTTCTGTAACTATATCAAGGAGCTTTAACAACCAATGGTCCACACGCAAATAATACGCCTTATTTCAATGCTATGCACACTCCTATATGCCTCTTATATACTACACGAACAACCTAAACCGGCGGTTTATATATATACGTCTAAAATAAAAAGCTAGACCTAATCTGCAACCTAACTTAATTAAGCTAACTAGTGCATTAGAACGATATCAATATACATAACCTGCTCTCTTCCTAGAGGCTTGGTGCAGTTAAGAGACTGGGAGGGTTCTTTACCTATATAGTTCTTTAAACAGGAATGCAAGACAAGGCTAGCTTATGCCTATATACACCTTCTAGCAGATATTACCGCAACGTAGGGAGTTTAACGCCTATATTTTGCAGTTATATTTACGTAAACCAGTAGGGGGGAGGGGGGATGGTATGTAATAGATATAAACACTTACAATTACCCTTAAGGTTTAAGGCCTAACGCTTTATTAGCAACTATCTGTTCTTAGTTAGGTTAAATTACTTCTCTACTTAACTATTTATTCTGCAAAGAAACGCCTAACTAGATATAATAAAGCAGCGAAAGCATAGTCCCGCTATAGGTTAGAATAAGTAGAGCTAAATTTACAGAGAGTATATTTACGTTTATATAGGGACTATTTTAACCGTTTCTCTACCATCCATCTTAACGGCACTGCTAGTAGCCCTCTTATTATACTAAGCGAGCAGTTAAATTCTTCCACTATTGCACTAACGGGCTAGGGGAACAGTGCTTCTATAAATATTAATGGAGAATCTAATAGTGGCAATCGCCAAGCCGAGGGCAACACTTTAGTCAATACCCTAAACAATACTCCAAATAATACTCTAAACAATACTCCAAATAATGCTCTAAATAACACTTTAGGAGGTTCCCGGGATACTACTCCAACTTCTATAACCTCTTTTTTAGAGGTGGCAACTACAGATAACCTAGGTCTTAATTCTTTCTCTAAGTCTTCTAGAAGAGGATAGGGAATCCAGTGGCTTAATTAACTATAGTTATTCCCATAGGGGATACTTAATAAGAATAGGTTTATTTTATATTATCACTACTTAATATAGTAAGTAATAAATCAATTACGCCCTAGTTAGGCAGAGGAAGAATATTCTTCCGTAGAGCCTCTAGTAAAGCAAAAATGCCCCATATACTCCACTACCCTTAATATTCGCCTTAAATTTCCAATTTCCGCTTGCCATATTAATAGCCTTTATATAATGCTATTTAGTTTAACAAAGCCGCATAGTAAAAACTTTTAAATATTTCTCCAATAATTTCCCTAATATATTATGTTGCTATTCTCCGCGACTAAAAAATTTCCGCATAACACCGAGAGCTGTATTAGCATAATATTACCATGCCCCTATATAAGATTATATCTATAATAACGGGTATAGAGAAGCTAGCCAACGCTTTACTATTAAAAGGCAAAACTAAGGTGCCTACCAAGAAAGAGAGAGTAGTATTATTTAAATATAGATAGATAGAGGAATGTATAAATTTAGTTAGAGAGTTTTCTAAGGCTAAAGTATATATAATACAAAACACTAACACATTTATATTACTAATTAATATTAAAGGTAGAGGATATTAAGTATATAGTGGCAATAAGCGCAAGAGTAAAGATTCCGTCGAGAAGACCCAATAAAAAACGTCCCTATTTAGGTATAGTTCTCCTTAAAGCAGGCTGGCTATTGACGATAAAAAATAAAACCGCTGCTATTATATCTCTCTAAACCCCTAAAGATGTGCTTAAGAAAGCAAAGCTTTAGATCTAGGGTAACGCAATTAAAAGTAGCAAAAACGAAATAAAATTGCTACTTAGCTCAATTATTTTGATTTTTAAAAGCGTCCGCTTTTAAATAGTGCCAGTTAGGACTCTATTCCTCATTTTAATATTTTCTACGTCACCGTTAGAAGCTAAAGAACAAGAAGAAGATGGAGCTGTAATATAAATTAAAAATATCTTAGTAGAAGCGTGGAGGTTTTAAATAAACTATTTAGCTACTATAAGATAAACAAATTAAGGCCCAGATTCTCTAGATTCCGCGCATTTATACTTAAAAACGCGGCTATAAATATAGGTAATAGGTTGTTATCTAAGAAGCCCACTATTTATTAGCCGAGTTGTAACTATCCATCCATTAAACTAAGGTCTAGCTAGAGATAAGACTTACTACCTTCCTATAACAGACATCTAATTCTAGGTATCGGCTTTATTCTCCTCTAAAGAGCCTAAACCTACGCATTAAAGGTCTTCTACCAAAGGTTTATTCCCAAAGGTTTATTAATATCATTAAGACTATCTATTAAATTAGCAATATACTGCTAAAGGGTAATCGGACCTACCTAAGTCTTTTACTAAGTATAATCTTAGTTAGGAATATCAAGTTCAAAGAGATATTAGCCTAAAACTCTCCCTTAGATAGTTCGCAAATCGTAACTTTATCTATAAATTTATCTATTCCTTCGCAATTTGTGAATTTTTTATAGAAGTATATTAATGGACCATCTATAGAGTTATTTTAGTTATTACTCGTGATATTATTATCAAGAAGCTATATAGAGGAGAAACAATTCCCACCTTTAATACTTAAGCCCTTTCTGGTATAGCTCTTCCATTTATTTAAGTGGCTATAACGCCGCTGTTTAAAGCCGCAACAAATACACCGCTCCTATATTATATATCCTCCCCTTATTACTCTATTAAAAACTTTCTTATATAACTATCTACAGCCTCTAGCTCGGCCCCAGCCTAAATAGCAACAATACAAAGGTAGAGAACCAGCAGCGTACTATAATTAGATATCTATATTATATAGGTCTTATTTACTCCAACTAAGTTTGCAAATACATAGTAGTCTCTAAGAACAGTAAGAATACTTACTTTATCGTTTAGTATATCGCCAATTTTCAAAGAGCATAGTTTTGGAGAATAGCGTATAAAAAGGCAGAACATCTAAATAACCACTTCTGGCTTATAAAGCTAAACAGACTTTCTTTAAGCTAACTATCTATCTTTATTCTTTAGCACCTAACTTAAAAATCCCTGTAATACAGCTTTCCACGGTTTAATGGATGGTTTAATAACTTTATCGGCTTAAGACTCTAGAGTTTTAATTTAAAAGGAATAGCTTCTAGAAATTTGTTATAATAATAACTATATTAATAGCTGCGTCAATATCTGCGTTAATGGCTGCGTTAATTACTAATATTAAACGGGCGTCGAAAACTAATATGCAACTTACTGGCGGAGATATTATACTTCTACTAGTAACTTGCCAACAAGTTACTCTAAATGTTTATAGTATTAGGCTAGGATTCCCATAAAGTTCCTAATATAACCTTTTTAACTTCGGCGGGCCATCTCTAGAGGGAGGTAAAGAAGAGTTTAACAAACAGCTAGAAGTGTTATACTATACCAAGTTAGGATGTCCCCTTAAGGGGACATCTAAATACGGAATAGCGTTAGAGCGGTACTGTTATAGCCTACTAACCTATTACCCGGAACGCCACCCCGCGCCCCCATTTATAATAGCTTAGAGCGTTATTAGGATTCTACTTATAAAGCCATAGCTAATTGCCTCGCGTGTCTTAAACCTAGAGCTACTATAGTAGGAGGATTTAAATAAGCCATAGGAGAATATTTTTTTTTTATCCTTTACTCCCGTCTTTACGCCTTACGCCCTACTTTGCTATTACTCTTTTCCACTTTATTACCTTATTTACTTTACCGTTAGCCTAGCACGTTATCTAAAATAGGTTACCCACCTCCTATACCTCTTCTTACTCCTACACACACCACTACAAAGCCTATTAAAAAGGTATAGCCTATACTAGTTTCACTTTACCAGATTTAACTATTTTATCTATTCCCTAATCTATACCCAATATAGGAAAGATAAACGGATATAGGCAGTTACGATCATCTAATAGTAATAAACATGTAAGCTATTATATATGGCGCTATTCCACCCTATACTTATTAATTGTTACACCCGTTGTAAGAAGCTATAGTATTTACTAAATCTAGCCTTATTAACAGCAGTCAGTTAATCTTAGATTCATTCTCTCTAATTCCCTATAAAGATAAGTAAGAACCTTTATATAGCGCGAGATCAAGCGTAAGTACTAAATTATTTTTTATATTTTATTTACCTAATAGACCCTCAGCCATTCTTTAAATACCGCTTTTATTACCTTCTTATTCCTCCATTATATCTATATAGGTTTTTAATACCTGCGAACTTTTTAAGATAATAATCATCAATTTTCCTTTTTGTTATATCTTTACTACTTAGGGTATTAGTGAAGTCTAGCGTAACATAATTAACCGCTTACCGCAAGTATAAAGGGCGTTCTGGCTTCGCTAATTTAAGAAGACAAGCAATAACCCTTACTTTAACAATATTAACTACTTAGTGGCTAAAAGAGAGCGACGAGCCTAGAACCAAATTTCACTATGCGTATACTCTTAAATAGAACGTAGAGTCCAAAAAGAACTTAGCCTAGAAAAATAGGAATTCTTACCTTAGTATAAAATATGCGGATATTACTATATGTAACAGGACTAGCCTAGTTACAGTAGGAATGTCTCGGTAAAACACTCGACAGATAAACTTGACGCCTTGATCGACTTCTGCCAAGTTCTGCCAGATCAATCGAATTCTACCGAAGTCCGTCCGCGTGCGCACGTGCTCACGCATCGACCAAGACCCCTAACTATTTAATTATAAGATTCTCTGGTTATTCCTTTCTCTTCTTTACGCAACGTCTTGTTCTCTTCAAGAGCTATATACCCTTAGATTTAGATAGAATTTATATTATTCCTTTAAATCTTCCCTAAAGCCTCTTCGCGCCCTTACATTACGTTGTGTTAAAAAAAAAAAACTACTATTAAAATGGCAAACGAACCCAAATCCTCTTCAATAACTATAAGTATTATGTCCCTAGTTAGGGAACAGTTAACCATAATATAACAGTCCTTTACGGATGCCCTAGCTTAGTAGCGGGCTGTACTAGAAGCCTAGTATTAGCAATTAATAGAAGCACTCCGTGAAGAACTCCGTAATGTCTAAGCATTTATATTAGAGACCCCAACACCGCCTATAAACGAAATTAATATAACTGTATCCGAACCTGGCCCCTCAAACGCGAACTTTGAACTAGTAATAGTAACTTAACCTATATCTATAATAAATTTAATACCTGTTATGAAATCCAAAAAGCTCCCTAATCCTCTAATGTTTAATAGAAATAGAAATAACCTATATCCCTTTATAACTAAGCTCCATCTTAAACTCTTAACAAACTATAACCAATACCCTACCGAAGCTAGCAAAATTAGCTATAGAATATCTCGTTTAAGCAAGGACGCTGCATAAACTATAGATCCATTCTTCCATAACGGCACCTTTATTAGTTTTGAAATATTTATCTCCCTACTAGAACGAACGTATGATGACGCTAGCCGTAAATATATAGCTGTCACTAAACTTAAAACCCTATAATAACGGAACCAAGAATTTACTAGCTTCTTTTTAGAATTTTTAGGCCTTATTAGCGAACTAGATTGGAATAAAGCCGCTAAAGTTACTACTCTTTAATGAGCTATTTCGGATAAGATTAGAGCCTAGTTAGTAGGTAGAGAACTGCTAAAAGACCTGCCTAAATTCGCTATAATATGTTAATGAATTGATGAGGACCTTTAATATAACAAACAAACTCATTCTCTAAAGCCAACCACGTCTTACATTTAAAACTCCATAAAACCAATATATACCCCAAAACGCGATCCCTCTCCAAACCTAAAAAGTCCTATATACGACCCTATGGACCTTAATACCACTCAATCTTATATACCCTTAGGAACCAACGAACGAAGAACTTAAGCCATAAACGGAGAATGCTTTAGATATGGTAAAAAAGGACATATTTAAAGGAATTGCCAAACTTACCCTTTTGAAAAAGTCCGCTGTAGTTCCTTCTGGTCTTTAAATTGCACCCACTCCTTAAATCGCACTTGTTTTTTAAGCCGTACTTGCTCCTTAACCTATACTTGTTCTATAAATTATACCTAGTTATTATAAAGCATCTTACCCTTAGCTAACTTGGAAAATAAATTATCCTAGGGCCAAGTCGCGCCTTAAGATAAGAAGTGGAAGAGTATAAGTATCTAGGCTCTTCTAGCGCTAATATACAACATAACTCCCTTAATATACTTAGCGAAATTTAAATACTTAGAAAATGGAAGGAGGTATAAATTCTTATAGATAGCGGAGCTACCAGTATAGGCTTTATTAATACGAACTATGTAAAAACCTAACGCCTAAATTTAAAGAAACTTAATAAGCCCTAAGGCCTATAAGGCTTTGACGGCAAACCCTTAATATATAGCGAATTAACGCACTACGCTCTTGTAAAAATGCAGATAGGCGAACACCTTAAATACGTTTCCTTATTTATAACACCCCTAAAGCAATATAAGATAATACTTAGATATAGATAGCTAAAACAATATAACCCTTTAATTAGCTGGGTTAAAGAAATACTAAAATTCCGTATAACCTACTACTAAAGTTATTGCTTAAAATACCACCAACCCTATAAACATGCACAAGATTATTTAAATTCGATATAATATAAACTGCCCCTGCTACGGACCCCGAACTAAAACGATACGGCTATAACTACCGATGGTAGTAAAGAATGCGAAGATGTTATGCCAAAACCTCTTAAAATTCGTATAATATAAGCCGCACCTTTTGTTTTGTTAGCATAAAAACAAGACCACAAAATCTTTGCTATAACTATAGAAGATATTAAGAAAGCACTAAAACTAAAGTAATATATTAACCCTCAACCTCTTATGCCTAAAGAGTACTATAATCTAATTAATGAGTTTAAGAAAAGATTCGCAAACTAACTACCCCCGCATTAGGATATATATGATTTTAAGATAAAACTTAAACCTAATATAACACCAAAGTTTAGACCGCTATACGGTATATTACAGGAAGAACTGCTTATAATACAATAATACCTTAATAAGCATCTAGAAAAAGGATTTATTCGCTCTAGTTAATCTCTATTTGCCTTACCTATACTATTTATTAAAAAGCTAGGAGGAGGCTTGAGATTCTATATTAATTATTAAGCTCTAAACGTAATTACAATTTAAAACTAATATCCAATCCCCTTAATCTAAGAGACGCTCGACCGCCTAGTAAAGGCACGATATTTTATAAAGCTTGATATAGTCGCTGCCTTTAATCGAATTCGCGTCCAAGAAGAAGACGAGAAGTATACAGCCTTTTGTATATAATAGGGACTCTTCGAATACCTAGTAATACCGTTTAGTGTAAAGAATAGTCCTAGTATGTTTTAGCAATATATTAATAATACGCTTCGTGAATTCCTTAATGTATTTGTTACTATATATATTAATAATATCTTAATTTACTTGTCTTTACTTTCTAAGTATTGAAAACACATCCAAATAGTCCTTAAACGTTTGCGAGATGCGGGTTTATAATGCGATATTAAGAAATACAAGTTCTATACGTCTAAAGTTACGTACCTAGGCCTGATTATATCCCGCAACGGAATTAAAATAGACCCTAAGAAGGTCGCTACTATTATGAACTAGGGAAGCCCTAGTAACGTATAAGACATTTAAGGATTTCTAGGATTTGCAAATTTCTACCGTCAATTTATTAACCACTTCTTAAAAATCGCCTAACTATTGGTAAACTTAACAAGGAAGAATATAAAATTTAAATAGACTGCTAGATGCGAACAAGCTTTTAACAATTTAAAACAACGCTTTATAACTACCCTAATTCTCGCTTACTTTGACCCTAACCTCAAATATGTCGTTGAAACAGACTTATCTAATCATGCCCTAGGGGGAGTATTATTGCAGTATAATAAGAACAGTGAGCTGCGTCCAGTAGCCTTTTTCTTCTAAAAGCTCGCCCCTGCCAAATCAAACTACGAGATATATAATAAGGAACTACTTGCAATTGTTAAATACTTTAAACAATGGCGTCCAGAACTTAAAGGATCATTATTCCTAATACGTGTATTAACGGACTATAAGAACCTGCAGTATTTTATAACTATAAAGCAATTAATATAACGCCAAATTTGTTGGGCCGAATACCTCTTACAATTCAACTTTAAGATTATATACTAACTAGGTAAACTCAATTAGAAGCCTAATATATTAATATAATGATCATAAGACCTACCTATAAATGCTTTAGATAAACGGATTATAAATTAATTACGGATCCTATTGCCCCCTAAACATTTTAAGAAACTACGTCCTATATTTCTAGATATAGAACTCAATAGAAACGAATCAGAAATTAATAAATAGGAAATAGAAATTAATAAGCTAATAGAATACGAATATAAGAACAACGCATAGATAGCAGATATAATGGAAGCGATTTAAATAGGAAAACAACAGCATAAAGATATTACACTTGCTGAATGCAAAATTCGTAACAATTGACTATACTATTAATAGAATATGGTAGTCCCGAATTCCAAACCTTTGCGATTTAAGATACTCGAATTTATACACAACTCTCCTATAGCGGGACATCCTGGCCGTGCAAAAACGTACGAGATAGTCTAACAAGCATATTACTGGCCTATAATGCACGACTATATGCGAAAATATATTCAAGTATGCAGAACGTGTGTTTATGGAAAGACTTCTTACGTAAAGAAACAAGGAGTACTCTAACCATTATTAATTCCAATGCAAAGATGGCGTGATATCTCAATTAACTTTATAGTAGATTTACCTAGCAGCAACGGATTTATGAATATTATAGTAATAGTTAACCGCCTTATAAAAATGCGACACATGATTCCTATGGACTTAATTAATATTATCTTAGTAGCTGAATGTTTTGTTAAATACATCTTTAAGCTACATAGACTCCCTAACTTAATAATATCCAACTATGGAAGCTAGTTTATTTTAGACTTCTGGCAAGCTCTATGCAAATGATTAAGTATATAAATATAACTCTTAACTGCATTTTATCTAGAGATAGATGGTTAAACCGAAATTGTGAACGCGATTATGGAACAATATTTATAAATATACTACTCCTACCTACAAGACGACTGGGAAAAGTGGCTGCCTTTAGCTAAGTTTACTGTAAACAATATAATAAACGAATTAATAGGTATAACGCTGTTCTACACGACCTACGGATAAGACCCTTAACTTAGATTTAAACTATAACCTAAAATTAATACGACAGGACCCATAATTAAATAGATTTAGTTAATTAATACGCACAACTTTACTAATTAAATAAAGCAGTTAATGGAACTACTATAAAGTAAATTAACATACGCTTAAATGGTATAGAAATGGCATGCAAATAAAGGACAAGCTCCCGCGTGGGACTTTAAAGAAGGTAATATAGCTTACCTAAATATACAAAACATAAAGACTTAACGGCCCTTAAAGAAACTTAATTAGAAGTTTGCGGGCCTATACTAAATTAAAAAGAAACTAAGCCTATACACCTATAAGCTCAAACTGCTAACTGAGATAAAAATACACCTAACGTTTTACGTAAGCTTGCTGTAACCTTTAAAAGGTAAACCTTTAACTTATAAAGTGCCGCCGCCACCTCCTGTAATTATTAATAACAGTAACGGTTTTTACTTTATTAACTTAATTAATGATATGCGATAGAAAAAACGATTTAAATAATTTAAACTTCTTGTTAAGTGGGAAGGATATAAAACACAAACCTAGGAAACCTATAATTAGATTAAGGCCGACGCGCCTTCCTTAGTAAAAGAATTCTATAAGGACCATTCTTCGCGGCCTGCTCTAGCTGGATGGATATAATATAAAGGCAAATAACTGCCACCTAACACGAATACACGAAACTCGAATTTAAAAAGAACTTGAAATAAGTTATAACGTTTATAACGCGATTACGTAACACGTAAGATGTTAAGGAACTTTAACCGGCGGTTAAAGTTGTCTAATTAGTTAGATCTGCCTTACCAAGACCGCCACCTAACGCGAAAATACAACACGTAATAAAAAAATTATAAACTCTTAACTAAATTGAATTATTTTAAACCTTTGGTTAAAAGGGGGGGTACTGTAATAGGACTAGCCTAGTTATAGTAGGAATGTCTTAGTAAAACACTTGACAGATAAACTTGACGCCTTAATTGACTTCTGCCAAGTTCTGCTAGATCAATCGAATTCTACCAAAGTCCGTCCGCGTGCGCACGTGCGTACGCATCGACCAAGACCCCTGACTATTTAATTACAAGATTCTCTGGTTATTCCTTTCTCTTCTTTACGCAACGTCTTGTTCTCTTCAAGAGCTATATACCCTTAGATTTAGATAGAATTTATATTGTTCCTTCAAATCTTCCCCGAAGCCTCTTCGCGCCCTTACACTATAAGTAGATTAATATCGAAAATATTAACCCTATCTTTTATTAAGGGAATATCTGCTAGTTAGGCTACAGTAACTATATTATAGTAATAGTGGGAACCAAATAAAAGAGTGTAATAAAAGCTCTTTATAAGACGCCAAAATAAGCGCTATAGAGGAAAACCTATATAACTTAACCCCTATATAAATCTATCTGAGTGATTTATGGAATACGTATCTAAGGCGCTAGGGCATTAATAAGTTATAATTACGGTATCTAAGCCAGTACATTCGTGGAGAATATGGTAGAGAATAATCTATATAATAAGAGGACTTAGTAACGATATTAGCGGTATCTGTTATTTAACACGCGTATTAAGTTTCGTTTATAAAGGCTTATACTATAGATATATAAATCAGAACTAGGGACGAGAAATATAGCAGAATAGTAAATATAGTACTTTAAAAATATATAGTTGCCAGCGGCTTCTGCGGTGGTCTTCTTAGTATATTAGGCTCTCTCTACTAATAGCTAGCGTCTTCTTTTAAGGCTTCCTTACTAGCTTACTCCTTATATTTTTAATATATTAAGTAAATTAATACGTATTAGATGTTTTAGCTTTATAAACTATATATATCTCTAGCCGAAATAGGGGTCTCCTACCTAGCCACTAGCGTATAAGTGCACACCTTCTATCTTCTAGTAATAGATAAATATCCCTTAATTCCTAAGCAACTTTATAGCAGAAAGCCTTTTCTTAGATTAATTAAGCTATAGCCCCTTAATACAGTCTAGAATGCCACTATAGAGGCTAAAATCGCGTCTATAGTGGGCTAATGCTAGTACCTCTATAGTGGTATATATAAATCCCCCCTAAACTTCCCAGCGCCTAAAAACCTCTACAGATATATATATAGCTCACTCTCTTATATTTAGCGCCTTCTAATTTACGCTCTGCTCTAAGATATATTTATAGCATCTTCTTATCTTATACCGTCCGGAAATCCCAATTTAAGCCTTAAACATTATTCTTAACTTTTATCAATCTTTACTACCCGCAACACTAACATTGGCCCTATATTCTATAAGTATCTAGAGCATAGCTGGAGGTAAGGCGATATTTACCCTATAGGGATTTCCTATTATACTAGTTCGCAACCTCTATATACGCATCTACGGCACACTCGCCTTTAATTTAGGCTTAAATGCCTCTAAGAGAGGTATTTACCGGTCTTAGTTACCCGCAGCACTAACATTAATAAGGTATTGACACGCCTTTGTCACCTACTATATATATATACCCTAAGCCAGCTTGGCTAATGCACATCGTAATCTACGCCTCGCTATTAGATTTATAACATCAAGCTAATATTCTAGTAGCGACGTCCTAAACTAAAATTTTGCCTTTATTTAGCTTAATACTCTATCAGAAAACCCATTTTTACGCCTTTATATTTAGTATCAAATCGATCTCTATCACTCTTTTTGCCTAAATGGATCGACAACGCAGCTTTAACTATTTTAAGAATCTTCCCTATTAAACCGAGGATGAAGCGGATGGAGTAAGAGCTCTAGAAAATTGCGTAGGGAAACTCTATATTACGGTGGCCACAAAATAGTATTATCGCGCAGACTCTTTAACGTAATCTATTAGCCTACGGCCCATATCAGCCTGCGGCCCACTCTAAAACCCTACCAAAAATCGTTCTTTAATATCTTAACAACAGCTTAATAATAAATTATAAAAATTTAAAATTGGACTCTCCTACCTATTTTAAGACTTCTATTAAAGTTTTAAAGTAATTTAATAAGTAGTTCTTAAGATATAATAATTCAGCTTAAATTTAAGAGCTAACTCTTAATAAATCTTAATATATTAATAATGGCTAAACTAATTACTCTAAAACTTTAATAGAAGTTTTAAAATAAGTATAAAAGTCTATTTATAAATTTTTATAAATTATTATTGGGTTATTGTTAAGATATTAAAGAACGATTTTTGGTTTTTTTGGTGGGGTTTTAGAGTGGGCCTTAGGCTGATGCGGGCCGCAGGCTGATAGATTACGTTACTAAGGCGTATTTCAAACTTACTATATCTAAAATTTAAACTTCCTCGCGACACTTATCTAAAGCTTATAAGACTCTATTTCGAGCTAGGGTTAGTATAAGGGTAGATATAGGATATATAAGAGACTTTTAAGCTATATTTATAGTTTTAGCAAAGTAATGGCTTTCTTAATCATTTTTCTTAGTTTAACATTTTATTTGCTAATATACTACTTACAGTTAAAAATACCGCCTTTAGTATAGGAACGTCCTAATACTTAATTAAAGACGCGCTATTAAAGAACTTAAGACTAAGTTCCTACCTAACAAATTTAAAACCGTTTATCCTAAAAATATAGACCGTCTTACTGGCTTATTAATCTAAGTTTGCAAGTCTACTCGTCTTTACTTTAATCCGGAACAGATTCCCGCTATATTTAAGGAGTTTCTGCCCTTCTTTAGCATTGTTAACCCAGAGCATATATATATAGTAATTACGTTGCTCAATCTATTGTTCCTAACAGTTCCTATAGAGCAGAGTGCCGAAAAGCAATAATATTACCTACTAACTTTCTTTAATGCCTAGTCCTAGGTTGCTTGCTTATAGTTTACTTATAAGAATTTTGTTAATCTATTTTCTAGGCTTACTAAAGACTCTTTACCTACAAAATATATCCCGTTCTTGGAGTATAGTATCTTTACCAATTAACAATCTGCGCTTATTTTCACTGCTATTTTACGGCTTCTTAATATACCTAATAAAAACTCAAACTCTACTTACTAATAAGTTAGAGAACATTTTTAAAAGGTAAGGGCGTAACTTAAACCTAATACTAAAAGCCCTTCTGCTGCCCAGAATGTCGCCTAATTAATTATAATGTCCTTATCTCCCGCCTATTTAGTCTATTTAGACTCGGTTTTGTTAAAGCTAGAGAACCTCTTATAAGCCGTTAAGATATACTTCCATCTATTAAATTTTGGCGACTAGACTCTAACCTTATCGTAACTAGTCTTCCATTTAGCTAATATATTCGTCTTATACTAGAATTAAGAGCGAAGTAGTAAGATAGAGGTACCGGATAAGAGGAGATTCGACAATACTCTTAAGCGTTAATTTATACTATACTTACAGAAGGCCGTATTTATAGGAATTTTTGCTAAGATACCTTCTACTATAAAACTTGCTATATTAACTCTTTAACTCCTAGCCTTTTTTAACTAGGACTTAATCCTACCTAGAGCCCCCTGGCGGATATATTTAGCCATATAGGGTCTAGTTAAAGTCTATAAAACAATACCCTCAATCCGAGCGTTAAGCGTACTATTTAACATTATAGCAAAGGTAAAAGGCTATAGGTGTCACATTACAACACTTTTTAGGCTTGTCCTTCCCGGTATTAACGCTAATAATCTAGAGAAGACTTTACAGATATTATCCTGCATAGAAGCTATATTCTATACGGTACCATTCTATAACCTAACAAAGGAAAAGACAGCGGATCATAACAGGCAAGTGCAGGAAAATAATATAAATACCCTCCTAGGACACGACTTATACCTAGCTAAGCGGTAGATAACTAATCAAATCGTCCGGTTGGAAAGCGGCAACATTAATATTAACTACAAGGAAGAGTTAGACGACTATTAGGAAAAAGCAATCCTAAGGTTATCTACCGCAAAAGTCTTAGGATTTATTATATTACTATTTAACCGAGTCTTTGCCCTTTTGGAGAAGTTAGAGAGGCCTAATAGTTTCCATTTATATCGCAATTACTAGGAAAAAAAGGTAATCTATATACTTAAAAGAGTATCTGCTATACTTCTCGCAACATTACCACCGGATTTATTTAATATAGCGCTAGACAAAATCGCTAGATTTACAGCTAGTACTGGCTTTTAGCAAACAAGATCTATAGTAGGCTATTTATATAACGCACTTATAAAGGTTAATCCCGGAAAGTCTCTAAAGCAATTACTACCCCTTCTTATTGCTAGTATTTATAGAGAAATCAACATTTACGGAGCCGGTATAATAATAGATACGGAGATACTACTAGGGGATCGTATATTAGTATAGAGCATATATCTACCTAGTTACTCCTTAACCGAAGTTAGAGACTCTATACTTACTTAGAAAAAAGAGCTGTTCGCTATTATTAAGTACGTACAGCTAAAATGCAAAGGGAGCCCTAAGATGGTTGCCTCTAATATTGCCGAACGTCTCCTACATACTTTAACAGCTATATATATTATCGATCACTTAATATATAAGAAGGACGAGTTTGGGAATAAACTTATAATATAAGTATAGGATAAAACTGCTAACCTAAAGAAAATCAATGTTATATGGCATAAACCGAGTAATAAGGAAATCAACTTTACGGCCGAACTATTTAGCTCGCAGTGTAATATAGGAATCGATTCTTTAACTAATTTAATTGGACCTACGCTATCTATCAAACGAGATGGTACTGGGAAAGAGTGGTTTGACAAAGTATCTCAATACCTTTACCTTGTTTAATTAGTAATATTAGGGATCTCAAATCTTTTCAATCCTAGGGCTAATAACAGCAATCCTACTATAGGCTGTGACGCCTTACGCCAGAGGGACGGAATTAACACAAATAGTAAGGAAGATGGTATCAATTTAGCTAAAACGGAGGATAAGGAGTCAACCTTCTAGCATATATTAGGTTACCCCTTAGATCGAGGAGAAGAGAATTACTAGTTAGTTTACAAGCTGCGCTGCAAGATAGGTAGAATTATTTATAAAACCCACCAGTTTCTATTTATAGAGTAGTAGGATAATCCATAATATCTTAAGGCGTTATACAATGCATCTAAGTTATAGTTTACCTAAATAGGTTCCTATAATAGCGAAGTATCCAAAAGGTTAAAGATTCTCAAAGCTCGGCTTGCCCTATTTAAGTTTAAAGGGCTCCGAAAGGAATATCTAAGGCCGCTACTTATTAAGCGGACACAGTTATATTATTTTCAGAGGCTGTACTGTAATATATACTCTAGGCCCCTAAAGGAACCAGAGCTAACCAAGCTACTACTTTCTAACCTTGTTGATTTAAGTTTATCTGCTTATAAGGAAGTTCGCCAGAGCGCAGGGAATATACTTAATTAGGTAGTAGGCGAATTTCCAAAAACCGTACTACTTATTATTCCACCACTTCTAGACGCATTTATACGAGTAGTGGAGAGGAAAAATCTTATAAGTATTAAAGGCGTAATAACCTATTTGTTATCCAGCTGTATACAGTTTAAAATTTCCTAGCATTAGGGATATATTCCACGTGCTATAAAAGCCTATATTAAAGCTACTTAAATTAAGAGCGATTCTATGCAGAATCCTTTAAGAGACAAGGAATGGCAAATTATAGACATTATTAGACCTTAGGAATGCGTGGTTATTTACTAGTATAACTTTAGAGAGGCCATTATCCCAAAGAAAGTCAAGGTTAAAATTCAGGCAAGAAGTAACTTTATAGCGAGTAAGAAAGTGAAGTTATTAAGGGATTTTATCTAATTAACCAAGGAACCTTATTAGAAGACAAAACAGTATCTAATTATAAAGATTATAGAAAACCTTAAAGTTGCCTACAGTTTAATTGCTTTTAAAGCGTTTATTAATATAGTTATAGAAGCCTCTATAGATTCTTATCCAGACCTTTGTTACATCTCTTAATAGGTTATATACAAGATCTTTAAGTTAGTAGACATACAAATTTTCACTAAACGCAAATATAAGAATTATCTTCGGGACGTCATCTTAGACCCTAATAAAAACCCTTAGATATGGTGAAATAAAGAGCTTCTAAAGAAAAGATAGAAAATGGCAAAACTAGGAAGACTTCAAGAAGAACAACCTACTAGAAGTTCTAGACTAGAAGCTTATAAAGAAGCAAAAAATCAATACTTCCATGCAATAAGAGAAGCTAAAACTAGCTGCTGAAATGGTTTCCTAGAAAAAGCACAAGGAAAAGAGATCTTTACCGCCTTAAAATACACAAAGGAGAAAACACTACGAACAATTCCTAGTCTACAGTATAGCAAAGATGGGACTACCAGACTAGTAGAAAGCTTTAATGACCAGTATAAAGCTTTTGTAACTACTCTATTTCCTAAACCCCCTTCTACTAGCTCTATAGAGTGGAAGGACTATACTACAGACAGTAAATGGGAATGGCCAGAACTAGAGAAAATAGAAGTCAAACAAGCAATCTTCTCTTTCTCTAAGAAAAAAGCCCCAGGGCCAGACAGGCTATCCTCTAAAATTTTACAAAAGGCCTATCCTATTATAGAAGATCTTCTATATAGAATCTATAGGATCCTGTTTATCCTAGGCTATCAACCAAAATCCTGAAGAGAAGCTTAAGTAGTTATTCTCCCTAAAGCAAATAAGGAGGATTATTCTTTACCAAAGTCCTACAAACCTATCTCCTTATTAAACTATTTAGGAAAGATTCTAGAGAAGATCTTTGCTACTAGATTAGGATATCTAGCTAGTACTACTAGCTTACTTCAAGACTTACAACTAGGAGGAAGAAGACAGCGGTCCGCAATTGACGCAGTTTTACTACTTCTAAATAATATCCAATCTAAAAATAATAGGAAAAAAGCCAGACAAAGAATAGCTACTACGTTATTCCTAGACGTAAAAGGGGCCTTTGACCATGTTTCTGTCAGATAATCTGTATTCTCTAAAGGCGTGGGTCACGTGCACGGGTGCACGTGCATTGTAAATCTCCTCAGAGCCCCAGGGGCCCTAGGTCAAAACAACGACAAGAACGATCAAGTCAAGATCAAGATCATCAATCAATCAACCCATTTTATCAATGAACTGCTCTATCTGAATTATCTGACAGTTTCTGCAAACCAGCTTCTATCTATCTGTAAGGAACTAAAACTACCTATAGCGTTTACACAATGGGTAGCTACCTTCCTTAGCAATAGAAGGCTACAACTCTCCTTTAATGGACAAATACGAGAAAAAGTAGAAATAGAAATAGGGATACCACAAGGTTCACCTATATCCCCTATTTTATTTCTACTATATCTACGTAATATCTGCAGCCTAGAGAGAGAAGGAGCCTATTTCCTTAGCTATATAGACGATTTTGCAATTACGGTTACCTCAAATTCAGCTAAATCTAATTGCAAAATGCTGGAGGAAATAGCGCTAGAACTGACCTCTAGAGCTAAGGAAGCTGCTATTAGTTTCGATATTAGCAAAACAGAGCTTATACACTTCCATAGTAAACGCACTACTATAGAAGAAGAGCTAAAACTAGGAGATATAGAAATATCCCCTAAACCTCTAGTTAGGTACCTAGGAGTCTTTCTAGACTCTAAGCTTACGTTTAAACAACACGTAGAAATAAGAATCTCTAAAGCAAAAGCAGCCTTCTATTTAATTAGAAGACTAGGCAATACATAAAGAGGTCTATCTCTACAAGCTCTACGGCAGCTCTATATAGCTTGTGTTACTACTACAGCAGACTACAGGGTACAATGCTGGTGGAAAAGCAAATCTAGAGACCACCTACTAGCTAGGTACCAATCTCTACAAAATGAGGCCCTAAAACTAGTTTTAGGGGCGTTTAGGGGATCTCCTAGCCAAGCTATAGAGATAGAGGCCTCTATCCCTCCTTCAAGAATTAGATTTGAAAAGCTTTGCAATAGTTACGCATTAAGGATCCTAAAGTTTAAGGAAAACCACGTAAGTAAGAAGGTCTATATAGAAGAGAAAAATAGGGACGAACTAGCAGCTAGCTCTAGCTCTAGTTCTAGCTCTAAAAACTCCACTATAAGACACCTACTACAGCTAAAAACACAGCTACTATCCCTAGTCTCTAGAGTTTAGCAGCTAGTTCAAAACTGGAAAATAGAGAGAACCTCTCTAGATTGGCAAAAACCGTGGTCTCCTCCTATCTCTGCTTTCTTTTCTATCTCCAAAGGTAGTAAAGGAGAAGCTGCACAAGAACATCTAAGACTAGTAGAAAATCTACAAGAATCCCTAGAGTGGGACCTAATAGATATATACTATACAGATGGTTCTAAAGATAGTAAATCAAATACAGCAGCCGTATGTAAAATAGGAGAGAGAAATAGGATTAAATATGCAACAAACTGGAATCTAGGACCCTATGTGGAAATTATGGACGCAGAGCTGTATGCAGTCTATAGGGCCTTAGAACACCTAAAGTAATAAAGACTAGAAGAGAAACAGGTCTATATCTTTATAGATAGCCAAGCAGCTATTAAAAGATTACAACTTAATTCTCTTATAGGAGGACAAGAACTAGTCTTTAAAATTACGTAAAGCTGTTCCTATCTAGCTAGTAAGAATATCTCTATTAACTTCTATTGGGTTCCTAGCCGCCTAGGAATCTATAGAAATGAAATAGTAGATAAACTAGCTAAAAAGGGCCTTTCTAGAAGAAAAATACATTCTTCTTATACTTCTTTAGCCCATCTAGGGAGACTAGCAAGAGAAAAGATACTAGAACAGTGGAAAAACAATTGGCAACAAAATAAAAGTAAAGGAAAACAGTATACTAGGATCTGTAAAGGAAACTACTCCTTTTCTTTTAAAGCCCCTAAGGATAAATATCCTAAAAGACTACAATCAGCTTTCTTTCAACTAAAACTAGGAAAAGGCTTCTTTAAATCCTTCTCTAAAACAATAGGGAAGGATAAAGAAGGTAGATGCTTTAGGGATTGTAAAGCGGTGCAAACTCCTAAGCACCTCTTACTAGAATGCAGACTATATTAGGAAGATAGAAAAGAAATGCAAAGACAATTAGGCTCTTCTCTCTCCTTAGAGAAGCTTTTTTGCACAAAGAAAGGAAGAGAAGCGCTTTTCCTATTTCTAAGTAGGACGAAAATAGCTACTAGAAAGTGGCTAATAGCAGTAGGATCTCTAGAAGGGGGTAACTCCTACTAGATTCCTAGTAGATAGACCATAGAGAGCAAAAGGATAGAAATAAACTACAAATAGGACATGGATAGGCGTTAGGGTTTCTTAATTTCTTATAGTCTTTCTATTGTTTTTAAACTACCTATTAGTTGTTAGCAACCTAGTATCCTACTAGGAAGCGGTAAACCCCTAGTTTAGAGGTTTATAAACTACTAGGACATAGCTACTAGTATATGTTAAGCTGCCTAGAAAGGATTCATGTATATAGAACTATAGCGCTATAGCCTAGAGGCTGCATGCGCAGTATTGTACGTAGTATAATACAACGGATATAAAAAAAAACCCTTAGACTAGCTCTGGTTATAAGCCGGATTTAGGGTCTAAGACTTCTATTAAAATTACTATATAGATAAGGACCCTTAAACGATAGTATAAAGTAAATCTCCGCAGGTAGCACGGCTTATTACTATAGAAGTCACATATAACGACCTTAAGGAGAAGGTACTTTCCTGTATTACGCAGCGATTAGATTAAGAATGGTTATTAAAGCAATTAAGGTTTATAAAGATAGAACTAGATTATAAATTTCAAGAGTTGCATTATATGTTAATTTATTATATATATCGGCTTTTCTTAGCTAGGTCCGACTTTGTAGATATTTAAAATTTTACAGAGAGTGTTTTCAAAGCGTATAGTAACGAAAACTACTGCGGGGTCGCTGTAGAAGCCATAACTACGTTATTCCTCCGTTCTATAGTTTTGGCTATATATATACTGGAAGCGTTTTGGGAATCCGTCTTACCTAAGACTAGAACGGTTTTACGAGAGCGGTTAACCAATAAGAATTAGAAGAAGTTTTTAAAGCGTATAATAAAAGACAACAACCTAAGACGATTTTAGCTATTTATTAAACCTATATTTCGCATTAATATAGAATCTAATAGAGCCTCTTAAGATTCCCTTCAGATTGGCCTACTAGGCTTAATTATTCACTATACCAGTCTACGCTCTCCAGAAAAGCAGGAGATTTTATAACACTTTATAGAGCATCTTAATTATCCGTATAATGCTATCTATTTAGCGATGGGTATAGCGCTAGCCTATATAATAACAATCAGCGAGTTATATAAGGATATTAACCATCTCGTTAACACACAAAGGAAATATTCTTTAGTTAGTATCTAACTATATTAGTTAATAGATAAGGAATCTATAACAAACGCTAAGGTCCTTTGCCGACTTAATACCTAGCAGAAATATAACCAAGATTCTTATATCCGGGCTATGTGCATCCTTTTAGTATAGTGGGATACCTATCTGTTATTTTATAGTTATACTTAGCTGCTTAATTTCCTATATAAAAGGCTTATTAAGCTTATCCTCTCTATAGTTGCCATTAATAAAGAGACCAAACTCCTAATAGAAGAAGTCCTCAACAAGCTTTCTAATGTCTCTTTCCGTATAGATAAAGTTAGACCATTTATCTCTGTTTTAATCCGCGTAGGAGCTAAGGTAGAATCTTAACGTCATTGATCTCTTATTCTATAGTTTATAGATATTTTAACTACCGCAACCTGTTCCTTATATCGGATAATTAGCAGTTAAATCTTATCAAATATATTAATAATACGATTTTTAATAAGCAGCCAGAGGTCTAAGCTAAGGCCACTAATATACTTATTAGTATAATTATAGCTTCGCCTACAGCGTTTAATATTAAGTGTTGGCGGCAATTATATATGGTAATATTAAAAAGGAACTATTAATAACAATGGCAAATTTATGGCGTAGTAATCGGCCTTAGTGCTTTACTACTAGCATTCCCATACTAGATATCCCTGGCATTATAGCAATAGGAAGTATTAGCTACACTTACAGAGACCTCGCGCTTGGGCTTAGGGCTAGTAGACAATAGCGTAAAGGAAATTTTAGCGGTCTTTAAAGAGAAAAGATAAGATACATAGCTTACAGATAAAGAAGTAATTCTCCTCTTTAGATAACTCCAAATAATGCTAAATCGCCTATTAGGGATTCTCTTTAGATTAACTAGAGGCCCTAGAAGATATATAACCAATAAACTATTTAGCCTAGAACTATTATCCCCCTAACTAGCTAAAACGAAAGATAAGAGTAGAAGCTGAAAGGAGGAAAATCAGAACTGAGTAAGTGAGAAAAGTAAGAGAAATATAATAGAAGTATTTAATAAGAAGGTAAGTAGAGAAATTAACAGGTAATATAGTCGTTATAAATTAATTTAATAAAATTTTTTATTATTTCTGTTAGGTGCTAGCAGATAGCTGCGAGGCGCATACTATTTGTATATAAGCTATATACTACGCACGTAACCTAAGGAACCTCTTCCACGCCTTACATTAATAACGCCCCCTTTCCTTAAGGATTCGTCTCTTAGTTTCTTGTAATTTACCAATATATCCTATTATTCTATTAATTAAACTCCTTGTCTAATATGCCTTATACCTTACGTTAACAACTATTATATAATACTATATACTATATGTTGACCGAACAATTTAAGATGAGAACTCTGTCTTTTAAAATAAGGCTTTAAAGCCTCTAATAGAACCCTAGAACGTATTACCCTTCTATATACGCCTACTACTGTCTAATATTGGCTCGCTGAATCCAAATAAGACGGAGTTTTAACTCTAATAATTATAGTAGGGATAAATACAGACGCAAGACGTAGCGGTTAGATTGAGATATGGAGGAAGAAAGCGGTAAATAAGTACGGCATAGAGTGAAAAGGGGCGAATACTTATGGCAACCTAATGGCCTATAGGCGATATACTATCCCAAAACCCTACCGGGTACCCAGTTTCCCATTTTAACGCCACCTGCGACCTATCGTCTATCCCTTCCCCTTTAGAACTAGCATTGCTGGATCTATTAGATGGACTATAAATATTATATTTATTTCCTTAACTAAGTTCTTTTAGGTGCCTTATAATAGATAAAGCCCTATCTTTATAACTAGGTCACGCGGTTAACTCCGCTTAATATTAAGGGATCAGCTAAGATGTTGCTTAAATACCCTCTTATATTAGGGCGCTATATTTCAATTTATACTTACTAGGCTGTAAACTAAGCCTCGTTTTAGGTATTGTTAGTAAACGTCTCTATCGGCAATGTAATGCCCGTTAGCCAGCTTTAACGAAAGAGTATAAGACCCCCTTATACGATTATAGCGTATTAGTAGACTTAATCTAAATAAAGAGTGAATTAAATGGTGATATAAGAACATATTAATTATATTAGTAGGCAGTATACGGGTTGCGGAGTAGAAGTGAAAATTAGATAGCTTGTAGAACGAAGGGGCTGCTATAAATAGGTGTTATTAGTAAGGGAATTTCCGGTCAACCCGCTTAGTTAACTAATTTGCTAAAGCTAAAAGCGTATATATTACATAGCCAGACACTAAATGGGATATGCTAATACTTTAGCATTGCATACGCCTAAAAACCTATAGCTGTATAATCAACACGCGCGTTTAATGAAATCCCCAATCTTACGTTGCGACTATTCTATATATGGCTATCGCGAGTGCATAGAATTTGTTAATAAAGGCCCTTGGTTACTATTAGGGCTGTATATATATATTATATACTTCTCTATCAACTAATTACTTAAAGTAATTTAAGGATTGTGAATATTAAGACAATGTTTATTAATTATCTACTCTCTTATCTACACAATAACGGGGATGGCCGTTATTAAAAGATACGGTTTAACAGAAGTAAATAGCTTCGGGCTAAGCTAGCTAATGGCCACTACTAACTAATATTTAGTTAATAACTACACTAAGGGCATTCCAAGGGCAGCAGCAATTATATCTTTAAAGTCACAGTTTATAATATTTTAGCGGTTTGCATAGGAACAAATATAAGTCCTTTTATATTACTAGTAAAAGGTTAGTGAGGCGAAAAAAGCACTAAATAATTATAATAAGGAGCGTATAGGCGGTGTCACATCCTTCTATAATAAGGAACGAAATAAACTCTTAACTGCCTTAAGCAGTGCGCTTTAGAACTACAGTAAATTAACCTAAATATAAACTTATTGCTGTAAATGGTAGCTAATATATCTAGGTATAAGGGTGGCTTATACCTAATAAATACTTAGCATTCCTAGGCCTAATAATTAAGATATATATATAGCTTTTTTAATCTTTTCTATAACAACAGAGAGGTTACGAAAGTGTTTTTTAAATGTTATACGAGTCCCATATCTAACCTGTTTACACTTAATACTCGGCAGGATTTATAGCTTTATATACTATTAGGTTATTCGGCCTGCCAATCTCCGTTTTTAAAGGTATTCTCACCGCATCCTTAAGCCCAAATATACTAATTAAAGTAGCGTATCTTGTTAACGGCGGAACAGACAGCAAGGTCTAATAATATAATTATTAATCTAATAAACAATACTAGGATTGTTTATTTAATCTAAATTATACGCTATCTATTCTTGGTTATCTTTCTATAGTCATTATACTTTACCACACTTTCCAGTGCCATTGTTCCTTTTGCCACTGGATTACTTATTATTAGAGATATATTATTCCACTAAGCATTTATTCCTATTGCAGCATATATTTTAGGCCCTATTTTTCTCCTTTATAAATACTAAGGTAGCATGCTAACCGGAAATCTTATATAGGTTTTATATTATATATAAGGTTATAGCTAAGAGTAGCGGTAGCCTAGCTATAACAGTTTAGACCCCTACCCCTATAACTAGAGCGACAAAGTACTATTAAAATAGATAGAAACGGTAACTAGGGAAAGTTTTCTATAAGGGCCTTAAAGCTTAGATCTAATTTAAATTCGTTATTCTTAATTTAATACGGTCTCTTTCTTTTTTTCTTTTTAGAAAAGAAACGTACCGCTATTTATTTTACCGGAAGCTACTCCTAAGCGTCCGCAATAGGCCGTACGGACCGGCCGGCAGCCGTAGGTTAGCCGTTACCAACGGTAGTATAGGTAGGAGTAGTAGTAGGATATTATCTTTCCCTCCCTTTATAGACAAGAGCTAAGAGGATATTAAAAAGCAAGAAATAGTTATATTAATAGATTACTTATCTAACATCTACTTGCTAAAGCAAATTAAAGCCTAAGTTCTACGATTCTATAAGATAATAGCTACTTCGATTACTACTATTCGCTAGGGTTCCCTATTTCTTTACCTAGCAATCTCTAATAATATCTAGCGAGACTTATAGCAACCTATTATTTCATATTAGGCAGTTAATATCGCTAGAAGAATATTTTATACCTAATCCTCTCCAATATATTTCTTAAACACCAACTTAATCACATTTTTAAAGACAGACTCTATTATATCAACTCTCAGCCGCAAAACTCCATTCCGTTTCTATAGGTATACTTTATTAACCAAATTTAAAATAGCCATAAGGATATACGTACTTCTAATTCTATAAGCTCCTCCTACTTACCCTCTAGCACCTTTAAGTTCCCAGGCCTCCTGCTCTATAAAGCTATACCACACTTAATGTTCGCGCTCGGTTGCGGGTTAGTAAAGATAAGATTATGCTTTGGATTTCTTATTATTATAGGCTCTCTAGCTTTCTACTCCATAAAAGCTATACTACAGTACACGCGTTGCCTTTATTGCGCGTTAGGCCTCCTATAAAACAAGTTACAAATAAGGGATCAGCAGGGATTAAGCAGGGGATATATATTCTATTTATACTTACTCGCATAAAAGCGGGGTCACATAATAGTCACAATCTATATAGGTAATAGTTTATACAAGTCAATGCGATTATTACTCTCGTTTCCCTCGGCAAATTAGATAAATAAATAAATTAAATGCGCTTCGTGCATCTAATTTCCTTAGGGAATTAATAAGAAGCGAAATACAGCGAAAACTGGACTAGTTAATAGTAGCGCTATACTCTTTAAAGAGTTTACCCAAAGATATTTATAATAAGTCATCGCCTCATTCTATTAAAGTTGTACTCTTTCCTTAACTATGCCGCAGCATTAATCCACTGTTACAGAATGTCCGTTTAAGCTTTTAAGCCATATTTCTAGGTTGTCCTCTTCCCACTACATATTCGCAGTATATATAGGTAAATCGGCAAGTGGCCTTGGTTTAGCATCTTACGTTATTCTAGCTTTTAGGATCTCCGGAATAATACCCTCCCAATCTTCAAAAAAGAGGTCGTTATTAATATCTTTTATTTATAAGAGCAGTAACAACGCTTTCTAAACACAATAACACCCGTAACTAATATCTTTCTTAGTTCACCGTTATTAACAAGACAGTTTGCTATAAGTTATTAATATTTCCTATACTTTCAAAATCAGACCCTTAGGGAACGTTAGTACGTGCACTACGCACACAGGCGGGCATACTACTCCTTATTAACCCAACGAATTCTCCCCCAAGGGTCTAAAAGCTTATCCCTTAGCACGTTAATTCGGGTCTATATATTATTAATAGGAGCTAACCAATAGAATTAATAAGATTAAGGCACCGTGACCATACGCGTACTTTTAATTCTAGTGTTTGCGCACAGGCCACTTCGTCTACAGACCCTAACGCGCCATAGGATAGGCCTCGTTTTAGTAGTAACTATTAAATTTATTAGCACTGCAAGCCCCTAATCAAGACTGGGTATATAGTTATCGATCCCCTCCTGTATTCAAGAAATATATAAACACAATAATTAACCAATCAAAGCACCAAAATTAACAGTAACGGAGCGTCAAAATGCACTAAAAATCACCTTTATAATATAAGCTAAAAGCTCTTTATCTTCTCTATCGCCTCTACGTTGTGGTAATATTATAGCTCTATTTTATAAGAAGTTAGATATAGTCAATCGTCGCTAGCTCTAGAGAAGATGTCAAAACTTATATAAGGATCAAATTAAAATCTAGCTACTTATATAGAGGGAGGGACTCCCCTACAGAACCCCTAAACTAGGCCCTATTCGGCGTCTAATAGGAGACAATTAAACCAGCGGATATGTTATCTAATAGTATTTTTATTACTGCTTCCCTCCTAGCACTTTATTCTATCCTTTACCTCCTTAACTAGTTTATTTAATGTCTCTACTAGCTTTCCACCATATTCATTATATATAATCTGCACATTGCCTCTTATATAAAAACCAAGTTATAAAACCTTTTTACTACCCTCCTATTACTTACGGCATACAGGCAGACTACACCTTTATACATAATCCCATCTTTAAGGCCCCAACATCGCCGCATTACCAATACGCCTCGCGGCTGCACTATAGTAGCCCCTACCCTACCGAACCGGAGAAGGGTTTATATAATACGTGCCCTTACTATACCCTAGAGGCGCAGCACCTAAGATAGACCATTGCGTGTAAGTATTATATCAGGCGGCGCATATCTATATCTCTTAACCTAGAATGTCCACTGCCTTAAGGGAGAAGGTTATACGGCCTTTAGTTTAAATAACCCAAAGTAACTTCTGCGGCCAAGGCTTACGAATTAGCTAAGCGGAACCATATATAAAGGTGCCACCATTATAGGGAAACGGAAGCCGGCGCGAGGCCTTAAAGCCTCGGCAATTTAGGATATGCCTTATACAGTATAATAGACAGCAGTAGAAGTAGTTAATTGGATTATACTAGGAGCTCTAAAGACTCTACTACACGGGTAAACAGCACAAAGCGTCCTATCTGGGCTTAGAAACCACCTAAGCTAGGTTTATCTTATATAATTAAATTAGGGGCTTAGCAACACAGAGCAGAAATCCTTAATTAAGAATGTCCCCTAAAACACTACCCCGTCTCTAAGCGGAAACCCACGTTATATAGAATAATAAGGAGTGGTATTTAAACCCTAGCGTTTGCACTTCTTAAATAAACTTATCTCCCTTCTTAGATAACCCCACCTCCTTTTAAATAAACCCACCGTATATCTCAGCAATGGATTATTCTAACTTTAAACATCCTCTTAAGCATTTCTCTATCTCCGAAGCCACTTATTCAAGGTTAGCATAGGTAGATTCTATACTTAATTCTACCAGTCCTGTTCCTCTTATATTTAAAGATACCTTTACAGGATCTAAAGCCGACAAAACTCTAAGTAGAGAGGCTTATACAATTCCCGTAATATTTACTACTAATAGCCTAGCGGCTACGGGGCTTATAAGCAACTCCCCTACATCCTACCTAAAGTATTTCTCGATTAGTAACGGGCAAGGCTTAGCCATAACTATTTCTCTTAGCCCTAAACCTATGGACGAAATTATATTGGAAGATGTTCAAGCCTATACTATCTATTGCAAAAGATCGGTAACTCGTTTAAGACGCGAAAAAAAATCCGCATCCCCCCCACCAAAATTTGTATGAGGGGTAATTCTTTAATTTTAACCACCTATAATACTTTTACCACCTATTGTAAGTGCCTAAATATCAAAGCTAGCGCGTTACCTAATTAAGTCGATTATATAGAAATCTTGGTGTTGCGTCTTATGGCGCCCCAACAGCAGCCTACTTGATCGTCGGGTTGTACTGTAAAGCCTCCCGAACGAAAGCGGGCTCAATCTATGCCTTCTTTTGCTATCTTACAGCCGCCTAGAAAGAAGGCGAAGAGGAAGGCGAAGGTAGCGAAGAAGAGATAGAAGACAATACTAGTACCGTCACCGTCGCCGGCAACGCCCGCCGAGCCTACATCTGTAGATGAGGTTGATGAGGATGAGGATGAGAATACCAAGGAGCTTGTAGAGGTGGAAGATGAGGATGTAGACTCGCCGCCGCTGGCACGCTTTGCAAGTGTTTGGAAGGCAGTTACGAGTAGTAAAAATAAGTCTCTTCCTGGCACAAAGTTAGCTGTATTTAATACCAAAAATATATACTACTTTAAGCTAGATCTATGGCAGAACGAGACCGTATAACGTCTATTACCACGGAAGTTTAAGATCACTTAGCTCTAAGCTGTCGCCTCCTATGAGAAGGGCTGGCGAGCCAACTGCTGCCCTTAAGATATTTGGTTAAGTGAGGATCTAAATTAAGCTCTCGCCATAATTAAGGAGTGGCATAAGCGCTAGCTGTTAAGGTCTCTATCCTTAAACTTTACCTTATATTTGGTTAAGGAGAAGAAGCTAGAGATTTAGGTTCCTACCGTAACTCTAAGTTAGTAAGTAGTTATTAGGCCTGTAGGTAGAAGGACAGCTATATAAGCTTAACTTACTAATCTACCTAATGTACTTACTGTTAAAGAGGCGTCTAGTAATAGAATGCCGGTAATTGTAAATAGGTGGCCTTATATAAATATATATTGCCGTAATAAAGGCAAGATGTGCTAGTAGGATAAAAAGTTACCTAATTTACCTAATACTGTAATTAACTATTATCCTATTAGTATAGAAAACTTCTAGTAGTAGAATAAGAAGTTTCTCTCTGATAACTCTACTATTAAGTAGCCGTTTTAATATCTTATTATTAACTGGGTTAACTATAGGGAGAGGAGTTGGAAGAGCTAGAAGGAGCTAGTGGTAGAGAATGAAGATTCTACTATATTACATATTAAGAAGCTGGCGTTAGTTATACTTATAAAGGAGCTTAAATCTACGGGTTAAAATCTTTACCTTTCTTAATAATATCCTCTGCTATATTTAAATGTTAAAGCACCCTAAAACTTAAGCCCCGTTTAGTTGGAAATAGATCTAGTTAAGCTACTTAGCTAGTTCTTTAAGTAGCTAGTTAACTAGCTAGAGTTTAATAGCGAGAGGTAGAGGGCTATTTTAGAGTTAGTTAAGGATAAGTTGGTAGAGGAAGAATGGAACCTTAACTTGCTAAAGTTATAGAAGCTAGGTAAAGGCATAATATTAAATTAGTGGGAGACCTATAGCTTTAAGATTGGAACGCTATATAGAATTAGGCCTCTGATTTTAAAGTTTAAGCAATTAAGATAGTGTCTATCTATTAATCTATAATATATCCTGCTTCTCGGAAGTGAGTTCCTATGTATATACTATATACTTAACTGACAGCAAAATATAAGAAGCTCTTAAAGCTCTTAAAGCCCTTAACTAGCCGTTAGTTCCTTCTAATTTAAGCCTTAATATTACTAAACGTAGCCTTAATAGAATTATAATCTGGCGAGTATAGTAGTAGGAATTTTAGTAAGACGCTGTGTTGCTTATAAAGCTCTTAAAGCCGTGTTAATTTATGGATTACAGCGTTGTTAAGAATAAGGACTAATTGTGGCCCTGGATATAGTGTATAATAAGGTAGTACCTAATTCTCTATAAAGGCTTTAAATATCGTAGAGGTAATAGAGCCTTAAAAGATGAGGTAGCTAAGATATCTGTTAACTGCTAATACTGGTAGAATGCTCCACCTCTCTAACCTCTCAAGTACGCGTGCTATACCATATATAGTCCCTTCTGGTAACTAGCCGTACTTCCTATTACCAGTTCTTTTATTTACTGCTAACTTATTAAGAAATATAAGCTGCTCTGCTATCTAGCTCTTCTATATACTAATCCAGGCGTTATAGAGGAGAGCGCTCCTTTAAGCCGCTTAAGCTGTAACTGCCTTCCACAACTAGGAAGCTCTCTTAAGAGTACGGCAGGCAGTTGCAGTAGAAACTTAAATATTAAATTTGTTAAATAGGAAGGTCTGTATCTTATCTAGATACGCTATTAGCTGATCTTTAAGGAAGTTAAGAAGGCGCTATATAAGTAGTTAGTAAAAAGCTTAACACCACGCTGTATATATTACTATCTCTTAGTAAGGTAGTAGACCTCTTGGTTAACCTTAAACCATAGTAGAAGGCGCGTATGGTTCGCCCCAAATATTAAGGTTACTTGCATTTTGTAAATTATCTTCTTGGCCACCTTTATAGCATCCGTAATAGCTAGTACCGCCTTACTAGCTTCAATATAAATCCTAATTCTATGAATAACTTTATCTGGAAGGCGGCGGCCCATAATAACTTTAATTGTAGTGGTGAAAATTGAAAGAATTGCCCCTCATACAAATTTTGGTAGGGGGGTACGGATTTTTTTTCGCGTCCTAAGCGAGTTACCGATCTTTTGCAACAGACAGTAATACCTAATTTAAATAGACCTTCTACTACTCTAGCTACATCTCTAAAACGGTAAATACTTCCGTAATGACGGCTGACGAAATAATAGAGGAATTTGAAGAGCGTATACCTATAGAAGACTCTAGCTCTAAAAACATAACTAAGCTACACACTTATACTAATACTATAGAAGTTCACTCCAATAAAGGTAATATGGCGCATATTCTTCTATATTAGCCCTAATAAATGCTAACTAAAGTCTATAAAAGAGGAGTAGATAGATGTAGAAGATTATAAGCAGCTAAGTAAACTTATCTGGTAGTAATACCTAGATTTAGGGCAGATCCTTTAGCATAACTATTAAGGTTTATTTAGATCTTTTAAAGGTATACCAAAACACGAGAAGAGGTGAAAAGATAATACTATATATATGCTAACAATTACGTAGATTACCCAATCCTTATTAAAGAGGACTTTGACGCTCCTATACGCTAGAAGTCTCCAATACGCCGGAAGTCTCCTAGGGAGGCGAAGAAAGCTACTACTCTAGATAAAGCCGGGCGGTTGTAATATGGTAATTAGATTAACCTAAAAACTCTAAGACTTAATATATAGTTAGAATAGGAGGAAATATAAGTAGGCTAGATTGAGATGGAAGAGATTTTCTATAAATAAGGATGTTAAGTTTTACCAAAAAGCTTGTAAAAGTTTAAGAAGACTTTAGGAGAAGGGTTAAAAACTATATACTCTTCTAAGGATTCCAGGCTTTATAGACAGCAACTTATAGAGCTCTAGAAGGATATGCTATAGAGATTAACTAAGAGCAACGAAACAATTAGGAGGCCTGTTTGTAAGTATAGGAAGTTATTACGTCGCCTAGCTAAGCATAAAAGTGTACTTTATTTAAGAGATATATAGAATATATTACTAAACTAAATTCACTAGTTATATAATAATATATATATAGTATAAGCAGTCTCCGTTAATAGCAAGCCAACCTAAGTTAATACCATCGGCCAAGAGTCGATCTATTAAACTTTAGGAGTCCCATTAGTCCTTTCTAACAAATCGCAGGTACCTTATCTCGTTCTCTAGTAAGGAGGCTATAGCAATATAGCTATACTTCTATCTTTAACTTCTTGCTAGCTTTGTAGTCGTAATTTCCAAAACACCATTAATATAAATCTTAAAACTACGCGCATACTATAAGTAAAGCCCAGGAATCTAGCTCAACCCAGCACTTACTAACTCTTTTTATTTGTTCACGGCGTAGCAGGTTTATAATGGCCTTTTTCTATTTTAGGCGAAGTCGCGAGCCAAAACGAGGTGGCTTGAAGTCCTCTCTATAAAGAATAACGCCTTCTTTAAGTAATAGTTAAATAAAAGCAATCTTAACTGGGTTATATATAGCTACCTCTTGTATAAAGCGGTCTGGTCGTGCTCTAGCGTCCCACAGTATATATATAATATCTTTTTAGCCATAGGAAATGGCTGCGTTTAGCGGGATACATCTATTAGTAGGATTAACTTCGGCCCTATACTTAAGTAATAGTTTAACAATTTCTGCGTTGCCTCTCTATAAAAGTTTTAAGAGCACGCTTTAGCCTTTTCTTAGCGCGTTAATAAGCGCGCCCTATTTTAGTAGCAGGCGAACTATATCTACATAGCCTTCCTCTGCGGCCAACAGTAAGGGTTTAATAAGGTCGTTAACATTAATAAACAGAATAGCCTTCTAAGCGGTGCCAGCCCGCCTAAACTTCGCTGCCTAGTATATCGCGGAGCTACTATCGCGTTTGTAAAGCTCATTATTTAATATATTATGGAAGTAATGGCCCATAATAATAAGAGTATTAACGTTACAAACGCGTTTAAGATACTCCGCTATTATAAGAATTAATTCGGTGGGTAGATGAAGTATAGACATTTCCGATAGTTAAGAGTGCTATTTAAGGAATAGTAGGAGTAGACTAGTTTTCCCTTTATTTTAAGTATCAAGCCAGAGTCCCTGGGCCACCTATAGAACATTTAGTTGTCAGCGGTATTATATACTATTTTAGCCAACAATATCCGAAATCTTGTAATGGTTAACAACACTATTATAGATAATTTCCCTTTAAGCAATAATTGTATGCATACTTACTTTAATAATACTATTTATTTATACCATATACTCTCTTATATATATAAGAGATAAAGATTAAAATTAGCACTTGGTAGAAGATAGAGGGCTAAGGTATTAGTGGATAAAAGCTACCGTTTTAAGCTACGGCTGCTTTCCTCCTCCTTACACTTTGGGTATACCCCATCCTCCTAACGGCATCTATTATAAAAGCTGTGCTTCTAGTAATCTGCTATTAGCACTAACTCCTCTAATAAATACCCTCCTTTATACACTACGTATTTCTTTATTGTTTTTAGGTAATGTCCTAGAAATCTCTTTCCTTTAACGTATTCTTTAAAAATCCTATCTAGCTATTAATATTTTAACTCTTCCTAATAGTCTTTAATTCTTCTTAGCATCTCTATCTTTTCCTCTAGTGCTAAATACTTTAGCACCTATTTTTATACTCTTTCTCCAATTAATAATATTATATATCCTGCTCTTCACCACTCCATTTTTATAATATAATCTGCCGCATCTTAAGTATTAATATTCTTGAGGATATTTATAAGTAAATTATCCTCGCCAATTATTATAAACTTTTTGATAACTTTTCTATCTAAACTATAGTATATCACCCGGAGGTTCTACCTAGGCAATTCCTCTATTATCTCCACGGCCTTAACATATTTAGAAACTTTATTCGGAAGATTAGAAAGGCTAAAACTTATTTTAACCGTCAAAGATACTAAAATTTGGCTTAGTATAAATTTTAAAGCAATAACCAAACTAAATCTTATAGATTTAAGTTTAGGAGGCGATCCAGTAACTAAGGGATTTTTATACGCAATGGGGACCGGGATAGATATAAAGGTAAAATGATATAAACTACTTTTATCTGCCCTAAGGAGCTTACTAGATAGGTATAGAGGGCTAGTAAGAGATTTAGGGTTAATAGTATAAAAGAATAGAGCGATCTATACTCGCGCCAATTAGATACAAAATGGTGGGTTAGCCTATATAGGTAACTATTAGTCCTATTTAGGTATAGTGTATTAGATTTAGACTAGAGGATTAGAGTGGATTTAGCGCCAGTCTAAATAGATTACTAAAAAAATATACTTACTAAGAGCACAGGAGCTTATTGACTTTAAACTTAACCTCTTAATAACTAGGGGGGAACAAACGGATAGCTTTTAGGAATAAAAAGGTCCGCCCTTAAAAAAAATAGGCCTATAAGAAAAAACCTATCTATATAAAGGGGCCGGTTAAGGAGAAAAAGTTAGTAGCGTAGGATTATTATAGTTTTCTTATCCACTGCAACTTGCTTCCGGATAAGAGCCTCCTATATTAAAATGTCGTCTTTGTATATAAATTCAAATATAAATCGGATATAATTGTATACGCAGTACTTTTTTTTACTTAAAATATATAAAGCTCTATTTCTTACTAGCTTCTCTATTACTAAGTCTTAGTAGGTATCGCTTACTTAAATTATAATTCTATTAAGCTAAAGGGACAGTGCAATAAGAGTATAATAGGCGAAGGCCGTGCTTAATTATCCAATAGGCTTCCCCTCTTACCAGTTACATCCTACTTAGCCATAGTATAAGGGTGCGTTTGGTTGTAGCTCTAGATTAAATCTAGAGGCTTTAGAACCAAGTTAATTTAGAGCCTTAATCTAATCTAGAGCTCCTCTAGATTGGCAACCACGTTAAATTTGCACGCTTTACTATATATAGTAGTTAAATCTGGGATCTTGGCGTTAGATTAATCTAGAGCTCTGCTTATACACCCGTCCGATTACCCACTATGCCCTACTACTACTACCCTTACCAACAACGGTATTACTGCAGCAGCTGTAGGCCCTATACGACGTCCTTTTCTTAATCCTTACTGTCGCCGTTCGGATCTAACTAGTTAGTGTTTATACTTAATATACAGGCAGAAGACGTTGCTAATTTTAAGCCTTATCTAAGGCCTTTTTAGAACGATTAACTAAATAGTCGGCTTTATTTCAGATTAAGTACGACTACTAGATTAAGCGCCACTAATTATCTACTAATTGATGCCAGTTAAAGCATAGACTAACATTAGATTAAAAAAGCTCTAGATTACAGCTAAATATACCCTAAGGCGACGCGGATCTACTAAATACAGTAGGAGGAAACCTTAGGCTTATAGTAAAGAAATAGATATAGGAGGCTCTTATCTGGAAGCGAGTTATAGTATTTTAATATCCCTTAAATTTCTAAGGCAATATAATCCTAGAAATTTTCGAGATTTAGGTAATAGAAAGTTTTCTATTTTATTAGATACCTTTTAAGGATAGCTATAATTGTTAGCGACCTCCGCCTTGGGGCTATTAAAAGTTTTCCTTTACTCTTAGCTAGGGTCCGCTAAACCAAATTTGGTTAAGTATTACATGCCTAGCTATAGGCGCCTAAACCGGCCTTACTATCGCAACGTGTCTTTTTAAGAGCTTTAAATACGTCTAAGAATAGGATTAAACTTGTAACTTTTTATCGTTATATAGCTAAACCTTGCTGCCTCGCAGCATAATATAATTCGCTCCGCTCCTAGATTATAATCTTATTCCTCTCTTACTAGTGTTAGGAATTAAATAATAGGGTTATATACTTACCACAGAGCGGGGCAATAGCGTCTATAATCCCGCCTACTTAAAACCCTAGTAATATTAGATAGAAGAGTACCGTCCGCGCTTACGCCTACTGATTGCATTATATATGCTATATTTTATTATAGTCTCACAAACTATAAATCACTAACGCTAGGAATAAATGTTACTCTAGTAATTATTCCGCCTACCCTTTAGAGTCCGCTGCCTGTAAATAGCTTAGATACCTGCGTTCTTTACTATATAACAACCTTTAAAGGATCTACTCTGTTTATTAGTCTTATAATAGAATTCTACAAATACTACCACTTCGTTATGTTTGTGTGGCAGCTATTATACTTAAATAAACGGTTTAAGAGAATGGAATTCTACGTATTACAAAGGTATTATAAAGGGATATTACATTTATTACAGGAATAATAGGCACGGCTCCTTACATACTAGCGCCTATAGATAACTCCAGTTTCCTATAACTATACAGCGCTAGTATATAACCCGGCCACTTAATCCTATACCACTATTATTACCAACACTTAAATCGCCAATACTCTTATTTTCACTTAATTTAAACTAGCGGAATATTATACTAACTAGATTCTGCGCTCCATTATATAGTATAGCAAGGCGTGGAACTAGTATAGAAAATATCTCTTTATATCCCAAATATACTTTTTCTTTCTAGCTACTTGCAGGTTGTATTTCTATTTATAACACTTAATCCTTAGGAAGTAAGATAGTTATATAACTAGACCTTTAAGAGCCTAATAAGCTAAAGGCGTATAAAATCCTCCGCTTTCTATCCTTTCTAATATTAACACTTTTGGGTTATATGTTTGTCTTCTCTTCCAAGTTTCCTTTTAAAGCTATTTCCTGTGTATTAAGTAAAAGGTATAAGGCGATGGACTAATATAAGAAGTGGTATAAAGCTAATAAGTTAAAGAGTTTTAGAAAAGCTATTATTAGTTATTTAGTGCTCTGTCTAGGTATTAAAGAGGTAAAAACAAAGCCGAACTCTATTAGGCTAGTTTTGTTGAAATTTATAAGTTGCTCTATATAGGAGACTAAGCATCCTAATAGAACATCCATAGAAAATAGACCTTAAAATTATATATAAGGCCACTACCGGCTTTACTATCGGCTGCTATAAAGATAAGGATAACCTACCGCAACTAAGAGATCCATATAGATATTTACAAAGTTAGAACTAAGCTTAGTGGTACTAGGCTGGGGCAGGCTTAATTTAACAATTAAGGCTTTAAACTCTTATTTAGCAGAAAGGGCAGGTGGACAGTATAAGAGTATATATATTTTAATCTTCGGTAGTTAAGAAATGCCAATTCTTAACTTTTTACAGTCTATTACAAAGTCGGGTTCTTATACAGCTGGGATTTTACCCCGCCTATAAGTAGATCTTTTAGCGGTTGCCTTACCAAACACATCTTAATAAGTAGGGGTCTACTTTTTAAGGTTAGTAAATAGAGAAAGTATAAGTAGAGAAAGTAGGCTATAGTTAGCGTTGGGACTAATAACGGTAATAAGCTTAGCGTTGTGGCGAGTAAGCACCGCCGTATTTACTAATATTACTAGCTACAGACCCTTCCATTAGCTTTATGCGCTAAACTCGGCTATAATAATAAGTAAAGGTGTTTAGTATGGCGGGGTTACTAAATCAACTTAAGAGTACTGGAATTCCCCAACTAGTTCTTATAACGCGATGCAGCCCAACTTATGTAACAGTGCAAGTGTGGGTATTGAAAGAACGACTTAATTCTAAATCTATGGAAATCAAGTGAACTAAATACATGAAAGTAGACCCGGAACTCCGTAGTCTATGACTCAATATTTGACCGTATC